>Ga0065721_10003619_pt1 | contig 156265 bp, 124 predicted proteins | sample Mesricmetagenome_FD_59108 | JGI IMG/M metagenome (GOLD analysis project Ga0065721, IMG submission 59108) | Mesophilic microbial community from rice straw/compost enrichment Sample: eDNA_1 v2 (version 2) | ecosystem: Engineered > Solid waste > Grass > Composting > Bioreactor | place: USA...
CCGGAGGGCCATGCGATTCGCGGGTCTTGGGGGTGTTCCCTTCGGGAACCTTATTAAAAAACAAACACTATGAAATACAAAGCCTTAATCGTCGAAGACGAACTCCGCTCCCGCGACTTCCTCCAAAACCTGGTAAAAGAATTCTGCCCCGACCTCACGGTCGATGGTACGGCCGGCAACGTGGAAGAAGCGGTAGCCTTCATCAACACGCGCCAGCCCGACATCGTGTTCATGGACATCGAAATGCAAACCGGCACCGGCTTCGACGTACTACAACAGGTAAAACACCACAACTTCCACGTCATCTTTACCACCGCCTACGATCACTACGCCATCAAAGCCATTAAATTCAGTGCGGTCGATTATCTTTTGAAACCCATCAACCTCGATGAACTGCAACAGGCGGTAGCCAAAGCCATTGAAAACATCAACAAAAAAGAAGAACACTCCAAAATAGACCTGCTCATAAAAAACCTCAAACGGCAGTCGGGCGAAGACTATTCCATTGGATTGAGCACCTCGGAGGGCGTGGAGTTTATTCAACTCACCCATATTGTACGCCTCGAAGCCAACGGCCCTTACACCACCTTTTATATGAAAGACGGGTATAAGATCATGGTGAGTAAAAACCTGAAGGAATATGAAATGCTGCTAAGCGACCACGGGTTTTTCCGTGTGCACAATTCACATATGATCAACCTGAAAGAAGTGCGTAAAATGATCAAGACCGATGGCGGCTACGCCGTGATGAACGACGAAAGCATGATCGCTATTTCACCCAAGAAAAAAGATGAGTTTGTACAGTTAATGAATCAGCGACTGGTATAGGTTCATCATCTCCTCTCGTTTTTTCGGCGATACGGGCACGGTGCTGTTGTCGCTCATCAGCACATGCTCCTCGTTGCTTTGTATGATCTCCTTTACATTCACGATATGCTGCTGGTGTATACGCAGGAAAGAATGATCGCGCAGCAGCCCGTCGTATTCCTGCAAACTCACCGGCGTAACCTTCCGCGCACCGTCGCGCAATACAAAACAGCTTTCGTTGGGATGGCTTTCTATACGTATGATATCCGTTAAACGAATAAACTCGGCGCCCTCGGGCGTACACAACGACAGATGCACCGGTACATTAACATTCTGCAGTGTTTGCAATAAATGATGCACTGCTGTAGCCGTGGCAGCGGTATTTCTTTTGGCGCAGGTAGCGTTGATGGTTTGCTGCAACCCGTCTATATCCACGGGCTTCAGCAAATAGTCGATACCGCTGAACTGAATGGGCTTGATGGCATAATGATCGTAGGCGGTAATAAAAACGATCAAAGGGTAGGGCGCACCAATACGTTTCAATACTTCAAAACCGGTACCCTTTTGCAACTCGATATCCAGGAAAACCAGCTCGGGCTGCAGGGCCTGTATGGAGGCCACGGCATCGTCTTCATTCGACAGGGTGGCTATCACCTGTATGTCGGGGAAAAACTCGGATAATAAATTGTGAAGATAGATCCTGCTTAAGGGTTCGTCTTCTACGATGATTGATTTCAAAGGCATGTTCAATGGTTAAATGGCCGGTTCCAATGCCTCGAGTTCTTTCACCGCCTGTTCACAAACCGGCTTTATCTTATTAAAAATAAGCGTAATTTCTTCAATCTGCTCACCCGCCCGCGCCATTTTTTCAACAGCCAGTAAATCATTGCCAATCAAATGGTTAATACCAAAGAAACCGATGGCATTGCGTATGGAATGTGTGGTTTTGTAAATAAGCGCCCAGTTTTTCTCTTCGATGGCCTGTTGTAAGGTGGCCAGGTCGTTGGGGTTTTGCTGGGTAAATATGCTGATCATTTCCCTGATAAAAGGCCGGTTGTTATTGGTTTGCCTGATCAGGAAACTGAGATCGATGATCTTTACACGGCCTGCAGCTGTATCCAGCTCGGGTTCGCGGCTGATATGCGCATCCCACATGGCCATCTTCAGCAACAGTTCGGTTTCGCTGAAGGGTTTCGACAAATAATCGTTCATACCGGTTTGCAGGCATTTGGCCTTTTCGCCGGCCAGTGCGTGGGCGGTCATGGCAATGATGGGGGTGGCAATATGCAGTTCGTCGCGTATAATTTGTGTGGTGCGGTAACCATCCATCACAGGCATCTGGATGTCCATCAGTACCAGGTCGAAGCCCGGTTGCTGCGGCTGCTGCTGTTGTTGCTGCAACAGGTCGATGGCCTTGCGCCCATTCTCGGCAATCACGGTATCAAAACCGTTGTTTTGTAAAATGATGGCCGTGAGTTTTTGGTTCATCAGGTTGTCTTCCACTACCAGCACGCGTTTGATGCTGCGGAACCGGAGATGTTTCAACAGGTCTTTATTCCCGTTGTCGTGCACCGATGCCTTAATGGTGGATTTGGTATAAGGTATCACAAAGCTGAACTCCGATCCCTTGCCTTCTTCACTGATTACCGTTAACTCGCCGCCCTGCAGGTTGACCAGTTGTTTGGTGATGGCCAAACCCAGACCCGTACCACCATACTTACGCGTGATATGGGTTTCGGCCTGTGTAAACCGGTCGAAAATCGAATCTACTTTTTCTTTTGAAATACCAATGCCAGTGTCTTTGATGGTGAAGCGTATCTGTACCTGGTCCTGGTGATCGTTCTCTTCGAGACAGCTTACATACACGCCGCCCTGTTCGGTGAATTTGATGGCATTGCCAATCAGGTTGATGAGTATCTGGGTAAGCCGCATGGGATCGCCCAGTACCTGGTAGCTGATGGCGGTATCTACGGTGGCTTTGAACTTCAGGTTTTTTTCTTTGGCTTTGGTAGAGAACATCACCTGTACCGAATGAATGAGCTCGGGTATACTAAATGGCACCTGCTCGATAATGAACTTGCCTGCATCGAGCTTAGACAGGTCGAGAATATCATTGATGATGGAAAGCAGGCTGTTGCCCGCATTGCTGATGGCATCGATATAATCCTTCTGCACGGGGCTGATCTCTGTTTTCTTTAACAGATCGGTGAAGCCGAGTATGGCGCCTAATGGCGTGCGCAGCTCATGGCTCATATTGGCAATAAAATCCGATTTGGATTGTGCCGATTCTTCGGCCAGCTGCCGGCTTTTCTGCATTTCTTCTTCCACCCGTTTTCTTTCAAAAAAACTGGGAATATCATAGGCTTCTTTTTTAAGGTAGCGGTTGCCGGTGCCTGCATGAAAACGGTCCAGGTGTTCCTGTACCTTATGCGGCGGGCTCATAATAAAACAACAATGATCATCGCCCCGGGCAGTACAGCTTACTTCCACGGCCGTAAGCGGTACACCAAAACTGGCCGTGCACCAACCCGATGAATAACCCGCATTCATGATGCACACGGGAATGGGCGATAGTTTACCCGCGCGTTTCCAGCTATCGGCCTCAAACGAGTAGGGATGGCGGTAGATCAGGTAAAAGTCTTCGTTGGGCGTGGGATTGCTTTCGGGTAATATATCCACATAGGCCCAGCCAGAGTACGCAAAATGAATGGGACCGGCCGATAGTTTCGACAGCGGATCGGTGAGGTTCATTTTGGCGTGGAAGTTCTTTGCATCGTTCATGCCGATGGCATGCGCAATATCGAATAGAAAATTCTTGCCGATGGTGAGCGCTTCGTTTTCGCCACGGTCGGCATATAAACTTTGTATGGTAGACAGGAAATCGTTGGAGAGGGCCGAAGCGCGTATTAATATATAACGCTGGTCGTTGATCTCGATGGTGCCTGTGCCGGGATCCATTTTCAGGTTGCTGAAATAGTCCTGCACGGTTTGTTGTGCGGCATCAAACAGGGGCTGCATGGCTTCGGGTACACGCACGGCCCGGTTGGTGGCATTAAAGGCTGGCTGGTTCATTTGATAAAGGTCATGTTATATGGGGGCGAAGCCCATCCTGGTTAACGAAATGGTATTTGGGTTTAATGAATGCGGGGTTTGGATTAACCGGTATAAAAACCGGCTGCATGATAGTCATTTTTTTTGTTAATCCAATTGGCGCATTGGTTAAACCAGGGTTTGGAAGGGCCTGTTGCCACCCCATCTTTGTGTCATCAATTAACCATCAAAAAAATTATCAATTATGAAGAAGTTATTTTTTGCAGTTGTAGTATTGGCTGCGGCCGGTTTTTCGAAAGTGAATGCGCAAAGTCAAAAAGTGGAGAATGTAGTGATCCCTTCTGTAAGGATCAGTGATGGCAATAATACCGTGCAGGTGCCTAACGGACGTGGAACGGTAAAGTTTACCAAACGTGGAGAATCTTTTACCAACGTGGTATACATCGATGCTGCGGGTAAAGAAAGTCCGTTGCGTCCCAGTACTGGTAATGCGCCCAAACCCGAATGTAAATATCCCATTCCGAGTGCCTGTTACAGCATTCCCAATAACCAGAATATTGGTATGTGTATTTGCAAACCGACCGATTTGAAAAGCGGTGATTCGTATAATATTTCATTGTTGTTGCCGGCTGTGCAGAGCGCTCGTGAAGCTGCCCGGGCACATTAAGAAAAAGTGGGGTATCCCACTTTTCTTATTGCGTACTTTCTTCTACCCGTTCCCTTACCCGTGCAGAGGGCAGATAGATCTGCAGGCCCAGTGACAGCACCAGGTTGTTACTGGTAACGCTGCTGCCAAAACCTACAATGCCTTCGTATTTGAACAGGGTTTCCAAACCAACATTGGGTGAAATAAAATAGGCCAGTCCGGGCCCGATGCCCAGACCCAGTCCGTTGGTATTATCACCGGTGGCCGGGTTGGTGCCTTCGATGCCCACATTGCCTTCAAAAAAGAAACGGGAGTGGCGTAAGAGGTTCACCGAGGGATCGTTAATATAGTAGCGTCCCAATGCCCCGATGCCATAGTCCACGGTGGTGCCGGCGTCCTTGGCTGTTTGCAAGCCAAACTTTAAGTAGGCGCCCAGGGCCAGGTTGTTTTGAACAAAGAAGGCCAGTTTAGGGCGTATGTCTACCGTGAATGGACTGCCGTCGTCGAGTCCCAGTCTGAATGCTGCAATGTCTGATCCGATGAGGAAGTTGCCCTGTTGTAGTTGGGCTTTGGTGGTGCCGCCAATAGCCAGCATGATCGCCAGAAGTGTAGTGATTTTTTTCATAACCTGGATTTTGATGAATAATTCCGGTCGGCGATAACAAGCTATGGTATTAAAAAATTATGCCCACCGGTATACCGCCCCTAACGGGGCGGATGTTCGATCGTGTTAAATGCTACCGATATGGCGGCCCTAACGGGCCGCAAAGGCGGCGTTGTTATGCCACATGTTCGGTTCATGCACGTCGCGATAAATAAATGCCCCGTTAGGGGCATTATATTGGTAGAAAATTCCGAGATGGAGGTAACCGCCCCTAACGGGGCGGATGTTCGATCGTGTTAAATGCTACCGATATGGCGGCCCTAACGGGCCGCAAAGGCGGCGTTGTTATGCCACATGTTCGGTTCATGCGCGCGATAAATAAATGCCCCGTTAGGGGCATTATATTGGTAGAAAATTCCGAGGTGGAGGTAACCGCCCCGTTAGGGGCGTAATATTGGTTGTTTTGTAGGCAACGAATCACATCACATTAACCCATGCTCTGTGCAAAAGCCTGCCCCAGGTATTCAATCAAATCCGATGCGATCAACGATGGCTGAGAAGTAAGCGCCGCCGCCAGGTCACCGGCTAACCCATGCAGGTACACCCCGGCCAGCGCGGCCTGCAGCGGACTATACCGCTGCGCCAGCAACCCTGTAATGATCCCCGTAAGCACATCTCCCGTGCCACCGGTAGCCATACCGGGATTGCCGGTACTGTTAAAATAACCCTTGCCATCGGGGGTGGCAATAAAGGTATAACGCCCTTTTAATACAATATAGATCCCCCATTCCGCAGCCTCCTGTAAAGCCAGCTGCAGGCGTTCAAAATCATTCCCCGTTTTCCCAAACAGCCGTTCAAATTCTTTGGGATGCGGCGTCAACACCGAACCTGCGGGAACTTTCTTCAACAATGATCTGTCTTCAGACAATATATTCAACGCATCCGCATCTATCACCATCGGCCGTTGAAATTGCGCCAACACCGACCGCAACAAGCCTGCCCGCTGCCTGCCAATACCCGGACCAATACCAATTACATCGTACTGATCCAGTTCTTTATTGGTTCCATCATCTACCTGGCACATGGCCTCCGGCACACTGGTTTGCATAATGGTATAACCCACTTCGGGAACCAGGCAGGTCAATTTGCCTACACCGCTTCGCAAACAGGCGCGTGCGGCCAGCACGGCTGCGCCCATCATACCATAACTGCCGGCAATCATACAGGCATGTCCATAATCTCCTTTATGCGAAAACTCGTTACGCGGTTGCACTATCGAGCCAATCAGTGCGGCATCGGTAAAATGATACACAGGCACGGCCGTGTGCAGGTAACCGGCATGCAAACCGATATCCAGTATATGCACCTGGCCAATGGCGCCGGCATTTTCCTTTACCAAAAAGGCCGGTTTATAACATTGAAAGCTGAGTGTATGGCTTGCCTGGATAACGGTATTATCCTTACTGCTGCGGTCAACAAAAAGCCCGCTGGGAATATCGATGGCGATCACTTCGTTGCCCGAGCGGTTGATGTGCTGCACGAGGCTGGCGGTTAAACCATCCAGCGGCCGGTTCAGTCCCGAGCCCAGCAGGGCATCTATTACAATATCATTTGCAGGAATGGGATAGAGGGTAGCTTCGGAAGATACAAACTTGATGACGGCATTGGTTTCATGCAGGCGCGCCAGGTTGAGCTGGAAGTCGTTGGTGCCTTTATGACCAAACTCGAGAATATACACCGTAACAGTATGACTGGTTTGCGCCAGCATGCGGGCAATGGCCAGTCCGTCGCCGCCATTGTTGCCTTTGCCGCAAAAGATAGAAAAGCCCCTGTTCTTGTAATTATGTTGCAGCAGCCAGTCGAAACAGGCCGTGGCTGCCCGTTCCATCAGGTCGATGGAGGCAATGGGTTCATGGGTGATCGTATATTCATCCCATGCGCGAATTTGTTCCGTTGCAAAAATTTGCATACGGAAAATTACCTACTTTTTGCAGTACTTTTCCTGGAGGAGCGTTTTTTGTGAACGACCTTTTTCTTTTTAACCGGCGCCGCAGCTACCTGGTTGGCGCTATTGTCGTCTTCTTCGTAGCGGTTGCCGCCCTGCATATAGTCGCCGAAGATATCGGCCATTTGTTTCACCTTATATACATAACGGCAGTCGTTGTTGGCGAGCGCAATGATCACGGCATCTTCATCGATCATGCGGTAAAAGGCAGCGCGGTTACCATGCCACCAGCCATTGTGGTAAACCAGTTTCTTGCCATTCTTCAGCAGGTACATGCGCCAGCCCAGTCCGTAATTGTGGGTGCCCGGTTTTTCGAAGCTATAACCCGAATAGGCGGCGTCGAGGGTTTCTTTTTTATAAAAACCGCTGCGTTTAAGGGCCATATCCCATTTCAGCAGGTCGCGTACGGTGCTGTAAATATTTTTATCGCCATATACCAGGTCGAGGAACTCGAAGGCATAAGGCCGGTTATTATAATGGAAAGAAGGAACATAGCGGGCCGAATCTTCCATGGTAAACACATAAGTATCTTTCATACCCAGCGGATCGAAGAAGGTTTTTTTCATGTAATCCTTGTACGATAGTCCGCTTACCCTTTCAATGATCAGCGCCAGCAGGGCATAGTTGGTGTTGGAATAACTAAAACCGCGGTCGGGCGTACCGATGGCGATCTCTTTGTGCCGCTCCATCAGGAAGTCGAGCACATCCTGGTTGGTGACCATGCGGTGTTTGTCCCAACCCATTTCTTCCATATAGTGATCGTATTTGGGAATGCCGCTGCGGTGGTTGAGCAGCGTGCGTATGGTAACGCCGGGGCAGGGAAAGCCAGAGATATACGTACCTACCGTATCATCGATGTTCAGCTTGCCCTGTTCCATGAGCCTGAGAATGGCCATGCCGGTAAAGGTTTTTGAAACAGATGCCAGGTGAAGCGGCGTATGGGGTGTGATGGAGTCTTTTTTGAGCCGGGGATCGATGTAACCCACATAGTCTTCATAAATGATCTGACCATGTTTGGCGACCAATACCATACCATTGAACCTTGTTTTGCCGAACGTATGATCCAGTTGCGACTCTACCAATTGGCGATAATGATTGAGCTCTTCCGGCGACAACCTGGCCTGGGCAATTGCTGCTGAATCTCCATCATGAGGCGATGAAGTTGGCTTTTTGCTCTCTACCCGTGCACACCCCTGGATTATCAGTAAGGCTGATAAAACACCGATTAAGTTTTTCACTAGGGAATACTAATTAGGTTATTCTTTTAATGGCGAGTGGCCAGTAGCCAGTGGCTAGTGGTTTTGATGCAGACCCCACTGGCTACTGGCCACTCGCTACTAGCTTTTGGTTTCAGTAACAAGCAAATATACAATAAACGGGCCACTTGGCACAGTGAGCGCAAGCAAGTATATTTGCACCTCCTTAACAGCGATAACGTATAACCAGACGATTCATTATGACCGAGAAAAAAAACACGAGTTATCCTAAAGAAAAGATAAACATTCTTTTACTGGAGAACATCAGCGACACTGCCGTAAAATTTTTTAAAGAACAGGGGTATGCATCGGTAAAAAAGCTCACCGGCGCCCTGAGTGAAGAAGACCTCATTCGCGAGATCAAAGACGTACATTTATTAGGTATTCGATCCAAAACACAAATAACCGCCAAAGTGCTGGATGCAGCTAAGAAGCTGCAGGCCATTGGTTGCTTTTGTATTGGCGTAAACCAGGTTGACCTGAAAAGCGCCAAAGCGCATGGTGTGGCCGTTTTTAATGCGCCTTACTCCAATACCCGTTCTGTAGCAGAACTGGTGATTGGTTTAAGCGTGATGTTGATTCGCCGTATTCCAGACAAGAACAAAGCGGCGCATGAAGGACTGTGGTCGAAAGATGCCAAGGGTAGTTACGAGCTGCGTGGAAAGACTTTGGGGATTATAGGATATGGCAACATCGGTGCACAGGTAAGCGTGCTGGCCGAGGCCATGGGTATGCGGGTGTTATTTTATGATACCGTTACCAAGCTGCCGCTGGGTAATGCACAGGCCAGGAAGTCGTTGAAAGACCTGGTGAGTGAGGCCGATATTATCAGTTTGCATGTGCCGGATACGCCTACCACGAAGTACATGATCAATAAAAATGTGCTGAAGAATTTTAAGAAGGGATCCATACTTATCAACTATGCCCGTGGTGAAGTGGTAGACCTGGAGGCGCTGGCCAAATGCATCCAGGATGGGCAGATCAGTGGCGCTGCGGTAGACGTATATCCCTGGGAGCCGGAAAAGAACGGCGACCGTTTTACTACACCATTGCAGGGATTGCCCAATGTGATATTGACGCCGCATATCGGCGGCTCCACCGAGGAAGCGCAGATGAATATCGGCGAGGATGTAAGTAATAAGCTGTTCCAGTATCTCGAAATGGGCATGACCATTGGTTCGCATACCGTGCCGCCATTGAGCCTGCCGCCGCAGGAGGGTACCCACAGGATATTGCACATCCATGATAATGTACCGGGTGTGTTGTCGGCTATCAATACCCAATTGTCGAATAATAAGATCAATATATTGGGGCAGTATTTGAAAACGAATGAGGAAATAGGTTATGTGGTGTTGGATGTAGACAGGAAGTTGTCGAATAAGGCGTTGCAGTTGTTGAAGGAGATCAAGGAGACGATAAAGGTGAGGACGGTATATTAAATCATTTGATGCTATAAAAAAGCCCCCGGTCAAACGGGGGCTTTTTATTTTAATATCTTTTTCGCGCGGCTTCTGAACGCTGCCGTTTCATGATCCCAGCGCTCTTCGATCACCAGTTTGAGCTCCTGTTTTATTTCAGGATAAATTTTAGACAGATTGTCTAATATGGTGAGGGAGAAAGCCTTGATGGCGACTTCAGTTTCATGTGAAGCAACAAACTTAAAACAGGCATCCATTACCCGGCCGTGGTATTTTTCGGGGATATTTACATACTGCAGCAGGCGGGTTATGTTGCGGTGCACGGCATTGTGAATGGCCGGCTTTTCCAGCAGGGGGATGATGTTTTTTAAATAGGGCTGGATGAGTTCCGGTTGTTTTTCTACACAATAGCTCAGCGGCCAGCCTGAGCGCTGCACGATGAGGGGCTCGCTGCCAAGAAACAGTTTCATCAACTCCGCGAACCTTTTGGTGTCGTTGCCCACATAACGTACCACCTTTTCACATTGGGCTTTGGAATTCTCCTCCAGGATGGTTTGATACAGATCCATAATGCCAATATAACCGCTTTTGGTTATCCACGTGAAAAAGCAATTTGATTTAATTTGCCCGGATAATCACCGGAAATATGAGAATGACATACATCTGTTTTGTACTGGCCCTGGCAGCCTGCCAGCCCGCCGCCCAACCTGGTATTGTAGTGTTCCAATCCGACTTCGGGTTAAAGGATGGCGCCGTAAGCGCCATGAAAGGCGTTGCCAATGGGGTAGATGCCCACCTGAATCTCTACGATGTTACGCACGATATACCCGCCTTTAATATCTGGGAAGCCGCTTACCGGCTGGAACAAACCGCTCCTTTTTGGCCATCAGGGACCGTATTTGTATCCGTGGTGGATCCCGGCGTGGGTACCGACCGCAAATCGATCGTGATGAAATCGAAGAGCGGGCAATATTTTGTAACCCCTGATAACGGCACCCTTACGCTGGTTGCCAAATCGCTTGGCATTGAAGCAGTACGGCAAATTGATGAAGTTTTAAATAGAAGGCAAAACAGCCAGCAATCCTACACTTTCCATGGCCGCGATGTATACGCCTATACCGGCGCCCGGCTGGCGGCCGGCGCCATCAGCTTTGAGCAGGTAGGTCAGGAATTACCGGCCGAAGTAGTGCGTATTCCCTTCCAACAACCTATGTTGCAGGGTGATTCCATACTGGGTAATATACCCATCCTGGATATCCAATATGGCAACGTTTGGACTAATGTTAATGATTCGATTTTCAAAGTGTTACACGTGGAACCTAAAGCAAAATTGGAAGTAAAAATACAAAAGGGGGACAGCCTGGTGTTCCACCAGGATATTGGATATATGAATACATTTGGCGATGTGCCGGAGGGGACGCCGCTGGCTTATATGAACAGCCTGATGAATTTGTCCCTGGCCATCAACATGGGCAGTTTTGCCGATTCTTTTCATATAAACAGCGGACCAGACTGGAATATTGTGATACGCAAAGCGCGCTAAGCCGCGCGGGGTGCGGGTTTTAATGGAAATGGCGCCCCTAAATATTTAATGATGAACAGGTTATCCACATTTGTGGAAAAACAAAAAAAGCAGAAACTTTTTTAGATGATCTCCATCTTTTTCATCAGGAAAGTGGCATTCTTGTTCTTGGCCACACCCCGCTGCAACTGGTAATCAAAGATCAGCTCACCTTCGCGGATGATGCTTTCAAAACAATAATTGCTCACCCGGCCGGGTAATTCTTCTTCCAGCCGGCTCAGCGCCAGGTCGTGCGTGGCAAAGAGGGTAAGACAGCGGTATTGTAATAGCTTTTTGATGAACAGTTCGCTGCCATGGGTTTTGTCTTCGGAATTGGTGCCGCGTAGAATTTCGTCGATCAGCACCAGCACAGGTTGCTCGCCTTCCTGCAAAATATGCACAATTTCCTGCAGCCTTTTCAATTCGGCCATAAAATAGGAGGTATGTTCCTGCAGGGAATCACTCACCCTGATGGAGGTGCAAATGGTCATGGGCGTAAATGAAAATTTCCGGGCGCAAACCGGTGTGCCGCATTGCGCCAGCAGCAGGTTTACACCCAGCGTACGCAGAAAGGTGGTTTTGCCCGACATGTTGGAGCCGGTCACCAATACCAGTTGCTCATTCAATCCAAAACTACAGTCGTTGGCCACTCTTTCTGTTGCGGGTATCAACGGATGCGCCATTTGGGTGGCGGTAATAAAAGTGCCCTCGTTGGCTACTTGCGGGTATTGGTAATGCGGGTTATTAAACGCGAAGGTGGCCAGCGAATTCAGGGTTTCTATCTTGCCTACAGTGGCTATCCATTTTTCAAATTCTTCGCTGTTTTCCTGTTTCCATTTCTCCAGCGACCACAATACCTGGATGTCATATAAGAACAAGCTGTTGAGGAAGATCAGTACCAGCCAGTTCAGCCGCTGGTCGAAAAAGCTGGCCAGCGACGATAATTTTTTGATGGCGGCATGTGCTTCGCTGGCCTGTTGCTTATGTTGTTGCAGCAACCCCGCGTTCCCTGCATCTACCTGGCTGAAATGGGATAGAATGCTGGCATATTGCTCCAGCACGGCAGTCTTTTTGCTGATCAATACATGCTGTTGGTTGATGTTTTTGAGAAATCGGCCTGTCACCATCCAGCTTACCGCAACACTGGCTACCAGGGGAAAATAATTGTCTGATGAGAGGTAGTACAATAAAAAGGCTATATTAATAGCAGGCAATACCCAGCGCAACACGGCCAGCCATTTTTGGTTATGCAAAATGCCCGCCTGGCCAATCCATGAATACAGGCCGTAAAAATCGACCGCTTCTTCCTTTTGCAACAGTCCCTGTGCGGTGATCATTTGCCGCAGCTCTTTTTGCTTACTGAATTGCTCAACGGCCTGCTGATGGGCTTCGATCTCGTTTTTGCTGCTCAGGGGCTGCCGCAGTAAATCAGCCAGTTGGGTGGCTCCATGCCATGTAGTGGTGCGGTTGATGAGGTGATAGAGCGAAGAAGGGCCAAATATATCCAGGTCGCCGGTATAATCCTGGTTATAACTGGTGGCATCTTCAGGGATCGTTTCACCGGTGTCAAATTCATTCAGCTTATTTTGCAGTACCGCCAGTTCATTGGTATTTACAAACAGTAATCGTTCCAGCAAAGCTTTCCGGTCTTTCAGTTTGAGCGCCACCCGCACAAAAAGTATAAAAACGGCGAGCAGCAGGAGGGTAACCACCACCCAGGTACCGGTATCATTGGGGTTTGTAAACATGGTGTAAGCTGCATAAACAAAAGCCAGAAAGCTGATGAGCCGGGCTATGGCTATGGAGCCGGTCATGCCGCGCAATTTCGATAAGGCGGCCGTATACTGCGCCACCTGCTGCTCATACCATTGTTGTGGTTCCATAATTATTTTGTTTTCATGACTACCTGTACGGTCTCCGGTGTTTGCTGCATCAACGCTACGCTGTGCCCTTTGATCATTTGCTGTACCAGTTCATCCTGGTAATGACGGATGGTAAGTAAAGTGAGCCCTTTTTCCACCTGTACATCAAAAATTTCAGAGGCACCCAGCGCCAGTTGTTCGATCTTCCCGGCCTGGTCGTCCAAACACACTTGAATAGTTACAGCGCCGGTTTGCATGAGGTTAGGTTTGATCTTTGTTTCGGCCAGCAACTGGTAGAGATCGGCCACGGGCTTTTCGCCAACAAATGAAAAATCGCGGCTGTGCAGTTGTATCAGTACCTGGTTTTGTTTCAGTACAATGATGGGCGGCAGACCTTTGAGCGATTTGTTATGGATGACCGTGCCGGGCAGGCTGGTATCGAGAAAACATTTTACATATAAAGGAATGCCCTTGTTTTGCAGGGGCTTGATGGTTTTGGGGTGAATCACCTGCGCGCCATAATAAGCCATCTCTATCACTTCATCGTAATTCAGTTCGCCAATCAACCGCGCATCGGGGAATTGTTTGGGGTCGGCATTCATCACACCTTCCACATCTTTCCATATCACCAGGCTTTGGGCATCGAGCAGGTTGGCAAATACGGCGGCGGTATAATCGCTGCCTTCGCGGCCCAGGGTGGTGCTTTCGTTTTCGGCCGTGGCGCCAATAAATCCCTGGGTAACGATGCGCTGGTGTTGCTGCAGCAGGGGCCGTAGGTTTTCGCGGGTTTTCAGCAGGCTAAAGTCCCAGTCGATATTGGCATCCCGGAAATTATCATCGGTACGCAGCACATCACGCACATCTATCCATTGATTGGTAATACCCGATTCGTTGAGGTAGGCGCTTACGATCACCGTGCTCAGCATTTCGCCGATACATACGATCTGGTCGTAATAATAATCATAGGGACGTACGGGTTGATCATGCAGCAGCCATTCTACTTCGGTAAAAAAGTTCACCAACTGGTCGAGGGTTTCATTGTAGGTAGTCACCAGCAGGTACTTGGCCGTAGTCAAATGGTTTTGTTTGATGGCTTCAAACAGGTGCAGCGCTTCTTCTTTATTGTTATTATAAAAGGCTTCGGCTACCTTTTCGAGGGCGTTGGTGGTTTTGCCCATGGCCGATATCACGATCAGTAATTGTTCATCAGGATAGGCGCGGAGGATCTGCGCCAACTGCTGAACCCGTTCTACACTGTTTACGCTGGCGCCACCGAATTTGAAGATGTGCATGGTCAAGATAATAAGTTAATAAGGGTGCAAATGTAGTAAAGTCCCTATTTTTGCCACTAACTAACAACTGTTCACCAAACGCACAACTATGCATGATATCAACAGAAAAGTACTTACCCTCGACGAGTTTACCATTCAGCAGCTTAGAGATTTTCCCCATGCCACCGGTGAATTGAGCGGTTTGTTACGCGATATTGGCCTGGCGGCCAAGCGGGTAAATGTAGAAGTGAACAAGGCAGGCCTTGTTGATATCCTGGGCGATGCAGGCTCGGTGAATGTGCAGGGCGAGGATGTGAAAAAGCTGGACGTGTTTGCCAACAACCAGTTTACCGGTGTTTTACAGCATGGCATCAGTTGCGCCGGTATTGCCAGTGAAGAGCTGGACGAATATGTGGCCTTTAACGACCCCGTGAGCAAGAACTCAAAGTATGTGTGTTTATACGACCCGCTCGATGGCAGCGGCAATATAGATGTGAATGTATCCATCGGCACCATTTTCGCCGTTTACCGCCGTGTGAGTGAAAAAGGTGGTATTGCCACCAAAGAAGACTTCCTGCAACCGGGCCGCAATATGGTGGCCGCCGGTTATATCGTGTATGGATCTTCAACCATGCTGGTATATGCCACACGCAGGGGGGTGAATGGTTTTACGCTCGATCCTTCTATCGGCGAGTTTTGTCTCAGCCATCCCAATATCAAATGCCCCGAGTTTGGCAAGATCTATTCCGTGAATCATGGTAACTTTTTCCAGTACGAGCCAGGGGTGCAGAAATACATCAACCGTTGCCAGAAAAAGACCGTGGAAACCGGCGGACCTTATACGCAACGGTACATCGGCAGTATGGTGGCCGATGTGCATCGTAATTTGATCAAGGGCGGCATCTTTATGTATCCCGGTATCATGGATAAGCCCAAGGGCAAACTGCGTTTGCTATATGAGTGTAATCCCTTTGCCTTTATCGTGGAGGTGGCAGGTGGCCGTGCTACCAATGGCCGGGAACGTATACTGGATGTACAACCTACCGAACTGCACCAGCGTTCGCCTTTGTATATCGGCAGCAAGGGTATGATGGATGAGTTGGAGGCCTGCATGAACGAACCTGTCACGAAAAAAACAGAGGCATAACAATTCATACGGTTGTTTTCTCAATCCTTCTGATTTTAAGAAACCTGTTAAAGACATATCATTAATCTTTAGCTGGTATTAAAATTTTAAGGATATGATGATAAAAAAGACCGGAATTATTTGCTGTTTTCTGTTTGTCCTGGCCTGTAAAAAGAATGGGAACGATGCGCCACCGCCTCCTGGCGGTGATCCCAATGGCGGTGGCAATCCGCCGCCGGCCAACACGGCATTAACCATTACCAGCGTTTCTCCTGACAGTACCGAAAACGGACCCATCACCATCACCGGTACCGGGTTTAACACCACCGCCAACTTAAATGGAGTGCAATTTGGATCATATTCGGCTACTGTAAAAAGCGCCACCACCACTCAACTGGTGGTTGATTTGCCTGCCAACCTGCCGCAGGGCGATCATGACGTAATTGTCGTTGCCAACAACAAGACGGTCACACTGGTAAAGGGCTTTCACCTGATAGGATGGGAGGTAACGCATTTTGCCGGCACCGGCGCCACCGGCAGCAATGATGGACCCGTTGCCACTGCCACCTTCCGCCAGCCTACCGGGCTGGCCGTGGATGCAGCCGGTAACCTGTATGTGCCCGATTTGCATAAGATCAGGAAGATCACGCCGCAGGGCCTGGTATCTACCATTGCCGGCGGCGAAGGCCGCGGAAGTACCGATGGTAATGGTACAGCGGCCCGTTTCAATTTTGTAAGCAGCATAGTGCTGGATGCCGCAGGTAATATGTACGTGGCCGATCAAATGAATTTTACCATCCGGAAAATAACACCTGGTGGCGACGTGACCACCATTGCCGGTTTGGCCGGTGAGTTTGGTTATGCGGATGGTGTGGGCGACAAGGCACGTTTTAGTGCGCCCTATGGACTGGCCATCGACGCCACCAATTCCCATTTATACGTGGGTGATACCGGCAATGACCGGATCCGAAAAATTGAACTGGCTACAGGAACAGTAACTACCATAGCAGGGAATGGTGAAGGCGCCAGCGTGGATGGTGTGGGTTTACAGGCCGGCATTCCCAGTCCCGGCAGCATGGCTTTCGACAAAGACGGTGTGTTGTATATCACAGAAAAAGGCGGGGGCAGGGTACGCAGGATGATGCCCGATGGTACGGTGACCACGGTGGGTGGATACCTGAGCGTAAACGATGGTCCTACCCACCTGGTGGCCGATGACAACAGGAATATTTATGTGACTTTTAGCGGGTTGGGAAAGGTGAAAAAATACAGTCCGGCTGGAGTGGAGACCAATTTTGCCGGCAATAACATAGGTACCGGCGAAGAGGACGGTCCGGCCCAAGCCATCTTTTTTAAACGACCCGAAGGCATTGTGATTGTGAAGGATAGTGAGGGTAACTTAATATTTTACATTGCCGATTCCGTCAATAAAAAGATCAAAAAGATCATCAGGAGGTAGCCTAAGATAACATTCGGTAATCATTATATATTTCTGGTATAGAATTGGTAATGCCCGGGGTAAAGTTTTGTACATGAACAAATACCTGCCGGGCATTGCCGGTTTATATATTGGTCTCGTGAGTTTGTTTTATATCGCCCTGATATCCTGTGCCACTATACCTGCAGAAAAAAAGGAAACAAGTGTTACAAAGTCCTCAACATCAAAGACAACTACAAAGACTACGACAAAGGCGCCTTCGGAAGAAAAAAGGGAAGTGGTAACCCCCTCCAAACCCGTGGTGGCCGCCAATGGGGCGCCCGGATTGGAGAGAGATATCCTCAACCTGGTGAATGAATACCGGCAAAGCCGCAAGCTGGCCCCGCTTACCAATAACGCAGCTATGGAATACCAGGCCCGGATGCATAGTATGAATATGGCCACGCTGCGGATACCTTTTGGGCACCAGGGTATGTCGTTTCGTATGAAATACGTTAAAGAGAAAGTGAGCGGCGTAACTGACGTGGCAGAGAATGTGGCTTATGGTAATTTGTCGGCCAAGGCCGTTGTGCAGGGATGGTTGAAGAGCCCGGCGCATAAAAAGAATATCGAAGGAAATTATAAGTACTCCGGTGTGGGGGTTGCGCGGAATGCACAGAATCAGCTTTATTTTACCCAGATATTTGCGAAATGAGGTAGGAACTAAGAGGTACGAAGTAAGAAGTGCATGTATTTTCTTGCTTCCTGCTTCTTACCTCTTACTTCTGTCTTTTCTAATTAACTTGTGCCCATAATTAAAGGCGCATGAGCAAGGTGATCATTTCAGTTAAGGACCTGGTAAAACATTACGGCCATTTTGAAGCGGTAAAAGGCATCAGTTTCGACGTGTATGAAGGCGAGATCTTTGGTTTGCTGGGCCCCAACGGGGCGGGTAAATCCACCTCGCTGGAGATCATAGAAACCCTGCGCAGTAAAACATCCGGCGAAGTATGGGTAAACGGTTTTAACCTCGACAAGGACCCCAATTCCATCAAACAGGCAATAGGCGTACAATTACAAACCTCGGGGTTTTATCCCGGGCTGAACCTGGTGGAACTGATCGACCTGTTTGCCGGCCTGTATAACCGGAAGATAAAAGCCCGCGACCTGTTGAAGCTGGTGAACCTGGAAGACAAGGCAAAAAGCAAATACAAAGACCTCAGCGGCGGACAAAAACAGCGCTTCTCCATTGCCACCACACTGATCAACGATCCCAAAATTATTTTCCTGGATGAACCTACTACCGGTTTGGACCCGCAGGCCCGCCGCAATTTGTGGGACCTGATCAAGGACATCCGCGCCAAGGGCACTACCGTGATCATCACCACCCATTATATGGACGAAGCCGAGGTATTGTGCGACCGCATTGCCATTATCGACTCGGGCAGGATCATTGCGCTGAACACACCCGACCAGCTCATCGACGACCTGGTGGCCACCGGTTTTGAACGGCCCAAAGAAGTGAAAAAGGCCAACCTCGAAGATGTATTTATTCATTTAACCGGGCACGCACTCAGAGAAGAATAACTTTTATACTATGGACCTACGTTATCCCATTGGCCAGTACGAACCGCAGCCTTTTTCGGACAGGCAAAAAAGAGAATGGCTGCAGGACATTCAATTTTTGCCCGGTATGCTGGAACAGGCTATCGAGAACATGGATGAAAAACAACTGAACACGCCGTACCGCGATGGCGGCTGGACGGTGAAGCAGGTGGTGCATCATGTGGCCGACAGCCATATGAATGCCTATATCCGTTTTAAGCTGGGTTTAACCGAGAACAATCCCACCATTAAACCCTATGAAGAAGCCCTGTGGGCCAACCTGGCCGATGTGCCGCAGGTGCCCATCAACATTTCCATTACTTTGTTATACACTTTACATACGCGCTGGCATGCGGCCATTTTAAACCTGGGCAGGGCCGAATGGGACCGCACGGTATTTCATCCCGAAAGCAAAAAACAAATGAGCCTTTGGTATTTGCTGGGCATGTATTCATGGCATGGCCGGCACCATGTAGCGCATATTACTTCATTAAAAGAAAGAATGAACTGGATATGAGAGATCTCAGGTGGAAGACGATCAAGTCGGAATATCTATTCAAGGACATGTGGTTTACCGTACGCAACGATACCTGTGAACGGCCCGATGGAAAGATAGTGGCGCCTTATTATGTATATGAATTTCCTACCTGGGTAACAGCCGTGGCGCTTACCGAAGATGGGAAGGTGATACTGGAAAGGCAATACCGCCATGGGATCGGGGAAGTGAATTTTGAGATACCGGGTGGTTGTGTAGATGATACGGATAACAGTCTGGAGGAAGCCATTGCGAGGGAGTTACTGGAAGAAACGGGTTATACGTTTACGAAATATGAGTACCTGGGTAAAACATGCGCCAATCCTTCTACCAATAATAACTGGATGCATATGTACCTGGCCACCGGTGGTAAACAGGTGAAAAAGCAGGAGCTGGATGATAATGAAGATATCGAACTGCATTTGGTGACCCTGAATGAATTAAAGGCGATGGTGGATAATAATGAGATCATACAGAGTATGCATGTGACAGCCATATTTTATGCGTTGAAGCGGTTGTTATAACTGCACTTCTCCCACAACAAACACGCTGCCGCAAACCAGCACCAGGTCGTGTTTACCGGCTTTTTGCAGGGCCGATTGTAATGCCGTATTTACATCGGGATAGGCATGGCCTTCCAGTCCAACGGCATGTGCATGTTCTGCCAGTTGATCTTCGGGCAGTGCGCGTGGAATTTGCGCGCGTGTAAAATAGTAGGTAGCTTCTTTGGGCAGGAGCGACAGCACCCGGTCGAAGTCTTTGTCTTTTACCAGTCCGATGACGATATGCAGATCTTTGTGATCGGTTAATTCTATCTGCGCCAGAATTTGTTTAAACCCATCTTCATTGTGTCCCACATCCAGCACCACCACGGGGTGATCGTGTATCACTTCCCAGCGGCCGTGTAAACCGGTGAGTTTTTTTACCTGCTTTAATGCCTGTTGTACATGGCTGGTAGTAATATGCCAGCCCGCTTTTTGCAATTGGTGCACCACTTCCAGTACGGTGATGGCGTTTTTGGTTTGATAAAAACCGGGCAGGTCCAACTGGTACGCAACACGGTCATCGCTACCGGTTTCGCTTACCTGTATCTTCAACTGGTGGTGTTCGTATTGCCATTCTGCTACATAGCGGGTTTGATCGGCAAAGCGGATAAAAGACTGGTTTTCGGTGGCCACCTGTTCAAACACCGCTTTGGTTTCCTCGTCAGTTTGACCAATAATGACGGGCACGCGTGGTTTGATGATGCCGGCTTTTTCAAAGGCAATGGCCTGGAGGCTGTCGCCGAGTACGTTCATATGGTCCCAACCGATGTTGGTGATCACCGATAGCTCGGGGATGATGACATTCGTGCTGTCGAGCCGGCCACCCAAACCGGTTTCTATCACCGCCACATCTACTTGTTGCCGGGCGAAATAATCGAAGGCCATGGCTACGGTGATCTCGAAAAACGAAGGTTCGATGGCGTCGATGGCGGGTTGAATGCGTTCTACAAAATCAACCACAAAATCTTTATCGATGAACTCGCCGTCGATACGAAAGCGTTCGCGGAAATCTTTTAAATGCGGCGAGGTGTGGAGGCCGGTTTTAAAACCGGCGGTTTGCAGTACGGCGGCCAGCATATGGCTGGTGGAGCCTTTGCCATTGGTGCCGGCGATATGTATGGTTTTGAATGTCGATTGCGGGTTGCCCAGGAATTCGCAGAGTTGCAGGGTGTTGCTAAGGTCTTTTTTATAAGCTGCCACACCAATGCGGCTGAACATGGGCAGCCGGGTGAAGAGATAGTTAGTGGCTTGTTCGTAGTTCATTCGTTCATTTAGGGCGACAAAGCTAGGGAAAAAGGAAGTAGGAAATAAGAAGTAGGAAGTAAGAAGCAGGAAGTAAGAAAATACTGTTCCTTCTTACTTCCTGCTTCTTACTTCCTACTTCATATAAAAGATGGATTAGTAACTACGGATTAGCCTTTTACCCTGAAGTTCACCAGCACGGTACCGGTTTGTTCATCGGGTCCGCTGGAAACGGTGTTGAACTTCGATTTTTTGACGATCTCGATAGCTTTTTGTTTATAATACGATTCGGAAGTAGTGGATCCCCTGAGCTGGAAGGTAGCGCTCACTACATTGCCATCTTTATCTACGCGAATATCAACGGCTACGGTAGCATTTTCATTAAAATCATCCTGGTATTTGTAGGTGTACGTAATATGACGGCCTGCCAGTCCCTTAGAGATACGCATGCCTGAATTGCCTGTTCCGCCACCGGTATAACTCTTCGAATCGGGGTTACCACCCGGTCTGCCCTGGTCGCCGCGGCCACCGGCTATGCCTTCACCACTGCCTCTTTTATATGTAGAAGCTTCGTTACCACCCGTATTGCCTTCACCGCTCATGGCCTTCATGGTGGCCTTTGGTTTGGGCGCGGGTGGGGCAGGTGTTTCGGCTGGTTTTGGTGTATTCACCGGCTTCGACTTTACCACTTCTTTCTCGGGTACTTTGGTAGCTTCGGGTTTGGTTACCGGCGGTCTTTTTATTTCGGGCGCCTCTTCATCCCTGTTATCGGTTTCGATATCCTTTACATCTTCCCTGGCTACGGCAGCCTTTGGCGGCGCATAGGCCTGTGTTTCGGAAGGTGCAGGCGGACCAGGCTGCATGGGCTGATCAACACCGGAACCAATATCGCTGTTACCCAGGTTCACTTCAATGCCTTCATCAAATACCGGCGTTGGCGGTAATGGCGGCATACCCCACTTCACGAAAATAAAGAACACCAGCATGAGGCCACATACCAATGCGGTGTAGCTGCCGGCGCGTACATTTTTTTTCGATTCAAAATCGTGATCCGTCATATGGGTGAGGTTAGACATACTACTAAGTTACCAATGTTTAAGGATAGATGCAATAATAATGCTAAATACATAACAAAGCCTGTGTGTTATGGTTATCATCAATCAAATTTTAACGCGGTGTTATAATTTATGCCACACAAAAGAAGGTGCGCGTTTCATGATCCAGGCAATGATGCGCCAGCGCCGGCTGATGTACACACGAAATTTCTTTTTATCGATGCCCTTTGCCATTTGTTGCACAGCCTTATCAACCGGTGTCACCCAAAACACTTTATTTTTTGCCGTTTTGGAAGCAATAAATCCCGGTTGAATATCGGTGATGGCGATGTTCACTTTCATTTTGGCGGCCTTCATCAACAATCCTTCCATATACACACTCATAAATGCCTTGCTGGCGCTGTAGGCGGGCGCCAGTCCGTTACCGCGATTGGCAGCTACCGATGAGGTGGCTGCAATTTGCCCATGGCCCTGCTGCACAAAAAAGTTGAAGGCAAAGTGAACGATCTCGAGAAAGCCCTTCACATTGGTTTCATACGTGGTTTTTTCAATATGCCAGTCGAGCGTTTGGCTGGGATCGCCAAAACCGGCGTTGTAGATCAGGATATCCATGCCGCCGGTTTTTTCAATCAGCGACTGCATGTGTTGTATGTTATCGCTGCCCTGTACATCGAAACATTCGGTAACAATGTGGTTGGGAAAATGCTCATGAATGGCAGCGAGCAAATATTCCCTGCGCCCGGATATACCTACACGGCAACCGGTTTTTGCATAATGTTCCGCCAGCGCCCTGCCGATTCCTGAAGTGGCGCCGATGATGATGATACGTTTATGGAATGATGAGGGCATTCGTTTTTTTAGGATGGCCGGCTTAATACACCCAGGAATTCCTTCCACGGGCCAACGGCATCTTCGTACTGTTTGGCCAGTACGCGGGATATCTGGTTGATATGTGTAAGATCGTGCACTACCCAGGTAGATAATAATTGTTTTAGGGTTACTGTGCCAAACTTGGGGTGAATGCCGGTGCGGTCAAGCAGTTCGTCGGTAAACTGGATAGATTGCACAAGGAGCAGGTTGTCTTTTCGCAGGGACTTGAACTCATCCAGCAACTGGTTCAGCGTTTTGCCTTTGCTTTCGGTAAACATGGCTGTGCGGTCGAAGGGTTTGAAATGTTTATCGCCTTCGCCCAAAATGATCTGCATACGTTGCACCCAATCGTTTTTTTCGCCATGTATCAAATGACCTACTACATCGTAGGCGCTCCAGGTATCGGGCCCTTCGTTACGCAATATCCATTCATCGGGCAAACCGTAGAGCATCGACTCGATCACCTTTGGTGTTCGTTCCAAAATCGGCAGCGCCATTTGTATATCGAATTGCATAGCCAGGAATTGATAAACGAATATAACCGGAATTGCGATTAGATAGTATTAAAATTGCAGATATAGTTTTGCGCAATCAGTGCGCAAAGTCTGCCTCGTAGTCCCCCTTAATGCGTTCCATAGGTGGATTGAAGTACCCAAACTTCAACTGCGGGAATTCTTCCTGTATCAACTCCTGTAATTGTTTTATGCCCAGCATTTCACCGGTTTCGTACGCACCGATCTTTCCCATATACCAATCGGGATCGATATTAAAATTCCGCCATTGTATCATGTTCAACCCGGTATCGATGATCAGTTTGCGCAGCGCCTCGTATTCTTCCACGCTGTCGGTCATACCCGGGAATACAAAATAGTTGATGCTGGTCCACCCATTGTACCGGCGCACCACTTTCAGGCTTTCCACAATATCTTCGAACTGGTAGTTATTAGGACGGTAATATGCTTCGTAAATATGTTTACGGGCAGAATTGGTGCTTACACGAATGGAATTCAAACCTGCTTCGCACAGTGCTTTCACCGCTTCGGGCCGCGAACCGTTGGTGTTGATATTGATGCTTCCTTTTTGGGTATGCCTGCGCATTTGAATGATGGCGTTGCGAATGGTTTCCCACATCAGCAGGGGTTCGCCTTCGCAGCCCTGTCCGAAACTGACGATGGGATAGGGCGCCGATTCCAGGTGCGGCACGGTAAACTCCACGATCTCTTCGGCCGTGGGTTTGAAGGTAAGCCGGTCCTGCGTGCTTACGATTGCTTCTTCCTGCGGCTGGAACGAAATGCAACCGATGCAATTGGCATTGCAGGCAGGCGAGGAGGGTACCGGGCATTCCCAGCGGCCCATAAAGTAGTTGCGGGCGGCAGGGCAGTTATAGGTAAGACAGCAGTTTTCGGCCAGGTGTTTTACCAGCCGGTTATGCGGATAGGCCTTCAGATAGCTAGCGACGCCTGTTTGAATACGGCCGGTGTCGAAGCCGCTACATTCCTGGCGTATATCCTGTTCTATACGAACCGCGGGCACATAAAACACATCGTTGTGCCAGCCTACCGCCGTATAACAAAAAAGCGGCAGTGTGGGCGCCTCCTGACCGGTTTCATAAGCCGCCAGGTAAAGGCCCGTGTGGGCAGGTGGAATAAAGGCGGCCACCGCCCAGCCTTTTTCGCAAAGACGCATCTGGCCGGTTTGTACGTCGAGGCCAATGCCCCGGCGGCCGGGCAGTTCGTAGAGGGAACCCCCATCGGGCAGCGCTATCCAGTCTTCTTCCGGAACGGGCATGGCATCCCATCCCGAGCGGCCCACGGCGTATAAAGAAGTGTCTTCGAATATATTTCCCTTCCCATCACTATATAGGAGGTACGGTGATTGTTGTAATGCCGGCATATTGCTGCTTTTCGTTTACGTGCCCAGATAATGCCTGCAAAATTCGTGAATTTGATCGAGTTCTTCGAATTGGAGATTTTTCTGCAAATGAAAGCGGTAAGAGGTGTCGGAAGCGGTATCGATGGTGATGGAATCGTATTGGGCTTCGATGCGGTTGATCTGGGTCCAGATGAGGAAGCGGTTATCGGGCAAGGCGGGGATGGTGATGCCGCTGTGGTGTATGGCGAGGTATTCGTTGTGCATCATTCTTTTTTCGAGTTTGAGCAGGTAGAGGTAAGCGAAGCCGATGACGAGGTGGAGGCCACCCATGAACCAGCGGCTTTCTATGAGCAGGGTAATGCCGATGCCTGTAAAGAACAATACTTCTACCAGCCTGAAAAAGAGGTTCACCACCGGCATATCCGAGGCGATGTTTTTGCCCGCCATCACCAGTATAAAAATATCCAGCGCCATAAATACCAGGCAGCCGATGTATACCGGGCTGGATTGGGGCTGGTGGCTATGGGTGAGGGCGTGGATGACGAGGAGGGTGGCGGCGAGCAGGTGCAGGAACCTGCCGGAGCTTTTGAGCTTTTGGAAGGATGGGTGAATAACTGGGAAAGATAGAGCGTTCATGCAGCAGTTATTTTTGGTGAGATGCAGGGCAAGGATAATTCCATAAATCTGCTTGCCCTGATGTATATAATTGGCCGGCGTTCGATATTGTACACAACGGGCGCCCGCTTATTGTATTTTTGGGAGAGCCCCATTATTGTGTTAATTTAAACAACCAAAATTTTCACCATAAAATCCTTGTTCACGATGGCTTCCCTATCACGCAGACAAGTAGTCAAAACGATTGCAACCGGCAGCGGTATCATTTTGCTGTCTCCCAAAAACATTTTTTCGGCATTCAAACAAAAAGACAAACTTGGCGTAGCCCTGGTGGGGCTGGGTTATTACAGCACCGACCTGCTGGCGCCGGCCTTGCAGCAAACAAAGAATTGTTACCTGGCCGGTATCGTTACAGGCACTCCATCCAAGGCCGAAACCTGGAAAGCCAAATACAATATTCCCGATAAGAACATTTACAATTACCAGAACTTCGACGGCATTGCCAACAACCCCGATGTAGATGTGGTGTACGTGGTGCTGCCACCGTCCATGCACCGCGAATACGTGATACGTGCCGCCAACGCCGGCAAACATGTATGGTGCGAAAAACCGATGGCGCTTACTGTGCAGGAATGCCAGGATATGATCGATGCCTGTAAAAAGAATAAACGTTCCCTGGCCATTGGTTACCGTTTACAGCACGAACCCAATACCCAGGAATGGCGCAAGATCGTAAACCAGAAATTACTGGGTAAGGTAAAGAAAGTGAATTGTGCGGCCGCCTACCGCGATAACCGCACCGATCACTGGAAACAGAAAAAAGAAATGGGCGGCGGTGTGATGTATGACATGGGTGTATATCCCATACAGGGTTTGCGTATGGGCACGGGTATGGAACCTGTCAGGGTTGTGTCAGCCAAAACTTCTACTACTCGCCCCGAAATATACAAGGACGGTCTGGATGAAACGGCCGTTGCCACCCTCGAATTTCCCGGCGGTGTTATGGGCGATATGAAGGCCAGTTTTGGAGAGAACGTCAACTTTCTCGACATCACCTGCGAAAAAGGCGAGATAAAGATCCAGCCTTATTCTGCCTACAATAATGTAAAGGGTAGCAGTCCGCTGGGGGCTTTCAATCATGCCTATCAGATACCCTTTCAACAAGCCAAACAAATGGATGACGATGCCATGGCCATCATGCAAAAGAAACCCATGCTGGTGCCGGGTGAGGAGGGGTTGAGGGATATTCGTGTGGTAGAGGCGATTTATAAATCGGCTGCGAGCGGGCAGAGCGTGAAGATCTGATAGCGTGTCGTTTGGAGCTCAGGCCTTTACCGGGCGGGTATAGGCCAATACAACCGGGAGCAGGAGCCGGTACGGCAGGCAGCGCGGCAATAATATCCTATTTTTGTTGCATGTTCAATATTTTACTCGTTGAAGACGATGCAGGCGTTGGTGCATTGATCAATAAAGGACTCAGCGAATCGGGCCATACCATCAGCGTGGCGCCCGATGGCAATATCGGGCTCGATATGGCCCTGAACAACTCCTTCGATGTATTGATACTCGACATCATGCTGCCCGGCATCAACGGGTTGGAGTTGTGCAAACGCCTGCGCAGTAAAGGTATTCATACACCCATCCTGATGCTGACCGCCCTGGGCAGCACCGAAAACATCGTGAACGGCCTCGACAGCGGCGCAGACGATTACCTGGTAAAACCATTCAAACTGGCCGAACTGGAAGCCCGCCTGCGCTCGATCATCCGGCGCAAGCAGGGCGTTGCCCAGGACAATGCCAATACGCTGAAAGTGCACAACCTGGAACTGGATACTGCCGGCAAACAGGTTTCCCGCAATGGCAAAAGGATCAATCTGACTTCTACCGAATACCGCCTGCTGGAATACCTGATCAAAAACAAGGGCAGGGTATTATCACGCATGGAGATACTGGAAAACGTGTGGGGCATTGAATTCAACATCAGCACCAACGTGGTGGATGTATACATCAACTACCTGCGTAAAAAGATAGAGATGGAACAGGAGCCCAAATTACTGCATACCATGGTGGGTATGGGCTATATCTTAAAAGCACCCAAATGAGGATACAGACTAAAACAGGTATCATTTTCACCCTCATCACCGCTTCAACCATCCTGGCCGTAAGTTGGGCTGTATATTATTTTGCCAGCAGTTTTACCAACAGGGATTTTTTAAAACGGCTGGAATTACGCGCGGTAATTGCACACAGGCTGCTGTTCGAAAAAAGCAAAAATTCGGTAGAGACCTATCAACAGATCAGGAAAGAATCGCTTGAGTTTTTGCCGCATGAAAAGGAATACGTTATCAGGACCGATACGCTGGCCAGGGCCATGGCAGCGCTGGGCCCTCAAGGCATACCGCAAAGCTTTTTGACGAATGTGATCAGGCGCAATGGTGCAACCGTATTTTACCGGAAGGGTATAACCGATTTCGCCGGCATATTGTACCATGAAGAAACGGGCGATTATATCATTCTCAAATCGGCCATCAATGAATACGGCTATGAAGCATTGCGTCATTTGCGCAACACGCTTACCATTGCGTTCGTATTATCGGTATTGATCGTATATACCAGCGGCATATTCTTTTCGCGTAAAACCTTTGAACCGGTGCGCGAGATCATTCGCAAGGCTAAAGATATCAGCGCCTTCAACATGGGTTTGCGCATAGAAGAAAAGGAGGGGAGCGATGAAGTGGCCGAATTGGCCAAAACCTTCAACAATATGCTCGACCGCATTCAAACGGCCTTTGAAACACAAAACAATTTTATCAGCAATGCCTCGCACGAACTGCGTACACCGCTGACCACCATCATTGGCGAAGCCGACTGGGCGCTGGCCAAAGACCGGCCGGTACAGGATTACAGGCAATCCATGGCCGCCATCTTAAAACAGGCCGAGCACCTGCAAAACCTTACCACCCGTTTGCTGAAACTGGCGCAAACCACCTTCGATGGCAAGAAGCAGGAGTGGGAAACCATACATGCCGACGAACTGGTGAATGAAGCTATCTCCACCGTGGCCAGCATGAACAGGGACAATAATTTTACGCTCAATATGGATAACCTGCCGGAGAATGAGGACGATACGCTCATCAACGGCAATAAAACTTTATTACTGCTCGCGCTTGTCAATATCATTTCCAATGCCTGCAAATATTCCAACCATGCACCCGTTGAAGTGGAGATGATATTTTATGATCAAAACATCAAGATAATTATAAAAGACCGGGGCATTGGTATTCCCGCCGGCGAGATAAAACGGGTATTTGAACCCTTCTTCAGGGCGAGCAATGTGGGCGCCTATGAGGGTTATGGCGTTGGCCTGCCTTTGTCGATGAGTATTATTCGCATGCATCATGGCCAGATAGAAGTGTATTCCGCTGAAAATAAAGGCACCACGGTCATCTGTACGCTGCCGGTATACCGGGGTGGCGAATAATTGTCGTATTTACACTATTGAAACCGTAATAAACGCAGGTCTCTAATTCTGTTTTAATATTCTTATTGTTTTCTTATTGAAGTTTTAAAACGCTCTAAGCGGCCGCTTAGGGCTTTCTTATGTGGCAAAGGCAATTTTGTGGAAATGATTTTTTAATATGAAAACAATTTTAATTCCTACCGATTTTACTTCTGCGAGTCTGCAAACCATCGAAGAAACGATCCGTTTTTTCAGGCCCGATCCAGTTAATATTATCCTGTTTCATGCTTTCGAAATGCCTGGTTCACTGCAGGATATTGTAGGGCCGGGCAGTAGACCCCATATGCAGGTTATGAGCGAGCGTTTTCGCCGCGGTTGCAAACGTATTAAAGATAAATATGGCCCGGTGGTGTACAATATCGTTTTCCGCCCATTGTATGGCAACACCGTGCGCGTTTTCAGGAATTACCTGGAATTCAATAAAGTAGATGTTATCATTTATCCATCCAACCAAATGGTGCAGCCTGTTCATGAAAGATCGGTGTCTCCCGACCAGATGATCAAAAAATGCGGGTACACCGTTATCAGTTCCATGGCTGTGGAAAAAGCCGCAAATGTAGCCAGCCTGATAGACGCCCAGGGAAACCTGGTACTGAACGGACTGGCGGCTGCTCCTATCAATCAATAAACAGTTGAATCATGTTGCTGAAGAAGAATATTCCTTTTAGTTATGTACTGGGTAAGATCAGGAAAGAGTTATTGGTTATTGCCGTATATGCTGCCGTGGTGGCTGTACTGTATGAGATGGAACACATCACCCGCATATCCATTCCCATTTCTATTCCTACCGTGCTGGGCACGGTGATCTCCCTGCTGCTGGGTTTTCGCAGCAACCAGGCCTACGACCGCTGGTGGGAAGCGAGGCAGATATGGGGAAGCATCGTAAACGATTCCCGCAATTTAGCCCGTCAGATCATCAGTTTCACCGGCAATTTGTATGAAGATGAGGCCATTTACAAGTTCAGGCATACCATCATCAAAAGGCAGATAGCCTGGTGTTTTGCAGTGGAGCAATTGCTGCGCAAAAAGCCGCCAACAATGGGTTTGGAGAAATGGATTTCTAAAAAAGAGCTGGAAGGGCTGCAGCATTATGATAATGTGCCCTTGGGTATACTGGACCAGCATGCGCGTGATATCAAAATAGCCCTGGACAAAGGGTGGATCAATTCTTATCAGCATGTGGAGTTGGACCGTACCTTAACCAAACTCTGCGATTCACAGGGTAAATGCGAGCGTATCAAAAATACCGTGTTCCCGGTGACGTATAGCCTGTATATACATTTTTCATTGTTATTATTTATCAGCCTGCTGCCTTTTGGGGTTATTGAATACTTTGGTTTTTTTGAAGTGCCCCTGGTGGTGGCTATTTCGGCGAGTTTTCTATTAATAGAAAAAATGGCCATTCACTTACAGGATCCCTTTGAGAATAAACCCACCGATACGCCAATGATCGCCATTGCCAAAGGGATTGAAAAGAATTTGAACAGGATGTTGGCTGAAAACGAAGAGCACGTTGAGGAAAATGGCCGGGTAGAGCATTATTACCTGTTGTAAAGCGCAAGGCACACGGAACTTTTTATGTTGCCATAACTCCACACAATAAGCAGGAACAGAATTTTCATGTATACCTGCCGGGTACTATCCCGTAAAAAAAATATTTGTATGGAACATACTAAGTCTGACAATAAACCGAAAAACGTATCCGATGCCGGCCGTATCGTTTCTGCTTTGGCCGGCACCTGGATATTAGCCAGGGCACTAAATAAAAGAAACCTGGGAATCATCAGCGGTGCTGCTGCCGCCTTTTTGTTATACCGTGGTATTTCCGGCCACTGCCCGGCTACCGCCGCGATTGAAAAAGCCAAAAACAAGCAGGTGGAGAACAACGATTTTACCGCCACCGTGGAAGACCCGGAAATGATCAGCAGGGAGGTTACGCCTTAATTATCGATTTTATGAAACGTATTTCCTATATAGGCTGTTTGCTGATACTGGCTATGGCCTGCAAAGGACCTATGCCGGTAACCGCCAATCCCGATGACCATACCAATGCCAGCGGTACCGCCGGTTCGGCTAAAATGACCGAACAGTTGCCACCGAAATCGGATAATATGCGCGTGCCGGACAGCATTCGTGTGCCCGATGACAGTTTGCGATTATTGCAATAAAATTTCCATAACGATCGAATTATTAGGGGCAGCCGGCAGGTTGCCCCTGTTTTTTTAAGGGAAGTCGCAAATTACCCCCATAAATGCCGTAAGCGCACCCCTTTGGTAAAATTTATTGCGGCTAGTTTTGTTTCAGCAAATTGATCGAAGCGATCAGCCAGGAAAAACAAAAAACAAAACCAAAAAAATTATTACCATGAAAAAGACAAACATTATTTACTGGGTCTTCACCGGCTTATTTTCCGCCATGATGCTGGGTTCCGCCATTCCTGATATTATGGTTGACCCGATTGCTGTTCAGGGCATGCATACCGAATTGGGTTATCCCGTTTACTTTATTCCATTTATTGGCGTGGCCAAGACGCTGGGTGTTATAGCTATACTGGTCCCCGGTTTCCCACGCATCAAGGAATGGGCTTATGCCGGGTTGTTTTTTGACCTCATCGGCGCTACTTTTTCCATAGCCGCCATTGGTAAACCCGACTGGATGTTTATGGCGTTGCCGGTTGCGCTGGGTGTGGTATCGTATGTGTTTTATCACAAGAGAAGGAAGATGCTGGCCACCCGTTCATCGGTTCGTAACGAGGCATTGGCCGGAAACGTTGTATTGCAGTAACACACTATAAACGAGGGCGCCACGTTGAATAGACGTGGCGCCTTTATATTTTCCACACTATATAGTTTTCAACCTTTGAATTGTTTTGTTGAACAATTTTGCGCCCCGGCTTCAATTCAACAGATATTTTAAAAAGTTATAAAAAAATTCGCCCTCCGGGTAGTCCACTTTGCCTTTTCGGTAGTCTTTATAGTACAAAGTTGTGCTATGGCTCCATTTTTCTTTATTCGTAGCGATGGGCGCTATATAAAAATAGCTTTCGGGGACATTGTGTACCTCGAATCGGTGAAGAATTATGTGCGAATTGTAACAACCCAAAAAAGCTGGCTGGTGCTTATGTCATTGCGGCAGATCGAAAAGGAACTGCCCCCGGATATGTTTTGCCGCGTGCACCGCAGTTTTGTGGTGTCGTTGTATCACATCATATCATTTGATAATGAAATGGTGCAGTTGGAAAGCAAACAAATTCCCATTGGCAACCGGTTCAGGCATTCCCTGCCGGCCAGTGTTAAGATCCTGAATGCCGATGTGCGCAGCAGGAATAGTTATACACCCATGGATGCAGAAAATGAACTGTTGTATTTGACTACATGATTATGAGCAATGGTTTTTTTCTCATGTGACATGTCTGGTTTGTCACGCCGAAGGGTTTGTTTTAACTTACCCTTCTTTTTTATACTTTAATATGCAGAAATAAGTTTACACCTTCTGCTTCTTCACCCACATAAATAGCATCGCGCTGAATGCCTGCCTGCATGGCAAGGTTTACCAAATGATCGTGTGAACGGTGTTCCAGGTACCAGTCGCCAAAGAGCTCCATCAAATTGCGGCTCGGGTTTTCGGTACTGAAATTACCGATGATCACTTCGCCGCCCGGTTTTGTCCAGCTCACAAAACGGCTCAACAGTTTCACAAAGATGTCATCGTTGAAATAATCAAACAGGCCTGCACTCCATACGATATCATATTGCTGATCGGCCCTGTAACGGAAGATGTTTTTGTTGATGAATTCAATACGGTTCAGGTGTTCTTTGTTCAATTCTTTGGCATAGGCAATGGCGCGGTCATCGGCTTCGATACAAACAGTATTAAGTAGTTGTTCAGGTTGTATTTGTGCATATAACTCAAACAAGTCCCTGGCCGGCCCGCTCGCCACATTCAACAATTGCAATTGATTGTTGTTTAGAAGACGGCTGGTAAGTGTTCTGATAAAATAGTCCTTGCGGTTGCGTACGGCATTACAGGCTGCCAGGCTGCTCCAGAAGATATCCCATTTCTCGAAACGTTTATCTTCTGTGATATGTTCGCGATAAATTTTGTCGATGATCATAAAATCGCCGGCATAACCATAGGGGCGCGTGAGTGAGTGGCCGTGCAGGGTTTTTTCAAGACATTCCTCACCAAAACTTTTCTGGAATATCTGCAGATCGATGGGCGAGAGGTTGCCGGCTTTGAATTCATCCGCCATCAGGTCGATCACGCGGTTGAGTTTGGTGTATTCGCTGGGTTTGGGTCCGCCATTTTCTACCAGCGTTTGCAGAAATTCGATCGGTTGTGAAAGACTGTTACTTGTTTTCATGACAATATGTTTTTTAGTGGTTTGTAACGATTGTGGGGCAAAGATGGGGTGGTGGAGAGGCCGTTGGAGTGGTGGATTAATGGATGGGGTATTTGAGTTAACAGATGTTTTCAGGGATATATGGAATAAAAAGCCGACCTTTAATTGACATCAAATTGTTTAGTAAATAGAAATTATGGGAAGATCACAAGAAACATTTAACAAAAAAGAAAGAGAAAAGAAGAAAATTAAAAAACGCCAGGACAAGGCGGAAAAGATGGAAGCCCGCAAGGCGGAGGCTAAAAAAGGCCAGTCTTTAGAAGACATGATGGCCTATATTGATGAAAATGGCAACCTGACCGACACGCCGCCCGATCCGCGTAGAAAGAAGGAATTCAAGGTGGAAGATATGGCGATCGGTGTGCCGACCGCGGAGGAGCGAGAGGCGAATATTGTGCGGAGAACCGGCGTAGTGGCCTTTTTTAATGAGGATAAGGGTTTCGGGTTTATCAATGACTTAGGGAACCGCGAGCGTGTTTTTGTGCATATAAACCAGTTGTCGTCGCGCATTAAAGAAAACGATAAAGTGAGTTTTGAGGTGCAGATGGGGCCGAAGGGCGCCAGCGCCGTGAATGTAAGGCCGGCTTAAGACTGGGTTTTTATAAAAATTTTCGACAGATTTTGTTCTGTTTACCAATTAGCTATATATTTGCAACCCGATTTGAAAAGGAACTGCCTGAAAGGCAGGGATTTAGGGTCGGAAAGTTCTTGAATTGAGGATAAAATCCTGAATGCCCAGGTGGCGAAACCTGCCTGCCGGCAGGTTGGTAGACGCACTGTGTTCAGGTCGCAGCGCAGGTTAATTGATCGGTAGCTTATAAGGTGATTTGATCAATTCAAAATTAGCTGCCATGTTCTTTGTTTATGTTATCAGGAGTTTGATCAGGCCGTATGTTTATGTTGGATTAACGGATAATGTCGATAGAAGAATAAACGAACATCAAACTGGTAAGAATAAAACAACAAAACCTTACAGGCCGTTTACGTTAATACTGGTTGAAGAGTTTCATTCGAGACTTGGAGCAAGGAAAAGAGAGAAATATCTTAAATCAGGTGTAGGCAAAGAGTTCTTAAAGTCAATTATATAGATCTGAATGCCCAGGTGGCGAAATTGGTAGACGCACTGTGTTCAGGTCGCAGCGCTCGCAAGGGTGTGCTGGTTCGAATCCAGTCCTGGGCACTTATTAACCTTGTAAATGATTTCATTTACAAGGTTTTTTTATGTCTAAATGTGTCGTTTTCCCCGATTTAACCGGTTTCAATTCCGTTCAAATCATTTATGCCGGTAGCCCCCGCAGGCTGGGGATTGACCCGGGATAAACCAAAACCTGGTTATTCAAAATGGATCATCAATGCCTGCCGTTTATTCATGCGCACATGGTTCAGCATGATCTTGGCCGCGGCCCCTGGTACGGTAATCTCCAATTGCTTGTATTTATCCTTTGTAATATACCGGGGTTCTATCATACGCCTGGCTTCGTCGAACAGTGCATTGATTTTTGCAGTTGTCGCCTCGTCGTTTCCCGAATAAACAACCTGTGTCAGATAAATAACTTCGTTGTTTCTTTCTAAATACCCTATCGTATGCGGGCCCACTGGCCAGGGATTGCCAATGCCCCGGCTGTTATCGTGCAGCACTGTGCCGCTATTTCGAAAGGCTTTTCGCCTGAACAGGAAACCGGCCTCGGGGTTGTAACTGATAAATGCATCCTTTTTAAGGCCTTTCTTAAATTTGTAGGTAGCCGCTATTTTGTTGACATAATCCACCTGTTTTTGCAATTTTTCCATTTCCACCTTTTCTACGGCTGCATTCAAGGCAGCCTGTTCCTTTAAGATAGATCCGGGGTATTTGGCAACAAATGCTTCGCTGCGCAGCTTCAGCCAGTCTTCAGATTCCTGCTTCATGATAGATGGTGTCATCAATCCTTTTTCGATCTTCAGCAGTGCAACCAGTGCATAGAGATCATCGAACATGCGGTCGAAATAAAATTTCTTTTGTTCATCTAGGGCGCCATAACGGCAATAAATATCCAGGTGAGCCGGCGTCTCTGTTTTTATCAATTTGGAATTTTCGATCTGTTGTGTTTTGAGATGGCCGGGAGGAAAAGCCAGTCGCAACCCTACTACGCCTTTGTAATCTTCGCCAATAGTGATGGCGGTTACTTTTGACAGGTCTATATTGTCTGTGATGTATACGGTTTCTGTGTTACCTGCGCGCCTGTACACCGCCCTGGTAGCGAGGCGGTCTTTTACCCAAACCTTGAAATTCATATCGGGGAAATCGAGGGCATACAACGCGCCATTGGCATCTTTATATTCTTTTTCCGCTGTTTGTTTTTCCAATTTGGCAATGACATTGGATAAAGAGTCCAGTTGCTCATAGCGTGTTTGCTGCGCCATGGCCGCGCTGCCGGTGAACAGTATACTATATATTAATGAAAACAGTTTCATGCAGGTTAGGTTAAATAGTGAATTAGTTTTTAGAGCCCCAGCTTTTGCTTTCGACAGTGCCAACCAGTACGGGTTTACGATCGAGGCCGATTTTGATATGTTCGTCCTGGCTTATTGTGTAACCCTGGGCATCGGTGGCCCCGCGGTCGACGGGGTGGATCCAGTAGAACAGGAAGTCGGAGGTGATGAGGGTGCTCATTTGTCCCATAATTTGGTAACGGCGGTTTAACCGGCGGCTGCCGTCTACATCTGTAGGCGGGTTAAAACTGTATTTTTTCTTCAGGCGATAATCGTACACGACCATCGACTTGCCACCATAGTTATTCGAGGTTTGGAAACAAATATTGTTATTACCGGATTCCTGCGGGCAGATGAAATAAACAAAGAAGTCGTTGCCGCAGTAGTAGAGTTGGGTGATATCCTTATCGTCTAACAGCAACTGGGCTTTGCTGTTCATGATGTTCATGGTATTGTCTTCGAGCCTGACGATGACGGCGTCGGTAGGGATCTCGCTGTCTACGATATTGAGCCGCGCGTAGGTGGCGCCATAGGCGCCCCTGTCGGAAAGTTGTTTGTTATAAAGGTAGGTGCCTCTGTCGGACCATTCCGAAACACGTTTCAGCGATGGGGAGCCGGACTTGTTTACGATGGTGTCGCCCTCTTCGTTCAGGATCATGCCGTAGCTGCCTTGCGGGCCGCTGGCGTTGCGGGCGTACAGTTTTGATCTAGTGTTGTCTTTTTTGGAGTAATCCAGTTTAAGCGGGGCGGAGGTTTTGGGGGTTGGTGCTGGTTTGGATGGTGGGGAGGGGGTGTTGTTGATCAGCACTTCGGTAGATTTGTTGGCGGCCCGTTTTTTTGCGAGTTCTTCACGCAGGGCTTTTTGTTTGGCTTCTCTTTCTACCTTGTAACGCGCTTCCAACGCATCTTCGCGGCTTTTACGTTCTGCGATTTTTGCCAGCCGGTCGTCTTCCAGTCTTTGTAGACAGCCAGTGCAAATGCCGGCTTCGTAATTCACATATTTGGTGGTTAGGTAACAGTTTTTGTAGGTGTGGGCGTAGGTACGCTTTTGAGACATGGCTGACAGGCAGCACAGGGCTGTGAATAGGGTAATTAGGGTCGGTTTCATAAATTGGGGTTGGCCGCTTAGAGGGCGTGGTGCAAGTATATTATAATATTTGCATTTATGGTAGGGGTGGGGGATTTATTTATGCAAGTTAAGGGGTATCAGTAGGAAGAGGTGAGGGATATATAATTACTTCTTAGAAATTTGGTGGCTTTTTCTGCTTTCTTTTTAAAGACGGGTTCTTTGCTGTAATCTTTCATTTTTTTTTACAACGGTTACATTGTCTTTCTTGCTATTCTTTGCAACCATTGATGGCATTTTGACCTCCCATTGCGATTTGCAATTTTTATTTGGCCCTGACTAGGAATGCATAAAAGAAAGATTATCCTTTTATGACACACCTCGCATTACAATTTGCTTCGTCGTTTTTTCACTACCCACCTTCAGTACCATGCAATCGTGTTCCAGCTAAAAATTATGTTGGATTTGCTCATTGGTTTGTAATGAAAACTAGCTAAAATTTTATTGTAGCTGATAGTCGTATATGTTTCATTAATAGTGAAGTAGAAACATATATAATTTTACAGCAAACCCTACATTATGCTAAAAAAGCTACTAACCATTTTAACCCCCTTTAGTTTTTTCAGCATTATGGCAACAGCGCAGGGGCCTGGTGGTGTTCCTGCCCAGGCCTGGTATAGGGCCGATCTTCCGAACACTTTGTTTTCGGATGCCGGTGTAACGCCTGCTGCCAATAATGCAACTGTTTACCAGTGGAATGAAGCCAATGGTGCTCCCTACAACCTGGTTCAAACATCTTCTTCGTCCCGCCCGGTTTATTCCATCAACGTACTCGCCAATTTCAACCCAACCGTTACGTTCGATGGCAGCAACGACTGGATGCAATTCACTGCGCCGGCTGCCGTAAACATGATCGACCGCACCAATGGTACCCTTTATGCCGCCGGTTTTGTAAACAAACAAAAAGCCAGCGGCTTTGCCGGTTTTCATCCATCGATGGATTACCCGGGACTGCATGTTTTTAGCAGTCCTTACAGGATGTTGTTTTATACCGGTGGGCCCGGTTACCAGGGACTCAGCGTAGATACCATGAAGGCCAACATGTATTTTGCGGCCGGTACCGGCTGGCAAAACGGCGCGGGCGCCGCCTCCAATTATGCGGCCGCTACAGTAACGGTAAATGGTACACGAACCGACTACAACGGTAACCAGTTGTACAATGCCAACCTGAGCACCAATGCCCGCGACTTACGTATAGGCGCCGATAACAACTGGGGCGCTTTCAGCGGGCAGTTGAACGAGGTGATCGTGTTTGAAGACAGGCTTACAGCCGACCAGATGGACCGTGTAGAAACCTACCTGGCCATCAAATATGGGTTTACCTATGCCAAGGGTGTACAGGATTATAAAAACGCCACTGGCGGTACAGTATGGAGTGCCTCGCTGAACAACGGCTATCATTACAATATTGCCGGTATTGCCCGCGACGACCAGGGCGCCCTTTATCAGAAACAATCCTGGAGCACCAATAGCGGTTACCAGGTGCTGATTGGCGTGGGTACGCTGGCCAATAGCAATGCGGGCAATTCCGGTACCCTCTCCGATGGACAGTACCTGGTTTGGGGCGATAACGGTCTGGATAAGGTACCGAATATTGCTACCGGCGATTTTGCCGGCCTGAGCCATCGCTTTGCGGCCATCTGGAAAATGCAGAATACCGGTTCGGTAGGAACTGTAAGAGTGGCCTGGCCCAAAAGCTTCAGCAGTCTGGCGCTGATACAAAGTGCCGATGGCGCGATTAGCGCCGGCGATGTGGTAACCGATATGTCGGCCAATGAAATTACCATCAACGGCCTGGTGTACAACTTTGCCGATGTTAGCCTGGCCGATGGATCTTATTTTACGCTGGGCGCCAAACTATCCGCGCCTGGTGGGGTAACTACCGGATTACTTATGTGGCATAAGGCCAACGATGGTACCGTTGACACCGGCGCCAAAGATACCTGGCGGGATGTTTCCGGTAACGGCCGGGATGTTAGCCAGAACAACAATACGGCCTATCAGCCACTACTGGTCACCGATGCCTCCTATTCAGCCAATAGTAAAAAGTACAGCTTCAATTTTAATCCTTTCTATTATTTTGATGGAACCAACGATTTCTTCTACCGCCTGGATAACAATTATTTCCCGGTTAACAATAGCCCGGGATCTGCCTATGGCGTGATGTTTAATTCCGGCGTGGGTGGATGGAGAACAGCTTATGGATGGGGCGACGATGATCCCAACCTGGTTCGCGGCGACAACAATTACTATTTTACACGTGATAATGGCACCGTGATCAATACAGGTTCCGCTGCAGCCATGAAAACAAGACCTGCCCATATTGGCGGTCTGGCATGGCGGGGTAGCGCCACCGGTGTATACATGAATCTCGATGGACAGATATACAGCGCCAATTATTCCATCGGCACCATCAACTCGGCCGGTAATTTTGCTATTGGATCTGAAGGGTATGCGCTTACCGGAAGTGGCTACGAACAATTCGAGGGTGGTATAGCCGAAGTGTTTGCCTATTCGGTAGACCATCAGAATTCGACCGGAGATGAAAAACAACGTATCAATTCCTATCTCGCTATCAAATATGGTATTACCCTGAAGAATGATGCGGGTACCGGCACGGCCAGTTATATAAGCAGTGCTTCGGTGGTGGTATGGGATAGTGCTGCCAATGCCGGTTATAATAACAATATTGCCGGTATTGCCCGCGATGACAACAGCGCCCTGCATCAAAAACAATCGCAAAGCAATCAAGCCGGTCAGCAGGTATTGATTGGCACCACCGGACTGGTTAATACCAACGAACTGAACAGCGTAGGGCTGGCAGAAGCGCAGTTCCTGCTTTGGGGCGACAATGGGTTGGCCAAAGTACCTGCGGTCTCCATCAGCGGTGTACCTGATATCAATTTCCGTTTTGCCTCCGTGTGGAAAGTGCAAAATACAGGCAGTGTGGGTACAGTACGGGTAACCTGGCCTGCCGGACTTACCAATATCACCTTGCTGCAAAGTAGTGATCCCACTTTCGAAACGGTAGATGTGTACACCAACATGACGGCCAATACCGTTACCGTGAACGGTGTGGTATATAACTATGCCGATGTAACCCTGGACAACGGAACCTATTTCACTTTTGGCGCCCGGTTGAACGGACCGGGTGGTGTGGCCCCCGACCTGCGTGTATGGTTGCGTTCGGATGCCGGTTTTACCAATTCGGAATGGACCGACTTCTCCGGCAACGATAACCATTATACGCAAACGCACGAATCGCGGCAGCCTTTTATTGCAGATAAGATGTATAACTTCAATCCGGTGGTGGACTTCGGTACAACGGGTTCGGATGCGCGCTTTATGGTATTGCCCGCTGGCAAACCCTATACCGCCAATGGAACCAACAGCACCTTGTTTACGGCTACGGTGAGCAAATCCAAAGCGGGTTATACAGACATCATTGGTTTTGGTGGCACTACCACCACCGACCTGCTGATCAACGCGAATGAACCCGTATTCACAAAGATGGATAATAACGTGGTACTCTATCCATATACCACCAATCCCGGGTTTGCAACTACCCAGGCACATACGCTCTACCTCGACGATGTTTCGTTTACAGTAGGTACGGCCGGGATCAAATATGGCAAAAACGGTCAGTTGGCAACGGTTAATACCACGTTTGCTGCAGGCTATGCCGATTTTGCCGATGGAAGTATACTGGGTGCACAGCCTGAAGTACGAAACGGGTATATTGGCGAGGTGATCGCTTACCAGAGAGACATCAGTGAGGCAGAAAAAAGAAGGGTGCGTACCTATGTGGCTGTCAAATATGGCATCACGCTGATGCACGATTATGTGGCGGCTAATAACAGCGTTTTCTGGGATACGACTTTAAATACAGGATACAATAACAATATTGCAGGTATTGCCAGGGATGACGACGGATCGTTGTATCAAAAACAATCCAACAGCATCAACCCGGGCAACCAGGTGTTGATCAGTACCACCGGCCTGGGTAACAGCAATGCCGCCAATACCGGCTCCCTGTTAAACCAGCAATTCCTGGTTTGGGGCGATAACGGCCTCGCCAAATCGCCCACCATTCCTATTACCGGTATTCCCGATGTAAACCATCGTTTTGCCGCTGTATGGAAAGTGCAAAATACCAATAGCCTGGGTACCGTGCGGGTAGCCTGGAAGAACGTGTATGCACACCTGAAGTTGATACAAAGCGCTGATGAGGATTTTAATAATACCGATGTAGTTACCAGTATGAGCGGCGTGCAAACTGTAAATGGTGTGGAATATGCCTATGCCGATGTTACCCTCAGCAACGGCCAGTACTTCACCTTTGTCGCCTTTATACAGGCGCCAGGTGGTGTTACAGAAGGGATGCTGATGTGGCATAAGGCCAACGATAACCTGGGTGCTGCCGGCGCCAGGGATATATGGAACGATGTATCCGGAAACGAAAGACATGTATACCAGCCAAACAATACATCGTATCAGCCTTTGTTGGTGGCCGATGCCACCCATGTAGCCGATAACAGGAATTATTTCTTCAACTACAACCCGTTCTATTATTTCGACGGCATCAACGATTTCTTTTTTAATGAAGAAATAAACTATTTCCCTGCCGCCAACAGCCCTGGCTCGGTATACGGTGTGATGCACAATTCAGGGCTGGGCGGATATCGTTCACCCTATACCTGGGGCGACGATGATCCCGGCCTGCAAAAAGGCGATAACTTCTATTATTTCTTCCGGGATAATGGCGCTTATGTAAGTCAAAACCTGAATCTGAGCAGCGTACCTGTCCATATAGGCGCCCTGCACTGGAGAGGTGCTTCCAATGGTTTATACCTTGACTTTAACGGCCGGATCTATGCCAATGAAGCCGCTAACATCGGCAATATGCAGAGCCCGGCATCCAACCTGAACTTTGCCATTGGTTCGGAAGGGTTCGACCTGGATGGTGATGGTAATGAGCCCTACCAGGGCGGCATAGCTGAAGTGTTTGCCTATAGTGTAGATCATCGCAATTCAACCGGTGATGAATTGGCGCGTATCAATTCATACCTGGCCTTAAAATATGGCATTACTCTGAGTAATGCAGATGGTACAGCCTCCATCGACTACCTGAACAGCCAGTCGCAAAATATCTATGCGGCGGATGCTGATTTCCGGTTTAATATCGCCGGTATCGGGCACGATTTCATATCTGACCTGCATCAGAAACAAAGCCGCAGTGTGAATACCAATACCAATGGGCAGATTACCATTGGCCTTGGTGAAATTGCCGCATCCAATGCGCTCAATGGTAATGAACTGACTGATGGCCAGTTCATGGTATGGGGCGATAATGGTGTTGCCACCCCCATGTCGGAAACAGCCGGTACTTATACCTTACTGGATTATGCCGGTCACAATTACAGCCGCCGTATGAACCGTATATGGAAGGTGCAGAATACTGGTGTAACCGATGCCGTGACCATCAGTTTCCCCGTGGCATCGGTGGGTACCACCACACTGACAGAAAACGATGCCTGCGCCGCCTATGTACTGGTGTATGCCGAAGATGCCGGTTTTACCACCAATGTGGGCGTTACGCCGCTGACCGTTGCAGACACTGCCTATGAAGTTAGTTTCAACTTCCCCGACGGGGTTAGTTATTTCACCTTTGCCAAAGCTACCCCGGTTACCATTGGTAAGGTACACCTGCCTGCCGCGATGGAAATCACCAATGAAACCATGCCCAACTGTGGTGTAGGTTCGGCCTGGTCCTATTTCAGGAAAAGCGATGATGTTACCCTGAAACTGCTGGCAACATCCGACGTAACCACTACACCGCTTACTGTGGCCATCACACCCGAAGGCACCGAATACGACGATGGAACCAGGCTCACCAGGATGATGCCGCGTATTACCACCGTTATCGATGCCAGCAGCGGTACCTATACCGGTGTAAAGGTGCGGGTATACTATCACACCGATGAGTTGAGCGCAACACAGGTACCTGGCGCGCTTACCAACAACTGGTTTAAATACAATGGTGCGGCCGAAGATGTTCTGGCCGACCTGTACGGTGATGGCAAGTTCGATGCCGGATCGGCTACAGCGCTGATTCCTGACGACAGCGGTATTGAAGATGGCGTGCACTATGTAGAGTTTCATAACCTTACATCGTTCAGTAGCTTTGTATATGTATCGTCTACGCTGAACCTGTATGAGGTGCTGCCTGTAAACCTCACAGCGTTTAAGGCAACCGTACAGGGCAACCATGTGGTGTTGAAATGGACTACTGCCAGTGAATCGAACAACAGGGGATTTTATGTAGAACGCAGCGCCGACGCGGTAAACTGGAGCGCGCTGGGGTTTGTAACCTCCAAAGCTGCCGGTGGCAATAGCGTGTATTCAATCGACTACAGTTTCAGCGACCAATCGCCGCTCAGCACCCGCAGTTATTATCGCCTGAAACAGGTAGATATAGATGATAACTTCCAATACAGCGCCGTGCGAATGGTGAACCTGGGCAGTGCCGGAATGATTACCGTGCTACCCAACCCCGTACAAAACATGTTAATAGTACGCGGGCTGGAGGGCCCCAGCACGGTGACTGTGTTCGATGTAAACGGCAGGATGATGAAGATGGTGCAAACCAGACAGGATGCAGCCATACAAATAGATGTATCGCAATGGCCGGCAGGAATGTACATCGTTAAAACTGCAGACGGCTTCGGAAACAAAGGATTGTTAAAAGTCATTAAACAATAAGCAGCACTCAATATCCATGATGGAATACTTAAACCGGGGCGAAAACCCCGGTTTATTTTTTTTGTTGCCTCACGCCGACTCCCGCACCACCAATTCCGTCTTCAACACCTTGATAAACGATTTCCAGTCCGCCGTATCCCGGTTGATCTGGTCAATCAGCAACTGCGCCGCCGTTCTTCCCATATCCGTCACCGGCTGCGCTACAGTCGTAAGTGGTGGATCAATAAGCCGGGATACATAATCATCGCTAAACCCCACCACGGCAATATCCTTCGGCACCCGCAAGCCTCTTTTTTTGATCATCTGAATCGCTTCCACAGCTGTGGGATCGTTGATGGCAAATATGGCATCAGGGGGATTGTCCAGGTTCAGCAGGTGATTCACATAGATCTTTACACGATCGATATCGAGGTCGTAGTTGATGATCAGTTCTTCGTCTATTTCCATTTTATGCTTACGCAAACAGGCCTTGTAGCCGTTCATTCTTTTCTCAGATATCTTCAGCGATAAGGGCCCGCCCAGGTGGGCAATTCTTTTGCGCTTACGTTTTACCAGGTATTCGGTGGCGCGATAGGCCGCATCAAAATCATCCACGATCACTTTCGGCACTTCCATTTCATCGCAAACCCGGTTAAAAAAAACGATGGGTATGCCTTTGCGCTGGAAAATGTTAAGGTGATCGTAGTTGCGTGTTTCCCGGGTAATGGAAACCAGCACGCCATCTACCTGGTTGGCCAGCATCACTTTGGCATTGGCCACCTCTGTTTCGTACGATTCATTGCATTGGCAAATCACCGTGGTGTAGCCCGCCTGTTGCGCCACTTCCTGCGCACCTAAAATCACCTGCGGAAAATAAGAGCTTTTGAATTCCGGCACTATAATGCCGATGGTGTTGGTTTTTTTGGTGATGAGACCAAGCGCCAGCATGTTGCGCTGGTAGTCCCATTTCTCTGCCAGCTCCAATACTTTGTTGCGTGTTTTTTCATTTACGCTGGGGTGCCCGGTGAGCGCCCGCGATACCGTTGATTTGGATAATGATAATTCATTGGCAATGTCAATAATGGTTACCTGGTGACGCTTCATGCAGCATGGTTTGAAAATGCTAAATAAGCAAAAAAATAACAGACCATGCTGATAAAAAATGGGAAGGTTCCCAATAATTGCAACCGTTCCCAATGATTTTAATGCGCTTTTAAGCGCCTATATACCTATAGAAAGTCTATTATTGAGCATAAAACAAACGATTGCTTATGCCCCGTGGTGTTTTTGTGCTTTGGTTGATATGCGTAGCTACAAAATTGCCTGCCCAAACAAACTTTCAGTTTTCTTCCCGGGAAGTACAACTCGATTGGAAAAAATCATCCGATAATACCTGGTCATTGGCCAATCTGCAGGTAAAAGGTAAAAAAATACCGCTTGGCGGAAAAGAAGGCGCCTTCACGATTCTTTATTCATCACAAAAGCCCGGCAACAAGGCCGTACCAGAATTGAGAACGCTGTTTGGTAAAACATTTGTGGAGGGTGTAGACAGGTTCGCGGTTTCCAAATTCGATAAAGTGCTGGCGCCGGTTTGTTTTAATAAAGCGGGCAACATCACCGAAGTTTTCCCCCATCGTATGTCCCGTAAGGGCGATTCCTTGATCATGACGGCAGAGAATGAATTCGCTACTATCCAGTCTACCTGGTATATAAAGCGCTATAAAAGCGTACATGAACTGATCATCCGCTCCACATTGACTGCAAAAAAAGATGGTTATTATTCTATGACAACACCTGCTGTCATCAATCTGAATGAGTCGATGGTAGCATGGGCCACTATACCGGGGTATTTCCAGGGCGGCGAGGTGGCCAAAGAACTGGCCATGGCCTATGGTTATGGACAGGGCATTCCGGGGACACCTGCTGTGTTCCGCGATCTGAACGCTGCTACGCTCACCAGCATTGTATCAACCAAATCGGGTTATACCATAGCGGCCAGCGCAGCCCCCGGTTATGCCAGGGAACCCTGGACAGGTGACAGCAATACGCATAAACACTGGAACCTGGGCCTGGGTGTGATGAACCCCCACGGCGCCTTTACTCCGGTTTTGTATTATCCCGTTTTGGGACGGGAAAACTCATGGCTTGCAAAGAACGGGCAAAGCACCTTTCAATATCATTTTTCCATCAGCAGGGAGAACTGGTATCACATGCTTCAACATGTGATCAACGATATCAACCATTTTCCGGCATCGCTGGCCATACGCCGCAACACGAGGCAGTCGCTGAGCGACCGCATCATGGCCATGACAGAATACGTAAAAAACGATTCTACCTCTTTATGGAACCAGGAAACTTTCCAGGGAATGGAAATCGGTGCACAATCGTACCTGGGAACGGTGATCGGCTCGGATAAAGATGCAATGAAAAATTCTGATTATGGCGCAATGTGGATGACGGCATCTATCCTCTACGATAACGACAGCATATTAAAGAAAACCCGCCTGCCGTATGCACGCAATTTTAAACTGGCACAACAGGAAACAGCAGATGGTTTTTTCCAGGGAGCAGCCATCGGACAATACTATCTTAAAAAAAGCCGCCGGTTTGTAGAAGAGTGGGGGAATTATGTAGAGCCGATTGCATTGACCTATTATACGATGCTCGATGACGGCAATATTCTTTTGTTCAATCCTGGTGACAGCGTTTTAAGAAAGCGCCTGCAAATTGGCGCCGATAAATTGTTGCAATGGCAAAAACCGGATGGCAGTTGGGAAGTGGCCTATGACCGCAGTACCCAACCCATTTTTAAAGAGCTTAAAGATTACCGGCCTACATTTTACGGAATGATCGTGGCCTGGAAGATCTTAAAGGAACAAAAATACATCGATGCCGCTAAGAAAGGCGCCGACTGGTATTGGAAAGAAGGCGTACAAAAAGGTTATTTCCTGGGTGTTTGCGGCGATTCGCGTTTTGTACCTGATTTTGCAACGGCACAAACAGCGCAGAGTTATCTCGATTTGTATGACATCACCAAAGAAGAAAAATATAAAACAGCCGCCATCGTAGCTGCACGGTTTTACATCAGTTCAATTTATACACACCCTGTATCTACCAAACCAGTGCAGGTAAAAGGCCAGTTGTTGGAACAATGGCAGATAGCACAAAACGGTTTGTCGTTTGAGCACGGCGGCAATTTTGGTTCGTCGGGAAACAGGGGACCCATTTTACTGGCCAGCCATGCGGGTTTATTTGTGCGAATATTTGAGCTTACCGGCGATTCGGTTTTTATCAATATGGCCAGGGCGGCGGCCATTGGCCGGGATGCCTTTGTGGATACCGCCACCCATGTAGCTTCTTATTACTGGTCGGCTATGAATAATGGGCCGGGACCTTTTCCGCATCATGCCTGGTGGCAGATTGGCTGGATCATGGATTACCTGCTGGCCGAAGCGCATCTTCGTTCGGGCGGCGCTATCAATATGCCGTCAGGATTTGTTACACCTAAAGTGGGTCCGCATAAGAGTTATGGTTTTCAACCAGGCACCTTATATGGGCAACCTGTGCAGCTTCGCCTTTTTCCCGGCCTGGTAACAACGGGTAATGCCAACGTGGAATACCTGACTTTCACCAGCGGTAAAAAATGCTACCTGGTGTTGATGAACGACCTCGGAAAAAAGTTGACCATTCACCTCCGGTTAGATACTAGTAAGACCGGGATGCATTTTAAAACGATCAAAGAGTTGAATACAACGGGTATTGTGCAACCACACAATATCGTATTACCTGCCTATGGATTAAAAGTCTTTGTATTGGAATGATGGAAAGTTGGGAACGTTCCCGTAAAATGGGAATGTTCCCAACGCTTTTTCCATCTCCTGTTGCTATGCTTGCTGATTCAAACAAGATACATTTGAAAAACTGCTTTTATTTCTTAACTATTAGCTGCTATATGAAACGTAAATGCGTACGTCTTGCTGTACTGTTCCTCCTCTTTATTTTACCCGGCCTATTTAACCAGGTTAGCGCCCAGCAGGCGGTGACCGGTAAAGTATTGAATGCGCAGGGTGAACCATTGCAGGGAGCCTCGGTGACAGTTAAAGGCCAATCAAAAGGCACCTCCACCAACGAAGCCGGTAGTTTTACACTTACCGTAGACTCGGGAAAGGTGCAACAACTGGAAATTTCTTTTACCGGTTATGTAACCAAAACCATCCGGTTAAACCATGCCAGGAACTATATCATCAGGCTCGAAGATGAAGTAAAGGGACTGAATGATGTTATTGTTATCGGGTATGGTACCTCCCGTCGCAGGGACCTTACGGGTGCTGTGGGCGATGTAAAGATGAAGGATCTTGAAAAAGCGCCTGTATCCTCGTTCGACCAGGCATTGGCCGGGCGGCTGGCCGGTGTACAGGTGACCTCGGAGGATGGACAACCGGGTGTGAATTACAACATCGTCATCCGTGGCGGCAACTCCATTACACAAAGCAATGCGCCGCTGTATGTGATCGACGGCTTTCCCATGGAAGGCTCCGATAATACGGTGCTGAATCCCGACGATATTGCTTCTATTGAAGTATTAAAAGACGCCTCTTCCACGGCCATTTACGGAGCAAGAGGTGCGAACGGTGTTATACTCATCACCACCAAACAGGGTAAAACGGGTAAAACAGTGGTCACCTACAATGGCTGGTATGGTCAGCAGAAAACCATCAAAAAGCAGGAGATGATGAGCCCTTACGAATTTGTACGGTACCAGCTGGACCTGAACCCGGTGTCGGCGGCATCGCTCTATCTTAAAAATGGCAAGACGCTGGATTCTTACCGCGATGCCGAAGGAATCGACTGGCAGGATCATGCGTTAAGAACCGCCAACATGCAAAATCACAGCGTGGCAGTAAGAGGCGGGACAGATAAAACAAAATATTCTTTCAGCGGTAACATCATGGCGCAGGACGGTGTATTGCTCAACAGCGGGTTCAACCGTTACCAGGGCCGTTTTAACATCGAACAGAAATTAAGCGATCATTTCAGAACGGGGGTGAACGTGAATTACGCGCATACCAAACGTTTCGGTCAAATGTCGAACCAAACCACCGATAACCTGAACGGCGCATCCTCGGGCAATGCTTCTTCTTATATATTGTACAGTGTATGGGGCTACCGCCCGGTGAGCGGTGGTGACGACAGCCAGTTGTTTGAAGACCCTTTCGACCAGGATATCACCTCTACGGTGGACCTGCGCGTAAACCCGGTGATCAACCTGAAAAACCAATATAATTACCAGTTCCGCAATTCGTTGTATGCAAACGCCTTCCTGGAATATGCTTTCCTGAACAACTTTAAATTGAAAGTGGCCGGTGGCATCACCCAAAACCAAACCAGGGCCGAGCGGTTTAACAACTCCAATACGGCTGCGGGCAGTCCGTTTACTACCTATGGCGCTAATTTTGGCATCAATGGTTCCATTTCCAATTCTTATACCAGCAGCTGGTTGAATGAAAATACGCTCAGCTACGACAAGCTGTTTAATGGCAAACACAAACTGAACGTTATTGGAGGTTTTACCCTGCAGCGCAACGATTCGAAGGCAAACAGCTATACCGCTATCCAGTTGCCCAATGAATCGTTGGGTGTTAAAGGCCTGGAAGAAGGCACCCTGTTCAACAGCACCAGTACCGGTTCGTATTCCACACTGGCTTCATTCCTGGGCAGGGTCAATTATTCTTTCAAATCGAAATACCTGTTTACGGTTTCATACCGTGCAGACGGTTCTTCAAAATTCGCCAACGGCAAACGCTGGGGTTATTTTCCCTCCGCCGCTTTTGCCTGGCAACTGGGCGACGAACAATTCATAAAAAATATCGATGCCATCAGCAACGCGAAGTTCCGTGTAAGCTATGGTATTACCGGCAACAACCGAGTGTCGGACTTTGCCTATCTGAGCGTATTGCGTCAGAATGTTTCGGCCAACAGCGCCAACACCAACAGCGGTTATTATTTCAATAACCAGTTTGTGCAGGGTACGGTGCCTACCGAGGTGGGCAACAACAACCTGGTTTGGGAAAAAACAGGCCAGTTTGACCTGGGGCTGGATCTTGGATTGTTTGGTAACCGCATCAGTGTTACTGCCGATTATTATCACAAACGCACCAACGACCTGTTGCTGGATGCAACATTAGCCTCATCAACCGGCTATGCAACGGCTTTTAAAAATATCGGCTCGGTGACCAACCGTGGTTTCGAGTTTACCTTGAATACAGTGAATATCGAAACAAAAAACTTTAGCTGGAGTTCCAGTTTCAACATTGCGTTCAACAGGAACAGGGTAGAGGAGCTGAACTATGATCAGTCGAGTCTCACCACCAGGGTGGGCAGCTGGAGTTCCAACTTTACCGGTACGCCTTACATTGCATTGCCCGGCCGCGAAGTGGCTCTGTTTTATGGTTATGTTTTTGATGGCTTGTACCAGTATGAGGATTTCGATCAATTGGCCAATGGAACCTATGTGCTGAAAGCCAATGTACCCAACAATGGAGAAGATGCTTCTACCATTAAACCCGGGTTCATCAAATATAAAGACATCAATGGCGATGGTATCGTGGATGCCAATGACCAAACCGTAATTGGTAATCCCATTCCGGATCATATTGGTGGATTTTCAAACAATTTCAGGTACAAACAATTCGATCTGAATATATTCTTCCAGTGGACCTATGGCAATGACTTATTAAATGCCAATAAGATCGTATTTGAAGGCGCCGAAAAAAGAGCGAACGTAAACATGCTGGCGGAATATGCCAATCGCTGGACTCCCGATAATACCAACAGCCTGCTGCCCGTGGCGGGAGGTTATGGCCCCAACTTCTATTCAAGCCGCAATATCGAAGACGGTTCTTTCCTGCGGCTGAAAACCATTGCACTGGGTTATAACCTGCCTAAGTCGGCCTTAAAGAAAATGAAGATCCAGGATCTGAGGGTTTATACGTCGGCACAGAATATCATTACCTGGACCAACTATTCCGGTGTAAACCCCGAGGTGTCGGTACGAGATTCACCGCTCACACCTGGTTTCGACTGGAGCGCCTATCCGCAGGCACGCACTATCACCCTTGGATTAAATGTAACCTTCTAAACGATCAAGCGCACAGATATGAAAAAAATAGTAACCATCTTAATACTGGCAGCGTTGACAGGAGTTTCGTGTAAAAAATTCCTGGACTCCAAACCGATTGATTTTATTTCTCCGGTGAATTATTACAACACCGAAAAAGACCTGAACCAGGCCCTGGCAGGCATGTACGACCGCCTGGGCGACCTGCGTGTGTATGGAAGAGGCATGCACTATTTTATGGTGCATAGCGATGAGTTTTTTATAAAAGGCGCCACCTCGGGCATCAACGGTTTTGTGTTTGATGCGTCGAACCTGGAAATAGGCAGGCATTGGGAAGCTGTTTATACAGGTATTGAAAGGGCCAATATGTTGCTGGAAAATATCCACAATGCCGAGGGTAATGTAGACGAGGATATAATCAACGAAACCAGAGGCCAGGCTTTGTTCATGCGGGCTTTTTATCATTTCCTGCTGGCAGACGAATTTGGGCCCATTCCCCTGAAAATATCATCTACCAAAACGCCTGAAGAAGATCCATTGCCGCGCAGCCCATTAAGCGAGGTGTATGCACAGGTGGTAAAAGATATGAAAGAGGCCATTCCCTTATTGCGGAACATTTCAGAATATGGCTTTAATGGCAAAATAAGTAAAACGGCAGCGCAGGGCATGCTGGCCAGGGTATTTCTTACCATGGCGGGCGCACCCCTGAATGATGTGTCGAAATATGAAGAAGCCAGGCTTTATGCAGACAGCGTGATGCAGTCGGGAGAGCATGCTTTGAATCCTGACTTCAAACAAATTTTTATCAACCATGTTCGCGAGGTATACGACGTAAAAGAATGTTTGTGGGAAGTGGAGTTTGGCGGCAATAACCAGGGCACTATCCGTGAGGGCGGTTCGGTGGGTTCGTACAATGGCATTTATTGTACGAATATCGATACCGGCTGGTGCAGCGACCTGGTGCATGCAACGGCTAAATTATACAATGCATACGAAGAAGAAGATTTACGCAGGGATTGGTCGATAGCCGACTTCCGGTTTGTAGCCAGTGGCAACACGGTGGTAAGAACACCCTGGGGACCCACCGAGATATATGAACGAAATAATGGGAAATGGAGAAGGGAATATGAAACATTGCTGCCGCGCAACAAGGATTTTAATGGCACTAACTGGCCCATGTTGCGCTATGCCGATGTGCTGCTTATGTTTGCCGAGGCCGACAACTATGTAAATGGAGGTCCCAGCCCCGCGGCCTACAGAGCCCTGAACCAGGTGAGAAGACGCGGTTATGGTAAACCTGTTGATGTGGCGGACCCCACCGTGGATGCTCCGGAGAACATGTCGCAGGCCGATTTCCTGGAATATATCAAAAATGAAAGGCTGCGCGAACTGGCTTTCGAAGGTCTGCGTAAACACGACCTGATCAGGTGGGGCACTTATGTATCTACTATGCAACAGCAGGCCGCTATATACGATGCCACCATGCCCACGGCTTTAAAAGCCGCTGCCGTTGGACAGGCCAGCAGGATCACTGCACGTGCTGTGGTGTTCCCCATTCCCAACAGCGAATTAAACGTGAATCATAATATCACCCAAAACCCCGGATGGTAATGAATAAGATATTTATAACAATTGCTGCTTTTTCACTGGCTATTTCTTCCTGTAAAAAATGGGACGACCTGGATTCACCCGACTTCCAGGTAAGCACCGAAAAACTGACCTATGCAGCCGGTGACACCGTACGATTTCAATTTTCAGGTAATGCCGACAATGTCGTTTTCTGGTCGGGCAAACCCGGACAGCGATACGAATTCCGCAACAGGACCTTTGTAGAGGGAAATACCATAACGCTCAATTTCAAAAGCTTTTCGCAGATGGGCGTGGTAGATCAATCGAACATCAAGCTGCTGGTGTCTACCAATTTCACCGGTGTATACGATGCGGAAAATATCCAGGCCGCTACATGGCAGGACGTTTCCAACAGGGCCACCTGGTCATCCGGCGCCGATCAAACACCTTCGGGTGATGTAGATCTCACCGATTTTGCGACTGCCAATAAAGATATGGCCATTGCCTTTCGGTACGTAACCTCGGCGGTGGCCGATGCGGCTACACAAAACAGGTGGGTGTTCCGCTCATTCGATCTTACAAGCACCAGCGCCGATGGCGGTGTAACCGTGCTGGCCAATATGGGCAATGCAGGCTGGAAAGAATGGAGTTTCCTGGATCCTGCTACCAAATGGACCATCTCGGCTTCGCAATTGGTATCGAACAGGAGTTTCACCGAGTTGAACGATGACTGGGTGATCACCAAATTGTTTAACCCCAACAAAGTGTCGCCCGATCGTGGATTCGTGCTTAAGAATATTGCCACAGCCATTTCTGATGTATCAGAAGTATATACAGAACCGGGCAACTATAAAGTAACCGTCGTTGCCGTGAATGCCAATTCGGGTGGTTTAAAAGAAACCATCAGGGAACTGGAACTGACCATAACGCCCTAGTATTTGAATAAATAGTTAGTATGAAGTGGATTGGAATTGGATTTTTACTGATGATGACAGCGGCGCCGGCCATGAGCCAGGCAACGGGCGATGAGGATTTGATCCGCGCATCGCAGGGCGCCGCATCTTCCATCTTCTTTAAACCAACATTCAGTACATCGCTGGAAGGTGTTGATACATTTTACGACGAACGGGAATGTATCGTCAGGAAGGGCATGGCCCATATCATGCATTTATTAAAAACAGGCCAGCCAGCCAGGATAGCCTATATAGGCGGCAGTATTACACAGGGAGAGCTTTGTTACCGGCAACAATCGGCGAAATTCATCACCGAGCGCTATCCCGCTTCGCGCATACAATTCTTAAATGCCGGTGTATCGGGCACGGGCACCGATTTGGGCGCCTGCCGCCTGGGCACGCAGGTACTAACGCATAAGCCTGATTGTATTTTCATAGAATTTGCGGTGAATGGCGCTTTTGCCCCCGGTATGGAAGGCATGGTGCGGCAGGTGATCAGGGACAACCCGCTTACAGACATTTGTCTTATTTATACCATTAAAACGGGGCAGACTACAGATTATGCCAACGGTTCAGTACCTGCGAATATCGAAGGCCTGGAAGCCATTGCCGATCGATACGGGCTTACATCCGTTCATCTCGGTTTACAGGCAGCATTGATGGAAAAGAACAATCAACTGCTGTGGAAGGGAACAAAAGAGCAAGCCGGTAAGCGCCTGCTTTTTTCAACCGATGGTATACATCCTTTGCCCGAGGGCGGTAACTTATATGCGCAGGCTATTGCCCGGGCATTTATCAAACTGGAAAAACAATCATTGCCGGTTGTGAAAAAACAATTGCCGGCGCCGCTGCTGGCCGATAACTGGGAAGATGCAGGTATGTATGCGGCGAAAGATATAGCGCAGTTCGATGGCGCCTGGGAAAAGATGGAGCTGGAAAAAGCTTCCCCTTTTTACCGGTACAGGCCCTGGTTTCCCTATATCATGACTTCGGCTAAAGCCGGTGCTTCGTTTACCTTCCGTTTTGAAGGGTCGGCCTTTGGAATATTTGATATTGGCGGGCCAGAGGCCGGACAGTTGGATATTGAAGTAGATGGCAAGGCCCTGCCACGCATCAATCGTTTTAATGCCTGGTGTAACAACCGGTATCGCGGCCAGTATGAACTGATCAGCGTAGCGCCGGGCAAACACAGGGTTACCATCAAGCTGTCTGCGGAAAAGGCCGATAAATTGAGCATACTCGGAAAAAATACCGCTGATATTAAAGCACATCCGGAGAAATACGACAGGACGGTGATATACCTCGGGCGCATTTTGCTGCGTGGTAAACCTCTTTAAAATTTAGTACAACAAATGCGAAAAAGTAGTTTAATTATAGGTTTGATATTATTTGTATCCGTAACAGGTTTTGGCCAGCAGGCCATTGAGATCAAAGCGGGCGGAAAAACCTATTTGTTTCAACCGGAGTTTACCATTCTATTTTCCGAACAAGACCCGGGACTGGCGCTTAAGCCCGCCGGCATCAAAAAAGTTTCTTACAATGTGCCCACCTGGAAAACCACCGACAGTGCGCTGGCCGATTTCAAACAAAAACGTATAGGAGAGGAGACGGCCGGTGACGGTTTCGACGACAGGATACTGCGTGGTAAGAATGAATTGCGCACCGCCAACCTGTATCAGGCCGGTCAACGGACTACTATCAAAGCCACTGGCTCCGTGCAAAAAGGTGATTCCATCATCTTCCGGTTTCCGGTGAATGACCGTTTTGAATTGAAAGCATGGTTGTTGCTGAATGCCCAGCCCTACCCGGAAATGCATTTCGATTTTATTCCGCATAAAAAAGGTTTTTACAGTATTGGATATACTGGGGCGCCGGCCTATGATAAAAAGCATGTAACAGAATCGTGGCAGTCATTGATCTGGACAGAAAAAAGAACTCCCGATGCGCCCTGGCTCACGCCTGCTTTTATGGCCACTTTACCCACCACCATGGTGAACGATGGTACGGCCACCCTGGCAGTGCTGGCTTCACCTGAATACCTGCCTTTTCAGCCATTGCCTTTGATGACCAATAGCCAGTTTGGCGTGGCCCTGGTAAATGCATCCCGAAAACTGCAGCCGCAGGTGTTTGCTCCTATGTTGGGTGGTTTTAATTCCTTGATGGAAGCAGGTGCTTTGTTTCATTTTTCTTTTCAACTGATCGCCGAAGCTTTGCCCTTAACGGCTACGCACGAGAAAATAGCCACCATGGTATTTGCAGTGGGCGACTACCGGCACAACAGCATTGCCTCTATGAATACCACGCTGGACAACCTGATCGATTATTCCAAAACAAAATATGCCTGGTTTGTAGACAGCCTGAAAGGTTTTGCCTATTCAACGGATGTGCCGGGCGCTGTAAAAAATGTATCCAGTTTGAACCCGTTGGAGATGGCCATCGTACGCGACGATGAAGAGATGTTTGAAAAAAGGGCTTATCCCCTGATGGAGTTTATGCTTTCGAGGGAAAAGTTTTTGTTCAGTCTGGATAGTACGCAAAAGATCCAATCGCCTTCCCGTAAACTGAATGGACCGATCGCGCCTCTATCTGAACTGAGCGCCTTGTATACCATATTCGGCAAACAAAACAGTTTTTATACCGGGTTGGCCAAAAAAGAATTTGCCAGCAGCCGTGTAAGAAACCTCGACGATAATGAAAAAGGCAGGAACTGGATCAATGCCATGTTCATGTACAAGATGACCGGCGATACTGCTTACCTGGCCTTATCGAAAAAAATGGCCGATGATTACCTGAAAAAAAGAGTGCAGGTAAGGATGACCGCTTTTGGCGACCCGATGTATGCTTCCCATTTCTTTTGGCCCACGTTTACCAATCACTGGGAAGAATTTCTTGAACTGTATGAACTCACCGGCGAACAAAGATACCTGGATGCTGCGCACGACGGGGCCAGGCACTATGCTTTATTTACCTGGATGGCGCCCCGTATTCCCGATAGTTTGATTACCGTTAACAAAGGCGGTAAGGCGCCCATGTACTGGTACCTGAAGTCGAAAGGTCATGAACAAATGTATTATCCCGAAGAAAAAGTACCGGCCTGGCGTTTATCCGAGATAGGACTTACACCCGAATCGTCTGGTACATCCACCGGGCACAGGGGCATCTTTATGTCGTGTTTTGCGCCCTGGATGCTGCGGGTTGGTTATTACAGCAACGACAGTTTTTTGATCAACCTGGCCAAAAACTCGTTGGTGGGCCGGTCTACCAACTTCCCGGGTTATCACATGAACACAGAAAGGACCACCGCCTACGAAAAACCCGATTTCCCGCTGCGTGAACATAAAAAACAAAGCGTGAACTCATTTCACTATAATCATATTTTGCCTATGGCATCGCTGTACCTCGATTACCTGGTATCGGATGCTTTTGCAAGGAGCCAGGGCCAAATCAACTTCCCGCATGAATACATAGAAGGTTATGCTTACCTGCAGAACAAGTTTTACGGGCATGCTAAAGGCAAGTTCTATAATTATACTGGTGTACAATTGTGGATGCCATCGCGTTTGTTGCGGAGCGAAAGCGTTGAGCTGAATTATGTAGCCGGCCGGGTAGGGGATACCTTGTTGCTGGCGTTTACCAACCAGAGCGCCCAGCCTGTTACCAGCACCGTTACGCTAAACCCACAATGGGTGCAGGTAAAACAGGGAGCAGCGCTTCAATCGTTGGTGGGTGATGTAAATAATTTAAAGGACAGCAGTTTTACCGTGACCGTTCCTGCCAACGGCATTACCGCATTGGCCATTACTCCGGTTACTGTTCACTCTTCCTTCCAAAGCAAGGTACTCACGGCTGTGCAAGACAACAGTAATGATTTTGTTGCCATACCCCAGGGAAATGCAAAGGCGCTTTTGTTCAAACTCGGACAGTTTGGCCGCCGTCTTTTTGTATATCTCGAAGACGATGATAACAAGTGGCGCAGGGCCGAGCTCATATATACAGATAAAAAAGGGAAAAAGAAAATCGTACAAAAAACGGCCTACCCGTTTGAATTCACAGTAGATGTGGATATAAAGAAACCGGTAAAATTCTCGCTTGTATTGACGGGAACTGATAACAAAAAAGTAAAAAGCACAACATACCAGTTGGGTAAATGAACCATTAAACTATTATAGGATGATCTTTAACGAAGGGGGACAATCGCGAACCTTAAAAACGGATGAACTGAATACCGACCTGGTGGTAACGGGTGGCGGTGTATCGGGACTTTGTGCCGCCATCACGGCCGCACGCAGGGGATTAAAAGTGGTGTTAATACAAGACAGGCCTGTACTGGGCGGCAATGCTTCCAGCGAGGTACGTTTGTGGATGCTGGGCGCCACTTCGCATATGGGCAACAACAATCGCTGGGCCCGTGAAGGCGGTGTGGTGAATGAACTGATGATCGAGAACATGTACCGGAATCCCGAGGGCAACCCGCTGATCTTTGATACTATTATGCTTGAAATGGTGGTAAAGGAGTCTAACATTACCTTGTTACTGAATACAGCCGTGTATGAATTAGAAAAAAGATCGGCCGATACAATTAAAAGCGTAAAGGCATTTTGCAGTCAGAACGCTACTACTTACATAGTATCAGCGCCGCTTTTTGTAGATGCATCGGGCGATGGCATTGTAGGTTTTTTGGCGGGCGCTGCTTTTCGCATGGGCGCCGAATCGGCCGATGAATTTGGAGAATTGTTTGCACCATCCAAAGAATACGGCGAACTGCTGGGGCACAGCCTGTACTTCTATACAAAAGATACCGGCAAACCGGTGAAATTTATCCCACCAGCTTATGCGCTGGAAGACATTCAGCAAATACCGCGTTTTCGCCAGTTCAATGCCAAAGAATATGGTTGTAACCTGTGGTGGCTGGAATATGGCGGCAGGCTGGATACGGTGCACGATACCGAAACCATCAAATGGGAACTGTGGCGTGTGGTATATGCCGCCTGGAATTATATCAAGAACTCCGGCAATTTCCCCGAGGCCGAAACCATGACGCTGGAATGGGTGGGCACCATCCCCGGAAAAAGGGAAAGCCGCCGTTTTGAAGGCGATTATATATTGCGGCAGCAGGATGTAGTGGAGCAGCGTCATCATGATGATGCGGTGGCCTTTGGCGGATGGAGCATCGACCTGCATCCCGCCGATGGCGTGTTTAGTGAAAAGCCGGGTTGTAATCAATGGCATGGCAAGGGTATTTATCCCATTCCATACCGTTGTTTATACAGTCGCAATATCAGCAACCTGTTTTTGGGAGGCCGTTTGATCAGTGTTTCGCATGTGGCTTTTGGTTCTTCGAGGGTAATGGCCACTGCGGCACATGCATCGCAGGCAGTGGGTATGGCGGCCAGCCTTTGCCATGAAAAAGGCATCTTACCCAGGGATATTATTACCAACAACCTGGTGCCTGAACTGCAGGAAAGATTGCTGGAAACCAGCCAGCATATTCCCGGTATTCATATCAGTCATAGAAACGACCTGGTGCAACAGGCCACCATTACCGCCAGTTCGGAATTGGTACTTTCCGAATTGCCGGAAGAAAATAAACTGATCAGGCTGGATACATCGGTAGCACAGATGGTGCCTTTACCAAAAGGCAAGCCGGGGCTGTTTGTATTCCATGCAGAAAGCGAGGTAGAGACTACACTGGATGTTGAATTCAGGGTAAGCAGCAAGGTAAATAACCATACACCCGATATTACACAAAGCCGGCAAACCATCGCCATTCATAAGGGCAGGAACTGTTTGCGTTTCCAGTTTGATGCGGAGATGCAGGAAGATGCCTATGCATTTATTACGTTTTTTAAAAACGACCAGATCAAAATGCACCATACCTCGAAAAGGGTAACCGGAATTCTTTCTGTGTTTAATACGGTAAATAAAGCAGTATCGAACTATGGCAAACAAACGCCTCCTCCCGGTATAGGTATCGATGCATTTGAATTCTGGGTTCCCAAACGCCGGCCCGGTGGCGAAAACCTGGCTTTTAAATATCCGGATGGTATCAGGGCATTTGCTGCAGGGAATGTGGCGAATAATATCGACCGGCCCACCCATCATCCCAATGCCTGGGTGGCCGACTTTAACGATCCATCACCGGCTTTACATCTGCAATGGACGCAGGAAGTAGCAGTAAAACAGGTAGACCTGTTTTTTGATGTAGACTACGACCATCCGATGGAAACCGTGTTTATGGGGCACCCGGAGAATGTGATGCCATTTTGTGTGCGCGCCTTCCGTATAAAAGATGATAAGGGTAATGTATTGGCCGACATAAAAGATAATCACCAGTACATGTATTCGCTTAAACTGGACCGGGCGGTTCGCACACGATCATTGCATATTGAAGTGGAGCATCCCGAAGCCCATGTACCGGCTGCGTTGTTTTCGGTAAGGTGCTATTAATAAAAAAATGTCATGCTGGATACTATCGTCATATTTATTTTCTCGGTGTTTATTTTATTGGTGGGTATTACCTTCTCCCGTACCGGCCGTAACCTGAAATCGTTTTTTGCAGGTGGAGAAGCCGTGCCCTGGACAATTGGCGGGTTGTCGTTGTTCATGAGCTTTTTTTCATCAGGCACCTTTGTGGCCTGGGGTTCTATTGCCTACCAGCATGGATGGGTGGCCATCACCATTCAATGGACCATGTGTATTGGCGCCATCATCACCGGCATGTACCTGGCGCCGAAATGGAAGGCCATGGGCAATTTGACCGCGGCAGAGTTTATCAAGGAAAGGCTGGGGCTGAAGGTGCAGCAGAGTTATATTTACATCTTTACGTTTGTGTCGCTGTTTATCAAAGGCTCGGTGTTGTATGCTGTAGCGCGGCTGGTAGGTTCTTCGCTGGATTTTCCGTTGGCGCCTACCACTGTTGTATTGGGCATACTGATGATATCGTATACAGCTGTTGGCGGTTTATGGGCGGTGATGGTAACAGATATTTTGCAGTTTGTGATTTTGACCGCCGCCGTTTTGTTATTGATACCCCTGGTGTTTAACGAGGCTGGCGGTTTTCAGCAGTTTATGAGTAAAACACCCGAAGGATTTTTTGATATCACCAGCGGTGATTATACCTGGGGGTTTATAGCTGCATTTGCCCTGTATCATGTGTTTTATATTGGCGGCAACTGGACCTTTGTGCAGCGTTATACCAGTACCGATAAACCCGCATCCGCCTCCAAAGTAGCCTATCTTTTTGCGGCCTTATATCTTTTGAGTCCCATATTATGGATGTTGCCTCCTATGGTATATAAAACAATCAACCCGGGGCTCACCGGTATGGAAACGGAGAATGCTTATTTGATGGTTTGCAAACAGGTTTTGCCTGCAGGTTTAATGGGGTTGATTTTGACCGGAATGTATTTCTCCACCTCTGCTTCGGCCAATACCGCATTGAACGTGGTATCGGCGGTATTTACCAACGATATTTACAAGGGAAAGATCAATCCCGGTGCTTCGGATGAACAACTGATGAAGGTGGCCCGCAGGTCGTCGTGGATCTTTGGTTTTGGCATGATCGTCATTGCGCTGATCGTGCCGTTGATTGGCGGGCTGGTGGAGTTTACTTTAAGCGTGGGCGCCATTACCGGCGGACCGTTACTGGCGCCGCCCATCTGGGCTTTGTTTTCGAAACGGCTGAATGGAAAGGCTACGTTGTGGATCACCATCGTTTCTTTATCGGTGAATTTGTTTGCCAAGATGATCATGCCTGTTATGATGGGTTACAAACTCAGCCGCGAGAATGAATTTATCGTTGGTGTAGGATTGCCCACCTTGTTATTGCTTATGTATGAGCTTTATGCCAGGTCGAAGGGAAGTATAAGCCATGAATATAAGGAGATGATGATCAGAAAAACCAAACGAAAGGAAGTGGCCGCAGTTGTGGTAGACAAGGAAGAAGAAATAGCGGTAAAAAAACAAAACAGGTTTGGGCTGCGGATGATCGCTTTTTCGCTGGCCTTTATTGCCATATTGTTGTACCTGCTTTGTTTTTTTACGGTGAAGGGGACGGCTATGGTAGCGGGTATTGCCACGGTGATCCTGTTTTCTGCTATTATTCCTTTGCGCGCTTCGCGTAAGGTGGTGATTCCGCTTATGTTGTTGTTGTGGTGCAGCGCGGTGCAAGCCCGCCAGGATCCTGATGAAGCTGTTTTTAAAAAACCTGCTGCCAACCAATACAAACCACTTACCTGGTGGCACTGGATCAATGGTAATGTTACTAAAGACGGTATTCGTAAAGACCTGGTGGATATGAAAGAAAAAGGCATCGGTGGTGTGCAGCTTTTCGATACACATATGTACCTGCCAGCCGGACCGGTGCGTTATGGCACCAGGGACTGGTACGATCATGTGCGTTTTGCGATGGCATTATGTGATAGTCTTGGATTGGAATTTTATATGGTAAACAGTCCGGGTTGGTCGGGTTCAGGCGGCCCCTGGGTAAGGCTGGAACAATCGATGAAAAAACTGGTGTTTACCGAAGTGCCGGCCAACGACGCGGAAACCATCGTGCCCGAACCCGGGTCGTTCAAAGGATTTTATAAAGATATAGCTATACTGGCTGTTCGCGCCGTACCGAAACTGGAAGCGCTGCTGCAAAGAAATGGTATGACGAAGATGCCATTGCTGCCCGATAAGATACCCCGGGAGGATACATCGAACGCGTTGCAGGCAAACGATATCATCGATGTAAGCAGGTATTTTAACAATAATAAACTGAGCTGGAAGCCCCCCAAAGGCAACTGGCTCATTCTTCGTTTTGGGTATACCTCAACCGGTAAAACTATACATCCGGCCGTACCCGAAGGAAGCGGTTATGAAGTGGATAAGCTCGATACGGCCGCCGTTGCCTTCCAGTTTGAACAAACCACCGGGCGTATGATCAGGGAGGCCGGGGAGTATACCGGGAAAACGTTTAAAGGAATATTGTTTGACAGTTTTGAAGGCGGGTTTCAAAACTGGACGGAAACGATGCCTTTCTTATTCAGGCAATTAAAAGGATATGATTGTATCGCCTGGCTGCCCGTGCTGGCAGGAAGGATGGTTCAATCAGAAAAAGCATCCTATGCGTTTTTATGGGATTTTCATGATGCGCTCACCAGGCTGTTTGCGCAGAATTATTATGGCACCATGCAAAAACTGGCGCACCGGCATGGATTGAAAATATTTGTCGAGGGGCAGGGCGGGCCCATGTCGCCGGCCTATGTGAATGTTTTTTCAGATGTACCCATGAATGAATTCTGGACAGGCAATACCATCACCAACCGGGCCAACCAGATAAAACAAACGGTTTCTATTGCGCATGTGCTTGGTAAAAACATGGTGGCCGCCGAATCGTTTACTTCAACACCCGAAAACGGCAAATGGCAAAACACACCTTACCGTGTTAAAAGAACCGGTGACTATGCATTTGTATATGGCATCAATAAGTTTATCTTTCATACCTACACCCATCAGCCATTCGATTTAAAACCGGGATTTACCATGGGGCGGTATGGCATGCATTTCGGCCGTACCAACACCTGGTGGCCCTATGCCGGCGCCTGGATCGATTATATATCGAGGTGCCAGTACCTGTTACAAATGGGCAACCTGGTAACAGATATATGTTTGCTTTTTCCCCGCGATGCCGTGTATGAATTTCTCCCCAATACGCCGGCTATACCTGAGGGATATAACTATGCTATCTGTTATCCCGATTATTTGCGGCAGGCAAAATGGATCAATAACCGGTTGGTTTTTCCTTCCGGTGCTTCTTACAGGTTATTGGTGTTGCCGGACTATGGTTACATGACTTATGCTACGCTGAAAGAAATATACAGGCTGGCCATGGAGGGATGTACGATTACAGGTCCACTCCCAAAGGCAATGCCGGATAGGGGACAACACCAAAAAGAGTTTGATGAACTGCTGGGAAAGTTGAAGCGATTAGTAAACAACCCGCTGCACAAAATAGTGGATACAATAACGGCAGACTTTCAGTATGTGGGAGCGGATACCGTCAAATATGTACACAGGAAAACAAACGATGCCGATATCTATTTTGTTTCAAACCAAACAGACAGCCCCGCTACATTCCAGGCTTTTTTCAGGGTAACCGGTAAACAACCCGAATTATGGGATCCCGTGACCGGCAGTATAAAATCAGTTGTTGATTTTAAAGTCGATGCAACAACTACTTGTTTGAATATGTCGCTGGCATCATCGGGTTCTGTATTTGTTGTGTTCAAAAATAAACAGGCAGTTGGCAAAAAGCAATTACATAACACCGTAAAAAAAGAAAAGCCTTTAAATGGCAAATGGAATGTTGAATTCCTTGATGGTACGCCGTTTACCATCACCATGCCGGAACTGGTCTCCTGGTCTTCCCATGCCGATAGCAATATCCGTTATTATTCTGGAAGGGCTGCTTATACCAACTATTTTGAAGTGAATGGTAAATACAAAACCATTCAACTTGATTTGGGCAACATAGCAGATATTGGCGAAGTGATCGTCAATGGCCAATCGGCTGGTGTCGCGTGGACCCCACCATATACCACCGACATAACTGCATTCGTTAAACCCGGCCGCAATGAGCTACGCATCATGATCGCCAACCGGTGGATCAACCGGTTGATCGGCGATGAAAATATTCCCGCTGATTACGTGTATGATTTCAATGGCAGCAAATTCACCAATGGCCGTATGGCACAATGGCCGGAATGGATGTATGATCGCTCCAAAACTAAAAATGACCGGCGTTACAGTTTTACCACCTGGAAACACTATGATGCAGGGGATAAACTGGTGGAGTCGGGATTGCTGGGGCCGGTGAAACTGGTGCTATATTAAGCGGGCGCCTGCAAATGCGGTGGTAATATCATATCCCTGCATTCCTCAGCGGGTATAGGATCCCGGCGGGTGGTTTCTATGGGTATCAAACCCGACCAGATGGGTAAGGCCATGTCCTCGTCATCATCAATTGGCCCCGTATTACGCACCTTTGCCGAAGCCTCCTCCAGCGAAAAGGCCAGCACGGTGGTTTTGCGTACCTCGTTTTCTTTTACAGGCCGCAGGTAATTCCAACTGCCGGGCACCATCTTATTGGTAAGCCATTCAAAGGCCGCCATCTTTTGCAGCGGGTCCTCTATTTTCTCCGGCCGGGCAAACAACACTACCGAGCGGTAATTGACCGAATGATGAAAGGCCGATTTGGCTACCACCAATGCATCGATGAGCGTTACAGTAATACACACCGGCAATCCCTTTTCTATTTCTCGAATAAAATGGCTGCCCACCGAGCCGTGGATGTAAATTTTATCGTCGTATCGTGTAAAGGCAGTGGGAATAGAAAACGGCTGGTTGTTGACGGCATAACTTACCGTGCAATACAAGGCTTCGTCGAGTATGCCGAAAATGGTGTTTTTGTCGTAATGGGCGCGTTTTGCCAGCCGGCTGGGAATAAGATGATCTGGTGTGGCCATAGAATGGTTTTATGCAAAATTGTACCTTTAACTGATGGGGGACACCATCCAATTTTTTTATAATGACTAGTCCGGTTTTTACAATCACCACCTCGCTGCTTTCGATCAACAAAAACGACACGGAGCCGGTGTATTTGCAGATCGCCAACCAACTGATGACCTTGATCAGGGAAGGGCGTTTGCAGGCAGGACGCCGTTTGCCGGGTACCCGCCAGCTGGCCGACCTGATGAACGTGCACCGCAAGACCGTTGTGCAGGCCTACGACGAGCTGTTGCTGCAGGGCTGGCTCGAAAGCCGGACGGGCAGCGGCACCTATGTGGCCAGGCAATTGCCCGACCTGCAGCCGCAACAATTGGTAAACAACAACGGGAGCAGGAATCCCATGAAAACCGCCGGGTTCTCTTTTGAACCCACACCGCATCTGGACGTTGCCCTTATTCTGTCCAATCATAAATACCATCTCGATGATGGATTTCCCGATGCACGGCTGGCGCCGGTAGAAGACCTGGCCCGCGCCTACCGGGCGCAGTTGCTCACCGGTAATCCCTATACGCGTTTAGGTTACAACGATACCAGGGGCTCGGTGTTGTTGCGGCAGGTATTGAGTGGTTACCTGAACGATACACGCGGATTGAACACCACACCTGAAAACATACTCATCACCAGGGGCACCATCATGGGTTTGCACCTGGCCTGTACGGCTTTATTAAAGCCGGGCGACCTGGTGGTAACCGGCGAAATGAACTATCATGGCGCCAATATGAATGTAAAACAAGCCGGCGGCCATTTATTAAAGATCCCTGTGGATGAAAACGGGATGGTGGTGGAAGAACTGGAGGCCATTTGCCGCCAACAACCCGTACGCATGGTATATGTTACCTCGCACCATAATTATCCCACCACGGTAGCCATGAGTGCCGAAAGACGCGTGGCCATGTTGCAACTGGCGGCCCGTTACGGCTTTATTGTTTTTGAAGATGATTACGATTACGATTTTCATTACCTGGGTAAACCCCTGTTTCCGCTGGCCAGCGCCGACAGGGCGGGGATGGTGTTGTACTGCGGCTCGTTCTCCAAAACCATATCGCCGGCGTTCAGGGTCGGGTACCTGGTAGGTTCGGAAAACGTGATCGCGCACCTGGCGCAGTTGCGGCGTATCATCGACCGGCAGGGCGATGTGGTGCTGGAAAATGCCATCGCCGTATTGCTGCAAAGCGGCATTATACAAAGGCATCTGCGAAAGGCACTAAGAACCTATAAACAAAGAAGGGATCTGTTTTGCCAGTTGTTGTGTAACGAGTTGGGTAACTATTTACAATTCAAAACACCGGATGGGGGCATGGCCGTGTGGACACAGTTTGACAAAGACATCGATTTACCGGCATTGGCGCATAAGGCCCAGCAGCAGGAACTGTATTTCTCCAATGGCGCTTCTCATAATACGCCCACTAAAAATGTACATGCTACCAGGCTGGGCTTTGCTTCCTCCACATCCGATGAACTGGAAAAAAGCGTGGGCATCATAGCAGGTATATTAAAACGGTAGTCAGCTGTGTAATACTTTGTTCACCGCCTCGTTCAACTCCACCTGTGTACAATTCTTATTGATAAATCCATCGGCGCCCAAATGTTTTATCCTGATCAGGTTGTATAGATCATCACCCGAAATAGCGAGTATTTTGATGGATGGCCATTTGGCTTTTACCAGCCGGGCGGTTTCCAGTCCATTCATTTCCGGCATATTGATATCAAGCAGGCATATATCAGGCAGGGTAGCTGCCGATTCAAGTTGGGTCAGTAATTTTTGGCCATTGTCTGCTTCCATGATCACCTGGTAATTACCCTTCAGCAAAAAGTTGCGCATCACTTTGCGGGAGGGTACATGATCGTCGGCAATGGCTACAGTTATAGGTTGCAGGTCCATTTGTTGGTTGAATTAATGGGTTGCCAAATGGCTTATGGTTTTCGGGCAAATCACAAGGATTTACCGGGTACATAGCAAAATAAATGCCGGGGGTAGAGGTTTACACCTAGTAATTCAATTAGTGCAGAGGGAAGCCAGTGCGATGGTCAGGAAGTATTTGATAGCTGGGACAAGTTTAAGCATAATCCCACTTTTCTCAAAGATTTAAAAAGGTTTAAAAACCTTTAATCTCGGGATAAATTACGCAATCGATTGCATAAGGTAAGCCGCAAAAACCGGCTTAAAAAAACTTAAACATTTGGTAAAACAACTTCCAGCCAAATAGTACATTTGGTAACTAAGTTTGCGCCATATGAGATTGCATGAAACCGGTCCCGATTTTGGCTCAACACTATCGCAACTGAAACAAGGGGACCTAACTGCTTTTGACGACATATTTAACCGGTTCGCGGATCCTGTACATATGTACATACAATCCCGGCTGGGCGCCTCGGCGGCCGACGATGTGCTGCAGGAGGTGTTCATCCGCCTGTGGCATAAAAGACAGTCCATCGATATCCACACTTCTTTCCGCAATTATTTATATACCATCGTTCAGCATTGTATTACCGATTACCTGCGTGCCAGCAAAAGAAAACGGTATACCCTGCCTGCCTCCATGCCCGACCAGGCCGAACAACGGCCGCAACCCGATGAACAGTTCCAGTATAAACAGGTATATCATATGTGGAAGGGCGCCATGGACAAGCTGCCCATAAAAATGCGCCGTATATATGCCATGCGAAACGAGGAACAGCTTTCTGTAAAAGAGATCGCCAGCGAGCTGCAGCTGAGCGAACAAACCGTAAAAAACCAACTGCACCATGCCGGACAGCGTATGGTGAAATTCTTCCGCCAGGTGCAGCTTTTCTTTTTCTGATACCTTTTCCTGCTCTCAAAAATATTTTTCAAAATTCCCTGGTACCAAACCGCCGCATCAAACGTCTATTGGCTACATGCCCCGAAAATCAAGTCAACATAAAACAGGAAACCAGCACCATGACGAACTATGGAATAAAGCCTGGCAAACACCCGGAGGCATGGATGCCGCCAAAAAGCAGGCATTGTTACAAACTATTCACCAGCGCATCGATGCAGGACCGCGCAGGAAAAAATTGTTCTTTATCAGTATCACCGCCGCTGCAGCCATACTGGTAGCCGTATTTATTAAAATGCCCGGCAGCCAGTCGCACAAACCGGCCAGCGCCTGGCATGAACTGGCCAGCAACAACACGTTGAAAAAAGTGCTGCTTACAGATGGATCGGAATTATGGCTGGCGCCCAATTCGGCCATCAGTGTGTATGCCGATTTCGACAGCAAACGCAGCCTGGTATTGACAAAAGGAACCGTTTTTTTCAAAGTGGCCAAAGATGCGCAACACCCGTTTTCCATTATGGTAAACAGTCAACAGGTTACTGTATTGGGAACTGCTTTCACGATCCATAAGCTCGATTCGGTGGATATTCAATTATCTGTAAAAGAAGGAAAGGTAGCACTCGACAACCAGGGTGGCCGCAGTTTATTGACTGCCGGCCAACGGGTACACACCGAGGATGCCATGGCCGGGAACATTGAAACCGTTCAACCGGCGGCGGCAGACTGGTGGCTGCAGGAACAGGTACGTTTGCATAACATTTCACTGGGCGAACTGCTGAACCGCGTGGAGACCTATTACCGTGTTCAACTATCACGCAGCGGCACAGACAGCACCATGAAGGTTACGCTCACCTGGGATCTGACCATGACACTGGAAGATAACCTGGCGGTGCTGAATTCATTGACCGGCTACAATATCCACTAATTCATTTTTTATTGTTTGATTGATTGGGTCTGTCGAACGACGGGATGGCTAACCTATGTATTTAATGCAATGTAAATATGCAAATTCCAAAACTAACAACGAGATGCTTTCATTCATCCGTCGTCCCTGAAGGGATGATGCCCCTGTGCAAGATGCTGCTGGTATTGTTGCTTACAATGGCCGGCATGCTGCCACTGCACGCACAAAACACCCTGCGATTCCGGCACGGCGCGGAGAACCTGGCCAAAGTAGCAGAAGACTTCAGCCGGCAATTCAAAGTGCAACTGGCCTATGCCAATGATGAACTGGCCGCGGTACAGGTGCCTGCAGCCGTGCACGAAGCCGCCGGTGTAGGCGAACTGCTGAACAAAGTACTGGCGCCCGCTGGTTTTATGGCCACTGCCAGTGGCAATAACTGGGTGATCAAAAGATCGGCCGCCCCGCCAAAAAAACAAACACCCACCATGGTGTTGAGCGGAATGGTAACGGAAGGTGAAATACCCATCGTGGGCGCCACGGTCGTTATCAAGCAGGACGGCCGGAAAAACCTGATGATACTGGCCGATGAAAAAGGACGGTTCAAACAAACCCTGCCCTTGGCCGACGGTACCATTGAGATCACCGCGGTAGGGTACCTGCCTATTCGAAAAAAATTCACCGCCAAAGAAGAACAGACCATTACCCTCACGCTCAATAAAGATGATAAACAAATGGAGAACGTGGTGGTGACGGCGCTTGGCATTAAACGGGAAGAAAAGGCCCTGGGTTATGCCACTACCCAGGTACAGGGCGAACAGCTCACCGATGCCATGGCAGGTAACTGGACGGATGCCCTCTCTGGTAAGGTGGCCGGTTTGAACCTGATGCGTTCCAATGCCGGCCCTACAGGCAGTAACAAGATCATATTGCGCGGTGAGAACAACCTCACCAACGATAACGAAGCGCTGATCGTAGTAGACGGCGTGATCATCAACCAGGGAAGCGGCCGTCGTACAGGTGTTTCGGGCGAAGGCGCTTATGGCACCAACAGCGATAATATGCCGGCCGACTATGGCACCGGTTTGAATGATATCAATGCAGAAGATATTGAGTCGGTTCAGGTGCTGAAGGGCCCTGGCGCCGCCGCCCTTTATGGACAAAGGGCAGCCAATGGCGCCATTATCATTACTACCAAATCGGGTAGTAGTAAAAGAAAGGGATTGGGTATTACCATTAATTCCAACGCCGCCATCGAGGATGTGAACCGCTGGCCCGATATGCAATTCGAATACGGCATTGGTCTCGACGGGCAGGCAGACTATGATTATGGCCGCTCAGCCAACTCGTCGTCCAGTTCGGCCTATGGCCCCCGTTTCGACGGACAAATGTTTTATCAGTTCAACCAGGGCCTGCAGGGCAGGGATACCGTAGCCACGCCCTGGGTGCCTTATAAAAACAAGATCCGTGAATATTTCAACACGGGTCAAACCTATACCAACACGGTGAGTATAGATGGTGGCACCGAAAAAACCACAGCCCGTTTTTCACTCACCAATGTTACCAACAAATGGATCATTCCCAACACCGGTTATAACCGCAATGCGGTTTCGTTGTCGGTGAATTCGAAGGTGAACGACAAACTGCAGATCTCCGCGAAAGTCAACTACAATAACAAATGGAGCGATAACCTGCCCGGTTCGGGTTATGGAAACCAATCTATCATGTACTGGTTTATTTTCTGGCAACCCAATGCCGATATCGACTGGCTGAAAGATTACTGGGTGCGGGGACAGGAGAAAAGAAAGATATTTTATCCATATAGCAGTTTTCCCGAAAACCCCTATGCCATCGCCCATGAATTCATCAACCGCTCTAACCGCCATGCGGTAACCGGTAATGTGCAGGCTACCTACAATTTTACCAAGGAATTGAGCCTGCTGCTGCGTTCTTCTATGGATATGAGTTATGAGCAACGTGCGCAGGAACGCCCTTACGATGCCGGTACAAAATACCGTTTGGGCAGCTACCGCACACAAAACATCTTTTCACAGGAGATCAGTACCGACTTCCTGTTAAAATATTCAAAATCGATCAATACCGATTTTGACTTCTCCGTTACAGCAGGCGGCAGTGCCTTGCGTAATAATTATAACAGGGATGAAACACGCGCCGATTCGCTGAACTATCCCGGTTTATATTCATTCGCCAATACACTCGGACCGTTGGTAACGCTTCCTTATAGAAGCAAGTATGCCATCAACAGTTTTTATGGCATGATAACGGCTTCGTTCAGGGGTTACCTGTTTATGGACCTTACGGGCCGGCAAGACTGGAACAGTGTGCTGGCTACACCGCTGCGTACCGCCAATGCGGGTTTCTTTTATCCATCGGCCAATGCCAGCGTCATACTGAGCGACATTGTGACGATGCCCCGTAAGATCAATTACCTGAAACTGCGGGCCTCCATTTCGGGTGTGGGTAGTGGTGGTACCAGCCCATATCTTACGGCTTACAACTATAACTCCGCGGGCTCTTTATTTGAAGGCGGCGGTTTACAAAACCCCACCTTGCTGGCCAACCCCGATCTGAGACCCTTACGTACGATTTCTTTCGAAACCGGTTTGGTAATGAAGATGTTTTCGAACCGCATAGGCATCGATGTGGCAGTGTACAATGGCATCACCAGGGACCAGATATTGCAAAGGGTAGTGGACCGTGCTTCGGGTTTCAGCCGGCAGTTGATCAATGCCGGTGAAGTACGCAACAGGGGCGTAGAAATAGCATTGAACGCACAGCCTTTTGTAAATAAAAATGGTTTCAACTGGACGGCCAACATTGTTTTCTCAGCCAATGAAAACCGGATCATGCAACTGAACGATAGTTCGGTAGTACTGCAAACAGGACCGGTAGGCGGCGGACAGCTTGTTGCCAAGGTAGGCGGCAGCATGGGCGACCTGTATGGCCGTGGTTATGTACGCGCCCCGGATGGCCAGATCGTGTATGATGCCAAAACCGGCTTTGCGCAGATATCGCAGGATGTTCAATACCTGGGCAATACCATTCCAAAATGGCGGGCAGGTTTTATCAACGAGTTCAAATACAAACAATGGCGTTTGAACCTGCAGTTCGATGCGCAATACGGCGCAGTAGCGCATTCGCTTATGCATTATAAAATGAGTGAGCAGGGTAAACTTACCAAAACACTTCCCGGCCGTTACAGCGGCATCATCGGGAATGGGGTAGTGATGGGATCAGATGGTAAATATTATCCCAACGAAACCATTGCCACCGATATAGATGAATACTACCGCTCGCACTGGGGCACCGACAATGCAGAAGGCAGCACCTTCAGAACCGACTTTGTGAAGTTCAGGGAAGCCCGCATAGATTATACCCTCAGCAGCAAGGTGGCTAAAAAACTAAAGCTGCAAAAAATGACAGTCGGTGTATATGGCCGCAACCTCTTTATTTGGTCTGAATGGCCCATGTTCGACCCTGAATTCGGTACCCTTACCGGGTCGGATATCGTAAAAGGTTTTGAGATCGCGCAGTTCCCATCTACCCGTACTTTGGGTGTTGCGCTTGTTGTTGGATTCTAATCTATAAAAACATGAAACAAACAATTTTTAAAATAACCTGTATTGTTGCTTTGTTCGGTTTGGCGCTATCGTCGTGCACCAAGGATTTCAAGGAAATCAATACCGACCCGAACAATATTCCCAATGCCTTACCGCATCAGCTATTGTCGCCGGCATTGGTGAGCACCCTTTCGCTGAATATGTTGCGCAACCGCAATTTCAACAACGAGCTGATGCAGATCACGGTGAATATGAGTGATGCGGAAGGCCAGGTTTTTCGCTACGATTACCGCAGCACTATTTCCGATAACCTGTACAATGGCTGGTACAGCGAGCTCACCAATTTCAAGGATATATATGTCATTGCCAGCGATCCGGTTACACTCAATGCATCGTACAGGGGCATTTCACTTATCTGCCAATCGTGGGTGTATTCGCTGCTCACCGATACCTATGGCGATATTCCATATTTTCAATCCAACCTGGGCAAGGACAGCAGTATCATGGAGCCGGCCTTCGACAGGCAGAAGGATATTTACATGGATATCTTCGATAAGCTGGATACGGCCAATGTATTATTGAGTAAGAATGAATCCATTTTATATGAACCAGTATATGGCGGAAATGTCGCCCGCTGGCGCAAGTTCGGAAATTCGTTGTACCTGCGTTTGTTGATGCGCGTTGTGCATAAACCCGAGGTGGCCGAGTTTTGCAAGGCAAAGATCAAAGAAATCGTAGAGTTGAGAGCTTCTTCCTTTCCTATTATTGCCAATAACGATGAATCGGCGATCTTAAAATGGACAGGCACCGGCGCCTATATTTCACCCCTGATGAATGTGCGTGAACAGGATTTCAGGTCGCCTGCCATTGGTGAATTTTTTATCAAACACCTGGTAGACTGGAACGATCCACGTATAGACATTCCCACTTATGGCACCAATGGTGTAAACAGGTGGCGCATTGCACCATCGCGAGGCGCTTATGTAGGCGTGCCCAGTGGTTATGCGCCCGGCACCAACCCCGAAAAAAGGTCGTATTTCTATTCCACCACCGGCGCTGCTACCCTGATGAACGAACCGCTGGGTGGCCAGATCCTGAATTTTGCGGAAGTAAAATTCCTGCTGGCAGAAGCAGCTGTAAAAGGGTATATCAGCGGCAACGCCGAAACCTATTTTAAAGACGGTGTAAAGAACAGTATATCCCTGTGGCTGCCCACCTGGACGGTACCTGTTGATGAATACCTGGCAGGTGCCGATATGGAATGGGACGACAATGCCGACCTGGAGGACAAGATGGAAAAGATACACTTGTTTAAATATTACGCCCTGTTCATGTGCGATTTGCAACAGTGGTTCGAGTACCGCCGCACCGGCCACCCGGTTTTACCCAAAGGGCCCGGTTTGCGCAACAATGGTGTTATGCCGGCCAGGATGACCTATCCGGTATATGTGCAGTCTACCAACCCCACCAACTACCGGGTTGCTGTAGAAGCGCAGGGCGCCGATGTAATATCAACCAATGTTTGGTGGCAAAAGCCCTAACCCAAAAAAAACTACTACAATGAAAAAATCGATATACATCTTTTGTTTGCTGTATACTTCGCTGATGTGGGGCTGTAAAAAAGACAATTATCCCGGCGGCCGCATCAGCCCTTATATAGCCCTGTACGATGTCAGAAATTTATACAAGGGGGAGGATGTGACCCTCAGCAGGGATAATTTGTTTGGCTCTACCAGTATTGCCGTGATGGTGGTTTCGGACCATTCGGGCGGCAATCTGCCGGCAGGCATGCTGGTAGTACAGGACTCACGACGGTTGACCCAGTTACGAGGCATCTCCATCAACCTGGGCGCCGATGCCACCGCTTATGCACCCGGCGATTCACTGCACATTAATGTGGAGGGCGCCGTTTTGACAAAAGTAAATGGCAGCCTGCAATTGACAGGTATTACCAAAGACAGGATCCAAAAGGTATCCTCCGGCAATACCATACCCATCAACAAGGTGCCCATCAACCTGATACTGACCGACCCGGAAAAATATGAAAGCACGCTGCTGGTGATCGTAAAAGGTGGTTTCAATCCTTTACCCAGCCCCACCGATACCTATGCCGGCAACCGCACACTGAACGATGGTTTTGGCAACCTCACCCTGCATACCGACAACAAGGCCAGCTTTGCCAGCGAAACCCTGCCCGTACTGGCCAATTTTTTCGGCATCCTGTACAATGTGCCATCCGGCGACAGCACCCTGCCGCAACTGCACATGCGTACCGGCGACGATGTAATGGAATTGAGTTCCGTAATAGAAGTAACTCCTGTAGTAATTGCCGGCTATATGGCCGATGTAAAAGGAGGCGATGGTAATTATGAATATGTACAATTGCTGGCAACCAGGGATATCGATTTTTCGGTAACGCCTTTTGCCGTAGTGGTGACCAACAATGCCAATGCCTCTACACCCACTGGTTATCCTGCAAAAGGATGGGCTACCGGTAGCATGCGCACCTATAAGTTCAACCTGTTTTCGGGAACGGTGTCAAAAGGCGAATTCTTTTATGTAGGCGGAGCCGGTAAAATGATCAATGGCTCGGGTTCTACCAGCATGTCCGGTTCCAAATGGATCAGGTCTTTCAACTATGTAAACAACGATGGCGATGGTTTTGGTAACAAAACAGGCGGCCTGTTTGCCAACAGCGGCAATGCATCGGGCGTGGCCGTGTTCAGCGACAGCAATGTAACAGTGGATTCAAAACCGGTGGATGTGATCTTTATCGGCGGCAGCGGCAGTTTGTTTACACCCGGTCCGCCGGCGCTGGGTTACCGCATCACCAACAACGATTATTACGACGTAAAGAACCCCATAACACTGGAAGACCAGCCCTTCTATCAAAGTGGTACCAATAAACTTGGTTTTATATACAACACACCCACCGACCAGGGCTATTATAATATGCTGGGTGGCGAATACAATGTAACACTGGGACGATGGATGAAGGCCAGAACGCAGAACGTGTTGCTGCTCACCAAACAATCGGAACTGATAGAGATAGAAGGTGAGGGGGCTACGATCATCACCGAATAGCAGTTTTTTTTTTATATATTATGGCCACAGCCATGCAGCCACCGGTTGCATGGCTTTTTTTGTAAGTTGAAATTTTTAGCTTTTATGCAATACATAATCTTAAATTGAGTATATTTATCAAGAGTAACGCTTACATACCAGGTTGCCTTTAGACGTTTTGTTGCTTGCCGGCCATTATCCCATAAGCCTTTTCCGCTACATCTGATAACGTGACAACGAAGCCGGCAATTCACCTGTCAACATTAAACTGATTTGCTTATGCGTCTTCCTGAAGAAGAGGTCTGGTACAATTTCAGACAGGGCGACATCGGGTCGTTCGAATGGATCTACGACCAGTATGCAAAGCTGTTGTTCCAGTACTGTAAACAATACTGCAACAGCCAGGCCCTGGTAGAAGACTGTATACAGGAGTTGTTTACCGAACTTTGGGAAAAAAGGGCCAACCTGGGGCCTACTACCTCCATCAAATTTTACCTGTTAAGCAGCATACGCCGTAAACTGGCCCGCAAACTACAACAGGAAAACAAAAGGCACCTGTTCGAAGGCGCCAATGAATTGCCCGCATTTCAAACCATTGCCACCCCCGAAAGCATTTTAATATTAAGTGAGGAAGAAAAGCTCCTGCAGGCAACCCTGCTGCAGGCCGTAAACGAGTTGCCCGTGCGGCAGCGCGAAGTATTGTACCTGCGCTATTTCCAGGGATTATCCTTTGAAGAGATTGCTGAGATCACCTCGCTGCCCAGGAAAACAACCTATAATATCATGTACCTGGCGCTGGATACACTCCGCAAAAAATTAAGTATTACTTCCGATATTGGTTTTATGACCCTCCTGGTATCGGTGTTATCCCGTTCCTGAGGCCATCACCCGGCCTATGGCCGGGGCAGCAACAGCAGGTCATGAAAATCGAAGCTTACATCGGTGAGCGCCGATACGGCTTTCATGGTAACCCGGTCTATTTTCCCATCCTGGTTGATCGAAAAATTGACGTAGGCATCGGCCTTCAGTTCCCTGTTCTCCCATCGCACAATAAAGGTATTGTATTGCCAGTGTTCCAGCTTGCCGGTTAAACCGGGGGTATGGGTAAAACGCATGATCAAGTGATCGTTTTCATTTGTGATGGTTACATCGCCATACCAGGCATCGGTATAGGTGCCCGCATAACGCGCCAGTGGAAGGGACGGGCGCGATAAAGAATCGCGTGCAGCCGCATGTTGTTTTTCCCGGGTGGCAATGGCCTCAAACCGCATGGTTTCTGTTTTTTTATAGGCCTGCATCCAGTCGAAGGGAGCCGCCTTCATATAATGATCCAGTATATGATTGATAATGGCGTAATAAGCGCTGCCCGATTCCTGGTTGGTGAGTATGGCAATGCCCAGCTTCATGCCTGGCACCAGTACTACGCGGCTTACAAAACCATCGAGCTTGCCGCCATGCGAAACGGTTTTCCAGGACCGGTAATTAGATATATGAAAACCGCCGCCATATCCGGCAAAGTCAGACTGGGCCGGTTTCAACAGTTCGTGCACTGCGGGAACGGGCATGGGTGTGATCATTTTCCAAAGCGCATTGGTGGTGGAAGGCTTGAACAGCCTGTCGCCATTGAGGGTACGACCCGAATCGAGTTGCACGATCAGCCAGCGGGCCATATCCGATGCATTCGACACAATGCCGCCGGCAGGATTGGTGACATCGCCAAAACCATGGTCAAAAAAATAGTCGATGGGTTTTACCACGCCGTCGAAGCGGGCATGGGGCATCGCTTTGTTATTGATCTTTTTTATCAGGGAAAAACGGCTGATGGTTTCTTTCATCCCATTCTTTTCCAATATACGCGTGCGAATAAAATCTTCCCATTCCATACCCGAAACGGCTTTGATCAACTCACCGGCGGCCAGGTATAATATATTGTCGTAGGCATAGGTGCTGCGGAAACTGGTGGTGAGCGGAATGTACCGCAGCTTTTGTACGATCTGCTCGCGGGTATAATCGCTTGGTGGAAATTGCAGCAGGTCGCCTACATAGGGCGCCAGCCCGCTGCGGTGCACCAGCAGGTCGCTGATGTTCATCTGGCTGGTTACAAAAGGGTCCGACATACGGAACCAGGGCAGGTGATCGATCACCCTGTCTTCCCATTTTATCTTTCCTTCTTCTACCAGCAAACCCAGGGCGGTGGCGGTAAAAGCTTTGGAGTTGGAAGCAATCGGAAACAAGGTATGCGCATCCACGGCATCGGATCCGCCCATCTTTTTTACACCATAGCCCTTGGCCAGTACTACTTTTCCATCTTTTACCACGGCCAGCCCCAGACCCGGCACTTCGAAGGTGGTCAACACTTTTTTGATATAGGCGTCTAAACCAGCCGGAAGTTCCTGTGCTGCGAGGCTGATGCTTAATAACGAAAAAACACAACCGAAAAACAATGATTTGTATTGCATAGTTATTTTTTGAACAGATCTTTATCGGGCCAGTGGGTATCGGGATTGTTAACGGCTTTCCAGATCAGCCTGTCCATATCCCGGAAAAAACCTTCGTCGGTGCTGCGGGTGTTGACCAGTATGGCCCAGTTATAACCTTTTGAGGTGCGTACCAGCTCCGACCCGGTTCCGGGCAACGACCCGTTGTGCCACCAGTTACGTGAACTGTTTACATGCCAGCCACAGGCATAATTGCCACTGGCAGCAGAAATGGTGGTCATAGCCTCGATGGATGATGGAAGCAACAGGTCGGGTTTGCCCGGGAAACTGTCTACACGTACCAGCAACCGCAGCAGGTCGGTAGCCGAAGCAATCCAGCCGCCATGCGCGTCCATACGGCTGATATTATAGGCATAGGGCCGCTGGCCATTTTGTCCATAATATACCACCTCGTTCGGCTTTCTGTCTGCCAGGGTATTGCCACCCACCTGCATATCATATACACCGGCCGGCCGTAATATACTGTCTTTAACAAAGGTTTCATACGACAAACCGGTTATTTTTTCAATGATCCTGCCCAGTATGCAATAGCCAAAATTCGAATACGCATAGGCGGTACCTGGTGCATGCTCGAGCGGGCGGTTGTCAAGCGTCCACGAAATCAGTTCGCCGGCCAACAGGGTTGGGTTGGAGAACATAGGGTCGTTGCGCTGGTTGCTCCAGCCCCCGGCTGTATGCTGTAACAAGTGGCGCACGGTAATGTCCTGGATAAATTGTCCATAGGGCTGTGTGCCATATTGCGTATCGAGCAGGGCGCCGGGGCCAAACACCTTCTCGTCGAGTGTAAGCCGGCCCGATTCCACCAGCTTCATGATGGCGATGGAGGTAACCGGCTTCGATACGCTGGCAATTCGAAACAGGCTTTGGGTGGTAACAGGGCTGGCGTTGGCGCTATCGGCCAGTCCATATCCCTTTGCATATACCAGTTTGCCATTTTTTGTGATGGCTATCGACACACCCGGGATCTTGTATTTGGCCATAAAATTGGCCACTACCGTATCTACCTGCTGAATGCTGTGCGGGTCTGGTTCTGCAAAAGCCAATTGTGCCGATGCCAGGGCTATCATAAAAAGGATAATACGCATAGGTTATTCTTTAAAACAAATCTATTTCTGGCCAGGGTGTATTGGAATTGTTGATAGATTTCCAAACAAGCCGGTCGAGGTCTGTATAATAATTATCATTGGTGTTGCGGGTATTGGTAAGTACCGCCCAGTTAAAGCCCCTGTCGGCGCGAACCATGATGGTGCTGGTGCCCGGCAGGCTGCCCGTATGCCACCAGTTGTTGGAGTTGTTTACATGCCAGCCGCAGGCATAGTTATTATTGGCGAATGAAGGCGTTACCATGGCCTGTATGGTTTCAGGCGCCAGCATATCGGGTTTGGTAGTAAAGCCGTCTACCCGTACCAGCAGGCGCATGAGGTCGGTAGGTGAAGCGATCCATCCGCCACAGGCGCCCAGCCGGTTGATAGTATTGATATAGGGGTTCTGCCCGCTTTGACCATAATAGGTGACCTCGTTGGGCCGTTTATCGGCTTTGAGGTTACCGGCAATACGCATTGCGGTAATACCGGCCGGTTGCAATATGGCTTCACGTACATAGGTTTCATAAGGTTTGCCGGTGATTTTTTCCACGATAAGTCCCAGTATAAAAAAACCAACATTAGAATATTCATAATTGGTGCCGGGTGTGTTTACCAGCGGGCGGTTGTCGAGTATCCACGACAACAATTCCTGGCCGTTCAAATTGGCATTGGAAAACATAGGGTCGCTGTTGGTATTGCCCCAGCCACCGGCCGCATGCTGCAACAAATGCCGTACGGTAATATTGGTGATATGCTGGCCATAAGGTTGGTTGCCATACTGTGTACCCAGCAGGGCGCCGGCGCCAAACACCTTATCGTTGAGCGTTAATTTGCCCTGCTCAACCAGTTGCATAATGGTGATGGCCGTAATGCATTTTGATACGCTGGCCAGCCTGAACAAACTGGAATCGGTGACCGGTGTGGAAGCATCTTTGTCTGCAAACCCGTATCCCTTTGTGTAGATCAATTTGCCGTTGCGGGTAATGGCCAGCGACAATCCGGGTATATTGTACTGGCTCATAAAAATCTGCACGTTGGCGTCCAGCTCAACCAGGTTGGTAGATGAAGGCGGTGGCGGCGGCGGTGGTGAAGGCGGTGCAGGTGCATCGTTGCCGCTTTTGCTGCACGAGGCCACCTGCAACGCAATCAACAGCAGGAAAACAATGTATGGTTTCATTATTTCCAGGCAGGATTTTGTTCGATATTGGGGTTGGTATTCACCTCACTGAATGGTATGGGCATAATAAAACGGTTGTTGGGATAGGTGAAGGTGCGTGTTTGGTCGGACTGAATCAGCACCAGGTCCATCTTTTTGCGGTTGATGTCGAACAGGCGGTTGCCTTCGAAGGCCAGTTCCTTGCGGCGTTCGAGGATGATGCGGTTTACCAGGTCGTCGCCGGTGAGTGTAACGGGGTCTGCTGTTGGATCGGCGCGTTGAATGATGGTATTCAAATCGGCCTGTGCTCCGGCGTTTTTGGCGGTATTGGTTTTGCCCTGTTCGGCCCTTGCTTCGGCACGAATCAAAAATACTTCCGAAAGCCGCAGTACTTTGATATTGTCGTCGCGGGTGCTTACACCTCTCGGATATTTGCGTACCAGATAGGCGGGGTTCTCGGCATTGGTCCTGGTACCTGCCTGTATCAACTCGCGGCGTACATCGGTGCTGGTATAGGTATCATACAGGTCCTGCGTGGCCAGTGCATCGCCATAACCACCGGGTTCGTAAAAATAACCGATGCCATCCGACCCTGAATTATCGGTGCTCAGGTTGGCGACCTCGAATAAGGATTCACCGCTGAACTTGGCCGACCAGCTGGCTACATACTGTGCATTGGTAAGCAGTTTAAAAGTGGTGTTGTCGATCACTTCGGTGGCTAATTGTTCGGCCTCAGCCCATTTTTCCATATACAGGTACACTTTTGCCAGCAGCGCTTTGGCGGCAATCACGGTAAAACGGCCGTCCTTTTTTACGGCGGTCATCAGGGTGAGCGATTTTTGCAGGTCGCTTACGATCTGGTCGTATACCACTTTTACCGTTTCGCGGGGTGGTGCAATGATCTCGTTTTTTGGCTCGGTGATCACCGGTACGCCCGCATGGCTGGCATCTGCAGTAAAGTTATAAGGCTGTGCAAAAAAACGAACCAGGTCGAACAGGGCCAGGGCCCTGGCTGCATACATTTCACCAATCACCTGGCGGGCGCCCTGTTCCTCGCCGGGTATAAAGTTCACGGCTTCGCCGTGGGCAATGGCCAGGTTGGCATTTACCACCACATCGTACATAGCGCTCCAGGCGCCCAGCACATAACCGTCGCCATTGCCGATGCTGAAATTATCGTGGTTGAGGTACCTGTTCGAATTGCGGCGGCTCACAAATACATTATCGCTGATCAGTTCGGGCGATAGCGTGAATGTGCGGTTGTAATAATCCACATTCTGAAAATTATTGTATACACCGTTGGCGGCATTGGTGAGCGACTTGAGGTCTTTGATAGTGCCGTCGAGCGGAAGGGTTTGCGGATTGGTATAGTCGATAAAACTTTTGCTGCATGCACCCATGGTCAGCGTAAGTACCAATAAGCCGCCATGGAATATATTGATGGATCTCATAATTGATGTCTTTTTTGTTAGAAGGAAAGATTTACACCAAACAAAATTTGTTTTGCCGTGGGCAGGTTCTGGTCAAGCAATCCATCTACATATACCTCCGGATCGTATGGTAACAGATCGTCTTTTACCCAGGTAACCAGGTTGTTGCCCCGCACATATACCTGGGCCCTGGTGAGCACCTTTTTTACAGGGATATTGTAGCTGAGCGTTACATCGCGCAGGCGTATATAACTGCCGTCGTACAGGAATCGGGTGGATTGCTGGTTGCTTAAACCCGACTGGGTACCGCGGTATACCATTTTAGGATAGATGGCATTGTCGCCCGGTTGTTGCCAGCGGTTTTGGTATACCATGCGGCTGATGGCGCCGTAATCGGATACACCTGCCGATGCATCAGATTGGGTAAAACTGCCCCATCCGTCATAGATCTGTCCGCCCCAGTTGCAATACACCAGGAAAGAAAGACTGATGTTGTGGTACTTGAAGGTATTGGTGATACCGCCGAAGAATTTGGCAAGCGCGCTACCATGTTTATAGGGAGATGCGCTGTTGTAGTTGGTAACGGTTTCTTCCTTGGCATCGTTACGGTACCAAAGCGCTTCACCGGTTTGCGGATCTACACCGGCATAACCACGCAGGTAAAAGGTGTACATATCACCGCCCGGTTCGCGATAGTAGTAACTGGTAATAATACGGTCGTCGCTCAGTTTTAAGATCCTGTTTTTTACGGTACTGATATTAAAACTGGTGCTCCATTCCAACCCGTTTTTCGAATTGGGTACAATATTGCGGGAGTTCAGGGTCAACTCTACACCATAATTCCTGAACGAACCTACGTTGCTATTGATAGATGAAGGTCCATTGGTGGGAGAGATGGGCATATTCATCAGCAGGTCGGTGGTGGTCCTGGTGAAATAATCCACGGTACCGCTTAAACGGTGATTCAGCACTTCAAAATCAATACCCACATCAAAGGGCTTATTTCGTTCCCAGCCCAGTTTATCGTTCTGGATCTGTCCCAGTATATAACCCGGATCGCCACCATAGTTAGCCCCGGCGGAATAATACCCGTCGGCGCCGTACCAGTCAGACCCCTGGTTGCCATTGATGCCATAACTCGAACGCAGTTTCAGTTCGTTGATAAAGTGAAGGCCTTCCATGAATTTTTCCCGGTGTATGTTCCAGGCAATACCAATGGAACCAAAGTTGCCAAACTTGTAAGCGTCGCCAAAGCGGGAAGAACCGTCCCTGCGCCCGGTGATATTCAGGTAATATTTTTCATCGTAGTTGAAGCTGGTGTTCAGGAAATAGGAGATCAACGCCGATTCCACAAAGGTGCTCCAGGCTATAAAAGGGGTAGAAGCATTGGCCATGGGTGTAGAAGCGCCTGTTATATAATTATCGGCCTGGGTGCTTACACGTTTGATGGTGCTTTTTTGCGCTTCCTGTCCCAGGGTCAGATCGATGCCTATACCGGCCACTTCCTTTCTGAATTTTAAGAGGTTCACCACGTTCCAGTTTACAAACGTACTGGTATAATTGGCGCCGCGGCCGTTTACACCGGCGCCGTCCTGCCAAAGGGGGCTCCAGAAGCGGAAGTCATCGGAATAATTCAGATCTATATTGGCTTTTGATTCGAAGCTGAGTGGATCGATGATCTTAAACTCGGCGCCTATATTGCCCAGCAGGTGATAGATCTTCGTTTCATATACGTTCTCGTTACGCAATAATTCGGGGTTGTAGGTGATCAGCCTGTTATAGCTGCCGTCTTCGTTATATGGCCTGGTCCAGGGCACCAGCCTGTACAACGAGCGCACGGGGTTTTGTCCCAAACCCGCAGCGCCGATCGTATTCAGCTTTTGGTGGTTGATACCTATACCGCCATTGAACGATAAGCGGTTGCTCACTTTATTGTTCACCCTGATGCGGCCGTTCATTCTTTCAAAACCCTGGCCTTTGGTGACAGCGTCCTGTTTGTAATAACCCAACGAGGTATAGAAGGTGGTTTTATCGTTGCCGCCCGAAGCCGACACATTGAATTGTGAATATTTTCCGGGCTGCAGTATCACATCGTTCCAGTCGGTATTGATGTCTTGTTTTAAACCCTGTGTTTGCAGGTATTGAAGCGCGTCCTCGCGGGTGGTAATGCCAAGCGCCGTATTGTTTAATACGCCTTCGGTAAGCAATTCGGTCATTTCGGCCGTACTCAGCGGTTTGTTGCGTTTGGTGGAGGTGATATTGGTGACACCAAACTGCGCCAGAGCATTGATCTTTGTTTTACCGGCGGCGCCCGATTTGGTGGTGATAAGTATCACCCCATTGGCAGCGCGTGAACCGTATACCGAAGTGGCGGAGGCATCTTTTAATACCGTAACCGATTCAATATCGTTCGGGTTTAAACCGGCCAGTGTATTGGAGGAAAAAGCCAGCGTGGTCACCACACCATCGATGATGGGAATACCATCTACTACATACAGCGGGCTGTTGGCCGAGCTGTACGAACCTATACCGCGGATGCGTACATTGGGCGAAGAGCCGGGCTGACCCGAACCCGACATGGTTTGTAAACCTGCCACATTACCCTGCAGGCTTTCCTGTACCGATGCGCGGGGGCGGGCGGCAATCTGTTCTTCGCCTACCGTTACCGCAGCGCCGGTATACGATGCCTTGGTTTGTTTACCATAAGGCACCGTGATCACCACATCGGTAAGAGATTGCACCACCACTTCCAGTTGTACATCGATGGTTTTGCGGCCTGCCGGCAGCACTTCCTGGCTTACAAAACCCACATGCGAATAGATCAACACCGCATCGTTGTCGGGGATGGTAATTTTATAATTGCCGTTGATGTCGGTGGTGACGGCCATTTTGCTGCCCTTAATGGTCACCACAACACCCGACAGTGGCAGGTTTTCGTTTTTACTAATCACTTTACCGGTGATCACCACAGGAGGCGCATTCAATTCATAGGTGGTTACTTCAAACGACGTGGGTTGTGTAAAACCCGTTTGGCCGGCGGCGGTGTCGGCGCCACGGCCCGATGGAAATTCCACCTCCTGGTCGTCTTTGTTACTTTCTTTTTTACGCGGCTGTATCACATAAAATTCCTTTACTACCTTATATTGCAAACCCAGGGGCGGTAAAATGGCCTTCAACGTTTCATCCAGCGAATGAAAGTGGGCAATATTGCCGTTCAGGTACTGATTGCTCACCAGCCGGTCGCTGTAGGCGAATTTTATTTTATACCTTTTTTCCAGTTCGGTTAAAACCTGCCGAAGCGTTTTTTTATTCGATTGGCTGTATCCATCTGTTGCCATGCGTTTGTTAACCGCATATACCATATCCTGGGCTGATGTACTGCCATACACAAAAGTGCCGGCCAGCATCATGCATACGATACGCTGAAAGCAGATGGTACGAAAGTGGCGTTCTGATGATTTTCTCATACAGTTTTCCTTTATAAGGTGAGTGTTTGGTTGTTAATGTTTCGTATCCCTGAAGTAAATGATGTCCTCTTTTTTGTCGGTCTCCAACTGGAATGATTCTGATAACAATGCCTCCAGCACGGTGATATCGGTTTCCATATCCTGTACTGGTATGGTGGCCGAAAAAGTAAGCGACTGCATGTGTTTTGGAAATTGAAGTTGAATACCATACACATAACGAACCTGTTCGGCCACCAATGCCAGCGGTGTTTTATCGAATACCAGTTTGCCCTCTTTCCACCGGGTGTATTCCTTTACGTTGGCGCTTTTTGTTTGTGTAAAATGTTTACTGGTGCGGGAGTATTCCACCGACTGACCCGGTTCAAGGTTTACGGCGGTATCGGCCTGGCCGGTTGAAATGGCTTCGGCAGGCATCAGTTGCACCTTACCCGATTTCAGGGCCACTGTGGTGGTGGCCGACCGTGAACGTACATTGAATTCGGTGCCTACTACTTTTACAGCCAGCCCGTTTGCATACACGATAAATGGATGGGTAGTATCTTTTTTTATTTTGAAAAAGCCTTCACCATGCAAAGTAAGCTCGCGAATATGGCGCTCTTCGTTGAGTTGATAGGCCATATTCGAGTTGGCGTGTAAAGTAACCACGGAGCCATCGGGTAATTGAAATTCTTTGATCTGACCGTATAATGTTTTATACCGCAGTTCTTTGGTGGCTACTGTTTTCCAAAGAACGACAGCGCCAATCAATACACCTATCGCAACTGCCGCAGCCCACCAGTATTGTTTTTTAAACCGTACCACCCGCGCCGGCCGACCGGTAATTGGTGGCGCCGCTTGCTGGCCTGCAATGGCCGCCATGATCTTTTCTTTTAATACCTGTTCATCTTCCTGTTTCCAGGCTGCCTCTTTCATTCTTATGCTTAATACCAGGCGCCTGGCCGATTCTACCTGTTCTCTTTTACCAGGATGCTCCTGCAGCCATTGTTGCCAGAAACGATTACTGGCCTCATCGGGAAACCGCACCCATCGGATAAAAAGATCATCCATGGCAAAATCAAGCTCATTGAACGAATCGTAATTCATGTTGTAGTTTTTGAATGGTTGTAGCGTTTATTCCATCACAGGCAATTCGATGTATGTAGGATAGGTTGCATTGTGATAAATACTATGTGTGGCCTTGCGGAAATCGGTTTCTTTGGCATGAAAAATATTGGGCACCCAGGTTTGCGGGTTGCGGTCGATGATGGGGAACCAGGTGCTTTGTATCTGCACCATGATCTTATGCCCTTTGCGGAACACATGATCGATGCTGTGCAGATCGATCACATATTCATTCACCTGGTTGGGTTGAATAGGCGCGGGCTTTTCAAAACTTTTTCGATAGCGGCCCCTGAATACATCGTTGGCTACCATCAACTGGTATCCGCTCATTTTAGGATCCTGCGTGTCCACATCGGGGTACACATCGATGAGTTTTACCACCCAGTCGGCATCGCTGCCGGTGGTAGCTGCAAACAGGTGCGCAAAGAGCTGCCCGGTAACGGTTACATCGCTTGTGAGCACGGGTGTTTCAAAGCTCAATACATCGGGACGGTGATGAACGAAACGCTGGTCCTCAATGAGCCAGGTGCGCCAGCGCGAACCAGGTCCATAAGTAGGTTCAATGGGGCGGGTACGGTAGGGTACCGGGTGGAACGGATCAGATACATAGGCGGTGTAGGGGTTCGTGTTGGTTGGTTGGGCCGGTTGGGTAAACGACAACCGGCTGCCCGGTTGCAGGTAGAGTTTCTTTTTGACGGCTTCTTTGGGAGGCCAGCTATTGTAGGTTTGCCATTTGTTGGCGCCTGTTTGAAAGGTAATGGCTTCGGTAAAACCCGGATCGGCCTTTCCCTTGAGATGGTGGGCAAACCAGCGGGCCTGAATGGCTTCGCGATAGGTGTTACCGGTGGACGTATCGAACTGAATGGGGCCCAGCGAGCGGCCATCGGTGCTTCCCCAACTGCCATGATACCAGGGGCCGATCACGATGCTGTTACGCCGGTTGCTGTCTTTCTTTTCCAGTATTTCATAGGCCTTCAGCGGGCCGTAGAAATCTTCCTGGTCCCACCAGCCGGCCACATGCATAATGGGTACACGCGGGTAATCGAGCCGGTAGGCCATGGCCTGTTTTTGCCAGAAATGGTCGTAGTCGGGATGGTTTACAAAGTCGTTCCAGGTAGGGATCTTATTATGGAAGTAGTTTTTGTTTACATTGGCCAGTGAGCCCAGTTGCAGGTACCATTCATAGAGGTCGTATTTGTTGAATGTAAAAGACGAATCGGTTTTACCGGCTTCCTCACGGAAAGCATATTCAAATCCATAACTCAGGCGGAAGGCGCCGTTGTGATGAAAATCATCGCCCAGCCACATGTCGGATGGAGAGGCTTGTTCCGAAGCCGCTTTCAGCGCAGGATGCGGGTCGAGCGCACCCATCAGGGTCGTCCACCCATTATACGATACACCATACATACCCACGCGGCCATTGTTATTGGGAATATATTTCAGCAGCCAGTCGATGGTGTCGTAGGCATCGGTACTTTCATCGATGGCTTTGGGGTCGTTTTTATCGCGGCTGAAACGCTGCATTTCAAATTTGCCCTCCGATTTATAACGCCCGCGTATATCCTGGAACACAAAAATATATTCATCTTTTGCCATATCTTTTACCGGCGTCATTTCCATGGGTGAGGGATATTTACTCACGCCATATGGCGTACGCAGGAACAGGAAGGGCAGGGGTTCAGAAGAGTTTTTGACGGTATATATCACCGTATTCAGTTTTACGCCGTCGCGCATGGGGATCATAATTTCCTGTCTTTCATATACAGGTTGCGCCATGGAAGAGAGTGACAGCAGTAAAACGAGCGCAGTGATGTACAGGTTCATAAGCCGGGTTTTGGTTTCCTGGTGAAAAATGACATGGCATGCACCTGTACTAATAAAGACAACTGCCTTTATTTTTACTACCTGTTTTTAGAAAAAAATTTTTAAACGCCGGGCGGCGGTTCGCGGGAATTATTTAACCGGGTATTTGTTTTTGTGAATGGCGATGGATACCTGTGTTACGAGTAGCATTTGCTGTTGTACATCCCTCCAGGGCGCACCGTTGAGCAACAGGTTGGTAAGATACTTTTCGGCTTTTGCACAAATCGATTCCAACTCCTCGATTTTCATGTTCTTATAATCTATTTCCATACATTCCCCTTTACCTCTCTGCCATTGATGCAAATTCTGTTCCCCGTTTGATGTGAGAAATTTCCCCAAAAGCACCCCGCAACAGCGTTCCACAAAAAAATTACCACTGCGAAGGCGGGCGCCAACCACTCATGTATTTAAAAAGCGTTTTTACGGGGAATGATGTAAATTATAGAACACCATAAAAAACGAAGCTATGAGAAAAGAAATTTACGCCAGCCTGGTATTCGTTGTATGTGGTTACGCAGCGAGTGCCCAATTAACGCTTACTCCAAAAGCGGGTATTGAACAATCTTTCACTTCTGTGGGGTATAACAACCAAAGCAAGTTCTCGCCCATGGGATCTGCTGTTTCCCCGCAATTTGCCGTACGCCTCGATTACCGTTTTAAGAATATACATGGACCGTTTGCCGGTATTGCCACCAACCGGTCGGTATTGGCCTACCAGTTTACCGATCCCGAAACCGGGTTTAGCAATTTCACCGCTTCGCGGGGTAATATGCAGTTTCGTTTTGAAGCCGGGTACGGTGTAAGTACAAAGCCTCTCAGTTTAGGAAAGGCAAAACCTGCCGCCAGGGCAACCGCACCGGCTGTTAAAAAAACCTGCGGCGCTTACAGCGCCATGAGCCGTTGCGGACAGGCCAGAAAGGCTATGCAGCCCGTACAACCCGCTGTGGCTAAAAACGAGCCCATGAACCTGCGTATACAGCCGTTTACAGGTATGGCCTTTGTTCCCAACCCGGCAACCGCACTGATCACCGATAATGCCGTGTATACCTACAAGGCAGGTAACTGGAGCAGTGCATTTATTGCCGGAACTAATTTTGAAATAGGGAAGGGCGACACCAGGAAATTTGTAGTGGGTGTACAGTATCTGAAGGGATTGGGTAACCTGGATAACGAAACGCTGGTGACTACCACGGGTACGAAGGCTACCACTACGCAGTTGCGGTCGGGTGCATCGGCGTGGAATATAACTGTAGGGGTGCCGATCAGTTTGACGAAGAAGAAGGCTGTTGTGAAAGAAACGCCGGCGCCGGTGGTTGCACCAGTGGTGGCACCGGAAAAGAAAAAAGTATCATGCTCGTCGTATTATAGAACAAGGTGTGGGAATTACCAATAACCGCAAAGAGATAGCACCGGTGTAGCCGGTGCTATCTCTTCCACCCAATACATATCACTCCGATTATTACCAGTATGGTGCCCGCTATCTGCGCGGTAAATATCTTTTCCCCCAACACAAAGTGCGCCTGCACGATGGTACTAACAGGCCCGATAGCCGAAATGATCGCCACATTATTGGAGCCGATCTTTTTCATGCCATTCGACAGCATAAAACTCGGCAACACCGTGGCCACCACCGCCAGCACCAATCCATACCACCAGTGCGTGCCGGCCACCTGCAGATCGTGCACACTACCGGCAAATGCAAAATGTAAAAACACACCAGCTGTAGACGCCAGCATGGCATAAGCCGTAAACCGGGTAACACCCACACTGGGTATCATACGCCCGCTGCCAACAATATAAATAGAGTAGGTGATGGCACACAGAAAAATGAGGACACTACCCCATATAAAATCAGGATTGCCGATATCGATGCTTAGCTCTCCTATATAAGCGATCAAAATACCGGTATAAGTAAGCAGCAGTGCGATCTTTTGTATGCGTGCTACCGGTTGTCTGAACACCAACGCATTGATGAGCACCGCAAAAGTGGGATATAAAAAAAGTATCAGGCGTTCCAGCCCGGCGGTAACATATTGCAAGCCTGTAAAATCAAACAAACTGCTGAGATAGTATCCAAATAGTCCCAGCCCTATAAGCGCCATCCATTGGCGGCCGGTAAGCGGCGTATTGTTTTCAGATCGTTGCGCCAGCAAAACGGCGCCGAGATAAAAAGGGAGGGAAAAGATCATGCGCAGGGTAAGCAGGGTGAGGGCGTCCATACTGGTATTGGCAAAGGCCACCTTTACAATAATGGCCTTGGTGGAGAACAGTACGGCGCCCAAAAAAGTGATCAGGAACCCTGCAAGTGTAACAGTATATTTTTTGTGCCCACTCAAATTATACGCTTACGTTGAAATCGCGCAGCGCGTCGTTCAGACTGGTCTTTAAATCGGTGCTGGGTTTACGCTGGCCTATGATGAGGGCGCAGTTTACATGGTATTCGCCAGCCGGGAATTTTTTGGCATAGGTGCCGGGTATCACCACGCTGCGGGCGGGTACGCGTCCTTTATATTCAACGGGTTCCTTACCGCTTACATCTATGATCCTGGTGCTTTGTGTTAATACCACGTTGGCGCCCAGTACGGCTTCTTTTTCCACTACTACGCCTTCCACAACAATACAACGGCTGCCGATAAAACATCCATCCTCCACGATCACCGGGCTGGCCTGCAGGGGTTCCAGCACACCGCCAATGCCTACGCCGCCGCTGAGGTGCACACCCTTGCCAATCTGTGCACAACTGCCTACGGTGGCCCAGGTATCTACCATGGTGCCTTCATCTACATAGGCGCCGATGTTTACATAGGAGGGCATCAGCACCACGTTTTTGGCAATATAAGCGCCATAACGCGCTACCGCGTGGGGCACAGCGCGTACGCCCAGTTCTTTATAATTTTTTTTCAACAACATTTTATCATAGAACTCGAAAGGCTCGATGTTCCAGGTTTGCATTTGCTGAATGCCGAAATACATTAAAATGGCCTGTTTTACCCATTCGTTTACCGCCCATTGGCTATCCGTGCCGGGGCTTGCCACACGCAGGCGGCCTTTATCCACTTCTTCGATCACCGCTTTTACGGCATCCGAATATTTGGCGTCTTTTAATAAGTCGCGGTTGCTCCAGGCTTCCAGTATCAGATCTTTCATTGCGTTTTTTAATTTTTTGCAAACATAGGGGAAAAAAAGGCATAAGGCACAAGGCAGAAGGCATAAGATGGTCGTTGATTATTGGTAGATTCTGCAGCACATCAATGCCCTTGTGCCTTATGCCATCTCCCTTATCTTTGCCCCCATGGACTTCACCAACGACGTTGAAACCAGCCTGAAAGTAATACAATCGGGGGGGCTGATCCTGTACCCGACCGATACCATCTGGGGCATCGGATGCGACGCCACCAATGAACAGGCCGTTGATAAAATATTTGCATTGAAACAACGGCCCGAAACAAAAAGCATGATCGTATTGCTGGCCGACGAAAAGGAATTGCTGCAATACGTGGCCCATGTAGACCTGCAGGTATTCGATTACCTGAAAAAAGTGCAAAAACCCACCACCGTCATTTATGAAGGCGCCATTGGTCTGGCCCCCAATGTGATCAACACAGATGGCACGGTGGCCATACGCATCGTAAAGGAGCCTTTTTGCAAACACCTGATCAAGCGGCTGCGTAAACCCATCGTTTCCACATCGGCCAATTTATCAGGCGACCCTTCACCCGCCACCTTTAAAGATATTTCTTCCGCCATATGGCAGGGCGTTGATTATATTGTGCAATACCGGCAAAACGATCAAACCGTGCATGCGCCATCGGCCATCATAAAATGGAACCGCGACGCTTCGGTAACCGTAATAAGAGAATAAGCAAGATGAAATTCCTGGTCATACAAACGGCTTTTATTGGCGATGTGGTGCTGGCTACCGGCATCATCGAAAAGCTGCATGCCCATTTCCCCGGTTCGCATATCGACTTCCTGGTACGAAAAGGCAATGAAGCCTTATTGCAGAACCACCCGTATTTACACGAGGTGTTGATATGGGATAAAAAAAGCAGCAAACTGGCCAATTTATGGAAGCTTGGCAAAACCATCCGGCAAAGAAAATACGATTATGTGATCAACGTACAACGTTTTGCCGCCACGGGTTTGCTCACGGCTTTTTCCGGCGCCAAAGAAACCATTGGTTTCGATAAAAACCCGTTGAGCCGCTTCTTTACAAAAAGAGTAAAACATGTGATAGGCGACATACATGAGATAGAACGGAATAACGAACTGTTGAAAGACCTTACCGGCAATGTGGTAATGAAACCGCGCCTGTATCCGTCGGCAAACGATATGGCCGTGGTGCAACATTATAAAAGACCGCCTTACATTACCATTTCACCAGCTTCGGTTTGGTTTACCAAACAATACCCAAAAGATAAATGGATAAATTTTTTGAACCGGTTATCACCGCAATACAGCGTATACATTTTGGGTGCGCCCGGTGATGCCGCCACGGGAGAGGAGATCAAAAAAATATCCACCCATACTTCCATTATCAACCTCTGCGGCAAGCTGAGCTTTTTACAATCGGCCGCATTGATGCAGGATGCCGTGATGAATTACGTAAACGATTCGGCGCCCATGCATTTTGCTTCGGCGGTAAATGCACCGGTAACGGCCATCTATTGCTCTACCTTGCCCTCATTTGGATTTGGCCCCTTGAGCGATAAAAAAATCATCGTGGAAAAACAAGAGCCTTTGGCCTGCCGTCCCTGTGGTCTGCATGGCCGCCCCGCTTGTCCGTTAGGCCATTTTAAATGCGCCTACGACATACGGGAAGAACAATTACTGAATAGTTTGTAGACTGTTATCTTTGTACCCATGGACATCCGCTGCAGCGAAAAGGAATTATTTGTGTTCAAAAAGATCGAGCATGCCGCCGAAGAGTTGGGCGTGCCCTGTTATATCATTGGTGGTTTTGTACGTGATAAATTATTGGGCCGCACCACCAAGGATGCCGATATTGTTTGTGTGGGCGATGGCATAGAACTGGCCCATAAAGTAGCCGCCCGTTTTCAACCCAAACCATCCGTTTCATTTTTTAAGAATTTTGGTACGGCGCAGATAAAGCTTAAACATTTTTGCGGCGAGGCCGACCTCGAAATAGAATTTGTAGGCGCGCGTAAAGAAAGTTACCGGTATCACAGTCGCAATCCCGAAGTGGTGCCGGGTACCCTGAAAGACGACCAGGAACGGCGTGATTTTACCATCAATGCACTGGCCATTAGTTTGAATCCAGGCGATTATGGCCAACTCATCGATCCTTTTAACGGCGTGCAGGACCTGGAGAAAAAGATCATTCAAACGCCGCTCGATCCTGCGCAAACATTCAGCGATGACCCCTTGCGTATGATGCGGGCCGTTCGTTTTGCCTCGCAGCTGAATTTTGTGATTGCACCGGTTACTTACCAGGCCATCAAAGATAACGTAGAGCGCATCCGCATCATTTCGCAGGAGCGTATCACCGATGAACTGAACAAGATCATGCTGAGCCCGAAACCTTCGGTAGGGCTCGACCTCTTGTACAAAACCGGTTTGCTGCATATCATCTTCCCCCAAATGGTTGACCTGGCAGGCGCCGAGTACATCGATGGCATGGGGCATAAGGATAATTTTTATCATACCCTGCAGGTAGTGGATAATATTTCGCGCCATACCAACGACCTGTGGCTGCGCTGGGCCGCCCTATTACACGATATAGGTAAACCCGCCACTAAGAAATTCGAACGTGGACATGGATGGACGTTTCATGGTCATGAAGTGGTGGGCGGCAAAATGGTACCCCGCATCTTCAACCGGTTAAAACTGCCGCAGAATGAAAAGCTGCGTTTTGTGCGCAAGTTGGTGGAGCTGCATTTAAGGCCCATCAGTTTAACAAAAGAAAATATCACCGATTCGGCCATTCGCAGGCTCCTGTTTGATGCCGGCGATGATATCGATTCGCTGATGTTGTTGTGCGAGGCCGATATTACTTCGAAAAACAAACAAAAGGTAGCCCGTTATCTCGAAAATTTCGAGATGGTGCGGGAACGCCTGCGTGAGGTGGAAGAAAAAGACCGCATCAGAAACTGGCAGCCGCCGATAACAGGGGAGATCATCATGGATATATTCGGACTAAAGCCCAGTAAAACCGTGGGCGACCTGAAAAATACCATCCGTGAAGCCATTCTCGATGGCGAAATAGACAACAGTTATGATGCAGCCTATGATTTATTAATGAAAAAGGCGGCAGAAATGGGATTGCATGTTGTCAATAAAAAGAATGCAGGCGATTAAATTGAAAATATATTTTTATTTTGCCAGCGTAAGCCCGTCATGCAGCGTTGATTCGGCCATTTTTATCTTAAAAAAAACGGGGAAACCGGGCATGGTATAATAGTTGCGGAATTATCTTACATTTGACCGGAGGGTCCTGGCACCCCTAATCGAATAGGAACCTAACAAGAAACCAGATACGATATATATGGCTGTTTTAAAATTTAGAATATACTTTGAAGAGGATGACAGTATTTACCGGGACGTGGCCATCAAGCATACACAAACCTTTCAGCAACTACACCAGGTAATATTGAAGGCGTATGAGTTTGACAACAAACACCAGGCTACTTTTTATCGTAGTAACGATAACTGGCAGCGTGGCCGTGAAATATCCCTCGCCAAATACGACAAGCCCTATAAGGTACCACCTTTATTAATGGAGGAAACCCTGATCGGTTCAGAGATCAAGGATCCCAACCAGAAATTTATATACATCTACGACTTTGTTAAGAACTGGAGCTTTTTGGTAGAGCTGATCAATGTGTCGAAAGAAGAAAGCAGCAAGATCGATTACCCCGCCGTTGTGAAATCGGAAGGCATTGCTCCCTCCCAATATGGCACCAAGGGAATTGCGGGTGATAAACTCACCGAAATGGAGGAGAAATACGATCTGAAAGCCGGTACCGAAGGGTTCGGTACCGAGGGTGATGAAGACGAAGAAGACCTGGGCATGGGAGAAGAAGCCGAAGAAGGTAAAGACGACGAAATTTGAAAACCTGCATAGTAATCGCCGGGCCTACCGCATCTGGTAAAACGGCTGTTGCCATCGATATTGCCCGCCACTTCAAAACAGCCATCATATCTGCCGATAGCAGGCAGTGCTTCCGGGAAATGAATATCGGTGTGGCCAAACCATCACCTGCCGAACTGCAACAGGTACATCACTATTTTATCAATTCCCATTCCATACACGATGAGGTAAATGCGGCCGTATTTGAACAATATGCATTACACGCCGCCAACGAAGTTTTTCAACAACACGATCATGTGGTGCTGGCCGGCGGCACGGGTTTATACATCAGGGCATTTTGTGAAGGGCTGGATGATATGCCGCCTGTTTCGCCCGGGATTCGCCAACAGATCATCGAACAATACGAACAACAGGGCCTGGCCTGGCTGCAACAGCAGGTACAGCAACAGGACCCGCTGTATTATGCCACCGGTGAAATGCAAAACCCGCAACGCCTTATCAGGGCGCTGGAAGTATTGCAGGCCACCGGCCGCTCCATACGCAGCTACCAGCAGGGCAAAAAAACAACCCGCGATTTCAGGATCATCAAACTCGGGCTTGATCTGCCCAAACCCGAACTGCACGACCGCATCAACGCGCGTGTAGACGCCATGATAGAACAGGGATTGGTGCAGGAAGTGAGGGAACTATCGCCTTACCGCCATTTGAATGCCCTGCAAACAGTAGGCTATAGCGAGATCTTCGATTACCTGGATGCACAGTGCAGCTTAGACGAGGCCATCGATCGTATAAAAACAAATACCAGGCAATATGCCAAAAGGCAGCTTACCTGGTTTAAAAAAGATCCGGATATCAAATGGGTGCCCCGCGTGGAGGCGCTTCATTCTATAATTTAAAGCCCAGTGTCATTACCAGGTACCCGCTTCTGTCCCTGATATCGGCAAAGGTGTTTTGTTTGTCGCTTAAACGATAGGGGAAGTGTACATCGTTGTTCAGGCTTTGTACATAGGTAAGGTCAACAAATACGCCCCTGTTGCGGTAACCGAGGCCGCCGCTCAAGTTCATTTTGTTTCCATTCAACTCAGCATCGCGGTAAGGATTGGTGAAATAGGCAAAACCCAGGCGCGTCATTAATGTATTGAACTTCATTTCACCGCCCACCTTGAAATTAAATGCGCCTTTGTACGAGTTCTTCACCACGTTGTTTACATCTTTAAAATAACTGTCGTCGTCGTATTCACTGGCAGCGCTGAAACGCGGCGAGCCATAGGTCAAATATTCAATATCGGCGGTAATAAAACCTCTTTGCTGTTTTACATCGGCCACTTCACCCAATACATAGGAGCCGCTCACCAGGAAACGCCAGGGCGAAACCAGGTCGTATTTGTATTGCGCCGGCGCCGTGGTAGATGCATCGATGGGGCCATAATTGGGCGCCACATAGTTTTCCGCATCGGTGATCATGCGGGCGCTTACCTTATCCCTGATGCCGTATAGGGTGGGTGAATGTATGGCCAAACCCACACGCCAGGACGGTTGTGGTTTGAAGATCACACCCAGCCTGGCATTCACACCCACACCTCTCGAGCTAAGCTCTTCGGTATACCTGGAATAATTGAAGTTATTATCGTTGTCGCCGCTGGGGTCGGTTTCCATGTATTCGGTGGTTCTTTGGTAATTGAGAATGGGAATGCCGATGCTGCCACCGATATACAAATTATCGTTCATGTTATTGGCAAAAGCCAGCGCTATTTCGGTGATGCCACCGGTGGTGGTGATGCGGTTTTCCTGGTCTACCGAATTGAGGAATTCGGGCAAACCAATCACCTGCGTTTCGCCGTTGAGCGTCATGGTGTCGATCAAATAACTTTCCAGCGCCAGCTTGGTGCCCACCGACAGGCTGCTGTTTTGAAAATCGTCGATATCAACACCACTTGCAGCAAATTCCTCGGCAAAGGCTTCGCTGTAAGAACTCAGGTTATTATTCCCTTTATAATATACAGTGCTGTTGAAATTGGCCGTACGGTTGATGCCGATGGCAAAGGCCTTGCTGGTCCATTTGCTATAGGGATCGTTGTTGCCAAACACAAAACCCGAGGTGCCTATATTAAAACGGCTCATGGCATTCGATTTGGCATCTGTTTCCCTGAAATTGCTGTTGCTCCGGGAAAAGGTAAAACCGGGCGTGAGCACCAGTTCGCTGGTTTTGTAAAAACCAAGACCTGCGGGGTTCACAAACATCGAGCTAATATCACCACCCAGTGAACCCATGGCCCCGCCGATAGCCTGCTGGCGGGCGGTACCGCCGGGTACGTTCCAGCCCATGCGAAGGGCATCTTCGGGTAACTGCGCCTTTAAAGGCCCACCAATCAGTACCAGTAAAAGGATATAGAGTATGTTCTTCATTGTGCATTCATTGTAAAACACATCCCTTTATCAGGGACAATACTATATAAGGACGGAAGCAAGATATTGAATACCTCCAATACAATTGCTTCCGTTTTTATAAATGCGTTCGTATCTATGTGCTCAGAATTTTATCGTCCACCACGGCCGGAGCGTCCATTGCTGCTGCCTACGCTGCCGCCGCCACCGCCTCTGCTGCCGCCACTGCTACCACCGCTGCTGGAGGGTGAATAGGTGCTCCTGGAAGGAGCGGGATTATAAGTCCTGGTGGGCGAATTGGATGAACCGGGATTGTAATAACTGTTTCTGCTGTCGTTATTGCTGTTTGAGAAAACTTTCCTTAACGAACCACCTACACTTCTGTTATTGCCAGATTGTGTATTGTAGTAGGAATTGCTGTTGTTGTACCTGCCATTGGGTGTGGTAGCCCTGTATTGGTTCGACAACCTGTTGCCGCTGGCCGTATTACGGTTGCTGTACACGTTGTTGGTATAGCTGCTCATACGGAAGTTACGCACATTGCTGTAGGCAACCGGGTTGGTTTTTGGACTTACCACGATCAAACCGGGGCAATACGGGTTGTAAAAACTGTTCCAGGCATAATAGCTGTTCCAGTAGGAATGGTAGCCCATATAGGGACCGCCCCATAAACCGCCGAACATAAATGGATTGGTATAAGAAAATCCATAAGGACTATAGTACATACCGGCGTACATGCTTGGATAATATCCGCCGCCATACTGCCAGTCGTTCATATAGTAATAATTATCGAGGGTGCTCCAGCGGTAGCGATCGCGTACACGCATGCGCAGGTAATTATCCTCGGTATTGTAATATTCGTCCTGCTGGTTGTAATAGCGGTTATTTCTATTATTATCCACAACTGCATAGCTGTCTTTTTCACGGCCCGGTGAATAATACACATCATCGGGCGTTTGGCCCTGACGGTACACGGAGCAACTGGCCAGGGAAACCGCAGCCAACACAGCAGGTAGTATATTTAGGAACCTCATAGTAATGGTTTTAACGTTTTACGAAGTGAAGTACTACTTTTGCGTCTTCAGTAAAAAAATTACTGAACTAAAGGTACGATAAAAAGACAGGCGGAGTCAGGAAATTATTGCACGGAGAATGTTAAATTTTATCGACAAAACAGTTGATTATGAAGATGGAAGGCGGTTTTTGATGGGACCAGCCCGAAGTTAAAAGCAGATTAAAAGATGTCTGAAGTCGGAGGTCGGAAGTCTGAAATAACACGAATGTTTTTTCCGATCTCTGACATCCGACTTCCGACCTCAAATAACACAAGCAAACTATGAGTAAAGAAATCACCAGTCGAAGCGCAGACTATTCGCAATGGTACAATGACCTGGTCATAAAAGGCGGCCTGGCCGATTATTCGGCCGTACGCGGCTGCATGGTCATCAAACCTTATGGGTTTTCATTATGGGAGAACATGCGGGATGCCCTGGATAAGATGTTCAAGGACACCGGCCATACCAATGCCTATTTCCCGCTATTTGTGCCGAAAAGCCTGTTTGAGGCCGAAGAAAAAAATGCCGAAGGGTTTGCCAAGGAATGTGCGGTCGTTACCCATTACCGGCTAAAAAGCGATCCTTCGAAAAAAGGCGCTTTGATGGTGGATCCCGAGGCCAAACTGGAAGAAGAGCTGGTGGTGCGTCCTACCAGCGAGGCCATCATTTGGAATACCTACAAAAACTGGATACAAAGCTATCGCGATCTGCCTATCCTGATCAACCAGTGGGCCAACGTTGTGCGCTGGGAAATGCGTACCCGCCTCTTTTTGCGCACCGCGGAATTTTTGTGGCAGGAGGGGCATACCGCCCATGCCACTTCGCAGGAAGCCGTAGCCGAAGCCGTACAAATGTTGCATGTGTACGCCGATTTTGTGGAAAACTGGATGGCATTGCCCGTTATCAGGGGCGTAAAATCGGAAAGCGAGCGTTTTGCCGGCGCGGTAGACACCTATTGTATCGAGGCGCTGATGCAGGATGGCAAGGCCCTGCAGGCAGGCACCTCGCATTTTTTGGGTCAGAATTTCGCCAAGGCGTTTGATGTAAAATTCTCCGATAAAGAAAACAAGCTGGATTATGTATGGGCCACCAGCTGGGGCGTAAGTACCCGCCTGATCGGGGCCCTGGTAATGGCGCACAGCGACGATGATGGACTGATACTGCCGCCGAAGATCGCACCCGTACAGGTAGTGATCGTTCCTATATATAAGGGCGAAGAACAAAAAGCCAAACTGGATGAAAAGATCAGGGAACTGGTGCTGGAGCTGAAGGGGATGGGGGTGCGTGTTAAATACGACGATAACGACAATGCCCGCCCGGGATGGAAATTTGCCGAATATGAAATGAAGGGCGTGCCGCTGCGTGTGGCAGTGGGTATGCGCGACCTGGAAAATAATACCGTAGAGCTGGCCCGCAGGGATACCAAAGAAAAACAAAGCATTTCGATGGACGGGCTGAGCCTGCGTATTGTGCAGTTGCTGGAAGAGGTGCAACAATCGATCTTTAACAAGGCCAAAGCCCATTTGGATGCACATATTACGCCGGTGAACAGTTGGGAAGAGTTTGAAAAGACCCTGAATGAAAAGGGTGGGTTTGTGTCGGCTTTCTGGGACGGAACGGCGGAGACCGAGGCGGCCATTAAAGAAAAAACAAAGGCAACGATTCGTTGTATACCGTTGGATAATCCGCAGGAGGATGGGGTTTGTGTGTATAGTGGAAAACCGGCGAAGCAAAGGGTGTTGTTTGCGCAAGCCTATTAGTGAAAATGTCCCGCGCGGTGGTTCCGGCCCCTGCGCGGGGCACTATCTTGTAGAATAATAATTATAATCCTTCAACATCGTCTTCAAAAACTCCAACGCATCCTGCTCCGACTGTATCTTCAACTTTCCCTGTATCCTGTCGGCAATCTTCCACGCCAGGTCATAATCATTCCTCTTCTTCACCGTTTCAATAATATTCTTCAACGTATTGATATCCCTGTCGCTTAACTGCATCACCTGCGGGTACCGCGGCTGATAGGTATCTTCCACCTCGGTAAACACGGTATCCTGCCAGGATGTTCTGTTTTTCAGATCGATCAATATGGTGCCCGCCACCAGGTCGCCCAGCCGCTGCGATTTCGGCGAAACGATCATAGAGATCAGACCCGCAAACAACAGCAACACCACCCACCAGGTAATATAACCCTGCATTACACCAATAAGTAACAAAAAGGGAAAATCGATGATGCGGAACAGCCATCGTATCAGGTACTGGCTCAACGAAGGCTGGCCGCCCTGCAAGGTCATCACCTTGATGGAGGTAGCCATTTTACCAATGCTTTGCCCGTTCATCATCACCTCACATACCAAATGATAAAATATAAATGGCAGCATATATAACACAATAATCCATATCTGATTGCTCCAGGCGCCGTCGGTAACCGCTGTCAGCGTTTCGGCTGCCAGCCACAGGTATACCCACTGTATGATAAAGTCGATAAGCCAGGCAAAAAAACGCCGGTGAAACGGACTGAGCGGAAATTCCACCTCGATATTGAATCCTGTATCTAATTTTACTAAAAGCATGTAAATTAATATACTACAATTTATACTATAACGTTCGAAATTTAACTATTATATTTATTTCACAAAATAATTCAAATCCTAAAGCTAGTTTTGAAACCTTAAAAACACAATAGTGAGAGAAGGCCTTTTTATAAAGAAAAATATAGATAAGTGGAAAAAGTATCAATATGAAACAACCAGGGACCCCGATGAAATGGCGCAACAATTCACCGAGCTGGTAAACGATCTCGGTTATTCCAAAACCTTTTATCCGCATAGCAAAGTTACCCAATATCTCAATGGCCTGGCTTCCCGCATTTACCTGAGCATTTATAAAAACAAACGCGAAGAAAGCTCCCGTATAGGCCGGTTCTGGAAAACTGAATTACCACTCACCGTTCGCAAACACCACCGTCAGATATTATACGCCTTCCTCATTTTTACCGGTTTTGCCATTATGGCGGCCTTTTCAGCAGCGCACGACGAAACCTTTGTACGCGGCGTGCTGGGCGATGGTTATGTGGAGATGACCGAAGAGAACATTGCCAAAGGCGATCCGTTTGGGGTATACAAACAAACCAACGAGCTGAACATGTTCTTTATCATTGCGCTGAACAATATATACGTGATGTTCAGGGTGTTTGTGTTCGGCATTTTGTTCGGACTGGGCAGCATCAAGGAAATGTTCCTGAACGGGGTGATGGTGGGTTCCTTTCAATATTATTTTTTTGCCAAAGGACTGGGCTGGGCCTCGGTACTGGTGATCTGGATACATGGTACGCTGGAAATATCGGCTATCATACTCAGTGGCGCCGCCGGCCTGATCATGGGCAACAGCATCCTGTTTCCCGGTACGCATAAACGCCTGCATTCGTTGATGCAGGGCGGAAAAGACGGGTTAAAGATCATGATCGGTATAACCCCCATCATACTCATGGCGGCCTTCCTGGAGGGATTTGTAACTCGGTATTCCGCAATGCCCCGCTGGCTCAGCATCTCCATCCTGGGTGCATCCTTCACATTTATAATCTGGTATTTTGTCTGGTACCCCATCCAGGTACAACGGGTACAACGATCAAAAGCCGCCGATTCCGCCAAATAATTTTATCTTACCTGCCAAATGAAGCACCGCTTGTTATATAGGTTGCCAACGGCTATGTACCCTACAGGTAGCACCATGCGATGGCTGCTGCTGACCATCCTGTTCCTGGCGGGCATGGCTGTTCAGGCGCAGGACGAGTACGATGAGTACTATGAGGATTCGGCAGTGATAGCGCCGCCGGAGGTAGAGCAGCCCTATGTTCCCAACCCCGCAATGGTGTTCGAAACCGATCGCCCGGTGTTTCGTGCAGTACCCGATTCGGCGGTAAACAGCGTAAAAAAACAACGGGAGTTTGCCTATGCCAACGACCCGGCCTTTTGGGCCCGGGAACAGGTAAAGGCCGACGACGAAGGTTTTTGGTACCATTTTTACAGGTTTTTCGCCAACGATATCGTGCGGATGTTGTTCTATTCCTTACTGATCGCCTTTTTCCTGTTTGTAATATACCGGGTAATGGTGGTGAACAATCTCTTCCTGTTTTACCGGAACAAACAAGCGAAACCCATACTGGAAAACGACGAGGGCGGTATTGAAGATGAAGACCTGGACGAAAAGATCATAAAGAGTGTTCACGAAAACCAACACCGTATGGCGGTGCGGTTCATGTACCTGAAGGCCCTGCGGCTGTTGAACGACCGTCAATGGATACGTTTCCATGCACAAGCCACCAACTACGAATATGTGAACCAGATGAGTGGTCATACAATGGGGGAGGACTTCCGTTTTCTCACCCGTATTTACGATTATGTATGGTATGGCGAGTTTGCGCTGAACGAAGAGCAGTTCAAGATCGTGCATAACAATTTCCAGCAATTTTACAACGCCGTCAAATAGTGAACTATCATTTTCCATATCGACTCCTGCTGTTATTGCTGGCTGTGCTGTGCCTGCTGGGCAGTTGCAACAGCAACAAACGCATGAACAAAAGGGTTACTTTCTGGCGCAACGATAAGATCCCTTACGGCACCTGGTATGCTTACCAGGAACTGCATCATATTTTTCCCGAGGCAGAGGTCGTCATCAACAAAAACTCGCCCGACAAGTACAAATCGGTATTGATAAAGGACATAAAGGAAGAAGAACTGGGATACGACGATCATAAAACTGCTTATATCATCATATCGTCGCAGATAGTACCCGACGATAGCGAGGTGGCCGCCCTGCTGAGCCAGGTAGCGCAGGGACAACATGTGTTTATGTCGTCGATGCGTTTTGGTGAAGCCCTGCTGGACAGCCTGCGCCTGAAAGCTGCTTTTTATACCAGTATCTACAATACCAACGATTCATTAACAGTGACCGTTGATCATCCCGAAACCGCCGATTCGATGACTTATTCCTATCCCGGTTTTGCACTGGATAATTATATCACGTCCATGGATTCATCCATCACCACCATTTTAGGCAGGGATGAATATGGCCGGGCCAATTTTGTGAAGTTCTCTTACGATGGCGGCGGCTCCATTTATGTGCATATGGCGCCCGCGGCGCTGAGCAATTTCTTTTTGTTACATAAACAGAATAAATCCTATTATGATAACGTGATGTCGTACCTGCCCAAAAACACCGAGGTAGTAAGATGGGACGATTATTTCCGTTACCACGAACGGGGCTCCGACAATTCATCGCGCAGCAGTTTTTCTGCCCTGGGTTGGATATTGAGCCAGAAGCCGCTGGCCTGGGCATTCTGGATATTGCTGTTGCTGCTGCTGATCATCTACCTGTTTGAATCGAAACGAAAACAACGGATCATACCGGTAATACCGCCCCTGCGCAACGCCTCGCTTGATTTTGTAAAAACCATCGGGCGGCTGTATTTCCAGCGCCGTGATAATAACAACCTGGCCTTGAAAATGACCGCGCATTTTATGGACTATGTGCGCAGCAAATACAGCATACGCGTTTCTTTGTCGGACCCCGAATTCGGGAGCCGGCTGGCCTGGAAAACCGGGTACGACAGCCATGCCATTAAAGACCTGTTAGACCAATTGCAAACAGTGCAAACGGAGGCGTCTGTATCGGATGAACGCCTGCTGGCACTGAATCAAAAACTCGAGCATTTTTATAAACACGCATAATACATGGAAGAAAATTTTTTCGACGTCAGAACCGACCTCAGCACCCTGCAGCAATCGGTATCCAACCTGAAACGTGAGATCGGAAAAGTGATAGTAGGGCAGGAACAGATGGTGGAATTGTTACTGGCCGCCATACTGGCCGATGGGCATGTATTGATAGAGGGCGTACCCGGTGTGGCCAAAACATTAACCGCCAAGTTAATGAGTAAAAGCATATCGGTAGGTTTTTCGCGTATACAGTTTACGCCCGACCTCATGCCCAGCGATGTGCTGGGTACCTCCGTATTTAATCCGAAAGAAACGAGCTTCCAGTTCAATAAAGGCCCCATCTTCAGCAATATTGTGCTGATAGATGAGATCAACCGCGCACCGGCCAAAACACAGGCTGCCCTGTTTGAGGTAATGGAAGAACGGCAGGTGACGGTGGACGGACAAACCTATCCGCTGGCGGCGCCCTTTATGGTGGTGGCCACACAAAACCCCATCGAGCAGGAAGGTACCTATCATTTGCCCGAAGCGCAGCTCGACCGCTTTTTATTCAAGATCAATGTTACCTATCCTTCGGCCGAACAGGAGTTTCGTATTGTGCTGCACCACCACCAGTCGAATTTGCAGGATATGCTGGTGCAGATCAACCCGGTTTTGTCTGCCGCACAGATAGACACCCTGCGCAGCCAGGTTCGCAGTATTCATGTGGAGGAAAAACTCATCCAGTTCATTACTTCCATCGTGGCCAATACGCGTAACCACAAAAGTATTTACCTGGGTGCATCGCCACGTGCTTCCATTGGTATACTCAATGGCGCCAAAGCCCTGGCCTCTATGCGCGGCCGCGATTTTGTAACACCCGATGATATCATTTATATCATACCGCCTGTATTGCGGCATCGAATTGTGTTAACCCCCGAAAAGGAAATGGAAGGGGCCAGTACCGATGATGTGATACAGCAGATCATTCAAAGCATCGAAGTACCCCGGTAGTAAATATTGAATAATGAATATTGAATGTTCAATATAGAAGTATGCTTCCCTCAACATTCAATATTTAATATTCAATATTCAATATTAACAAACGCGCATGTCTTTTTATAAACAATTTATACGGCCGCTCTTTTTTGCACAACGATTCTATTTTGCCCTTACGGCAGTGATCGTATTGTTTGTGCTTTCCTTTTACTGGGAATGGCTGTTTAATGTAGCGCTGCTTTGTTTGCTGTTTGTGGCCGTGATGGTATTGCTGGATTATGTGCTGCTGTTTGCCCGCCGAAAAGGCGTCACCATAGAACGCATTATGGCCGACCGTTTTAGCAATGGCGATGCCAACAAAGTGCAACTGCTGATCACCAACCATTTTCATTTCCATATTAACGTTAAGGTGATCGATGAAATACCCGTGCAATTCCAGCAACGTGATTTTTTACTACACACCGGCCTCAACACCGGCGAAGTGCAAACGCTTAGTTATATGTTGCGCCCCACCGAACGGGGCGAATATGTATTTCACGACACCAATGTATTTATAAAAAGCCCCCTGCAACTGATCGTACGGCGTATACGAAACGAAGGGCACCAGGTGATCAGGGTATTGCCTTCCTATATGGCCCTGCGGCAATATGAATTGCTGGCCTATAGCAATAACCTGGCCGAAGCGGGCAGCCGCAAGATCCGCAAACTCGGTCACAGCCTCGAGTTTGAGCAGATCAAGGAATATGTGACCGGTGATGATATCCGCAGCATCAACTGGAAGGCCACTGCCCGAAAAGGCGGCCAGCTGATGGTGAACAATTTTACCGACGAACGCAGCCAGCAGGTATATTGTGTGATCGACAAAGGCCGTGTGATGAAAATGCCCTTTGAAGGCATGACCCTGCTGGACTATGCCATCAACGCCACATTGATATTATCGCGGGTGGCGCTCATCAAACAGGACAGGGCAGGGTTGATCACCTTCGCCGAAAACATCAGCCATTATTTACCGGCCGACCGCAAGGCTGCACAAATGGGCAGCATTCTTGAAACCCTGTACAACCAGCAAACCAAATTTCTCGAAAGCGATTTTGAACGGCTGTATGCCCATATCCGCACCCGCATTACCCAACGCAGCCTCGTTGTGTTGTTCACCAACTTTGAATCGATGTCGGGTCTGCAGCGCCAGTTGCCCTATATACGCCATATTGCACGCAATCATTTGGTACTGGTGGTGTTTTTTGAAAATACCGAATTGCGCCAGTTGACCAACCAGGAGGCCCATGATATTGAAACCCTGTACACCAAAACCATAGCCGAAAAATTTGTATACGAAAAAAGACTCATCGTAAAGGAACTGCAGCAACATGGCATCTTCACCATTCTCACGGCGCCGCAAAATTTGACGGTAAATACCGTGAATAAATATCTCGAGTTAAAAGCCAGGCAGGCGATATAGATTACCTTTGCAGTTATGCCAACTATATTTGAAGAAGGACAGGTATTGCTGATCAACAAACCCCTTGAATGGACTTCGTTTGACGTAGTGCGGAAGCTGCGTAACCAGATGCGTATCAAAAAAGTGGGTCATGCCGGCACGCTCGACCCGCTGGCTACCGGGCTGTTGATCGTATGTACCGGTAAATTCACCAAACGCATCAATGAATACATGGCCCGGGAAAAAGAATACACCGGCACTTTTACCATGGGCGCCACCACACCCACCTACGACCTGGAAAGCGAACCGGAAAACTTCACGGATTATACGGGTCTTACCAAAGAACAATTAGATACCATCACCCGGCAATTCACCGGCGAAGTGCTGCAGGTGCCGCCTATGCATTCTGCCATCAAAAAAGACGGCAAAAGGGTATACGAACTGGCCCGCAAAGGCCAAACCATCGAACTGGAGCCACGCCGCATTTTCATCAAAGAGTTTGAGATCACCGCTGTGGCACTGCCCGTAGTGCATTTCAGGGTGGTATGTTCTACCGGCACATATATACGAAGCCTGGCGCATGATGTAGGCAAGGCCGCCGGTTGCGGCGCCTATTTAAGCAGTTTGTGCCGCACGAGGATCGGAGAGTTTACGCTGGATAAGTCCATGACGATGGAAGAAGCGGAACGGTGGATAAAAGACCAGGATACCAGCGTTTAACACAACATCAAACAGTAACCATTTAACACCCTTATATGGCCCATGAAAATTTCCAGATAGGTTTCGGCAGATACGATAAAAGTCCCGAAAATTATTATCTGAGCGATACCAATCCTTTGAAATCTACGATTTTCCTGGCGTTGAAGCTCGGTAAGCCATTGCTGATCACCGGTGAGCCCGGTACGGGTAAAACAGAACTGGCATCCTGGGCAGCCTGGTACCTGAGCACCCAAAACGACCCGAATATTACCTCCTTCCTGCCGCATCCGTTTACTTTTCACACCAAAAGCAGTTCGGCCAGCAAAGAGTTGTTTTATAATTATGATGCCATTTCCCATTTCCAGGATAAGGAGGGTAAAAAACAGGTGACAGAATTTATCAGCCTCGGCGCCATGGGACAGGCCATTTGTCAAACACTGGGGCGGCAGGCTATCGAAATCAAATACGGATTATCAGGTATCAGGAACCTGCACACCATCAAAGACCAGCCTTTCAGCTCCGTATTGCTGATAGATGAAATTGACAAGGCGCCCAGGGACCTGCCCAACGACCTTTTGAATGAAATTGAGAACAGCCGCTTTTATATATCAGAATGTGAACAGGAGATAAGAAAAAGTGATGACCGCAAAACAAGGATATTGGTGATTTTAACCAGTAACAGTGAAAGAAACCTGCCGGACGCTTTTTTGCGCAGGTGTTTGTTTTACCATATTCCCTTTCCCACAGAAGAAGAACTGATAAAGATCATCATACACAGGATCACACCATTTTTACGGGAGATGGGTGCATATTCTGATGTTGATTTTGTTGAACATTATAATCGGGCCTTAAAACTCTTTCATCTTATTCGCAGCAGATCGCATATCAAACCGCCTTCTACCAGTGAACTCCTGGACTGGATAAAGGTGCTGCATCTGGAAAACCTGATCAAAGAAGATATCAACCTGAAAAACATTGAATACTTTCCTCCTGAAAGAAAAAAGGCCTTGCAGCTAAGCCTGTATACCCTGTTAAAAACAAAAGAAGATCTCGAAAACGTGGAAGACCTCTTAAAACTCAGGTAACACGATTTGAAAAATAGCCGGCGCCATATCACCATTCCTTTGCAGGGATTGCTCCACAGGCTGAAGAGGAACGGGTTCGAGCTTACGATCGGGCAAATGCTCGAAGTGCAAACGATATTGCTGTCAACCCCGTTGTCGGGTTTGCCCGCCAGTCAACTCAAATACCTGATCACCCCTGTTTTTGCGAGGAATGATAAAGACCAGCATGAAATTTACGAGATCATCGACGAATGGGTGAATGAAAGGACGGAGGTACATGAACCTGCACCCAAAAGAATTCAACGATGGTTGAAACAACATGCCTACCTGCTGTTTTTTATTAAGGTAGCCGTTGTGCTGCTGGTAATAGCACTGGCCGTATTCATATATGTGATCACTACCGGCGATCCGGGTGTAACCCCCAAAAACACCAACCATAAAGCCGGAGAGCGTTTTTCAGATTCCATCAAAACTGCGCAACTGGACGAAAAACAGTACAACCTGCCTGTATACCCTGCGCCTGCACCAAACTCACCCGTGCAGCCTGTACCGGAAACCAAAAAGATGGAACTGGATTATAAGACTGCATTTGGCGATCCCATACCACCTGCCACCGTCGACAACAGGCTACCGCTTTCTCTGGTATTCGGTTTTGTGATGGGCGCCATCCTGTTTCATATGATATCGTATGAAAAAAAGAAAAGGATGGAGCTGAATAAACGGAAACGGACAGAAGATGCCGTGTTTACCATTCCTGAACAAGAGGGTGATCGATCTTTGTTCCCTTATAACGATATGGAGCAACTGCAGCAATTAAACCTGCAATTTGTGAATAGTGACTACCTGGTGCAGCGCCCGTCTAATTTGCGGAAAATAAAAAATATATTACAAACACCGGCTTATGTCGACAATCCACCCATCGACATCAAAGCCAGCATAGCAAAAAGCGCCAGGGGTGGAGGCTTTACAGAAGTAGTCAGGGAAAGCGAATGGAAGGACCGCAAGTACATCTTCCTTTGTGACCGTAAAAACGAGGATGCGCACATGACGCATCTACTGGACTATGTGGTGAAATATCTAAAGACGGCCAACCAACATATTACCTGTTATTATTACACCACCGATATCTCACTATTGCAAGACATTAACGGCAGAGCAGTGAGACTTGAGCAACTGGCTTTTCAATATCCGCATCATCATTTGATCGTAATCGGGTATTACAAATCGTTGTTCCGGCTGGAAGGTTTGTTATTGAACGAACCGGTGATGGCACAGTTAAAGGAATGGTCGTCCCGGTCGGTGATCACACCATTAGCCTTTCCGGATTGGACATATCAGGAAACCCAACTACAGGAAAACGGTTTTCTGTTGGTTCCTGCCGACCTGGAAGCAATTGGGCTACTTGCCAATGCCATCACTGAGCAAGCTGTTTTGAACCAGGAGGTATTAAAACGTCAATTAGGCCATACCCATGGCATTTCAGGTTATCAACTGGGAATTGCCGATTCCATTAGGGCCTACCTGGGAAATACACAATTGTTCCAGGCAGTTTGTGCGCTGGCGGTTTATCCTATGTTGAAATGGCCGGTTACGCTGAATATTTGGGCAGCCCTCGAAAAAAAATGGCCGGGTTTTGTGCTTGACTACGACAATCTGTTAAAAATTGCTCGCATACCCTGGATGCATACCGGCAAATGGGAACCGGAGATAAGACTTCAGTTATTGGATGCGCTGGATAAGCAAATTGAACTGATTGCCCGGGAGGCTATCTTAAAAGAACTGGATGAGATGCGATCGGGTATGGCCGGCGATTCCGTGGCATTTGCCGGCTTGCAGGTGCAATACAATATCAATGCTTTTTTCCTTTACCAACACGACCAGCTGCAATACAGGCGCTATGCCGATGTGAAAGAGGTGATTGGTTATTACTGGAACAACGTGGATGACTGGGCGTTGAAAGAGCATATAAATAAGCGACAAAGCCAGCTGGTATCTGGAAACCAGGTAAAAGCATCCTCTGCCGTTGAGCAGTTTGTGGTGCAGGAAAAACAATTCGAAAAACTGAATACGCGGCTGGCCAATATGGCCATGACAACGTTGCCTGCTGCTTTGTTATTCATTCTTTTTACCATTTTCAAACCGCGTATTGTGTATTCTGAAGATTCCATGCAGGAAGTGTCTATTTCGGCGATTATCAAAAAAGATAGCACCTGCCGGCAACACCTGGTAAGGGCGGATATTGGTAATGAGATCGTTTCAAGATCGATGCTGCTGAACCCTGGTAGGAACAGTGATACATTGATGATCTCGGGTATCAGGCGCGATTCTCACCTGAAATTGCAACTGCAGTCAGATAATGGAATTGTTTATGATATATCGGTACCCGCCAGTTATGAGGTATGTGAAATCATTGTGCAATGTAACCGTTAAAACGGATGCCCGATACCCAACTGAAACTGCCCATCAAACAAGGTAAACTTCTGCATCCATCCATCTTTGATATGCGAGTACAAGGGGTCTTTTAATTTATACGCCCAATCGAGCCGTATCAAAAAGAAGTCGAAATCGAATCGTAAGCTGGTGCCTGCGCCTATGGCCAGGTCTTTAAAAAAGCGGTCGATGTGAAAGGATGCTTCGGGTATCGGTTTGTTTGAATCTTTATCTATTTCCTTGCTCCAGATATTACCGATATCTACAAAAAACGCGCTGTTTACTTTTATACCGGCAATGGTGGTAACATTAAAACGGTATTCGGCATTCAGCTCCAGCTGCATATTACCAAAACGTTCAATGGCCACGGTGTCACCGGGATTGTAAAGGGTAGAAGAACCGGGTCCAAGGCGGCGTATCTGCCAGGCCCGCATACTGTACGGACCGCCGGCAACAAATGCCTTAAAGAAGGGCAGGGTATTTTCATCTACAATGCTTTTGGCAGGGCCGGGCAGGGTATCCGTTCTGCCATAGATATAACCATAACCTCCATAGGCCCTGAATGCCCATTGCGATTTTTTGTTGGTGATAAAGTGTTTGATCTCACCGTCTATCTTCACAAAACGCCGCAGATCGCCCAGTTCCAGGTTTTTTATCAAACCAAAGAGGGCGCCGCTTTCTTCCACGCGGCCGCGCAACTGGGTGCGGTGCCTGCCTTTATCATAACCGGTGGTCATGCTTAGGATTTGGCTTATGATCAAACCGTTGTTAAAGGCGTACCGGTAAGAAGATATCTGCCGCTCCAGTTTATTCAGGCTATCGGTTTTTGTAACGTCAGTTAATTCAAGGTTCAGCGGGATGTATTGCCAGGTTTTTCGCCAGCGCTGGCCCGCGGGGTCCTGGTCCTCGCGCCTTCTGAAACGCGTCCATTCATAACCCCAGGAGGCATTAAAAGAACGCATGGTAAACAGGTCGAGCCTGTCGGTATAAGCGGTATTCAGGTTCAACAGGGTGCGCGGCGCGATCAGGCTGTCGGTTTTGATACGAAACGGCGTAATAAAATGCGGGAAATTGATGGTATGGGCCAGGCTCAACTGCAGGGTTTGAATAAAATTCCGGCCCAACTCGATGCCCGCCCGGGCGCTGGTGATGGTTTGAATGGCTTCGCGGTACGCATTCCTGTTCAGGAGGCGCCCGTTCAAACCCAAACCAAACAACTGGCCGGTAGTGAGGTAATCGCTCACGTTGCGGCTGGTTTCGAACGATATGTTCAGGTTTTGTTTGGGAGCAGGGTACAGGTGAATAAATGCATCCAGCAGGGGTACGCTGTCGTAACGTTCCTGCATGTTGATATCCACGTTTTGCCAGGCGCCCAGCGAGGTAAAATTGTTGATGGTCCTGAAAAAGCGCCGTTGTACATATTGCGAGCCCGGCACCAGCCGTATGTTCCTGGCCACAAAGGGCAGCTTGAACTTTCTGGTATTATAAATAAACCGGTATCCTTTCACCATGGCCGTGTCTTTGCCGCCCGCCGTGGAATCTTCGCCATACACCGCATCGGGATAAACCGTTACATCGCCTATAAAGAATTTTTTTACCTGGTTGCCATCTTCCACCGGTTTTTGCCTGATCATCACGTTGATGGTGGGGTTCTCCCTTTTCCTTCGCAGCGAGTCCATCAGCCTGATCTGTTCAAAGGGATCCAGCGTGGGATCGATCAGGGCGGCCACCACGGTATCTACCTGGGCCTCCAGGTTTTCCTTGTTCATCTTGTAATAACCAGCATTCCGGAAAATGGTGGTCAGCCTGTCCAGTTCCTCGGATATGCTTTGCAGTGTATAGGGCTCGCCCCTTTTTAAGGGCGATCTGTCGCGGTTGCTGAGGGCCAGTTCCTGTAGTTCGGGAGTGGCCATCTGGTAGCCTATGGAATCGAGGCGGATGACCTTACCGGGCCGTACGGTGAAATTGATATAGGTGCGGTACTGGTCTTCCTTGTTGCGGCGCACGGTATCGATACGCACCTCATCGGTCACTTCGGGATAAAAATAACCCAGCGAATACAGCAGGCTGTTGATAAACACCTTGCTGCGGCTGATATTGGCCGTATCAAAAACAGGGGGATTATCGATCACCCGGCGTACACCGGCATAAGAGATCACACGGGTTCTTAAACTGTCGTCCAACTGGTTCCTGAGTCTTTCTTCCAGTTGCGGCTTATCGGGCACATTGCCTTCTACCTTAATGGTGGTTTTAAAAACAAAAGGCTTTCCGGGCTGCACTTTCCGGGGTACGGTGCACGAAGCAATCAACGCCAGCGCCAACACACTACAAGTGATCCAACGGGTATACGTAAATAAAGTAACTTGCCGTGCTAATAACATATTCTAGTTAAACGGAATGCAATGTTGATAAAATCGCAGGTCAAATATATTCAAAGTTTAAGCCATAAAAAATCAAGAGACAGTGAAGACGTGTTTATAGCCGAAGGACCGAAGCTTATTAACGAATTATTATATACCCCGCATGTGCAGTTGCAGCAACTGTTTGGGCTGAAAGCATGGATAGCAGGGCAGCCTGAAGACACTGCAAAAAAAACCATTGAAATTTCCGAAAGCGAGCTGGAGCGGATATCCTTTTTACAAACCCCCAACCAGGTATTGGGCATTTTTAAAAAGCCCCGGTTCGGGGCAGAAAGGCCTGTACGAAATGCTGTATCGCTGATGCTGGATACCATTCAGGACCCCGGCAACCTGGGCACCATTATCCGTTGTGCCGACTGGTTTGGCATTCAACATATCTTTTGCAGCCCCGATTGCGCCGACGCCTTTAACCCCAAAGTGGTGCAGGCATCCATGGGCAGCATTGCCCGGGTGCAGGTGCATTACCTGCCGCTTACCGATGTGTTGCAGCAATATGCCGATGTGCCGGCCTATGCAGCCGTGCTGGAGGGAGCCGATCTGCGTACCATCCAGCCCCTGCAACAGGGAATCATCGTTATTGGAAACGAATCAAAGGGCATCAGTGCGCCCGTGCTGCAAGCCTGCGCGCACCGGGTTACCATCGCCCGCAGGGGCCAGGTCGAGTCGTTGAATGCCGCGGTGGCGGCGGGCATCATCTTATCACATCTTATTTCTTAACCACCACAATCCGCTGCCCGTCATCCATCAACACCTCATCAAAAAACTGCTTCACCTCGGCATATTGTGCCGCCGGTATCTTATGCTGCCTGAGCTCGAGCGTGGCAGTACTGTACACGGCTTTTTCGGCCTCGTTAAACCAGTATTTGGTGTTGTAGCTGGCAAAAGCGCATTGCAGGCTTTTTTCTTTGGGCAGGGCATCGGGCGTCACCCCCTCTGGTAATTTAAAAATGGTGGTATCTACCTCTATAAAAGGATTGCGGAAATAATAATCCAGCTTGCGGTTCTCGGCCTTGGGCAGTTTTGAACCCCATATCTTATACAGGCGGGGCGCCAGGAACATTTTGTTGCCGGCGGTGAACTCCGGCACCTTTTCCATCGCCATTTTCAGCCCCGATGTATACACGCTGCCGCTTTCCTGTTTGGCAAACTCAAAATCATCGGGCTGTTTAAACCCGATGCCAAACACGATGAACTCCTTCTGGTCTTCCTTTTTTTCATTCACCACATAATCCATGATCTCCCGGTAACGGCCGGTGGTTCTGAACGTGGTGTTGATCAGGCCCGAACCATCTTCTTCCAACTGAACGGTGGTAGTGGCATGCTGGGTATTGTTGGCGGCCTTGCTGCTGGGCGTGGGCACCAGCACACCACCATTGTCGGTAACCAGCAGGGCGCGCCTGTTTTCGGTAAAGCTGCCCAGCACGCCAAAGTCGGCGGTATTGCTGGTACATTCCAGCCAAATGGAATCTTTGGGCTGGGGTACGCATAAGATCACATGGTCGAACACATCGATGGGAAAATCCGGTTCTACCGGCTCGCTGTTATAATCAGAATTGATGATGGCCACATGGCTGTTGATGCCTACGGCTTTTAAGGCAGCCTTCATATAATTGCTCAGTCCTTTACAATCGCCGTATTTTTTCTTATCGGTAAAATCGGCCGAAAAGGGTTTAAAACCGCCGATTCCCAACTGGATGCTCACATAGCGGAAGTTCTTTTGCAGGTATTGATAAATGCGTTTTACCTTTTCGCGGTCGCTGGGGGCATCCTTTACCATTTCCTGGAAAAAAGCCTGGCGCTCGGCCGGCAATTCGTCCTGTCCCTTGTACAGGGCAGCCATCCATTGCCCGAAACTGTTCCAGGAATCGAGGCTTCCGGGACGGTTATAATACGAAAACCGGTTGGGCGCAATTTGAATGGAAGGGTAGCGGCTCCTGTATTTTACGGCGCCTTCCTCATCGGCCACCGGCGGCAGGTTGCTTACCTGCCATTTATAGATCTTATAGGCGCCTTCTTCGGCCACCTGGGGCGGCAACTGAATGTTTTTTTCCTTGTACCGCAGGTCGAGGTCTTTAGGCACCTTCACGGTGAAACTCGAATTTTCCACGCCAGTGCCCGGCCTTGAAATAAACCAGGCGGGATAAGCCAGCAAACCTTTGAACTTTACCTGGTATTTTGTTTCCACGGTAATGGGGTAGCTGCCGGCCGATACGGAATAATGGGTAACAAAACCATCCTCTACCAGGCCTTCCCCGGTAGCCCGCGTATACATGTCTTTTTTCCGGTACTTGTTCAACAATTTACCGGAGGCATCATACACTTTTAATTCCACATCATCCAGCAAAAGAGTTTTGGAGCTATATTGATAAAACGCCAGGGCATCGCGGCCTTTCTCGTTTTGAACGGTCACTATTTCATGCACATTCAGGGTGGCCTTGTCTATATCAGACACTTCAAATACCATATTTCCATAACGCTTGATCACATCGGCATTTTTTTTCACCACCTCGGGTACCGAAGCCAGGTCGTACGACGCAATCTGCGCAGGCAGCGCAACCGATATAAAAGCCGCGGCAATCAACAATAAACAGGTTTTCATAATTTCCTTTTTAAGCTTTCCTGCGCAAAGCGATCTGCTCACTCAGTAAATTGAATAATTGTTTATAAAATTCCCTGAAATCGGGATATTCCTGTACGGTAAAGAATGGCTTCTTTACATCCAGCGTAATCCTTACCGATAACTGGTTGTTCTCTGCTACCATCCTGCGTATGATGGATATGCTTGTGTCGGGCATGATCATACGTATACTTTTGGGCAGCGCTTCAAATTCATAATTTTTCGGTATGGTGATGTTGGCTACAATGCTGTACGATTGGTTGGCGCCAAAGAAAATATCCGAAAAACGGTTATCGGCCACAAACGGGTTTTTCTCCAGCCCGGTAAACAGGTTCACGTTAAAATATTTATAATCGCCCGAGGCGCTTACCGGCATGCTGAATGCTACTTTTTGAATCAGCGGCAGGGAGTCGTTATCCAGGTTATCCAATTGCAGGTTCTCTATTTTAGCGCCGGGGTTATCGGCCGTAAAGAATTTTTCCAGCAGCTTGTCTTTTTCCTTTTGGGCATAGGGCATCCGCTGCACACGGGCATAATCGAAACTTTGTACGGAGGCTTCTCCCTTCAACAGGCCTTCTTCATTTATTTCGGCCTGCATGATCACTACATTACGCAACCGGTGGGTATCATCCCACAGGGGTTTCCATCCCCATTCAAAGGTATCCGGTTTTTCAATCACCATGCCTTCTGAATACATCACGTCTAAAGGTATCAGGTGGGGCGGTGTGTATTTTTCGGTGGCATCCAGCACATAGCTTTTTTCACCGATGGTCACAAAGGCCATTACCTTGTCGAACTGGCCGGGATCGGCCACACCCGTAGAAACCACGCCGTGTTCGCGGGTGCTTACCAGCAGGGCATGGGCGTTCAAACCGGCATCTTTCAGCAGGTTCACCAATATCAGGTTGATCTCGCCGCTGGTGCCTTTTTTACCCTTCCAGGCCGAGCGTACACCTTCCAGCGCCCAGATATTGGAATAGCCGTTCCATTCCATGTTCTTTCGCACATATTTGTGAATGATGCACATCTTTTTATAAGGATCATCAATCGATTTGAGCGCCGAGTCCAGGTCGGATGTACGTGGTATATTTCTTTTTAACTGTACGCCAAAGTCTTCATCTTCCATCAGTTCCCTGATCACCCTGGGCCAGTTCTTTACCAGCGAAATACGCTGTGTGGGCAGGTTTACGGCCAGTGGTCTCAGTTCGATGCGTTGCAGGTAATCGTCTTCACAACTGATATACGGCTCGTCGCGCAAACCGGGTATATCGTTCATCGAAAACAACTGGATATTGCGGTTGCCCTTGCTGCTTTTTGACTCTTTCAGGGGCAGTACACAAAACGGCATGGAATACACTTCTATCTCGGGTGGAAAATCAACGCGGTAGCGGCTGTATTTTACAGGGATGGATTTCTGGAAATACCAGTCGGCCAGGCCCACATTCTGAAGCGTGTATTTATATTCGATGATGCTGCCGGCCTTTACCTCGGGAAAGGTAAATACCTGCTCCGATATACGCTTATCAACCGGTTTTTCGTAAATCAGTTTCTTTTCCACTTTGGTGGCCACGATATTGCCCGAAGCATCGAGGTTATAGGTTTGGGCAGAAAGGTTTTTGATCTGCTGGGTATTGCGATAGCCGTAATAACGCAGCTTGATATCGGCATGGGAGCGGCCCTTGTCTTTCAGGATCTTGATGCGCACATGTTTCTCCAGGCTCATCGATATACCCAGGGAATTGATATCGCAATACAATTCACCTACATCGAACAATACCACGGCATCGGCTTTTTTATCAAACTCACATTCTTTCAGTTCCAGGTCGGCCTTTTCAATTTTACCAAAGCCCGGTACATCGCTGTTTCGCTGGGCGTTCAGGGATAGCGCCACGCATAAAGCAATGGCCAGGTTAAGTAGTTTTTGCATGGTGGTTTATTTGGGTGCAAGGAAAATTTCTATAATCAATCTTTTCTACGTAAAACCAGTTGCTCGTTCATGATTTCCGACATCTTTTTGTAGAAATCACGTACATAACCGTACTCATCGGCTGTGAATACGCTTCGTTTGGTTTGAATGCTCAGCTGTATAAATAATTTATTGTTCTCCGCTGTGATCCTGCGTGTGAACAGGATGCTGGTATCGGGCATGATCATACGTATGCTCTTCGGCTGGCTTTCGATGGCCAGGTTGGCCGGCAATTCAATATTTTGTATCACCGTGTGGTTTTGCAGGCATCCGTAGTCGATGTTCGAATACCTGAAATCGGCCAGGAAAGGATTCGATTTCATGCCGGTAAACAGGTTCAGGTTAACCAGTTTGTAAGCGCCGCTTTCAGCAGGTGGAATCGTAAAATGAAACGCTTGTTCCAGCGCCATGGAATCGTTGTCGAGGTTTTTCATCACCAGGCTGTCCATGGTCATACCGGTTTGGTAAGTGGTGAAATAGGTTTCCCTGAACTTTTCTTTATCGCGGTGCCAGGCGCGCAGGCGGTTCAGCCGGCTGTATTCGCTGCTTTGTATATTGGCTTCACCATGAATGCCGCCGTCTTCATCCACGGTGGCCTTAATGATGGTGAAGTTCTTTTCGGTTTTTTGGTTTTCGGTGAGTTCTACAATACCGCCTTTTTTCCGGTTCACTACAAATCCTTTTGTATTGATCACCGAAAAGGGCATCATAAATGGTGGCGTATAATTACCGGAGGCATCCAATACATAGGGTTTCCCCTCTATCAGCACATAGGCCATCACATTATTAAACTGGTCTAAAAAGGGATATTCAGGATGCACCTTGCCATGGCCGCGTTCACTCACCAGAATGGGATACACTTCCAGCCCTGCTTCTTTCAGCAGGTTGATCAGCATCAGGTTGATCTGGCCCGATGTGCCTTTTCTTTTTTCCCAGGCTTCTTTTACACCGTCTACAGCATAAATGCCTTTGTAGCCGTTCCAGGCAATATTTTTCTGCACATAATTGTACAGGGCTTCCATTTTATCATACGGTGCAGCAATGGCTTTCACGGTGTTCATAAGCGCATCGCTGTTGGGAAAATTTTTGTTCAGCTGAAGGCCAAAGGCCCTGTCGCCCATAAGCGTACGGGTCACTTCGTCCCAGTTGGTCATGTATTTGGCCGTGCCGCCGCCAGCCTGGTAACCCGATAGCTGGAACTCCACACGTTGCAGGTAATCTTTTTCCGAATCCATATAAGGCTCGTCGCGCAAACCGGGCAGGCTGCTCATTTCGAAATACACGAGGCCCGAGCCTTTTTCGTTTTTCACTACAATGGGAAACTGCTCGCTCTTGAATATGCGGTAAGCAAATTCAAGCCGGGGCGGCACCCCCAGCCAGTAACAGCTTTTTAGCACCGGCAGCTCTTTGTGAAAGAACCAGTTTTCTAATCCGGCATAACTCTTCATAGTGCTGGTATACCGGTATTCGATAATGGAACCCGGTTTTACATCGGGCAGGGCAAAGGTGACCATCGACACCCGGTCATTTACTTTTTTGCGGTAGATGGAAGAGTTGGTAATTTTTTTGATATCGTCGCCGGCATTCCAGGTATACGCTTCTATATCGCTGATGTATTCAAAGTCATCACGGCTGTAGTAGTAAATGGATACATCGGCATATCGTACGCCTTTTTGTTTTAATATCTTCAGCCTTTTACGGAAGGTGGTAATGAGGTTGTATTCGTCGTTATAATTGGAATGTCCTTCATCGATGAGTACAATGGCATCGGCCTCTTTGTCGAAGCTGCATTCGACGAGTGTTTTTTCCGCTACGGACAATTCTCCAAATGAGGGCAATTCAGATTGTGCCAGGCATAGGAATCCTATGGTTAGCATCAACCCGCTACAAATTAGGCGTTTCATGAGAGCTGCTTTGAACAATTTTTTGGTATAAACGTTTGTCTGATTCGTTTATTCCCTGCGCTTTCAAAAACGATAATTTATTCGTTCAAATCATCCGGTGGACTTAGCTTTGTTATATACTGTACAATAAAATTACAGGAATAAAATGGAGTTGAAAATCGGGATTGAAAGGGTTGGCAGGGATTCATTAGGGTTATTTTTGCAATGATAGTAAAAAAAACATATATAGGCTAGCGTAAAAGACATTGTATGCTTGTAAAAACTACGAATATGTTCCTCATCTGTTTGGCCATTACCGTTGCCGGGATGGGGCAAGGCGGGAATGCGAATGATAAGAAGGGCGGGGGCAAGGCTCAACGCACCGTTACTAACAAGTTGGATAATACTTTGTTGTGGAAGATAACGGGGAAGGGGCTCAGCCAGCCGTCGTACCTGTTTGGCACCATGCATATTCTTTGTGCCGAGGATGCCAGGCTGAGCGACAGCCTGAAAAAAGTTATCCACGATGCGAAGCTTATTTACTTCGAGCTGGACATGGACAATTTCAAGGAGCTCATGGGCGCCTTCAAATACCTGCGCATGAATGACGGAAAAAAGTTATCCGAATTGCTCACAAAGGAAGAATACGAAAGAGTGGAGAATTATTTTAATAACAACAAGTCGATACTTCCTTTTGCCATGATGAACCGGTTTAAACCCTATTTCATATCCAGCCTCATTGGTGAACAAATGATGAGTTGTTCTCAAAAGAACGGCATGGAGGAATTGATCATGCGCGAAAGCAAACAATACAACAAAGAGATCAGGGGGCTGGAGACAACCGAGTTCCAGGCTTCCATTTTCGACAGCATCCCTTACGAAAAACAGGCGAAAGACCTGGTGGCCTATATCGACAGCATCGATAATTACCGCGAGGTGACCATGGAGATGGTGAATGTATACCGCCAGCAGAACCTGCAGCGTATGGATTCGCTGATGCACAAAAGCGATCCCGGTATGGAGGAGTATATGGACCTTTTGTTATATGGGCGTAACCGCCACTGGGTGGCGCAGATGCCGGAGATCATGAAGCAGCAAAGCACACTGTTTGCCGTGGGGGCAGGGCATTTGCCGGGCGAGCAGGGTGTGATCAATTTACTGCGTAAGGCAGGGTATAAGGTGACGCCGATGCCGAATACGGTGAGTATTTCCGAAACGCAGTAGTATTGAGTGCAACGCACTACACAAAGAACCCCGAAAATCCGGGCCTTCAGGCCCGGATTTTCGGGGTTGCTACGTGATACCCTGCGGTATCCAACTATTTAAAACTGCTCCAATCCACTAAAGAAAAAGTCCCCTTCAATCTTCGCGTTCTCATCACTATCACTCCCGTGAACAGCATTCTCCCCAACCGAAGTAGCATACAACTTCCTGATAGTGCCGGCCTCGGCCTGCGCAGGGTTGGTAGCGCCAATCAGTGTGCGGAACGCACTCACGGCATTCTCCTTCTCCAGGATGGCGGCAATGATCACGCCGCTGCTCATAAATTCAACCAGCTCGCCATAAAAAGGACGCTCTTTATGAACGGCATAAAACTCTCCGGCCTTTTCTTTGGTCAGCTTGGTTTGTTTCAAGGCCACGATGCGAAAACCTTCTTTGATGATCCGGTCTAAAATAGCCCCGGCATGCCCGTTTTTCATGGCGTCGGGTTTGATCATGGTAAACGTGCGGTTACTCATACATTCTTCAATTTTGGCCGCAAAAGTAGGATTATAATTTGATTCATTTTGTAGAACCTTAAGCTAGTAGCCAGTAGCGAGTGGCTAGTAGGGGTTCCAAAATTCTGCACCACTAGCCACTCGCTACTGGCTACTAGCTATTATTTGGTGTTTGGCATATTTTTCGACACCTTTGCTGCCGCTCAATGAAACCTATACAGGAAATATATCCACTACTGACAACCCCACGTAACGTGGTGATTACCACCCATCAGAAGCCTGATGCAGACGCCATGGGCAGCTCCCTGGCCCTGTACCACCTGCTGGTGCAGCTGGGTCATTCCGTTACGGTGATTTCACCCACCAACTGGGCCAAATGGCTCGACTGGATGCCGGGTACGGCACAGGTCATAGACTATGAACTGCATACCGACAAAGCAGAGGCCGTATTGAAACAGGCCGAATGGGCCTTTTGTCTCGACTTTAACGTGCTGATACGTGTAAAACACCTGGCCCCCTCGCTGCGGGCAGGCCATTTTACCCGCATCCTCATCGATCACCACCAGCAACCAGAGGCCGATGCCTTTGCCTACGGTATCAGCGATACCAGCAAAAGCAGCACCAGCGAAATGGTGTACGACTTTATCGTGGGAGCGGGTTATGGCGACCGCATCACCAAAGAGATGGCAGAATGTCTCTATGCCGGCGTAATGGCCGACACCGGGTCTTTTCGCTTTCCTTCGGCCAGCGCCCATGTACACCGTATGGTGGCCGACCTCAAAGACCGTGGCCTGCAGCATACCCTCGTTCACGAAAATGTATACGACAACTTTTTCGAGAACAGGCTTCGTTTTATAGGGCATATACTGCTGCACCGGATGGACATATTCTACGAGTACAACACCGCCCTGATAGCCATTTCGAAAAAAGACCTGTTGCGCTACGAGATCAAAACCGGCGATACAGAAGGGCTGGTGAACTTCCCCCTTAGCATACAGGGCATCAAACTGGCTGCCCTGGTAATAGACCGTGATGAAGAAAGAAAATGGAGCTTCCGCAGCAAAGGCGATTTTGATGTAAACACCTTTGCCCGTACCTATTTCGAAGGCGGCGGCCACTACAATGCCTCCGGTGGTCGCAGCAGCGATCCCCTGGACGTAACAGTGAAACATTTTATAGAGGCGATGAAAGAAAATGCTTTGCAATTGCGATAAAAACACACATTAAATAACTCATGAAAAAGACAACACTTGTATTAAGTGCGCTGGCGTTGATAGCCCTGGGAACAGCCTGCAAAAATAGCGGGTTCAAGAAAACCCAGAGCGGCTTGCTGTATAAGATCATTCCGGAAGGCAAGGGACCACTGGCAAAAAGGGGAGATGTCATCAAATTGCATTTTGTGCATAAACTGGGCGATTCCGTACTGGGCGACTCACGTGAACAAATGCCTTATTATGCCAAAGTAGACAGCGTAGGACCCGTGTACGATCCGCAGGAAATTTTCCCGATGTTGCATAAAGGCGACAGCGCTGTAGTGATTCGTCTGGCCGACAGCCTGGCCAAAAAACAGGGCGGTTTGCCGGAATTCATCAAACCAAGCGACAAACTGGTACTCTATTTCCGTATAGTAGATGTATTTACTTCCGACAGTCTGGCCCAGGCCGACCAAATGAAGGAAATGGCAGATGCACAAACGCGCCAACAGCAAAAGCTGGAGAACCTGAAAGGGCCTAAAACAAAGGAACTGGAAGACTATCTCACCAAAAATAAGATACAGTACCAGAAAGGCGCCCAGGGCACTTTTGTGGAAATTAAAGACCCCGGCACCGGCGCCCAGGTCGATTCCGGCAAATATGTATCTGTACGTTACACTGGTAAGTCGTTCCCCGGGTTGAAAGTTTTTGAAAGCAATATGGATGGGAACAGACCTCCTTTTGATGTGCAGATCGGTTCTCATTCGGTAATACCCGGCTGGGAAGAAGGTTTGCAATATTTTAAGAAAGGCGGAAAAGGCACCCTGTACATTCCGTTTTATATGGCCTATGGCCAAAGGCCTGGTCCCGGTGGACAGCCTTACGAAAACCTGGTGTTTGATATTGAAGTGGTGGACGTGAGCGATACGGCGAAACGACAGGCGCCTGCGATGCCCATGCCACAACAGCAACCAAATAAATAAAATTGAAAAAGCGCCACCCGGCGCTTTTTTTTATGGCATTTTTGAAACCAGTGTGATGGCTTCCTTCGCCTCCTTTACATCATGCACCCGCAGCATATGGGCGCCATGCATCAACGCGATGGTATTTAAAACGGTAGTGCCGTTCAACGCTTCGGCGGCCGTTATATCAAGTGTTTTATAAATGGTGCTTTTACGCGATATGCCTGCCAGTATAGGCATATCGAGTATGCTGAATGCAGACAGGTTTTTCAGCAGGGTAAAATTATGCGCATGTGTTTTGGCAAAACCAAAACCAGGATCGATGATGATATCACGGATACCGGCGGCACGGCAGGCTGCCGTTTTTTCGATAAAATAATCCAGCACTTCGCGGGTAACGTTTTCGTAACGGGCCTGCTGCAGCATGTTGGCCGGCGTACCCTTGATATGCGTCAGCACATAGGGAACGTTCAGGGCGGCTACTGTTTCGAACATATCCACTTGCCCGCCGCTGATATCATTTACCAGCGAGGCGCCTGCCTCCACGGCTGCTTTGGCTACCTGGCTGTAATAAGTATCGATAGAAATGATGGCTTCGGGAAAATTGAAATGCAACGACTCGATGGCGCCGGTAACCCGTTGCAATTCCTCTTCGGCAGAAATGGCCTCGCTGTTGGGCCGGGTGCTTTGGCCGCCAATGTCCAGTATATCGGCGCCTGCCTTCAGCATTTTTTCGGCTTGTTGTAAAATACCGTCTTCGCCCATAAAACGGCTTCCTTCATAAAACGAATCGGGTGTGGCATTAATAATCCCCATCACCAGGGGTTTATCCACAACCAGCAAACGGCCTTTGCAATTGAGCGTATACATTTGTTACATTTGATGATTAAAGATAATTACAAAATGGCGAGTAGTTAGTGGCTAGTAGCTAGTAGGAGCTACTGCATTGTGAAATTCCTACTTGCTACTAGCCATTCGCTACTAGCTTTTCAGACTATATGAAGACTTTACTAAATATAACCCGTATTATCGTAGGCGTATTGTTCATATTCAGCGGCCTTGTAAAAGCTAATGACCCCCTGGGATTGAGTTATAAAATGCAGGAGTTTTTTGAAGTATGGGGCTGGTCTTTCCTCGACAACTATACGCTGGCCATGTCGGTGGCCATGAACGCATTCGAGATCATTGCCGGCGTAGCCGTGCTGGTAGGCTGGCAAATGCGTTTGTTTAGCTGGTTATTATTATTGCTGATCGTATTCTTTACTTTTTTAACCGGTTATGCCCTGTTCAGCGGCAAGGTGCGTGAGTGTGGTTGTTTTGGCGACTGTATACCGCTTACCGCCGATCAGTCGTTTATAAAAGACCTGGTGCTGCTGGTATTGATCGGCTTTATATTCTGGAAACGAAATACCATAAGACCGGCCACCAACAAAATGTACAGCCTGGTAATTCTGTTCTTTGCCGTCATATTCTCCTTCGCTTTTCAGTGGTTTGTATTGCTGCACCTGCCGGTAAAAGATTGCCTGCCTTATAAGGTGGGCAATAATATCCCGGAGAAAATGAAGAACCCGCCCGGTTCCATACCCGACAGTACCGTGATCACCTTTGTGTACGATAAAGGAGGGAAGGAGATTGAATTTACCGCCGATAAGTTCCCCGACGATTTTGACGATGAAACCTACAAATTCATCAAACGGTACGATAAGGTGGTGCGTAAAGGCAATGCCTCGCCGCCCATCAAGGATTTTGCCCTGCAAACCGTGTATGGCAACGATACCACGCTGGCGCTGCTCACCGAAGATAAATACCAGATCTATGTATTTTTGAAGAACGGGTATTCAGCCGATGGCGACTGGCCCACGGTGCTGAAAGCGGTGAAACAATCGGCCGCACAGAAAAATATAGATGGGTACCTGGTGTCGAATATCGCCATCGAGACCTTGCGTGGAAGTGCACCCGATGTGTTTCATACCTTCACGCCATTGCTTTGTGATGCAACGGCCATCAAAACCGCAGCACGTGCCAACCCAACCCTGTTCCTGGTGAAGAACGGCACCATCCTGAACAAATGGAGTTATGCCGATTTTGAACAGGCCCTGCTGATGGTGAATGGGCTGCCGGCGAATGCAGCGCCTGTACAACAACCCGAACCCATAGATTCTACAAACCAACAACCGTGATCAAATATTTTACCAGGCGGATACTCTATGGCATACTCGTGATGCTGGGTGTGATCGTGCTGGTATTTTTATTGTTCCAGGGTTTTGGCGATCCATCGAGACTGGTAATGGGACAAAGAGCCGATGCCGCCACCCATGAAAACATCCGGCGTGAGCTATACCTCGACCAACCCAAATGGAAACAGTTCGTATTATACATGAACGACCTGTCGCCCATTGCCATTCACAATAAAGAAGAGATACAAAAAAAACAATTAAGAGGTTTCTTTATCGGTGGCGATACCAAACTGGCCCTGAAAATGCCTTACCTGCGCCGCTCATATCAAACCCGGAAAAATGTGGGGGAGGTATTGATGGAAGCCCTGCCGGGCACCCTGCTGCTGGCCGTGGCGGCCATGTGTATTGCCGTGGTCATCGGTATTCCATTAGGCGTACTGGCCGCGGTTAAAAAAGATACCTGGATGGATACATCTTCCATATTCCTGAGTGTGCTGGGTATATCGGCGCCTTCGTTTTTTATGGGTATCGTGATCGCTTATTTGTTTGGATTTGTATTAAGTGATTACACCGGTTTGCATATGACCGGCAGTTGGCGCGATATCGATGAAATAACAGGCCGCCCATACTGGTCGCTGCAAAACCTGTGGCTGCCGGCCCTTACATTGGGCATACGGCCACTGGCCATCATTGCGCAGTTAACACGCAGCGCCATGCTGGATGTATTGAACCAGGATTATATACGCACCGCCTATGCAAAAGGATTGCCCAAAAGGGTAGTGGTATGGAAACATGCCCTGCGCAATGCGCTCAATCCCGTGATCACCGCCATCACCGGCTGGTTTGCCGAATTGCTGGCAGGCGCTTTTTTCGTGGAATATATTTTCGGGTGGAAGGGCATCGGCAAGATCACCGTGGATGCCCTGGAAAAACTGGATTTTCCCGTAGTGATGGGCTCGGTGCTGGTAACTTCCTTGTTTTTTATTTTAGTAAATATATTATCAGATGTGTTGTATGCGGTGGTAGACCCGCGTGTGCGGTTGGAATAAAACATCATGTATGAAAAAATTGTTCATAGCTATTGGCCTGCTCGTACTGGTGGCCTGCCATCGCAAACTGAGCCCCCAAAAGGAGTATACCAAATCCCTTTTTAAATCATACGACCATACGGCCGAAAACCTGTTTACCAAAAATTGTGAAGGTCCGGCCGTGGATAAACTTGGCCGCCTCTTCGTAGTTAATTTCCAGGAAGACGGCACCATTGGCCTCGTACAACCCGATGGTAAGGTGGAATTGTTTGTAACTCTTCCGGGCAAAAGCATCGGCAACAGCATTCGTTTTACGGCCGATGGCAACATGCTGGTGGCCGATTTTACAGGGCACAACATACTACAGGTGCATCCCGATACCAAAGAGGTAACCGTATACTGTCACGACGACCGCTTTAACCAGCCCAATGATATTTGCATCAGCAAAAAGGGGATCGTATTTGCATCGGACCCCAACTGGCAGCAGCAAAGCGGTCAGCTTTGGAAAATAGGTCCTGATAAAAAAGCGGTGTTGCTCAAAGAGAATATGGGCACTACCAATGGCATTTGCCTCAGCCCCGATGAAAAAACATTGTATGTAAATGAAAGCGTGCAGCGCCGCATCTGGGCATTTGATATCGATGCCAATGGTGATATCAAGGGCCAGCGCACCTTTGCCAGCTTTGATGATTTTGGCTTGGATGGGATGAAGTGCGATAGCAAGGGCAATTTATTTGTAACGCGGTATGGTAAGGGCACGGTGGCCATCTTTAATTCCGATGGAAGGCAGTTGCAGGAAGTGCAGTTGAAGGGCAACAATGTAAGCAATATCACTTTTGGCGGCAAAGACAACCGCACCTGTTTTGTAACCCTGCAGGACAGGCGTTGTATTGAAAAGTTCAGGAGCGATATACCGGGTAAATAAATTTATTGGATAACCACCTGGGTGATCACTTGTTCGCCCAGCGCCTCGTTCACTCGCTGCAAAATTTTTTCTTTTTGATACAGCAGTTCCTGTTTGAGCGGCGCCATGCTGGTGGTGATGTAAAGGGTTTTGCCGTGGATCTGTATTTTATCGGTGTATTTGGAGATGGTTTTTCCCATGAGTTGTTCCCAAACGTCTTCTATTTGTAAAGCCTGGATGTTGCCTTTGAGGCGGCTTTTAGCGAGGAATGTTTTTAAGGCGTCACCGAGTGAATATTCTCCCATGGGTGCAAGGTAATGAGTTTTTCCAAGTCCCCGAAGGAGGCGCCCGGCTATAGGTGAATCAGTTGATAATTCATTTCCAACTTTTCCAGATGTGCCTCAATACGCCCGGCATGCGTATCCGTTATCACCACCTGCCCCTCATTCCCCCTACACACATACTCCAACAAATTCCCCATCCTTCCCTCATCCAGCTTCTCAAACACATCATCCAGCAACAACAACGGCGCAAAACCCTTCGCCTCCTTCAACGTTTCAAACTCCGCCAGCTTCAACGCAAACAACAAACTCTTTCTTTGCCCCTGCGATGCCATCGCCTTAAACGGCTGCCCCTTCAGCTGCGCCTGTATATCATCTTTATGAATACCGCCACCCGTACGCTGCCGCATCAGGTCATGCGTTCTGTACCGCGCCAGCAACTCAGCAAACCCGGTTTCATGCAACTGGCTTTCATAACCCAGCTCCACCGGCTCCACAGCCCCTGCAATCTGCTGGTAAAACCGCACCACCAACGGCAAAAATGCCTGTAAAAACGCCTTTCTTTTTTCAAAAACATACACTCCATACCGCACCAGCTGCGCATCATATACATCCAGCAAACCATGATCGGCAGGGGCCGCCTTCAAAAACCCATTCCGCTGTTGCAACACTTTATTGTAATCCATTAAATGTTGCAAATACACCGGGTCCAGCTGGCTCAGCAGGGCATCCAGCAGCCGCCGTCTTTCCTCGCTGCCACCCGTAATGATCTGCACATCGTCGGGCGCAATGATCACACAGGGCAGCCGGCCGATGTGCAAAGCCAGTTTATCATAGGCCTCATCCTGCACCAAAAACTCCTTGCGGCCGGTTTCGCGTAAAATACACACCACTTTCAGGGGCTCCCGGTTCAGGCTGAACTGCCCCTCGATGCGGAAACCCGCCGCGCCCTGCAACACATTCTGGCTGTCGCTGCGGGTAAAATAGCTCTTGGTAAAGCAGCAATAATAGATCGCGTCCAGCAGGTTGGTCTTCCCAATGCCATTCCGTCCGCAGATGCCCACAATACGGTGGGAAAACTCAAACCGGGCGTTCCGGTAATTCTTGAAATGGGTGAGCAATATGTGGTTCAGTAATAACAGGTTGCATTTTTTAGAAACTGCAAGATAGGGACAGTTTATGGTTTGTTGTTAACGGTTTATCGTTATCTTTGCCCCTCAAAAAATTAAGCAGTGGCCACTAAATTTTCCAAAGAAACGTATTTGTACTGGTACGAGCTCATGCAGTTGATCCGTCAATTCGAACTGGCAGCAGAAGAAAAATATAAGATGGAAGGGAAGATCCGCGGCTTTTTTCACGCCTATGTAGGGCAGGAAGCCATTGCCGCCGGATGTATGACCGCCACCCGGCAGGAAGACCCCTTTGTAACGGCTTACCGCGATCACGGTTTGGCCCTGGCCAAAGGCATTACGCCCGAAAGCTGTATGGCCGAATTATATGGTAAAGCCACCGGCTGCGCCAAGGGTAAGGGCGGCAGTATGCACTTTTTTGGTAAAAAAGAATATTTCTTTGGCGGTCACGGTATCGTTGGCGCCCAGATAGGCACCGGCGCCGGACTGGCCTTTGCAGAAAAATACAAGGGTACCGACAATGTATCGCTCACCTTCTTCGGTGATGGCGCCGCCCGACAGGGAATGGTGCACGAAGTGTTCAATATGGCCATGACCTGGAAATTGCCGGTTATCTTTATTTGCGAGAACAACAACTACGCTATGGGTACTTCGGTAGAACGTACCAGTAACGTAAGAGATATTTACAAACTGGCCGATGCCTACGAAATGCCCGCCGATTCGGTGGACGGCATGAGCGCCGAGGCCGTACACGATGCCGTATCGCGCGCCGTGAAAAGAGCTCGCGAAGGCGGTGGACCCACCTTGCTGGAAATGAAAACCTACCGGTACAAGGGACACTCCATCTCCGACCCGCAGAAATACCGTACCAAGGAAGAAGTAGAAGAATACAAACAGCGAGACCCCATTACACTGGTGGCCAATACCATTCAAAAAAGCAAATTTGCTACTAAAGAAGAGATTGCCGCCATCGATAAACGCATTGCCGAAAAAGTGGCCGATGCGGTTAAATTTGCTGAAGAATCACCATGGCCGAACGATGATGAGGTGTATAAGGACATCGTTGTGCAACCGGATTATCCCTTTATAGTAGACTAACAAAGAACTTAAACCCATTGGCGCGCCGTAGATTAACGAAGGCGGCTGATTAACAATCATAATCAACTAAACAAATATTCATGGCAACTGAGGTAAAAAAAGTGCCTGAAAAAACTACAGACAGATCTGCCGAAGAAAGGGTAGTGGATTCAGCCCGTACATTCTGGGAAAAAAATGGAAAAACCGTTACTTATGTACTGGTGGCGCTGGTAGTGATAATCGGTGGCATATTCCTGTACAACAATTTTGTGAAGGGTCCGCAGGAGGCCAAAGCTGTAGAAGCCATCTGGAAAGCCGAAGACTATTTCAGGCAGGATTCGTTTCGCCTGGCCCTGAACGGCGATGGCGCCAACCAGGGTTTCCTGAAAGCCATCGATAAATATGGCGGCACCAAAGCCGGTAACCTGGCTAAGTTCTATGCCGGTTCCTGCTACCTGCACCTGGGCGATTTTAACAATGCCGTAAAATACCTGAAAGATTTTTCTACCGACCAGCGCGAAGTGAAACTGCGTGCCGCCGGTTTGCTGGGCGATGCTTATAGCGAACTGGGCAAAAAGGCCGAAGCCATCGAGCAGTATAAAAAGGCCGGCACCATGTTCGACGAAGACGATGTGAATTCTCCCGAATACCTGTTCCGTGCAGCCATGCTGTACCAGGATATGGGAAAAAAACAGGAAGCCATCGACATGCTGAGAATGATCAAGGATAAATACCCCGGCAGCCAGCGCGCCTTCGAAGCCGATAAATACCTCGGCAGGCTGGGCGATTTGCCATAATTTTGGAGTTGAAACTATGGCCGAAATAACCAATAGCAAATTATTACAAACAGATACAGGCATTCTGAATACGAATGCCTGTATTGTTATTGTACGCACCGAATGGAACGCCACCGTGGTAGACGAGCTCGAAAAAGGCTGTCTCAACGTGCTCCGCCGCGAAGGCATCACCAACATCCACATCATCACCGTACCCGGCGCCTTTGAAATTCCCTTTGGCATAAAAGCCTATTGGGATGCCAACAAATACAAAGACGACCGTCCCTCCGCATTCATAGCCCTCGGCTGCGTACTCCGCGGCGACACCCCGCATTTCGATTACGTATGTAATGCCGTAACCGATGGCGTGGTGCAATTGAACCTGTCTATGCCCGTACCCACCATATTTGGCGTGCTTACAGTTGACAACCAGCAACAGGCCGATGAACGCATCGGCGGTAAACATGGCCACAAAGGAGAAGAAGCAGCGATCACTGCGCTGAAGATGATTGCCCTTGTGCAGTCGTTTAAAACTAATGAAGTATGAAGTAAGCAGTAGGAAGTAGGAAAATACACGTTGCTTCTTATCATACTTCCTACTTCCTGCATCTTACTTCCTATCAACGCATGACGGATAAGGATGGTCACCTATAAAAAGATTGCTACCCTTGCCGTTAAAATACTTGAAAAGAGGACCTGTCATGACGGTACAATTATTCATTCCCTGTTTCGTAGACCAGCTTTACCCCCAAACTGCTTTTAATATGGTGAAGGTGCTGGAAAAAGCAGGATGTACAGTTACCTACAATACCAATCAAACCTGTTGCGGTCAGCCTGCTTTTAATGCCGGTTTTTGGGACGATGCCCGCGAAGTATGCACCAAGTTCATCAAGGATTTCAGCGGAACAGATTATATCGTGGCGCCCAGCGCATCGTGTGTAGGTTTTGTAAGAAACTATTATAAAACACTGTTCGATAATTCATCGCACCACAACGAAGTAAAGGAGCTGCAGAAAAGAACCTACGAGTTCTCCGATTTTATGGTAAACGTATTACAGGTGGAAAATGTAGGCGCCCGCTTTCATGCCAAAGCCACCTACCACGACTCCTGCGCCGGCTTGCGTGAATGTAAGATCAAAAAAGAACCACGCACCCTGTTGGCGAATGTAGAAGGCCTGGAACTGGTAGAGATGAACGATGTGGAAACCTGCTGTGGATTCGGCGGCACCTTTGCCGTAAAATTCGATCCCATTTCCATTGGCATGGCCGATCAAAAGGCCATCAATGCCAGGGACACCGGCGCCGAATGTATCATCTCCACCGATCTTTCCTGTCTCATGCACATCGACGGACACATACGCAAAAAAGGTATGGGCATTCAAACCATGCATATTGCCGATGTGTTAGCCAGTGGATGGTAATAAAATAAACGACTATGGGTATCGCAGATAAATTATTCCAGCTAAAAAAAGAAAAAGCCGCTGCCAACCTCAAGGCAGGCCAGGACTTTTTAGAAGCCAATAAACAAAAGCCCGGTGTGGTAAGCTTACCCAGCGGCCTGCAATACGAGATCATCACCGAAGGCTCGGGTCCCAAACCCACGGCCACCAGCAACGTTACCTGTCATTATCATGGTACGCTCATCGATGGCACGGTGTTCGACAGTTCGGTAAAACGCGGACAGCCCGCCACCTTCCCTTTAAACCGGGTGATCAAGGGCTGGACCGAAGGGCTGCAACTGATGCCCACCGGCAGTAAATGGCGCTTTTTTATTCCCCCGCAACTGGCTTACGGCGAACAACAGGTGAGCGCGCAAATTGGCCCCAACAGCACGCTGGTGTTTGAAGTAGAGTTGATCCAATTCTCTTAGAAGAATACAGCCAGTTTCAATCGTGCGAAAAATGGTACACCCGGTGTAAAATGAATTTCTTCAACCGGGCTGGGCTCATGACGTAACCGCGATTCGGTATTGAACTGCGTTTCGTTCCATTTTACATTCAGGAGGTTTTCTATGGCCACACCCAGCTCGTATTTTTGTTGGGTATAATTAAAAGACAGATCAGCCACGGTATACCCTTTGGCCACCACAGAATTGTCTTCATTGGCCGGCCGGTCGTGCATATAGCGGTAACGCAGGCTGCCATTCCATCCTTTCTTCAGCTGCCAGTTGATACCACCGGTGCTGGTAAACGAGGGCGCCAGCGGAATAAAATCATTCCCTTTGGGTTCTTCTGTGCTGCGAGGCTTTGCCAGGTTCAGGTTCACATCGGCAAATAACCAATTGTTTACCTGGTAACGGCCCGATACATCGATACCCACACGCCTGGTTTTTCCACTGGGTTCCACAATGCCTTCATCTCCTACATATACAAACTCCTGCTGCAGGTACAGGTACCAGGCGGCGGCATTGATCAACAGGTTTTGAGCCGGTTTCCATAATAATCCCAGGTCGGCGCCCCAGGCGGCCGGCAGAATATCATAACCCCGGTTGAACACCACCACACGGGCATCGTTGGAATGAAATCCCTTCCCGGTTTTGAGATATACCTGTGTTTTTGTGTTCAGCGTGTATTGAATGTTCAGCTTGGGACTAACAATCAATTTATCCTGGTTGGGCAATTGACTGGCAGTTAGTTGATCGTTGTAATGAAAATTGAAATAATCCAAACGGGCCCCCAGGTTAAAACGCCACCGGCCCTTCTCAATGCTTTCATCGGCATAGGCAAACAGGTTTTGTTCGCGTATATCGCCCAGCTGTTTGTATTCCTGTACGGTATTGCGGTTGATGGTATGCGATAGCTCACTGTTGCGGGTTTGATCTATGCGGAAACCGGCGCCGTACACCGATTGTAATCCCCCATTCGTTTCGTGGCTTAGCCGCGAATGATAACCTGCGATATGCCGGCCTTCACGCTGCCGTATCTGGTCGCCGTTGACGGGGTCGTTCAGGAAAAAGGTAAAATTCGAATGCAGGTTGAAATTATAATGGGTATAATACAACTGGTTGTCCCAGGTGGTGCGGTCGCTCAGATAGCTGGATAATTTTGCGCTGGCATTGATACGGCCGGTATAACCGCCTTCACTGCTGTCGATATACCCAAAGCGGTCGATCTGTCCGCTTTTCACGGCGCGGTCGGGCACCTGGCCCGAGGCATCCCAGTCGCTGTTGAGCATGGAAGCGATCAGCGTGAGTTTACCGGCCTTTGGTAACAGCGTATTGAACTTGCCAAATACATTGAAGCGGTTAAAATGCTGTGGTGATTTAAAGGGGCCATCTGAATACAGCAGTTCACCAGCCAGGTAAGCATTCGTGCCCTTTTGTTTTTGCCGTTTACTCAGCAGGTCGATCATGGCCAGTCCGCGGAAAGTGTTGAACTGCCCGCCCTCCAGTTTGACGGTGCTTTTATCAAGACTGTTCACCGTATTCAAACTTACATAACCGGCGGTACCCAGGTTGCCATACTGGGTGTAGTAGGGGCCCTTGCCATAATCGATAGCACCGGTAAGTTCGGGTATCAGGAAGTGGAGGTCGGCATAACCCTGCCCATGCGCATGCGATACCATATTCACCGGCAATCCATCTACCGTTACATTGATATCGGTGCCATGATCGATATCAAAACCCCGCAGGAAAATTTGTTCCGACTTACCGCCGCCCTGGTGCTGGCCGATAAACAGCCCCGGCACAGTACGCAGAATATCCTGCGCCGAACGAACGGGTTGCAGGTTCAGATCTATTTTGCTGATGGTATGAAAAGCCCGGGCGGTACTCTGCGGCGTGATCACCACCTCCTGCAGGTTTACCGGCCCTTTTTCCATTTCTATAAGCCGGGCATTGGTGGCGGGCACTTCCACAGAAGCATAGCCAATATAGGTGATAATAATCGTAGAAGCCTTTTCATCGGCAGGTAAACTGAACCGTCCCTGTTGATTGGTAGTAACGCCGTTTTCCGAATTGGTCCAGCGCACATAAGCCAGTTCCAGCGGTTCCCTGCTTGTTTTATCAATGACCCGCCCTACGATGGCAGGTTGTGCCATAGCCACCAGGCTGTAACTTAAAAACAACAGGAAAAAAACACTCTTTTTCATGTAGGGGTATATCAATTGGCCGCTAAGTTAACAAAAAGGGCCGGCAAAGGCCAGCCCTTGTAGAGCCATCAGCTCTCGGGTAACACCACATGATCTAATAATGTATTTTATGTACGCATGCCGGAAAAGCCCGGATTTACCTTGTTAAAAAAAATTTGCGCTATCTTTCGGCTCCTTAATTGTTACATCTATGGCTTACTGGCTGGTAAAATCAGAACCCGAAGTGTATTCCTGGGATCAGTTTGTAAAAGAAAAACAAACCTGCTGGAGCGGCGTACGCAACTATGCCGCGCGCTTGCATTTGAATGGAATGAAAAAGGGCGATGAAGTGTTGTATTATCACAGCAACGAAGGGCTGGAAATAGTAGGCATTGCCAAAGTGATCAAAGAGTCGTACCCCGATCCCACCACCGATGATGAACGCTGGGTAGCCGTTGATCTGAAACCTTTCAAAAAACTGAAACACCCCGTTTCGCTCGATGCCATCAAAAAAGATAAACGCCTCGCCAATATGGCCCTGGTACGCATCGGCCGCCTTTCGGTACAACCCGTTACCGAAGAGGAGTGGAAGGTGATCATGGAACTGGCCAAAGAAAAATAACAGGCTTTAACTTTTATTTCAGGTTACTTTTTCCGGATGGGCGTATGAAATATGAGTGCGCGGCGCATCATAACATCACCTACACGAAAAAGCATTACCATGAAAATAACACGTCGAATTACGGCAGTGCTACTGCTATGCACTTTTATTGCCTGTAACCAGTCTGACACCGCCGAACAAACCACTACAGAAATAGCAGCTGTTCAACAAATAGCTGATGAAGAAAAAACGCCCACCAAACAAGAACAGGTCCCACAGGATCAGCCACCCGCTGCCGGCACACCCGCACCAATAACCTGGGATAAAAAGATCATCAAAAATGCCCACCTGGTCATAGAGGTAAAAGACCACAAAAAATTCAACGCACAGGTACAGGCTGCGGTACAGGAGGCCGGCGGTTATATTGCCCAGGCCGAACAAAACAAAAATGATCATAAAATTGAGCATATCCTCACCATTAAAGTACCGGTGGCCCAATTCGATATTGCCGTAAACAGGTTAACCAACGCACAGGAAAACATCATCACCCAAAAGATCACTTCGCAGGATGTAACCGGCGAGGTGGTGGATACAAAGGCACGGCTGGAAGCCAAACGCCAGGTGCGGCAGCGTTATCTCGACCTGTTAAAACAGGCAAAGAATATGGAAGAAATATTACAGGTGCAAAAAGAGATCAACGAACTACAGGTAGATATGGAGGCCGCTGCCGGCCGGGTGAATTATCTTTCGCACCAGGCGTCGATGAGCACCATAGAACTTACCTTTTACCAGGTGCTGAATGCGAATGCCAATTATCCACTGCAACCTTCGTTTGCACAACGCGTGCTCAACTCATTGAGCGCAGGCCTGGAATGGCTGGGAGAAATGTTGCTGATACTACTAACGCTGTGGCCAGTATGGATGGGACTGGCGGGTGTTTGGTGGGGTTACCGCAAATTTAAAAAGCGTGCGGTGAAGCCGGCATAACATCCAATACCACCCCTCGTTTTTCTTATATTTGATTCATGAGCAAAAAGAAACTGGTTGTACTCACCGGCGCAGGCATCAGCGCCGAAAGCGGGTTAAAAACCTTTCGCGACAGCGATGGTTTATGGGAGGGTTATGATATTGAAGAAGTAGCTACGCCCCGCGCCTGGAAAAAGAACCCGGCCCTGGTACTGGAGTTTTACAATATGCGCCGTAAGAGTGTGCTGGAAGCACAACCGAATGCCGCTCATAAAGGCCTGGCCGAACTGGAAAACGATTTCGACGTTCATATCATTACACAAAATATCGACGACCTGCACGAGCGGGCCGGTTCCACCAACATACTTCACCTGCATGGCGAGATATTCAAAATGCGCAGCGAAGCAAACGAATCTCTGGTATATGAAATCAAAGGCGATATCAAACTGGGCGATACAGCCGCCGATGGCGCACAACTGCGTCCGCATATTGTTTGGTTCGAAGAGCCGGTGCCCATGATCGAACAGGCTGCGTTTATAGCACGGCAGGCCGAAATTTTTGTAGTAGTGGGTACTTCGCTGGTGGTATACCCGGCCGCAGGCCTGGTGAATTATGCACCCTGGGCCATTCCCAAATTTATCATCGACAAACAAATACCCTATGCCAATGCGGTGTACAATGTTACGGCCATAGAAAAACCGGCTACACAGGGCGTGCAGGAATTGATCGCTCTTTTAAAAAACCATCGTTGATCACGAAAAATATTCTTCAAAATGTACACCATAGGGCGCCAGTGCGGCCAGTACGGGTTCATAGATCTGTGAATGAACGGGCAGGTGCAGCCCTTTGAGTGGAATGTCGTTTTGTAAAATCAGTTTGGCGGTGATGCCTAAAGGCAGGCCTACGGCTTTGGCCAGGGCGCTGTGTGTATTGTCGCCTGCCAGCATCAAACAACTGGTCAGCCGCTGCTCCACGCCATCCTGTTCATAGGTGATCTCATGCTGTATCACTGTCATATCCTTATCGCCGGGTTGCAAAGCCAGTTTTTTCTGCAGTACAAACTGCATCACATCGGCGGCGCTGCACCATCCTTTATCGATCGTGGTGGCATCATCGTCCATACCCAGGAAAAACAATTGTTTCATCGACAGGTTGGCTTCGTGCATTTGTCCGGCTACGGTGGCGGCTGCCTGTGTTTTTACCGAGTCGAGGTTTACATCCATCAACTGGCCCAGGTTATCTACCATCATAAAATCCTGCAGGGCCTTTCTTTCTTCTTCGCCGGCTTCCTGTTCGGCCTCCAGCAGTTGCTGTAATTTTTCCAGCAATTGTTTGGTTTGTGTAAAACGGGCGGTGAGCTGTTTTTCAATCCAAACCGAAAAACCATGTTTGGCAAAATGTTCCTGGAAAAAACTTTGCAGGCTCATACCATTGGTTTGGTATTGCGGTGTTTCATCGGTGAGTTGTAACTCCACGATATTTTTCCAGCCAAAACAAAATTCGGGGTACTGCAGGGTAGTGCGTACAAAGTTGAGGGCTTCTGAAAGCTGGTATACGGGAATATAATCCAGCGAATCGTGGTTGGGATACCAGGCCAGGAAACCCAGTTCGGGAATATGGATGGCGCGGTTGGCATCGAAGAGCTCTTCGTAAGACAGCTGCCGCAGGTGGCCGTTCTCCCTGAACCCGGCGCCGTTTTTACCGGCCAGCACTATACGATGCGTATTGCCGGCCGTTTTATAATGCCAGGGATTATCATCATTCCCCGGCGCTACCAGTTGCCCACTATGAGCAGTAAACGATGTAATGGTACCACCGCCGGCTTTGATACGATGAACAAGCTGCATGGCGCGCATATGGTCGATACCTGATTCGTACAGGAAAAACAGGCCTTTGTCAACCACCTGTTGTTGCAAACCGGCTATATCATCATCTAAATGTGCCGCGGTGAGCAGGTGTTTATTGAATTGAACACAGTCTTTGGCTACCAGGTATTCGAGATCCTGGGGCAGGAGGGAGATCACCAGGTCGGAACCGGCGATAAAATAAATGCGTTGGTCGGTATTTTCAACATCTAACTGAACAGCATGGGTATGAGGGGCATCATGGGTTTTTGACCGGGCCCGGGCCAGGTTGGCGTCTGCCACCGTAAGCTGCCAGTTGTTGGCCGGCGCTTCGGCAATGAGGTAATCGATGAGCGCTGTGGACGTTTGGCCTGCTCCCAAAACCAGGATATGCTTCATATATGCAAGATAACTAATGCCCGGCTTTCAGACACAGCAGTTTGCATGAGCAACATCAAATAAAAAAGCAGCTCCGAAAAAGCGGAGCTGCCTGGTTTTGAACCGTCCCTTATTTAATATCTTAATTAAGTCGAATTATTCCCAGGTCCAGCGTGCTTCCTTCCCGCACTTCTACCAATCCCTCGTCGATCATCATCTTGTTATCATCGATCAGCACTTTCCACGAACCCGGTTTCACCGTTAGTTTGAAATGACCTGCGTTAACCCTTGTCTTTAATGAATCATTTCCGTTGATCAGGTACACACACACATTCTTTGCATCTGAGATCACCTTTCCGGTTATATTTGTCTGTTGCATGGCTCTAAAAGCATGTAAGGCGATCACTACCAACACAACTGCAATGAAGGTGGCTACAGTTTTACTCATAACACTTAAATTTTGCTAACAACTTTTTTCATTCTAAGGAGCTGATACTCCTGAAAAAACTGTGCCAGGGACAATTAATTCCTAAAAACTATGCCAGAGACGTAAAATGTGGATAGATTAGTAAAAAACCCGCGTTTAATAATGGGCTTGTGCAAGACCCAGCGCTTTTGAATTGATACCGGTAATGGCATAATCGATAGATATGCCACGACTGGTGCGGGGAGCCTCCAGCGTTCTTTGTTTGCCCGCCGGCACATGGTTAAATACCAGGGTTTGGGTTTTCACCAGCTTCTTTTCAGGCCCAAAGTATTTTATTTCCACGGCTACCTGGTCCAACGCGTACAGGCTGTTATTGGAGATCGTTATATCCAGGTCGGAGATACCGCCCAGCAGACCCACTTTGTACTGGCTGGCCTCTAAACCCACCAGGTCGTAAATGTTCTTACGCGCCTTTTCCAGTGTTTCCTGGTTGATCTTTTCTTTGTTATCGGTTGCTGCCGGTTGTTGCGGTTCTACACGCTCGGGCTCGGTATTGGTTACGGGAACGGCCACCGGTTTAGTGTCTTTTGTATTATTATCTTTTTTAATGACAGCATGCCGGGCACTGGGTTCGGCGCCAAGGCCGGTATTGGTGGATGGCTGATCGGTATAATTGTTCAGGTTATCGTTATCGGTTAGTTCGTCCTGCGGTTTTTCCGCATCCTTGTTACCGGGAGCGGCCTCCGTAGAAGTGGAGGCCGATTTATCTTTTTGCTGTTCGCGGATCTCTTTCACCAGCGATTCCAGTACCTGTGTATCGGGGGCGCGGTGTTTGTTGGAGTTGATGATCAAACCAATCACCACACCACCCAGTATGAGGCAGGCGGCCAGCAGGCCGCGGGTAAGCATTTTATTGTCCTGGAAGAAGTTGCCCGAAATACGGGGCATGGCCAGCGGTTCTTTCCGCTCCTTTGGCCGGGTATAAGTGGCTGTTTCAGAGGTTGCAGCCACGGCAGCCGGTACAGGCTTTTCTTTCTTTTCCTCCACGGGTTTCTGCTTTACGGCGCCTCCTGATTTTTTGGATTGGTAGGCGGCCTTGCGGGCTTCATAATCGTTCAGGAAGCTGTTGTTGGTAACCTCGTCTTCCTTTTTCTTCGAATGATAACCTTTCAGCAGGGCGCTGTTCAGTTCATCATCTTCTTCAGATACCAGGTAGGTGGCGGCGGGTGTAGATTTCTTTGCCTGCGCCTGTTGCTCTTTTTGCACAACGGGCTGGGGCTTTTCTTCCTTCTTAACTTCTTCTTTGGGAGGGAGGGTGTTGGCCTTGCCAACGGGCATGGTTACATAGATATGTTTGGCGGCGGCGTTTTCTGTGGTTTTTGACGCCACAGGCTGTACCGCCTTTTCTTCCTGTACGGTTTGCGATGTCGCCGTATCGGCCGGACGTTTGTAAAAGCGGTCGAAGGGTTGTTCTTCCACTTCGGGAGCATAAGGTTTCAGTTCATCGAATTCACAGGGATACCTCCAGGCCGCACTTCTACCTTCCAACCATACCAGGTCGTATTTTTTGAGCCCTTTTTCTATCAGCTCCTCCTTGGAGTAGGGCCCTGTTTGTTTGTTGTCGCGTAATAGTAGGTACTGGTTCATATCTATAAAAATGCTGTACAGGTTTTGTAAGCAGATAGCGGCAAAAACGTCACTCTTGTTTTCAGTGATTATTATTCAGTGGGTCTCGGGCTTGGGAGGTTAAATGAGTATTTTTGAGCAGGATATTGGGAGGTTACATTGTCATTGCAAGTTAACAGTTGGCATTAATTGTACCAAACTATGTAACGGAAAAGTTATAAAAAGAGCGTTAAAAATGCAAGGTATTTTTTCACATCGGGCACCGCAGGCACCCCCGATGCCCCCGAATAGCGGGTGCCCGGCGGCGCCCGCACAATCCACAATTGTGCATAATTTTACCCCCGAAAAAACCCTTTCCCTAATCGGGTTTTCCCGCTTAAAAAGGGTAAATTTGCCCCCCATCCACACTACATCAAAACGGATGATAATCATATCTTTTAACAAGTATGGAAGATAATCTCACACCACAGGAAACAAACGATCAGAATCGTATAATCCCTGTCAATATCGAAGAGCAGATGAAAACGGCCTACATCGACTATTCCATGTCGGTGATCGTAAGCCGTGCGTTGCCGGATGTGCGCGATGGATTAAAACCCGTTCATCGCCGTATTTTATTCGCCATGAACGAACTGGGCCTCCAGTACAACAGGCCCTATAAAAAATCAGCGCGCGTAGTAGGTGAGGTGCTCGGTAAATACCATCCCCATGGCGACTCATCGGTTTACGACGCCATGGTGCGTATGGCACAGGAGTGGAGCATGCGCTACACCCTGGTAGACGGTCAGGGTAACTTCGGTAACCAGGATGGCGACGGCCCCGCGGCCATGCGTTATACCGAAGCACGCCTCGAACGCCTGGCCGAATTCATGCTGGAAGACATCGACAAAGACACGGTCGATTTCCAGCTCAACTTCGACGACTCCGAAAAAGAACCCACCATATTGCCTACCCGCATTCCCAACCTGCTCATCAACGGCAGCAGCGGTATTGCGGTAGGTATGGCCACCAACATGATGCCGCATAACCTCAGCGAGGTGGTAGACGGCTGCGTGGCCTATATCGACAACCGCGAGATCACCATCGACGAGCTCATGCAGCACGTAAAAGCGCCCGATTTCCCCACCGGCGGCCTCATCTACGGTATGGAAGGCGTACGCGCCGCCATGCACTTCGGCCGTGGCCGTGTGGTACTGCGCGGTAAACTCACGGTGGAATCGAAACCCAGCGGCCGCGAAATGATCATCATCACGGAAGTGCCATACCAGGTAAACCGCGATGCCCTCTGCGACAAAATTGGCCAGCTGGTGAATGAAAAAGTGATCGAAGGCATCGCCCACGTCAACAACGAATCGAACCAGAAAGAAGGCACCCGCATTGTGGTTGACCTCAAGCGCGACGCCATCGCCAACGTGGTCATCAACCAGCTGTTCAAATACACCGAACTGCAAACTTCTTACGGTATCAACAACGTGGCCCTCGTAAAAGGACGGCCCCGTACGCTGAACCTGAAAGAAATGATCGGGGAGTTCGTGGAGTTCCGCCACGAAGTGGTGGTACGCCGCGCTCAATACGAACTGCGCGAAGCACAAAAGAAGGCGCATATTCTGCAAGGTTACCTGATAGCACTGGATCACCTCGACGAAGTGATCGCCATGATACGCGCCTCCGCCACCCCTGAAATTGCCCGCGAAAGCCTGGTGAACGCAGGGTGGGGGCTCGATGAGGTACAGGCCCGCGCCATCCTCGAATTACGCCTGCAACGCCTCACCGGCATGGAACGCGAAAAGATCAGGGAAGAATACGACGAGCTGCAAAAACTCATCAACTACCTCACCGAGCTGTTGAACAACGAAGGCATGCGGTACGATGTGATCAAGAAGGAACTGCAGGAAGTAAAAGATAAATTCGGCGATGCCCGTAAAACGGAGATCACCTACCTCGATAATGAAGTGCGCATCAAAGACCTGATCAAGGAAGAAGATGTGGTGATCACCATCTCACACCTGGGGTATATCAAACGTACTTCGGCTACCGAATACCGCGCCCAGAAACGCGGCGGCCGTGGCGCCATTGGCGGCAAGGCCCGCGAGGAGGATTACATAGAGCACCTGTTTGTGGCCTCCACCCACCATACCATGCTGTTCTTTACCGAAAAAGGACGCTGCTACTGGCTGAACGTATATGAAATTCCCGAAGGCGATAAGGCCAGCAGGGGCAGGGCCATCCAGAACCTGATACAGCTGCAACCCGAAGATAAGGTGAGGGCCATCATCGACGTGGCCGACATACAGGATAAGGATTTTGTAATGAGCCACAACATTGTACTGGCTACCCGCAAGGGTATTATCAAAAAGACGGCGCTGGAAGAATTCAGCCGTCCGCGCCAGACCGGTGTAAACGCCATTACCATCGTTGAAGGCGATGAACTGCTGATTGCCCGCTTAACCGACGGCAACAGCGAGATCATGATGGCCGTAAAAAGCGGCCGTGCCATCCGTTTCCCCGAGGAAAAGGTGCGTGCTACCGGCCGCGGCGCCATTGGCGTAGCCGGAATTGAGGTAGATGATGAAAACGATGCAGTTATTGGCATGATATGTGTCAGCAAGGAAGATAACAACCATACCGTGTTGGTGGTCAGTGAAAAAGGATTTGGAAAAAGGACCCCGATAGACGAATACCGGGTAACCAACAGGGGAGGAAAAGGGGTGAAAACCATCAGCGTGACCGATAAAACAGGCAGCCTGGTAGGCATACTGGATGTGACCGAGAAAGAAGACCTGATGATCACCTGTAAAAGCGGTATCACCATCAGGATGCCGGTAAAAGACGTAAGTGCGCAGGGACGCGCCACCCAGGGCGTAAAACTGATACGCCTCGACGACGGCGATGCCATTGCCGCCATTACCAAACTGGACGATAACGACGAACCGGAAGCCAATGGAACAGAGGCAATTCTGCCCGCGCCAACCGATCCGGCCACGCCCGCAGACCCGGCACAGGTAGTTGATTCCGGCGAACCAGCAGCACCAGCAACAGGCGAGCCAACGGAACCAAATTCAGGCGAACAGGCAACCGAAGAGAATGATAACGCATCTGAAGAGGATACCGAACAGGCGTAAAAAACAATTTTTGTTTTATATTAAATAAATTCAGAATACACATGAAAAAAATGTTTCTGACAGCATTGCTGGCTGTAATGGGTATCATGTTACACGCACAAAAGCTGGAAAAAGCAAAGGATCTATTAGGTAAGAAGAAACTCAATGAAGCCCGGACAGAGATCGACAATGTGCTGAACGTAGAAAAATTCAAGAACAATTCCGAAGCCTATTATGTAAAGGCTAAAGTATACGGCGCCATTGCCAACGATAGCACCATGAAGGCAAGCGCACCCGATGCAAGGGATGTGGCCTTTGAATCGATGAAGACCTACCTCGACCTGGAAAGCAAGGAAAAGGAAGCCTCCAAGAAAAATATCCAGCTTACGCTGGACAATAACCAGCCCCTGGTTGACCTGTATTCAGGTTATTCAAAGGATGCCGCTTCTTTTTACAATGCGGGTAACTACAACGATGCCTTTGTAAATTTCAAAAAATCACTGGATGTATTCGACCTGATGGCCAGCAAAGGGTTGATCAACCTGAAACTGGATACCACCACCACCTTGTATGCCGGTATCTCTGCTGAAAAGGCCAACAAACCCGATGATGCCGCCATCTATTACGCCAAGATCGCCGAGAACAAGGCCAAGGGTGAAGGTTTTGCCGAGATCTACAAATGGCTGGCCGACTACTATCGCCGCAAGGAAGACAACGCCAACGCCTCCAAATTTGCCGCTTTGGGCAGGGAAGTATATCCCGAAGATACCTTCTGGACTGGTTTTGAGCTGGATATGGCCCGCGAAAAAGGCGATAAAAAAGACCTTTTTGCCAAATACGAGCAGGTGATCAAGGAAAATCCCGATAACCACCTGTTCCTGTTCAACTATGGCGTGGAATTGTACCAGGCAGGTTACGATCCCGATCCGGCTAAAAGACCAGCAGACAGCAAACAATTGATCGAAAAGGCCAAGGAAGTAATGACAAAGACACTGGAGAAAAAGCCCGATTATGCCAATGCCAACATGGTACTGGGCCAGATCTATTACAACGAAGGTGTTGAGATCAACAACGAGAATAAGGCCATCAAACCTCAGGGCGGTGTAAAACTCACTCCCGATCAGTTGAAGAAAAAAGAAGAGCTGCGTGGTGAAGTGCTGAAAAAATTCGAGCAGGCAGTGCCTTATCTTACTAAAGTGGATGAAGCGCTGGACAGCCAGGGCAAACTGAAAATGGAAGACAAGGACAATCTGAAAAATGCATTGGACTTACTGATCATCATCAACGAAGAAAAAGCCAGCCAGTTAGAGCAAAAGAAACGTGCTGCTGAAAGCAAAAAAGATGCAGCTGCTGTAAAATCGATTGATGCAGAGATCAAAAAAGCACAGGATAACGTGTCGAAGTATACCGATAAATACAACGGTGTGGATAGAAAACACTAGAACGCACATACGAAATTAGCATACAGCGGTCCCGGTCATTGTACCGGGATCGCTTTTTATTTTAATATCGTTTTAATAGCATATGGTACACGAAATGCAGGTGAGCGAGTACCTTTACGTCATGCGCAGAAATGGTGCGCATGGGTTTAAGGGTTTAATTTTTCAATCAATTGAACGCGGCTTTTCCAGGCTGCGTTTTTTTAATGCAATAAATTATTCGAAATCAATAAAAAAGCCAATCTGTCCAAAATAATCACCACCACATGGCGCCCGCCGCTGGCTTGAGTTTTGTTGCCATAATGCTAAACGTGTGTTATGAAAAAGATTCTATTTGCAGTTTTGTTTACCACAGGTTTAATGGTAGGCACCCAGGCGCAAAATAGTGCTAAACAAAAACTAAAAGCCGAAGAAGTGCCGGCTGCGTTGAAAAGCAGTTTTAACAGTGAATTTCCAAACGCTAAAGACGTTGAGTGGAGTTTAAAAGAAGGTAAATACAAGGTGAAGTTTGAATTGAACGACCTGGACCATTTTGCTAAATACGATGCCAATGGTACGCGGATGGCAAAGGGTATGGAGATCAAACAAAATGAATTGCCACCGGCTGTGATGGCGGCGGTTAAAAAAGATCACGCCAACAAGGAGATAGACGACGTATTTAAGGTAGAGAAGGATGGAGCTACGCAGTACCTGGTGATCTTTGATGAAGACATCAAGGTGATGTATACAGCCGATGGGCAGGTGGTAACAAACAAATAACCGGGAACAAGGGGGCTATCCGCCCCCTTTTCCTTTAAACATACTATTTAACATAATGTTAATTATGGTAAATTTGGGAATAGGGGTTCCGGCAAACGGATTAGGCAGTTACCCGTACACTTATCAGGAAATACTTATAATAAACTAAGAGCAATTTCGTTATAACCGCATACCCAATATTCCTTTCAAAATCTGATTCGTATGATTACCCTTGGCCAGGCAGAACTTTTTACAGTGATCCTCATCTTAATAATCCCCATGGTTTTTTTCTGGCTCGATTACCGGTCCAACAAAAGATTCAAAAATTTCCACTAAACGGCTGAAATTCCATCATCAACTGATCCAGGAAACTTTTTCCTGCACGGGTTTACGTGTTCCTGGCGCCGACGGCACTTTGATATGGCCCACGTATAAAAAGCCCATAAAAATATCGTCGGCCTCGAGCCCAAACAGTTTTTTAGCCTCCTCGATAAACGTAATCCCACCGGTACTCCAGTAACACCCAATCCCTTCATGTGCAGTAATCGTCAGGTACATATTCTGCACGGCACAGGCCACCGCGGCAATCTCTTCCAGCTCCGGCAGCTTATCGGCATGCCGTTTACACCCAATGGCAATCACATGCGAACACTGCTGCGGCGTCACCTGCAACGATTCATATTTATTTTGTTTGAATTTATCACCGGCAAACTCTTTATAAATCGCAGCCTGCTGGTCCGCCAGTTGCTGCAATCCTTTCCCGGTAAAAACCGTAAACCGCCAGGGCTCGGTGAGTTTATGCGACGGCGCCCAGTTGGCATTCTCCAGCGCCTGCCAGATAATTTCATCAGCAACAACTTTTCCGGGCTCAAACTGTTGTGTGAATACACTCCTGCGGGTACGTATCAATTGATTGATGAGATCGCTGGTATGCATCATCCCTGTTTGTTCTGTCATGGTAATTTTCTTTAGCGAACAAAGATATGCGGAATCTGTATTTTGCAGGAACACGTCCCAATGATCCATATTATGCGGCCAATCATTTTACTCATTTTTGTACTGTCATTTGTAAACGTTCGGGCAACCGATGAGCCCAACCTCGACAGCCTACTTGCCAACCGTCATTTTTTCCAGTTGCAACGCACCCTGCAATTGCCTCAATACGCCAACCTGCCCGCCCATCGCAGACTCTACTACGAAGCCATCCTGGATAATTTTTTTCATAACCTGCCCGGTTCCAACAGGGCCATCACCGCCTTACTGGAAAACTACAAACACCGCCTCAGCAAAGAGCAGGTCACCAATTTGCTGATGAAAAAGATCGATAACCATGTAAAACTTTATCAATACAAACAGGCGCATAGCACCACACAACTCCTGTTATCGAAATACCGCTCCACCTTAAGTTCCGCCGAACGCGCCGATGCGCGTAATTCAGGCATCATCTGGAAAGGCCTCCAGCACGTGCCTCCGCAAACCTCCGTGATCACGGCCGATACCCGCATCGGCTACCGGCGGGACGCAGCAGGGCTCATCAATATCCCGGTCAATTTTTCCGACAGCACCTATGATTTTGTATTCGATACCGGCGCCAATTTATCGGTCATCAGCGAATCGTATGCACGCAAAACCAAATTGAAGCGGCTGAATGTGTCGTTTAAGGTGCGGGCCATTACGGGTTTGCAGGTTAAGGCCAGTCTGGCCATTGCGAAAGAATTCAGGATGGGCGATATCATCATCCGCAACGCGGTGTTTATGGTTTTTCCAGACAGTGCACTCTCCTTTGCCCAGGGCCGCTACACCATCAATGGCATTATCGGTTTCCCGGTGATAGAACAATTGCAGGAAATTCATATCAACAAAAACGCTATGTCGGTGCCGCAGACAGCTACCGACCGCGCCATTCGTAATTTTGGCGTGGATGAACTGCTGCCGGTGATCAGCATTGGTTTTAACACCGATACCCTGCCTTTTACCTTCGATACCGGCGCCCAGTTTACGATGCTGAATGCACCGTTTTATAGCAAATACAAAAGCCTGGTAGATTCGGCGGGCGAAGCGTTTAATATGCAGATCGGCGGCGCCGGCGGCATCACGAAAATAAAAGCTTATCGTTTGCCAGACCTCACTTTTACAGTGGCCAAACAGCCGGTAACCTTACAGGAAGTAGCGGTAAAAACAGGCAGCGCCACACCCAAAGACCGCCTGTACTACGGCAACCTTGGTCAGGATGTAATGAACCAGTTCCAGGAAATGGTCATCAACTTCAGGTATATGTATGTGGATTTTCTGCGATGAACGCACAGGTATTAACCTTCCCTGCCGCCACCTTCATCATTGTCGTCGTTGCGATCGCGGTTGCCATTGTTGTTTCTTTTAAACAACTGGAAGTCGGCCTTACCAAACTTATAACTCACGGTAAACCGGAAGTTCCTGGGATCGCGGCGGCGGTATGAATCCTGGTAAAAATCTTCGGTATCGTAAATGCTGCCCCAACGGCGCGAATTGAAAATATCGTTCACATTGAAAGTAAGCACCACCTTGTTTTTCAGCATCTCTTTACGCACCCCAAAATCTGCTACGTACTGCTCCTTGCTTTTACCCTGCGGCATGATCTCAGGCGACTCATATTCCCCCATCAACTGAAAACTAAGTTTATTAAACACCGGCGATGCCGAAGCAATGCGGTAATTCACGATCAGCTTCGATTCCCAGCTAAAACCATCATTACTCAAATCGGTATTGTTCACACCCGATTTCACTTTCCTGTACTGCATATTGATCGTAGGTGTAATATCCATTTGTTTACCGATCCTTTGCTGCAGCGTAAACTCAGCGCCGATATTATTTTCATAATCGGCATTCACAAACGTGTTCAAAATAGCGCTGGGATCAACGGCGGCATTGTTCAGCTTTTCGTATTGCTCGGCCGTAATGGTATCGCTGTAACGCGTGAACTCGCCCGTGCTGTGGCGGAAATACAATACACCCAGGAAACTGCCTGTATTATACGTGTTGTTGTAGTTAAACTCGAATGCGTTGTTGAACTCGGGTTTCAGGTTGGGATTACCCTGGCGAATATTGAACGGATCGTTGATATCTATAAAAGGATTCAACTGCCAGAAATTAGGACGCCTGATGCGGCGGCTGTAGTTCAGTTGTATCTCCTGTCCTTCTCCAATGGTTTTTGTAAGGTATAAACTCGGGAAAAGTGCATTGAACAGGTTATCGAATCCATCGGGATATTCATATCCAAATTTCCTGGCGCTGTCAATCAGTTCGCCATCAAATTTCGAATACTCCGCCCGCAAACCGGCCTGGTAACCGATGCCCAATACCTTGCCGGTATAGGTAACATAGCCGGCATGCACCATTTCACGATAGGTATAATTATTACTCAGCGGCAGCTTCTCTTTAAAACCATTGTTCATCGAAAAAGCATTGAAGGCGCCGGTGAAATCGTTGATAAAGGTGCGCACACCGGTTTCCAGTTTATTGTCGTCGCCGGTAGGATCTACAAAGTCTACCTGTACGGTCACCTGGTTGTTTTTATCATTACCGTTGTTCAGCACCCTGTTGTCATCGGCGTATTGCGAACCATCGGGATTGGTGTAGGTGTTCAGGATATTCGATTCGTTATCTCCCCTGCCGGTATTATACGTTACGTCGGCGCTGAGTGATTTACCGGTTTCGGGGAAATTATGTTTGAATACAAGCTGCGTATTGCTGCGGTTCATGTTCCCGATGTTATCCGAAAAACGGGCGCCAAAATGATGAGGCTGGCGGTGCAAATCGAAATATTCCTGGTTCTGCACCTCATCGTTGGTAAAACGGCCTTTTACAAAATTCTGGCTGATGCTAAGCGTATTCCGGTTATCCATGAAATAATCCATACCAAAACGGATGGACCCGAAACGGCGCATACGGTCTGTTTCGGTAAACTGGTTGAAATAATCGGTGGCCACCCCATTGTCTTTATTGGTGCGGTAAGTCTCGCTTTTGGTGCGTCCGCCTGATTGGTTGTAGCTGCCGCTTACAAAAAAGTTCACCTTGCCTTCGCGCCAGTTCAATGCCATATTGCCATTAGCAATGCGGGGCGTACCCACACCGGCCGATACGATGCCGTTCAGTCCCAGCTTGCGGTTTTTCTTCAACACCACGTTGATGATACCGCCCATGCTGGCCGCGTCGAATTTGGCCGAGGGATTGGTGATCAGCTCTACCCTTTCGATATTATCGGCCGGTATCTGGTCGAGCGTGAGAATGGTGGGGCGGCCGTCTACAAAGATCTGGGGCGAGCTGTTGCGCAGCAACACATTACCATCCACATCTACCGATACCGAAGGAATATTGCGCATCACGTCTATGCCGGTACCGCCGGTGCTTACCAGGCTTTTCTCCACATCAAACACCTTGCGGTCGATGCCCATTTGCAGGGCGGGTTTTTGCGCCGTTACCGTTACCGAGCCCAGGTATTTGGCATCGGCCTGCATTTTTATGTTGCCGAGGTCTTTTTCAGAAACCCCTTTTTTATCGAAAACGATGGTCATTTCCTGCATGGCGTAGCCAATGGCGCTGACCTCCAGGCGGAAAGAATCGGTGGTGGAAATATTGAGGATATCAAAATCGCCGTTGGGTTTGGTGAGCATACCGCCGGCGAGCGTGTTGTTGCTTAATTTGAAGAGCTGCACCGAGGCGGCCTCGATGCCTTTATTGGTTTTGCCGTCTACAATTTTACCATAAAGTTTGCCGGTTTTCCCGGGACGGTTAGGGGTCATTTCATTTACCTGAGCCCAACAAGTAATCGTTAACAGTTTACTCAATAACAGGAATAATACATTTTTCATCACTCGTAATAATTTGATAACCTGATCACTAATCCAGATTCACGTCGTTTTTAGCCTGATTTTTGGTTCTTTGTAGGTCTTTTCTTCCCGGTTAGACGCCGAAATTGCAAACAATGTTTGGTATCGCTGAAAAATTAATGCCTATTAAAGCGGGGTTAGAAGGCTCATTTTTTAGTTATCAGGTTGGGGAACCGCTTCCAAAATTATTTCTAAATTTCCCCTATGATCTCCCTCAACGATATTCAAATCAGAACCTCGCTTGTGCCCGGCGATATCGGCACGGTCATTCAAATGCATGGCTCCATGTACAACGACGAAAAACACTATGGTGTAGGCTTTGAAGTATACGTGGCCGAGGGGCTCTGCGAATTCTACCGCCAGTACGATGGCGCCAAAGACCGCGTATGGGTGGCAGAACATAATCACCGCATGACCACCAACGAACTGCCTGCGGCCGCCGCCTTATACAGGAAGTTTGGTTTTGAGGTGGTGGAAGAAAAACCGTCTACAGGGTTCGGCAAGCCGGTGATTGAACAAAAATATGAATGGAAGGGCGCATAGCGCTTTCTATTCCTCCGTCCACTCCACCTGCAGCTTGTTCAGATTCCGGTACAACCCATCCTCCAGGGCCAGCAACTGCTGATGGGTACCGCTCTCTACTACATGCCCCTTGTCCAGCACGATGATCGTATCGGCATTGCGAATGGTAGACAACCGGTGGGCTATGATAAACGAGGTCCTGTTCTTCATCAGATTGTCGAGCGCTTCCTGCACCAGTTGCTCCGAGGCCGAATCCAGCGAACTGGTGGCCTCATCCAGCACCAGTATCACCGGGTCTTTCAATATGGCGCGGGCAATAGCGATACGTTGTCTTTGTCCGCCGCTGAGTTTGATTCCCCGCTCTCCTACCACCGTGTCGTACCCTTCGGGGAAACTGCTGATAAAATCATGCGCATTGGCCTTGCGGCCAGCATCTTCAATCTCGGCCTGGCTGGCGTTGGGTTTGCCATAGGCTATATTTTCCCTGATGGTGCCGCCAAACAACAACACATCCTGCGGCACCAGCGCCATTTGTTTACGCAGCTCGGTCAATGGAATGGCATCGGCATTTTTGCCATCGAATAACAAACGGCCGGCATCCGGGTTATAAAACCGTAATAACAATGCAGAGATGGTGGTTTTGCCCGCTCCGCTGGGACCCACAATAGCAATCTGTTCGCCCGGTGCGGCGCTGATAGATACATTGTTCAACACCTGTACTTCTGTGCGCGAAGGATAGCTGAATGAAACCTGGTCGAATTCCACCGCGCCCTGCAGCCGGTATTGTTCGTCAACGGGTGTATCGTTCAGGGAAATGGTTTCCGTGGATTCGCGCAACAATTCCCGCACACGTTGGGTGGCGCCCAGCGTTTTTTGCAACTGGCTGTACAGGTCGGCAAAACCGGCCATGCTGCCGCCCACAAAAGCGGTATAGATCACAAAGGCCGTGAGCTTGCCAAATGAAAAATTGGGATCGGTTTGTACCAGGGTAGTGCCATACCATACCACCAGGGTAATGGTTCCAAACACACTAAACAGCATAAAGGAAACAAACAAACCCCTGAACCGTCCATTGGCCACCGCCTGTTTTACTACCCGCTGCAGGCTGCCTTTGTATCTGCCCAGTTCATACCATTCGTTGGTAAATGATTTTACATTGCTGATGCCCTGCAGCGTTTCCTGTACAATGGTATTGGAATCGGCCAGGTTATCCTGGGTGTCGCGCGACAGTTTACGGATCTTTCTACCAAACAATACCCCCGCCACTACGATTAGCGGCACCACCGATAACATCACGCCGGTAAGCGCGGGTGATAAAAACAGGATGAGCCCAATGCCGATCACCAGCGTCAGTACACCCCGCAATACCTCGGCCAGCATACTGGTTACGGCATCCTGTATCTGGGACAGATCGGCGCTGATACGGCTCGACAATTCCCCTACCCTGCGATGCGCAAAAAAGTTCATGGGCATCATGATCATCTTGCGGTATACATCGCGGCGCATATCCGCCAGCGCGTGTTCGCCCACATAGGTAAACAGGTATACCCGCATGTAGGAAAAAAGCATCTGCAAACACAAAATACCCAGCATCCACAACGCAATGGTGCCGGGAGCAATACCCGTTTGCCCCTGGCTGATAGTATGTGCGCTATCGATGAGTTGTTTTAAAAAATAAGGAAAGGCCATGGTGGTAGCGGCCGACAGGGCAATAAACAACAGGCCTGTTATAAACGTCCACCGGTAGGGTTTCAGGTAACTGAAAATCAAGAACGCTTCTTTCAGGTTTTCTTTGGTAAGTTTCACCTTGTTCATCTCTGGTCGCGCGCTGGCCATATCATTGTTCTAATTAAATTTTAATAATAACAGTGAACCCTGTTTTTTATGGTTACGGTACCGGTTAGGCTAATGTAAGCCGGTTTTGCCTAATTCAATGAAACTGATCAAATAAGGAGGCTTTTGGAGCTGCCTTGAAAAGCCCGGTACCACTACTTTCATAGACGAATAAAGGTCGGGAATATTTTCTGGCACTATATATGTTTAGTAGTACAGGAGCGCCCGAAAAGCGCCTACAACCTGGTTCTTTACAAGCTGTTGCCATTAACAAATTCTTAGATTTTTGGTTTTTAAAACGCAGGAATTTTTTTGGCATGATTCTTATTATTCAATATACAGTTATCAGAAAACTGATATATAACACTCCAGAAGATTGCTTGTTAGCCTGATAAAAGCGTCACCTAAATACCTACCCTGAAAGTGTAGGGGGATAAACATTTTATACATATTTAAAACTTAGAATTATGAAAAGAAGCTTTTTAGCAGCAGGCGTTGGTATTTGCATTTTCGCAGCCACCATGTTTACGTCGAATCACACAGTAACCGCTCAGGAATTCAATGGAAATATGATTGAGCAGGATACTACACCAAAAAAGAAAGATACATCGGAAAAGGAACCCGATACGTTGAAGCTGCAACAGTCTTCACCGTCGATTTCTCAACGATAATTAACAGTAAGCGAAAACCGGTTTGTCTATAGCCTTTCCGGTTTTCGCTTTTTTATTTAAGTTGGTACTTCGTGTATTGAACTCAGTTATCAGTAGTAATAGTGGCAATTTGCCACCTGCAATCACCCCGGCGCCTTTAACGACGGGGTTTTTGTATACTACCAGTTTCCATAAGCACCATAATACGCCGATCCCATCAATGCCGTTTGATCATTCCTAATAATACGAATAGCAACGGTCTCCAGTAGGTGCTCCATCCTGTCGCAATCCATATAGGCTTCAAAGAACTTTTTCTGCTGCAACAGCGGCGCTATCTTCGGTGGAATACCGCCTCCCAGAAACAAACCGCCGGTAGCCTTCATCTTCAGCACCAGGTTCGACGATTCGCGTGCCAGGTAACGCACAAAAATATCCATGGTTTCTACACATATCGCCGCCTTTTGTTCCAGGGCGGCTTTGCTTACCACCGCCGAATCGTCTTTTTGTTCGGCGAGTTCTTCAGCCAGCCATTGAGGCTCTTCCATTTTTTTTATATCGCGCAAAAAATAATAGATATCGGTAATAGCCGGACCGGCCACTACCTTTTCCCAACTCACCACACCGTATTTTTTTTGCATGTGCAGCAGCAATTCTATATCCAGTTGGGTACGGGGTGAAAAATCGCTGTGCCCGCCTTCGGTGGGGAACGGGTAATGATGATGGCCGCTCCAGTATAAACCCGCCTCACCCAGCCCGGTGCCGGGGGCAATGATGGCCATATTGCCGGCGCTCGAAGGGTCTCCGGGATGAATGGTGATGAAATCTCCGGCCTGTAAGGTGGCCAGCCCATAGGCGGTAGATTCCAGGTCGTTGATCAGGGCCACCTCCTGTACCCAGGTTTGCCGGCGTATATCGGCGATATCCAGCACCCAGTTCAGGTTGGTGAGGTCTACCTTGCCATTCAGTACAGGGCCGGCTACGCCCAGGCAAATACGGTCTGGGGCATAAAGCTTGTTTTCCTGCAGAAACAATTTAATGATATCGATACAGGATTTGTATTCGCCGGAAGGATATCTTTTGTTGAGTTGTAGTTCCAGTTTGTCGTCTGTTGCCTTGAATAAAGCCAGGTTGGTTTTAGTGCCGCCTATATCGCCTGCCAGTACGGTAATGCCTTCCTGCCCGATGCCGGTTCTGCGGGGAATATGCAAGTTTTTGATCGTGTCTATCGCCATGAAATGCTGTTTGTGTAAAAGTACCTAATTATAAAAAGAAAGCCCACGCAGCGCTGCGTGGGCTTATACTTTATATTAAGATGGCTTACTTCACTTCTTCAAACTCGGCATCGGTTACATTTTCACCGCCGCCTCCATTAGAAGGTCCGCCGGGATTGGGGCCCTGCTGGCCACCTTCGGCGCCGGCCTGTGCACCTTGCGAAGCCTTGTACAGTTCTTCGCTGGCCGCGGTCCAGGCATTGTTCATTTCTGCCACGGCGGTATCGATGGCGGCAACGTCCTGCGATTTGTGCGCTTCTTTCAGTTTGGTGAGCGCGCTTTCGATGGGCGCTTTTTTCTCGGCAGGGATCTTGTCGCCGTATTCCTTCAACTGCTTTTCGGTTTGGAAGATGAGGCTGTCGGCCTGGTTGATCTTCTCGATCTTTTCACGGGCTTCCTTATCGGAGGCTTCATTGGCCCTGGCCTCTGCCTTCATTTTTTCGATCTCGTCCTTGCTCAAACCGCTACCGGCTTCAATACGGATCTTTTGTTCCTTACCGGTGCCCTTGTCTTTGGCAGTAACATGCAAAATACCGTTGGCGTCGATATCGAAGGTCACTTCGATCTGTGGTACACCACGGGGTGCAGGCGGGATATCGGTAAGCTGGAAGCGGCCCAGGCTCTTGTTCTGGTTGGCCATGGGGCGTTCGCCCTGCAGCACGTGAATTTCCACACCCGGCTGATTATCACTGGCGGTAGAAAAGGTTTCTGATTTTTTAGTGGGGATGGTGGTGTTTGCATCTATCAAACGGGTCATTACACCACCCAGTGTTTCGATACCCAGGCTCAGCGGGGTAACGTCCAGCAACAATACATCCTTTACTTCACCGGTGAGTACGGCACCCTGTATGGCGGCGCCTACGGCTACCACTTCATCGGGGTTTACACCCTTGTTGGGTTTTTTGCCAAAGAACTTCTCTACGATCTCCTGTACCTTGGGGATACGTGTACTACCACCTACCAGTATCACTTCGTCTATTTGCGAGGCGCTCATGCCGGCATCTTTCAGGGCCTGTTCGCAGGGGCGCAAACAACGTTCAAATAATTTATCTGCTAACTGCTCGAATTTGCTGCGGCTCAGTTTTTTAACAAGGTGTTTAGGTACCCCGTCTACGGCCGTGATATAAGGCAGGTTCACCTCTGTTTCGGTGCCAGACGACAGTTCTATCTTGGCTTTTTCGGCAGCTTCTTTCAACCTTTGCAGGGCCATGGGGTCCTTGCGCAGGTCTACATTCTC
>Ga0065721_10003719_pt1 | contig 155283 bp, 160 predicted proteins | sample Mesricmetagenome_FD_59108 | JGI IMG/M metagenome (GOLD analysis project Ga0065721, IMG submission 59108) | Mesophilic microbial community from rice straw/compost enrichment Sample: eDNA_1 v2 (version 2) | ecosystem: Engineered > Solid waste > Grass > Composting > Bioreactor | place: USA...
GCCTATTCGATCGCGCCGGCAGGGCCCGTCTCTGCGCTGCGTGAAACGAGCGTCGTGTTTGCGGTGCTGATCGGCTGGCTGTTGCTGGGCGAGACGCTGACGCCGAAGCGGATTGCCGCCTGTATTGTCGTGGCCGCGGGTGCGATCTTCATCGGCCTGTCATAGGCCGACATTCGGGCGATCGATGATCTCGCGCAGTGCAAAGCTTGAATTGATCTTCACCACATGGGGCAGGGCAGAGAGCCAATCCCGGTGGATGCGCTCGTAGTCTTCCAGATCCTTGGCGGCCACGCGCAAGATATAATCGTATTCACCCGACATCAGGTAGCAGACCAGCACGTTGGGGCAGAGTTTCACCGCTGCCTCGAATTCCGTCAGTGTCTTGGCGAACTGGCCCGACAGTGAGATGTGGACGATGACCATCATCTTGTAGTCGAGCGCCTTGTTGGACAGGCGCGCGTGGTAGCCGCTGATCGTGCCGTTTTTCTCCAGGATGTCGAGGCGGCGCGAGCAGGCCGATGCCGATAACCCGACACGTTCGGCAAGCTCCGCATTGGAGATTCGCCCGTTGTCCTGAAGCGTGCGCATGATCGCAAGATCGATTGCATCGGGTGTCGACATTCGCAGATCCTTCGAACAGACGGCAAGATATGCAACATTCTTCGAAAAGCCCGCCGAACGCAAATCTTCTTCGCAAGGACATTCGACCCTTCTTCTGGTTAGCTTTCCTTGGGAACAACAACTGGCGAAAGCCGCAACTGAGAGGAACGCTGCATGCGTGTCGGGTGCCCGAAGGAAATCAAAAACCATGAATATCGCGTTGGACTGACGCCTGGAGCGGTGCGCGAATACGTGGCCCACGGCCATGAAGTGCTGATCGAAACAAAGGCGGGTGCCGGCATTGGTGCCGATGACGCGGCTTATGCCGCAGCCGGCGCCAAGATCGTGGGAAGCGCCAGGGACATCTTCGAGAAGTCCGACATGGTCGTGAAGGTGAAGGAGCCCCAGCCGAACGAATGGGTTCAGCTTCGCGACGGACAGATACTCTACACATACCTTCATCTTGCGCCCGATCCGGAGCAGACCAAGGGCTTGCTCGCATCCGGCGTCACCGCCGTTGCCTACGAGACCGTGACGGACGAGCGCGGTGGACTGCCGCTGCTGGCGCCGATGTCGGAAGTGGCCGGTCGCCTGGCGATCCAGGCGGGTGCCACGGCGCTGCAGAAGGCAAATGGCGGTCTCGGCATCCTGCTCGGTGGCGTGCCGGGGGTGCTGCCGGCCAAGGTCGCGATCATCGGCGGCGGCGTTGTTGGCCTGCATGCCGCCAAGATGGCGGCGGGACTTGGAGCGGATGTCTCGATCATCGACCGTTCGCTGCCGCGGTTGCGCCAACTGGATGACATCTTCAACGGCCGCGTCCACACCCGCTACTCGACGATCGACGCGCTGGAGGAAGAAGTCTTCTCGGCCGACCTGGTGATTGGCGCCGTGCTGATCCCCGGTGCTGCAGCACCGAAGCTCGTCAGCCGCGAGATGCTGTCGGGCATGAAGAAGGGCGCGGTTCTCGTGGATGTCGCGATCGACCAGGGCGGTTGTTTTGAAACCTCGCATGCGACGACCCATTCCGACCCGACCTATGAAGTCGATGGCATCGTGCACTATTGCGTGGCGAACATGCCGGGCGCCGTTCCGGTGACCTCCGCACATGCCCTGAACAATGCGACGCTGCAACACGGCCTGGCGCTTGCCGACCGAGGCTTGCGAGCAATCGCCGAGGACCGGCACCTGCGCAATGGGCTCAACGTCCACAAGGGCAGGGTGACGAACAAGCCTGTAGCGGAAGCGCTGGGTTATGAGGCGGTCGCGCCGGAAAGCGTTCTGAACGTAGCGTAACGATTCGATATATCGGAAGCGGATGCTTCTTGGAGTATCCATGTTGAAAGCGCCTGCGGTTCCACTGCAGGCGCTTTTTCTATGAGAGCAGTTTCGAGACATGTTTTAGATATATCGCAATGTTGACAAAGTCGCCTGCATTGCTATCTTTAGATATATCGAAAGATAGTCGAGGAGACATGATTATGTTTAAGCACCGATTTGATGGACGTCATGGATGCGGCGAGCGTGGTGGACGGCGCGGCTTTGAGGAACTGTTTGCAGCACGCGGTGGAGCTTTCGGTGGCTTCGGGCGCGGCGCGGGCGGCCCAGGCGGTCGTGGCGGGCGCGGCTTTGGCGATGACGGGGAAGGCCGCATCGGCCGCTTCCTGATGCAGGGTGACCTGCGCCTCGTCGTGCTGGCGCTGATCGAGAAGGAGCCGCGCCACGGCTACGAGATCATCAAGCATATCGAAGACATGACCTACGGCTTTTATGCGCCGAGCCCTGGCGTCATCTATCCGACGCTGACCTATCTCGAAGAGGCAGGGTATGTTTCCGCCGAACCCGACGGNAACAAGAAGCGCTACGTCATNACCGACGAGGGTCGGACTTATCTTGAGGAGAATCGCAGCCTTGCNGCNACCATTCTNGACCGGCTTTCGCAGTTTGCCGAGCGCATCAAGCAGAAGCAGGAACGTCACGAACGGGGACGCGACAATGGGTCCGCCCTGCCGCGCAGCGTCGATGCCGCGGTGCTGAACCTGCGCGAGGTCATCGCCCGCAAGATCGGCGAAGACGAGACCAAGGCGAGCGACATCGTGCGCCAGTTGCTCGACTTTGCCGACGAGATCGGCCGCGACAAGCCGATCCAGAACTGACAGCTTTGGGGTAAGGAACCAGAAAGCGCCGCATTTTCGATGCGGCGCTTTTTTGCGTCAGATGGCGAGTGCGGCGTTGGAAAAGACGAGCGTCTCGACCTTGTCGATGCGGCACTGGAAGCAGTTGTTGCGCGCCGAGCGGACATGCACGTAGGCGATGTCAGGACGTGACAGAAGTTCCTCTGCCCGTGCCTTGATGTGGCCGGTTGGCGTCACCGCGCCGCTGCCGTAGACGATGCGATCATCGGGGCCGTAGCCACGCACGATATAATCCGGGCTCGACAGGATCGGCGGCAGGATTTCTTCCGCAGCGTAGCGCCGACAGGGCGTCTTGTGCAGGAAGATCGGTCCGGTCTCGGCGTAGGGCTGGAGTGCCGGGAACGGTCGGTAGGCGAGAACCAGCAGTTCCTCACCCTCGTCGATATTGCGCAGGCAGTGGCGGCAGGGGTAACCGGCGCCAGCCGAGACCTGAACTTCCGGAATGCGTCCATAGGCGTCGGCGCCGCCGCTCCAGAGATGTGCGGCGTCAGTGGTCGGGATGGCGGTGAAGGCGACGGTCATCAGGCTCTCCTCTTCCTATGACGGAAGAGTTGCGCCGCACGGCTTCCGGTGCCACCCGATACTTGCTTAGACCCGCCGTTTGGCGCCAAGCGCCGCGGCAATTTCGAACTGTGCGGCCCAAAGGGCCAGATAGGCGCCAAGTTCGATGATCTCTTCGGCATTCTGCGCTGAATCCTTGTCGATCGGCAGGCGGAAGCCGAAATTGCCCTCGGCGATGCTCGAGGCAATCATGCCAACCGCGACGAGCCCGAGCGAGAACCACGGCGCACGACCCTCACGCAGCACTTCGAGGCCGAGCGCCGGCAGGCGCTTGCGGACGATGACGAGGACGCTGAAGGCAATCAGCGCCAGGACGATCGGTGTGATTATTGGCTTGTAGGCGAGCTGGTTGACGGAAAAGGCAGGTCCGTGGTCGGACAGGCTGGTCGGCGGGAACAGAACCGCGCCGAAGCTGAGTTCGCGCGCAATCAGCACGAACCAGAGCGGAATGCCCGCCAGCCACAGCCACTTGGAGCGATCATCGGCCCTGCGGCAAAACACGATCGCATGGATGAAGCCGAAGACCAGGATCGCAGCTTGCGTGTTCTCGACCGGCTGGTTTTCCCAACCCCACCATCCCGGTAGCGCGAGACCTAGGGGCAGGCCAAGGACGATCAGCAGGATGGAGCCGGCCTTGAGGATCCTGGCAATGGCGGGGGAAGCGGTCATGGGCAATCATTCTTTGCGGGGCGCGCCGCACGGTCGGTGCTGCACGCTGATGTATCCGGAAATTTGGGAGGGGCGGGTTAGCTGTCCAGCGCCTTCAAGAGCTCTGCATCGGTCATCGGCATCACCAAGGCTTCATAGGTGGAGACCGGCGAGAAGCCCATCATCTGGTAAAGCTGGAGCGCCCGAGGATGGTCCAGTGTGTTGGTGGTCACGGTAACCTTCTTCGGATTGTTGTGCCAGGCGGCGTAAAGCGCCTGGAGCAGGAACCACTTGCCGATACCGAGCCCGATGGCGCGCTCGAACAGGCCGAAATAGGAAAGTTCGACCGTATCGTCGTCCTGCTGCAGCAGCTCAAAGAAGCCCGCCGGCGCGCCGTTGACGTAGAGCACTGTCACCGAAACGCGCGGGTTGTGGATCGCGGCGGCGAGTTCCTCGTCGCTCATGCGCAGCCGCTTGTACCAATGCCAGCGTTTGCCGACCTGCCGGTAGAGGTAGCGGTAAAAATGCAGCGGGATTTCGGGCGCGCGGATAACGACGGTCTGCAGGTTGACCGGCACGGGCAGGCTCGCCTTCGGCGGCGCCGTCATTTCCAGTTGCGTCACATGCGCCTTCAGCGGAGCGGGCTTCTTTGCCATTCTGCTCAAGCTGCCTTTGGAGAAGCGGGACCAGTGACAACCGGCGTATCGTCGCGGCTGCCCCATTCCGTCCAGGAGCCGTCATAAAGCGCGTTGTTCTCGTGGCCGAGCGACTCGAGCGCAAGGGTGATGATCGCGGCGGTCACACCGGAGCCGCAACTCGTTACCACCGGGCGGTTGACGTCGATCCCGGCCTCCTCGATGACCTGCCGCAGTTCGTTCAGCGGTCGGAGCTTGCCATTGGCGGAGAATGCGCTGGAGGGAAGGCTCCGTGCGCCCGGCATATGGCCGGATCGCATGCCGGCCCGAGGCTCGGGCTCGACACCGGTGAAGCGGCCGGCCGGGCGTGCATCGGCGATCTGCCGGCTGCCATCTTCGACGATGCCGAGCATGGTCTGGAGATCGACGATCCTGTCGGCGTGGAAATCCGGCTTGAAGGTTGCCGGGGCAGGCGTCGGTACCGTGGTCTCGAGCGAACGGCCTTCGGCCTTCCAGCCGTCCAGTCCGCCGTCCAGCACAAAGACCTGCCTGGCGCCCATGACGCGGAACAGCCACCAGCCGCGCGGCGCGGAGAAGATGCCCGGACCATCATAAATAACGATCCGGTCGTTTTCGGAAATGCCGAGCTTGCCGACGGCTTCGGCGAAAACATCGGGCGAGGGCACCATATGCGGCAGGTTGGTCGAGTGGTCGGCTACCTTGTCGTGGTCGAAGCGGACGGCGCCGGGGATGTGCCCGGCCGCATATTCGGCATCGGCATCACGCTTTTGCGCCGGCAGGTAGAAGGAGGCATCCACGATCCTGAGGTCTGGGCTGCCAAGTTCCTTCTGAAGCCAATCGGAGGAGACAACAAAGCGGCTGGTTTCGGTCATGGCGTTCCCCTTCGAAGAGATCAGGCGTCTGCTGCGGGTTCGCCAAAGCGAATGCGGAAGCGCCGGTTCTCCTTGCCCTTCTTCTCGATCTTGGCGATATAGATCGCGCCGACCTCCTGTGTTTCAGACACATGTGTGCCGCCGCAAGGCTGGCTGTCAATGCTGGAATCCTCGCCGATGCACACGAGACTGACGCGGCCAAGACCCATCGGCGGGCGGACGTTCTTCGATTTGACGATGCCCGGGTTCGCCGCGAGTTCCTCGTCCGTAATCCACTGCACGTAGACCGGATGGTTCTGGTTGACGAGCTCCATCAGCTTTGCCGTCACCTCATCCTTGTCGATGACGTCGGTCATGTCAAAGTCAACCCGCGATTCCTCCTCGCCGACGGCCGCACCGGTGATCGGGTATTGGCAGACCACCGATAGAAGGTGGCAGGCGGTGTGCATGCGCATCAGCTTGTAGCGCCGCGGCCAGTCGATATGCATGACGAGCTTCTCGCCGACGAGCGGCTGAGGCTCGCCTTCGAGCGGCACATGGATCACGACGTCCTTGGTCGCGCCGTGCCTGGTCTGGCCGAGCTGGATCTTGCTGCCGTCGCTGCGCTCCAGGAAGCCGGTGTCACCCGGCTGTCCACCCGAGGTGGCGTAGAAACAGGTGCGGTCGAGCTCGATGCCGCCGTCCTCATGCACGGCGGTGACCACCGCTTCGGCCGTCGAAAGGTAGAAGTCGTCGCGATACAAAGCTTCAACTGGCATTCCGGTCCCCCCGATCCGTTCGGTTATACTGCCTGGAACGGCACGGAGATCTGGCGCTTCTGCGTCAGCCAGCCGGGCACCGGCAGGTTCTTCGACTTCAGGAAGTCGGGGTTGAAGAGCTTCGACTGGTAACGGTTGCCGTAGTCGCAGAGGATCGTCACGATCGTGTGGCCGGGGCCAAGATCCTTGGCCATGCGTACGGCGCCCGCGATGTTGATCGCGGTCGAGCCGCCCAGGCAGAGGCCCTCCTGCTCGACGAGGTCGAAGATGAAGGGAAGCGCCTCGGCATCCGGGATCTTGTAGGCGAAGTCCGGCGTAAAGCCTTCGAGGTTGGCGGTAATGCGGCCCTGGCCGATGCCTTCGGTGATGGAGCTGCCGTCGGCCTTGAACTCACCGTGGGTGTAATAGTCGTAGAGCGCTGCACCTTCCGGATCGGCGAGGCCCACCTTGATGTTGGCGTTCTTGGCCTTGAGGCCAGCCGCAACGCCGGCGAGCGTGCCGCCGCTCCCGACTGCGCAGATGAAGCCGTCGACCTTGCCGCCAGTCTGTTCCCAGATTTCCGGAGCCGTCGTGGCGATATGGGCGTCGCGATTGGCGACGTTGTCAAACTGGTTGGCCCAGATGGCGCCTGCGGGCTCGCTCTTCGCCAGTTCCTCGGCAAGGCGGCCGGAGATCTTCACGTAGTTGTTCGGGTTTTTGTAAGGAACGGCCGGAACCTCGACCAACTCGGCGCCGAGCAGCTTCAGCGCGTCCTTCTTTTCCTGGCTCTGCGTTTCCGGGATGACGATGACGGTGCGGTAGCCGAGTGCCTTGGCAACAAGCGTGAGGCCGATGCCGGTATTGCCTGCCGTGCCTTCAACGATGACACCACCCGGCCGCAGCAGGCCGCGCTTTTCAGCATCGCGGATGATGTAGAGAGCGGCGCGATCCTTCACGGACTGGCCGGGGTTGAGGAACTCGGCCTTACCCAGGATTTCACAGCCCGTCGCCTCGGAGGCGCCGTTCAGCCGGATGAGAGGGGTGTTGCCGATTACGTCCAGCACGGAGGATTGAAAAGTCATTGGACAGCCTTCTTGTTCAGCGCTGATTTAAGCGTGGTCTTTTCTGCCGACAAGCGACGAAGAGCAAGAAATTCTTTTCTCTTTGCCGCTCATGTGACGGCCTTCCGCTCCCCGATGTCGGGTGAGACAAGCATTTCTTTGCCCCAAACCAATCTGTTTGGATTGTGGCACGTATGGGAGTAAAGTTGGCGCATACTGATAACCGCTTTCATTATTCCGTTTTTTGACGATCGACCCATTCCCGGCTTGCACGACATGCAATTGAACCTCGAGAGGCTGGACTTCCTCATTGCCCAACATGTTGCCGGCTCGCTACCTGAACCGGCAAGCGTCCTCGTTGGTGCGCATCTGGAGATGCAGGAGACCTCTCGCAGGCTTGCCGGAACCTTCGAGATGCTGGCGGGCGAGGCGCTTGAGGCAAGCGAGGGCGAGCCGATCATCCTGCGGGAAAAACGGCTCGAGGAGATCTTTGCATCACCGCCAATTACCATTGCCGCCGAACCCGAACCGAAAGTGGGGACACGGTTCCCGTCGGCGCTGTGGCGTTACGCGGGTTGTGACCTGCCCGAGGTGCCATGGAAGACCAAGCTTCCGGGCTTCAGGCAGCACACGATCGAGCGGACGGAGGAGGCGGAGGCAAGCCTGCTGTGGGTGCGACCGGGGCGGGCACTTCCGCATCACGCGCACCATGGGCTGGAACTGACGCTGGTGCTGGAGGGCGAGTTCCACGACCATCGCGGCAGCTTTGCCTCAGGCGCTGTTTCGGTCGCGGATGAAAGTGTCGAACATCGACCCGTTGCGGGGACAGACTGTCCCTGCGTGTGTTTTTCCATCCTGTTTGCGCCGATCGCGCTTTCAGGATCGCCGTTGCGGCGCCTCGGCGACATCATCGGGCTTTGAACGGAAGAGCCCGCGGGTGCGGGCTCCTTAAGATCTAGTTCAGATGCGACTGTGCTTCGCTGACCGCCTGTTCGAACTGCAGGCGGGCTTCTTCCGGGGTGCGCCGGCCATCCAGAGCGGCGCGGCAGGCACTGCGGGCACGGACGAAATTCGGGCCACGCATGTCCGGCCAACGGTCCGTCAGGAGGGCGAGCGCCTCGAAAGGCCCATTGACCACCTGCGTGCCGATGTGAGCGAAGGCAACGCGGACTGGCTTTTCCCAACTTGCTTGCGGCATTTACATTTCCTCCCTCTATGGCAACCCAAAAGAACGCGTGAAATGTGCTGCGGTTCCGCAAGCCTACCCAAGCCTGCGTGAGGCAAGTGTATATTAGTGGAAGACGTTGGCAAGCCAGTAGAAGACGACGGAGATGATGGCCGCTGCGGGAAGGGTGACGAACCAGGCGAAGACGATGTTGCCGGCAATCCCCCAACGAACGGCGCTGACGCGCTTGGCCGCCCCGACACCGATGATGGCGCCGGTGATGGTGTGGGTGGTAGACACCGGGATGCCGAGCCAGGTGGCGCCAAACAGGGTGAGCGCCCCTCCGGTTTCGGCACAGAAGCCCTGCATCGGGTTAAGCTTGGTGATCTTCGAACCCATGGTGTGGACGATGCGCCAGCCACCGAAGAGCGTGCCGAGCGCCATGGCCGACTGGCAGCTGATGACGACCCAGAAAGGCACGTGGAACTCGCCGCCGAGATACCCTTGCGAGTAAAGCAGAACAGCGATGATGCCCATCGTCTTCTGCGCGTCGTTGCCGCCGTGGCCGAGCGAATACATCGAGGCCGAGAAGAACTGCATGACGCGGAAGGTGCGATCCACGGCAAAGGGCGTCTGGCGGACGAAAACCCAGGAGACGATCAGCACCAGGAACAGCGCCAGCAGGAAGCCGATCATCGGCGACATGAAGATCGCGCCTACAGTCTTCAAGAGACCGCTCCAGACGATGGAATCGACGCCAACCTTGGCAATGCCGGCGCCCACCATGCCGCCGATTAGTGCATGCGACGAACTTGACGGGATGCCGAACACCCAGGTCACGATATTCCAGATGATCGCGCCCATCAGTGCCGCGAAGATGACCTGCGGCGACACGATATTCGGGTCAATGATGCCCGTGCCCAAGGTTTCGGCCACGTGCAGGCCGAAGAACAGGAAGGCGATGAAATTGAAGAAGGCTGCCCAGAAGACCGCATATTGCGGCCGCAGCACGCGCGTCGAAACGATCGTGGCGATGGAGTTCGCCGCATCGTGAAGCCCGTTCAGGAAGTCGAAGAACAAGGCAATGCCGACAAGCGCGATCAGCAGCGGCAGGGCGAGTGTCGCGTCCATTATACGTTCTCGATCACGATGCCGCTGATTTCGTCGGCGACGTCCTCGAAGCGGTCGAGAACCTTCTCGAGCTGGCCGTAGATCTCGCTGCCGATAATGTAGCCCATCGCGTTGCCGCCGGAATGGCGCAGGAACAGGTCCTTCAGACCCTGGTCATGCAGGTCGTCCGACCGGTCTTCGATGCTGGTGATTTCCTGAGCGATGGAGCCGAGACGGGTGGCATTGGTGCCGACCTTGTCAAGCAGCGGAACGGCCTGGGCAATGAGGTGCGCCGCCTTGACCACTTCCGCGCCCATCTGCTGCATCAGCGGATCGAAGCTCGTCTGTTCGAACAGCCGGATGGTCTTGACCGTCTTGTGCATCATGTCGATCGCATCATCCATGGACTGGATGAGGTCCTTGATGTCGTTGCGGTCGAAGGGGGTGATGAAGCTCAGGCGAACCGCCTGCAGCACTTCATAGGTGATCTGGTCCGCCTCGTTCTCGAGATCGACGATCCGCTTGCAATTGCCTTCAATATCATTGCCGGAAAGCAGGGCGTTCAGAGCTTCTGCGGCACCGACCACGGTCTGCGAGTGGCGCACGAACATCTCGAAGAAAGCATCTTCCCGGGGAAGCAGTTTTCGGAAAAGGCCTAGCATGACGCCTCCTGGCATAGCGCGCTGAATTTTAAAGATGTGTCATAGACCGCAGAAGGCGAGCCTCAAGACACGGTTCCCGACTTTCCTGTGGACGGCGGGCAGGTTTGGCGCCTTGTAGCCAAGAAAAAGCCGCCGCACCAGATGATGCGACGGCTCCTCGAGGGATCAGGTGAATTTTGCTTATTCGATGACCTGCACGACCGTGTGGGTGCGCGGGTCGACGATGACGCGCTGCTCGTTCACGACGGCGTAGGAGTATTCCGGAGCCTGCGGAATGGGGGTCAGCACGACCTGCTGCGGGATCGGCTTGCCGACCACGACGCGCTCCTGCACGACGACAGACTGCTGGACGGGCTGTTCGCGGACGTAGGAAACAACGCGCTCCGGCGGCGGATCGATTGCAGTGCCGGCTGCTGCGCCGACAATGCCGCCTACGGCTGCACCGATTGGGCCACCGACGATGGCGCCGGTCACCGCGCCGCCAACGGCACCGTTGACGGTGCTTTCCTGAGCGACAGCGCCCGTTGCTGCCAGCCCCAGCGCAGCGGTGATGAATACGATCTTCTTCATGGCCAAACTCCTTGTGGTTGAAGTGGCAGAAGAACGTGGCCTCCCTGAAATCGTTCCGCTTTTTTCGCGCGTCAGACCTTGGTCCTAGAACAGGCGCGACGATTGCGCGACCATACCCGAGCGCAAAAGAGCCCGCAGGCGCGGGCTCTTTCCGGAAGCGGCGAAGTCGGCTGAGCTTGCCGGTTCAGGGACCGGTGGCCGGTGCAATCTCGGTCTGCGACGGACGCATTTTTTCCGGCTCATCGGAGATCGGCTGCTGTGTCGTCAACCGCTCGGAACTCGACGGTGCGGGCTGCGCGTTTGCTCCGGTTGCCCCGGTGGTTTCTGTCCCGATAGCGGCAGCGGCATCGGGCGCTTGCCCGGCTGGTGTGACGCCCGAAACCTGTGTCGGGGCGACCTGGTCGGTGCCGATCGGCTGCGGGCTGATCCTTCCGTCCGCGGAGGCGACGCGCCAGACGGTGTTGCCTGCATCATCGGCAACAAGCAGCGCGCCCGTACCATCGATGCCGACCCCGACCGGCCTGCCTTTGGCCTGGTCACCCTGGATGAAGCCGGTGACGACATCCTGCGCCTTGCCATTCGGCTTGCCGTTCTCGAACGGCACGTAGACGACCTTGTAGCCGTTGAAGCTGTCACGGTTCCAACTGCCGTGCTCGCCGATGAAGGCGCCTTTGGTGAAGGCGTCGGGAAGGGCGGAGTTTAGGGAAAAGGTGAGCCCAAGCGCCGCGACATGGCTCGACAGCGCGTAATCCGGTGGAATGGCCTTTTCGACCATTTCCGGCCGCGGCGGATAAACCCGCGGATCGACGTGCTGCCCGTAGTAGCTCCACGGCCAGCCATAGAAGCCGCCTTCCTTGACGGAGGTCATGTAGTCGGGAACGAGGTTGGGGCCGAGTTCATCGCGCTCGTTGATGACGGCCCAGAGTTCACCGGTCTCGGGGTGGAAGGTGAGGCCATTCGGGTTACGCAGGCCGGAGGCAAAGACGCGCGCGGCGCCGGTCTGGCGGTCGACCTGCCAGATGGCAGCCCGGCCTTTTTCCGCTTCGAGCCCGTTCTCGACGATGTTGGAGTTCGAGCCGACGGAGACATAGAGCATCTTGCCGTCGGGGCTGAGCGCCAGGTCCTTCGTCCAGTGGTGGTTGATGGGACCGCCGGGCAGGGGCGTGAGGATGCGCGGCGGCTCGGTAATCTCGTTCTGCCCGAGCTTGTAGGGATAGGCGAGGATCGCCGAGGTCGAGGCGACATAAAGCGTGTCGTCAATCCAGGCGACGCCGAAGGGTGAGTCCAGCTTCGTCAAAAGGTCGTGTCGTTCATCCACCGTGCCGTCGCGGTCAGTGTCGCGGAGCAGGGTGATGAGGTTGCTTTCCTTCTGCGGACCGCCGCTGCCGTGGGCAAACGACATGATCCAGCCGCGGATGAAATCCTTCGGCCGTGACACCGGCTCTCCGGAAGGACCTTTCGACTGGATCACCAGCACATCGCCGTTCGGCAGCGTGTGGACGGTGCGCGGGTTTGCCAGGTCCTTCGCGTAGACGCTGACCTTGAGCTCCGGCGGTACGGTGGGCGTCTCGCCATCCTTCCAGCCGACGACTTCGGCGACCTTCAGGTCCGGCAGGAGCGAAAGCGCTGGTTCCGGAAGCGTGGGCTCGGGCCCGATCTGCTGCGAGACGTCGAAACCGCCATCCTGCGCATGGGCAAGAGCTGCGACGGAGACGCCAAAGGCGAGGGCGGAGAAACGGAGAAGGCGTGACGTCATGATCAGATCCTCCAGGCCAGGCGGGCATACTTGCGGGCAGACACCACAACGGCGATCAGGCAGAGCACGAAGGTGATTGCAGAGAGCCCCAGTCCATAAGGAACGACGGCCGTCCAGCCATCCCCGGCATGGACGAGGCTGTTGATGAAGGCGAGCGCCAGGATGATGACGTAGAGGAGCGCTGACAGGAATGCGGGGCGCAGGGGACGCGTGCGCGGGCGGACAAGATCCAACAGGCCCGCGATGAGCGCGACGCCCCCGAGCGCCAGACCCGCGAACAGCAGCCAGGACGAGAAGTTTTGCCACATCAGGTTGGCGCTGAGGTAGAAGGCGATGTCGGTCGCAAGCGTCAGCGTGAAGCAGACGAAGGGAAACGGCACGAAGAGCGACTGGAGCGGATATGCCGCCGCGTCTCTGTGCGAGGAGGATAAAACAGCCATCGGGAGCTCCGTCGGGAAGGTCTTGCAGACGAAAGTGAACAACCGGCAGTCGAGTTTTGTTCCAGCCAGCGCGGTCGCTGGTGGCTTAGACGGGCATGGCGGGGAACCATGGGGTCCGGCATCAGTTGATCGGCCAAGACGGTGACACTGTTGCGGTTGCTCAATCCCGGATTTCAAAGGAGATGCAGATGGAAAATGGTTCGGGACGGCGGGAGGAGACGGCGAAGAAGGCAAGCTCGAACATGGGCAAGTTCGTCATCACGATCTTCATCATCGCGCTGGTACTCGCAGGCCTGTGGTTTTTCGTGCTGACACCCGGTTCGCCGTGAGGCGGGCTGCACTGAGGCCCATGAGGTCTTGGCCTCACGCATAAATTAGCCAGCAGTCATAATGCCATAGACGGTGACCATCAAGTAAAGCAGGAAGGCCGCGACGGCGACGCCGCCGATGAAGATGGGTAGGCCTCGACCGGCGCGCGCCTGCTTGGCACGCTTCTCACCGCTCGCGGGGCTTGGTGTGACACCCGGTTCGTTTTCCGGCTTGATGCTCACGATGTCCTCCAGTCAAACGGCCGGTCGGTCGGCGCAGGTTTTCAGGTTAGTCGGCGGCGTTGGAACTGATCGCCGGTGCGCCGAGCCGCACGGCCTCCTGTCGCGCAGCAACAAAGGCATCACAAGCCTGGATCAGTTCAGCCCTGTCGCGATGGCCTTCCTCGAAGGCTTCGAACATCATCTTGGCTGCCTGCTGGCCAACAGGGCTGCCAGGATCAATGGATTGTTCCGCACACCAATCGAGATGCGCGTCACGGATGACGTTCATCTGGTCTGCGTTGAAAATTCCCGACGTCGCGTCACGCATGCATGCTCTCCACCAGCCTTGGGCCCACAGCCGTCAGCAGATCAGGGTTCTGGAAAAGACCGCAACTGCCGAGCCGGGCGAAAGTTCCAGCGCGCCTGTCGCGGCACCAGCCGGGCGCCCGGAAGTCATTGGCGCAACGAAGAAATTCGGCGTGTGCCGCGAACCTCTTCGGCTGCGCTTGGTTGGTGTCGGAGCTTTGATGTCGGACAGGAAGACGCTTGCATGGCGCATGCCCACCTTCACCTCCTTGCCGGAAAACGCATCCTCGTCGTTGCGAACGAGGACTCCCTTTCGGACGGGACGCGTCGACAGCTTGGACAACTAAAAGCATCGACTGCGGGGCCGGAATCGAGCCTAACGGACATCATGAAGATGGTTGGGGAAGGTGGGATCAGTGCGGCGGTGGTGGATGTGCGCCTTGCCGGTGACGTCTTCTTTGCGGTCGCGGAAAAGCTGGAGGATGTCGATATCCCGTTCGTCTTCGCGATCACCGGCGAGCCAATACCCGCTTCGCGCGACTACAGGGGCTTTGTCTTATGCGAGGATCTGGACGTGCTGGACAAGATCGCAAAAGCGCTATTTGCGCCATGTTCTGCGGAAGACTTGCACTGACGCCTCAAGACAGCTCTTTGGCGAGATGTTGACGAGCTCGGTTGACGCGGCTCTTCATCGTGCCGACCGGGCATTTGCAACGGTCGGCTGCCACTTCATAGCTGATGCCCTGGATGAAGATGAGGTCGATTGCCGTGCGATAATGTTCCGGCAGGCGCGCAATCGCGTGCTCCAGTTCATGTCCGCGCACCACCCATTCCTGCACCGGCGGCACCGCCGGGCGCTCGGCTATATTGGCATCCATGCCCACGCGCTCACGTTTGGCGACGCCGAACTTGGTGCAGAAGCTGTTGCGCATGATGGTGAAAAGCCACGACCGGAGTCTGGTGCCTTCTTCGAACTTATCGAAGTTTGCCAGTGCTTTGAGGAGGGTATCCTGAACCAGGTCGTCAACGTCGGTGGGGGAGGAGTGGAAGCGGCGGGCAAATTTTCGGAGCGCCGGGATGAGCTCAATCAGCTCTGCTTTAACCTTGGGATTAGAGTAAGCGTCGTTCATGAGCCGTCTCCCTTCGTTACCGTAGCAACCCCTGTTGAGGTGCTATGTTCCGCAAGGGAGACGCTTCGTACGGTTGCGTACAATCACGGCGTGTTGTTCTGCTGGCCAGGTATCGCGTTCTGGTCGGACGGCCGGGCCGGCAGGTCATACTGGGATCCATCCGGACCGGAGGAACGCTGCGGTGCGGTGTTCGTCTGCGACGACACGAAAACGCCAAAAGCGCCGGCGCAAATCGCCACGAGAAAGGCGCCAGCCATCGCCTTCAGCGCGCGTGCCCTGTTTTCCATGATGAGTCCGAATGCCAGCGCCAGCCCGAGAAGTGCTGCGCCGCCTGCCACGATAAATAACCAAAGTTCGTCTGCCATCGATATCTGCCTCGTGTTTGAATCGCTGACGAAAAACGCCGCGTTGCCGCAATAGTTTCAAATAAAGCGGAGGTGGCCGGGAGGGGCCTTCTGGAGGCAAAGGAAAGGCCCGCCGAAGCGGGCCCGAGAGTGGCAGTAGATTGTGGCTTGCGAGATCAGCTGCGGGCGGCGTTGCCGTAGACTTGGTCCATCGCGCGGGCCGTATCGGCCAGCCGCTCGCATTCGGGATCGTAACGTCCGCCTTCGGCGAGCTGCCGTGCCCAGGCGACGGCGGCGCGCCCGCCCCAGTCGTCCGGTGGCTCGATCAGGCTTTCGCGCGAGGTGCCGCGGAACCGCTCGGCGGTGAAGTCGTAGAAGGAGCCGTTCACATTGCGCATGGCGGCACCACCATTGGTGCCAAAGAAGCTCGCGTCGATGATGGCATCGCAGCCGGCCTGAAGCCGCCAGGAGCATGCGAGGCGGATCACCGTGCCGCCCGCCAGCGTCAGCGTTGCGACGCCATAGTCTTCAACCTTGTCGGACGATCCGAGGGGGTCGCCACCCGCGATGACATTGCTGGAGACACTGGTGACTTCGGGAAAGTCGAGCGCCCAGAGCGCAAGGTCGATCAGGTGGATGCCAAGGTCCATGACGCAGCCGCCGCCAGACAGGCTCTTGTCATAAAACCATGGTTTGTCGGGCCCATAGGCGTTGTGGAAAGTAACGTCAGCGGCAAAGACCTTGCCCAGCTCGCCGGCGCGGATCAGCTCCCTGATCTGCTGCATGCCCTTCGTATGGCGATAGGAGAGGTCGACGCCAAGCAGGCGGTCTGCCTTCCTCGCTGCTGCGATCACAGCATCGACTTCCTGGGCTGTGCGGCCAAGCGGCTTCTGGCAGAAGACGGCGACGCCGCTTTCCAGCGCCTTTATCGACTGTTCTGCATGCTGGGCGCTGGGGGTGGCGATGACGATGCCATCAAGATCCTGCTGCAGCAACTCGTCCAGGCTTGAGACGACGTTCGCACTGGGTGCGAGCTTAGCGGCCTCCTGGACGGTTTCGGATGAGGCATCCGCGATCGCGACGGCCTCGGCGATCCCGCTGTTGAGGATCGCTTCCATGCGGTGCCGGCCGATCCAGCCGACACCGAGGAAACCGAGCCGGGCCGGTCTGGTGATGCTCGAGAGCGTGTTCTGGGAGAAGATCTGGTTCATGAATACACCACCAAGGCCTTGATGAAATTACCGGGACGATCCCGCGTGTCGTTCAGTGCCTGGTCGAGCTCCGCCAGCGGATAGCGGTGCGTGTAAAGCGACGAGGGGTCCAGGCGCCCGTCCACGACGGCGTTGACGGCATCGCGAATGCCTTGGGCATAGATCGCCGGATCCCGCTCATGCGCATTGATGACGTCGAGGCCGCGCCAGTTCCACATCTGCATGTTCACCTGTCGCGGCCCATCCTGGTGATAACCGGCGATGATGAGCCGGCCGCGTTCCTTGGTGAGTTCGGCCGCCAGGTCGAGCGGCCATTGCTTGCCGACGGCTTCAATGACGCGATCGCAGAACTGGCCGTCGGTCAGTTGCTTTACCTCTTCGATGATCCGCCAGTGGTCGTCCATGGCGATCGTTTCGGCAGCACCCATACGTTTCGCAACATCGAGCGATTCTTGCCGGCGGGAAATGGCAATCACCCTGGCGCCGGCCTTCGTTGCCAGCTGGGTGAGAAGCGCACCGAGGAAACCGATGCCGACGATCGCCACCGTCTGGCCTGCCTGGATGTCTGAGCGGCGGAAGATGTTCATCGCGCATCCCAGCGGTTCGCCGGGGAAGGGCATCCCATCCAGCGCGGCGGGCAGGGGAATGACCATCTGGGCATCGGCGATGTCGTGGGTAGCATAAGCGTGGTAGCTCAGCGCCACGACGCGATCTCCGACGGCGAGATTCCGCACATTGGCGCCCACCGCGTCGATCCGCCCCCAGCCTTCGTGCCCAAGCCCGCCGGGCTCGGTGGGGAAGGTCATCCAGTCCGGTCCGGACCATGGCGTGAGGTTGGAGGCGCAGACCCCGCAGCCTTCGAGCCGGATGCGGACCTGGTTCGGTCCGGGCTCGGCAAGGGCAACATCCTGGAGTTCGATCTGGCCGGGGCCAGTCACCACCGCCGCGCGCATGGTGGTTGACCGTGTCTTGGAAATGACGTTCATTCTCTACCTTCGTCGCAGTTTCACGATGTAAGTCGAGCGGCGAACAAAAAAGACAAGCCGGAGTTCCGGAAGATGTCAAAGAAGAAGATGTTGATGCTGTGCGGCCTCCGTTTCATGGCCGGAAAGCCCAGCTGGCACAGCACTTCTTGCCGCCGATAGAAGGCGCGCTACTCTTATATAGGCAGACGGTTGATGACATAGATGTCATTGATGATGACAAAGATGTCATAGAAGAAGGAACTTTCGCCTTCACCCACCGTTCGGACCCCACGAGTTCACATTCTCGCAAGCTCAGGGGTCCCTATGGCAAAGATTTTGGTAACTGGCGGATGCGGCTTTATCGGCCGGCATGTGACGGAAGAACTTCTCGAACACGGTTATGATGTTCGCATCCTCGATGCCTTGATCGACCAGGTGCATGGCGACGCGGAAGTGGTGATCCCCGACACCGTGGAAGTGCTTCGGGGCGATGTCCGCGACAAGGCGCTCGTCGAACAGGCGCTGGATGGCGTGGATGGCGTGCTCCATCTCGCAGCCGAAGTCGGCGTCGGCCAGTCCATGTATGAGATTGCCCGTTACGTCGGCGGCAACGACCTCGGTACCGCGGTGCTGCTGGAGGCCATGATCGACCGGCCGATCAAGCGCATTGTCGTGGCATCCTCCATGAGCGTTTACGGCGAAGGCCGTTATCAGACCGAAGACGGCGGATTGCTGGGCATCGTTCGGCGCAAGGGCGAGCGCATCAAGAAGGGTGAGTGGGAGCCGCTGTCGCCGGACGGGCGTTCGCTAACGCCGATCGCGACTGACGAAGAAAAGCCGGTCGATCTGGCCTCGATCTACGCGCTGACCAAATATGCGCAGGAAAAGCAGGTCCTGATTTTCGGCGAGGCATATGGCATCGAAGCCGTCGCGTTGCGTCTCTTCAACGTCTTCGGTGCAGGCCAGGCCCTCTCCAACCCCTATACCGGCGTTCTGGCGAACTTCGCCTCGAGGCTCGCCAACAACCAGCCGCCGATGATCTTCGAGGATGGCAAGCAGCGCCGCGACTTCGTGCATGTGCGTGATGTCGCAAAGGCCTTCCGCCTGGCGCTCGAAAAGCCGAATGCCACCGGCCATGTCATCAATGTCGGCAGCGGCCAGGCCTACACGATCGAGGAGGTCGCCCAGCTTCTCGCCGACGCGATGGGTGTGCCGGAGATCAAGCCGGACATCATGAACAAAGCGCGGTCCGGCGACATCCGCAACTGCTTCGCCGACATTTCCAAGGCGCGCGAGCTTCTCGGTTTCGAACCGGCCTACCGTTTGGAAAACTCGCTCGGGCCGTTTGCCGAATGGGTCCGCAGCACCGGCGCCATTGATCGCGGTGCGGAAATGAAGCGTCAGCTGGAAGAACGGGGTCTTGTATCATGAGCACGTCCGCTTCTACCGAAGGAGCCTCTCCACCTCAGAGAGACTTTGGCTTTGTGGAATGGTTTCGCCCCGGCGAATACGAGCGCGCGGAGCGCGTCATGCCGGACATCCTGGCAAGCGGTGCGAGCTACCTTCGCACCCATCTTTCCTGGGCGGAATATCTCGCGCCGGGCGGCGAGGCCTGGTTTGACTGGCTGATGCCGCGGCTTGGGCAGGAGATCGACCTCTTGCCCTGCATTCACTACACGCCGCCGTCCATGTCCCGCACGGGCAGATCCTCCGGCGCGCCGCATGATCTCAAGGCCTATGCCGATTTCGTGGATCATGTACTGACCCGGTACGGCAAGCACTTCCGCCATATCGAGCTGTGGAACGAGCCGAACAACCTGCTCGACTGGGATTGGCGTGAAGACGGCGATTTCCAGCTGTTTTGCGAGATGGTCGGTGGTGCCGCCTACTGGGCGAAGCACCGCGGCTGGAAGCCGGTGCTTGGCGGACCATGCCCTTTCGACCCGTATTGGCTCAACCTGATGGGTGAGCGCGGGGTTTTGCAGGTGGTGGATGCCGTCGGCTTCCACGGGTTCCCCGGAACCTGGGATAGCGAGGAAGGCACCTGGGGCGGCTGGGACATGCATCTTGGCGAGATGCGCCGCATCCTCGACCGGCATAATCCTGAGGCTGAAGTCTGGATTACCGAGACCGGCTACTCGACCTGGCGCAGCGACGAGATGGAGCAGGCGCGCCGTTTCGTGAAGGCGCTGAACGTGCCGGCTGACCGAATGTATTGGTATGCATGGTCGGATGTGGCGCCAGACGTGCCGGTGCAGGAAGGACTTTGGTTCGACCCGCGCCACTATCACCTCGGTGCCGTCACCTACGACAACCAGCCGAAGCTGCTGGCCCGCCTGCTGACTGAAGGCGGCGTGTCGCGGCTGGAGGAAGTGACGCGGCTTGCAACGCCGAATGTTGCGTCCGGTGCTGCACCCATCGTTATCACGGGCGGTAGCGGCTTTATCGGTTCGAACCTTGCGGAAAGCTTCCTGAAGGACGGCGAGGATGTCGTCATTCTCGACAATCTCGGGCGACCGGGGGTGGACCAGAACCTGGCCTGGCTGCGCGAGCGCCACGGCAACCGTGTTCATCCGGTGCTTGCCGATGTCCGCGACCTGCGCGGCATCGAGGCTGCCTTCACCGACGCCAAGGCCGTCTTCCACTTTGCCGCGCAAACGGCGGTGACGACGAGCCTTGTCCATCCGCTCGATGACTTTGAAGCTAATGCCCGGGGAACGATCAACGTGCTTGAAGCCGTGCGCAAGGCCGGCAGGAATGCACCGGTGGTCTTCGCCAGCACCAACAAGGTCTACGGGTCGCTTGAAGACTTGAAGATGCTGGAGATGGAAGATCGGTATGTCCCGGCAAATGCGGGCATCCGCTTGAACGGCATTGGTGAGGATCGTCCACTCGATTTCTGCACGCCCTATGGCTGCTCGAAGGGCGTCGCCGACCAGTATGTGCTCGACTACGCGAAGTCCTACGGGCTTCCGACAGCCGTGATGCGCATGAGCTGCATTTATGGTCCGCGACAGTTCGGCACGGAAGACCAGGGGTGGGTGGCGCATTTCCTCATCCGGGCACTCGCGGGCGAGCCGATCTCCATCTACGGCGATGGCAAGCAGGTGCGCGACATCCTGCATGTCGACGATGCCGTCGCGGCCTATCGGCTGGTGCTGTCCAACATCGACAAGGTGAAGGGCAGCGTCTTCAATCTCGGTGGCGGGCCACGCAATTCGGTCAGCATCCGCATGGTGGTCGACGAGATCGAAACGGTGACCGGCCATCGCATCGACACGCAGTTCGGTGACTGGCGTGCCGGCGACCAGTTCTATTTCGTCGCCGATACGCGTCGCCTGGAACAGGAGCTTGGCTGGCAGGCGAGGATCCGCTGGAACGGTGGCATCCGGCACCTGGCCGAATGGCTGGCGGAGAACCGCTTCGGTGGGCGCGAACTCTTCCCGGAAAAGCAGAAGGTATCGGCATGACGGTTGGACCACGCGGAGCCGAGCTTCGACGTATCCTGATGACCGTGGACGCAGTCGGTGGGGTCTGGCGCTATGCGCTGGACCTCGCGGACGGGCTGCGTCAGCATGGGATCGAAACGGTCTTCGCCGTGTTCGGTCCGGCGCCCTCCGCCGCGCAGGTTCGCGAGGCCGAAGCGATCGGAAAGCTCGTCAGCTGCGATGCACCGCTCGACTGGATGGTCGAGGACGAGGCGGCGCTGAAGGACGTGCCGAACATCATTGCGGATCTGGCTGTGTCTGAAGGCGCGGATCTTATCCACCTCAACCTGCCGTCCCAAGCAGCGAATCTTGCAGTGAGCCTGCCGGTCGTCGTGGTGTCGCATTCCTGCGTGGCGACCTGGTTCAAGGCAGTGCGCGGCATGGGTGTGTCTGAGCCATGGCAGTGGCAACTGGCGCTGAATGCACGAGGCCTGGAACGGGCAGACGCGGTGCTGGCACCGAGCCAGAGCTACGCCGCGCTGATGCGGGAAGTCTATCGACCGGTTAGCGGCCTGCAGGTGGTGCCGAATGCCTCAAAGGTGCCGATGGCGGATGGGCCGAAGCAGGAACTGGTCTTTGCCGCCGGTCGCTGGTGGGACGATGGCAAGAATGGCGCCGTGCTTGATAAGGCTGCTGCCGATATCCGCTGGCCGGTGGTGATGGTCGGCTCGAACAGCGGTCCGAACGGCCAGTACCTACCGCTCGAGAATGTCCAGCACCATGGCGAACTGGCGCATGGCGAGGCGATGAAGCTGATGGCCAGGTCCGCCATCGTGGTTTCACCGTCGGTTTACGAGCCGTTTGGGCTCGCAGCCTTGGAAGCGGCCCGTGCGGGGGCGGCCCTCGTGCTGGCCGACATCGCGACCTACCGCGAACTTTGGGGCGACACGGCAGTTTTCTTTGATCCGCGCGATCCGAAAGCCCTGGCTGAAGCCGTCAACCGACTGGCCGACGATCCCTCGTTGCGGCGGGAGCTTGGCGAACGCGCCCAAAGCCGATCGCTCGACTTTACCTTCGAAGCTCAGGCGCTCGCGGTTGCACAAATCTACCGGCAGCTCCTGCCGGCCACACAGTCTCTCTCACTGCAGCGGAGTAAGCATGAAGTTCCTCTTTTACACGCATTCGCTGATTTCGGACTGGAACCACGGCAACGCCCACTTCCTGCGCGGCGTGATGCGCGACCTGGTGCGGCGCGGCCATGAAGCGCTGGCGCTCGAGCCGAAGATTTCCTGGAGCCGTGACAACCTCCTCGCGGAGCAGGGGCCACTGGCAATCGAGAAGTTCCGGGAGACCTTTCCGGACCTGAACTCGCAGATCTACGACGAGGATTTCGACCATGAAGCGGCCGTTGCCGATGCCGACGTGGTCGTCGTGCATGAATGGACCGAGCCCACGCTTGTGGAACGCATCGGCAAGGCGCGCCGCGATGGCGGACGTTTTACCCTGCTGTTCCACGACACGCATCATCGCGCCGTGTCGGCCGAGGGTGATATCGCCGGGCTGATGCTGCAGGACTATGACGGCGTCCTCGCGTTCGGTGAAACGCTGCGTGAGCGTTACCTGAAAGCTGGCTGGGGCCGGACCGTCTATACCTGGCACGAGGCGGCTGACGATTCGCTGTTCAGGCCGCGGCCGGAGGTCGAGAAGACCGGTGACCTGATCTGGATCGGCAACTGGGGCGATGACGAGCGCTCGGCCGAGATCGTGGAATTTCTCGTCCGTCCGGTCGACCAGCTGAAACTCAAGGCCACCGTGCGCGGTGTTCGCTATCCCCAGCACGCGCTCGATGCACTCTCGGATGCCGGCATCCAGTACGGCGGCTGGATTGCCAATGCCGAAGCGCCACGCGCCTTCGCCAGCCACAATGTCACGGTGCATATCCCGCGCCGGCCCTATGTCGAGAACCTGCCGGGCATTCCAACGATCCGCGTGTTCGAAGCGCTGGCTTGCGGCATTCCACTGATCTCCGCGCCCTGGAACGACGCCGAAGAGCTGTTCCGCCCGGGCCAGGATTACCTGATTGCGAAGGACGGCGAGGAGATGACGCGTCTACTCGCGAAGGTGCTCGCCGATGCAGACCTGCGTGACGGCCTGGTCACGTCGGGGCTGGAAACCATCCAGGCACGGCACACCTGCCGCCACCGCGTTGATGAATTGCTGGCGATCCTTGGCCAGTGCGGCACGGCGCGCGTCACGGAACAACTTGCCCCACGGGAGGCTGCGGAATGAAGATTGCCTTTTACGGCTCGAGCCTCGTCTCGGCCTACTGGAACGGTGCGGCAACCTACTATCGCGGGCTGCTGCGTGCGCTGGCGCAGAAGGGCTACGACATAACCTTCTATGAGCCCGATGTTTATGACCGGCAGAAGAACCGCGACATCGATCCGCCGGAATGGTGCAAGGTCGTGGTCTATGACGGCACGATCGACGCGTTGAAGCACGTGACAGCCGAAGCTTCGCAGGCCGATGTGGTGGTGAAGGCAAGTGGCGTCGGGTTCGAGGACGACCTGCTCTTGGCGGAGGTTCTGCGCAACGCCCGGCCCGATGCGTTGAAGATCTTCTGGGATGTCGACGCCCCGGCAACCCTGGCGGAGCTGCGCGCACATGCTGACCATCCCCTGCGGGAAGCGCTGACCGAGCTTGACCTTGTGCTGACCTATGGTGGTGGCGATCCGGTGGTTAATGCCTATCGTGGCCTTGGGGCTGCCGACTGCATCCCGATCTACAATGCGCTCGATCCGGAAACGCATCATCCGGTCGCCGCCAATCCGCGCTTCAACGCAGACCTCGGTTTCCTCGGCAACCGCCTGCCAGACCGTGAAGCCCGGGTGGAGCACTTCTTCCTGGAGCCGGCAGCGCATCTGCCGCAGCAGACCTTCCTGCTCGGTGGCTCCGGCTGGCACCACAAGCCGATGTCGCCAAACGTCAACTTCATCGGGCATGTCTCGACCCGGGACCATAACGCCTTCAACGTGACGCCGAAGGCGGTGCTCAACATTTCCCGCGCCAGCATGGCCGAGAATGGTTTTTCGCCAGCGACGCGCGTCTTCGAGGCCGCCGGCGCCGGTGCCTGCCTGATCACCGACTACTGGGAAGGCATCGAGCTTTTCCTGAAGCCGGACGAGGAGGTGCTGGTTGCCCGCGACGGGCAGGACGTCATCGACATCATGGCGGGACTGGATGCTGACAAGGCGCGGCAGATCGGCGAGCGGGCGCTCGCTCGGGTGCTGGCGGAACACACCTATGCGCATCGCGCCGAGGACGTTGATGCCATCTTTCGCAACCATCCGAACACGCGTCGGGAGGCTGCCGAATGACGAAGCAACTCGACATCGTCATTCTCGGGCTCACGCTGTCGTCCTCCTGGGGTAACGGACACGCCACGACCTTCCGGGCGCTGCTGCGCGGGCTGAAGCAAGACGGGCACCGGGTGCTGTTCCTGGAACGGGACGTGCCTTGGTACGCCAACAACCGCGATCTGCCGGATCCGGACTTCTGCCAACTTGACTATTATAGCGACATCGACGGCATGCTCGCGGACTACCGCGCGCGGCTGGAGCAGGCGGATGCACTCATCGTCGGATCTTATGTGCCGGATGGCGTCGCCCTGATCGATCGGCTGGCAGATCTCGACCTGAAGCGACTGTGCTTCTACGACATCGACACGCCGGTGACGCTCGCCAAGCTCGACCGGGGCGACGAGGAATATCTGGCGCGGCGGCAGATCCCGGTCTTCGATGCCTATTTTTCGTTCTCAGGCGGCGAGGTACTGACGCGGCTGGAGCAGCAGTACGGCGCGCAGAAGGCATGTGCCCTCTATTGCTCCGTTGATGCCGATCGATACCAGAACACCGGCGAGGCGTTCCGCTGGGACCTGGGTTACCTCGGCACCTATAGCCCGGACCGCCAGCCGACCCTGGAGCGGCTGCTCATCGAGCCAGCGCGTCGTCTGCCGCATCTGCGGTTTGTCGTGGCTGGTCCGCAATATCCGGTGGATATCGCCTGGCCCCAGAATGTCGAGCGCATTGAACACCTGCCGCCAGCGGGGCATCCCAGTTTCTACAGCGCGCAGCGGTTCACGCTGAACGTGACGCGCGCCGACATGATCGCTGCCGGGTGGTCGCCGAGCGTGCGGTTGTTCGAGGCCGCCGCCTGCGGCACGCCGATCATCAGTGACGAATGGCGGGGCTTGGGCGAGCTGCTGCCCGATGGCGAAGCCGTCACCATCGCGCGGACGACCGATGATGTCATCGACGCTCTGGCGAAAAGGACCGACGACAAACGTCAGGCGATGGCCGACAGGGCGAAAGCCATTGTCCTTGACGGACATACAGGGTTGGCGCGGGCGAGGGGGCTCGCGGCGGATCTCCTGGGACTACCTGAACGATTGTCCAATCTCCAACCCATGCTTCAGCAAGCTTCAGCCTAGAGGAGAGGTCTCATGCTTCAAAGAACCCGAAATGGAAAAGGTAAGACCGTTCTCGTCGCTGGCGGAGCCGGGTTTGTCGGTTCGCATCTGTGCGATGCGCTGCTTGCGCGTGGCGACCGCGTCATCTGTGTCGACAGCTATATCACGGGCACGGAAGAAAACATCCGTCCACTGATGAACCATCCGCGCTTCCGCATGATCGAGGCTGACGTCTGCTCGCTTCGGGAAATGGATGAGCCCGTCGACCAGGTCTACAACCTTGCCTGTGCCGCCTCGCCGCCGCAGTACCAGGCCGATCCGGTGCATACAATGATGACCTGCGTGGCCGGCACCGGCAACCTGCTGTCACTTGCCGAACAGCACGGCGCATCCTTTCTCCAGGCTTCGACCAGCGAAGTTTATGGTGATCCGGAGGAACACCCGCAGCGAGAGGATTACCGCGGCAATGTGAGCTGCACCGGTCCGCGCGCCTGCTACGACGAAGGCAAGCGTGCAGCCGAAGCGCTCTGCTTCGACATGCTGCGCGCCGGGAAGGTTGATGCCCGGGTCGCCCGCATCTTCAACACCTACGGGCCGCGCATGCAGCCGAATGACGGCCGGATCATCTCGAACCTTCTCGTCCAGGCGATTTCCGGGACGCCGCTGACGATCTACGGCACGGGTGAACAGACCCGCTCCTTCTGCTTTGTCAGCGATCTCGTCGCCGGCCTGATGGCACTGATGAATGTCGATCCCAATCCGGAGGGGCCGGTCAATCTCGGAAACCCCGGCGAGTTCACCATCAACGAGCTGGCGGCTATGGTCGTAGAGATGGTGCCGAACGCGTCCGAGATCGTCTATCGACCGCTGCCGCAGGACGACCCGCAGCGCCGCCGACCGGACATTTCCAAGGCCAAGGAACTCCTGACCTGGGAACCGAAGATTCCGCTGTCGGAAGGTCTTAAACTGACGGCCGACTGGTTCGTGACGACGCTCGGCAGAGAAGCCGAAAAGAAGGCCATTCAGCCGGTGCGGCGCCACGTTCCGGTCGCCGAGATGCAGTTGGGAGCCTGAGTTATGGATGCCGGGAGAAACCGCGACCTCGAAAGCCTGCGCAAGCAGATAACAGCGCTTGGACCATGGTTCCACAATCTGGAGATCAGGGGCATTCAAACCGCTCCTGACCATTTCCTGGGCGACTATCCGAGGTTCAAGTGGGAAGGCTTCCGGCATATCATCCCGGAGGACCTGGAGGGCAGGAGCGTTCTCGATGTCGGCTGCAATGCGGGGTTCTATTCGCTGGAGATGAAACGGCGGAATGCCGGCCGTGTGGTCGGCATCGATGCCGACCCGCATTACCTGAAGCAAGCCCGTTTTGCGGCGGCGGAGTCAGGTCTCGATGTCGAGTTCCGGCAGATGTCCGTCTACGATGTCGGCAAGCTCAACGAAAAGTTCGACCTCGTGATCTTCATGGGCGTGCTCTACCACTTGCGCCACCCGCTCCTGGCGCTCGACCTGCTTTACGAGCATGTCGTGAAGGACCAGATGCTCTTCCAGTGCCTGCAGCGCGGTGACGAGCGGATCCCGGATCTGCAGGAGAACTACGATTTTTCAGAATGGGCGGTTTTTGACCGGCCGGACTATCCGAAGCTGTTCTTCGTGGAAGAGCGGTATGCCTCGGATCCGACCAACTGGTTCATTCCGAACAAGCCGGCCATGGAAGCCATGCTGCGCAGTTCCGGCTTCACCATCGAAGCCAATCCGGAGCGGGAGGTTTACCTCTGCCGCCGCGGGGAGCGGCATTATGCGGTCGAGCCGCCCCCGCATCTCTGAAGCCGTTCTAGTTCGACTGGTCGATGGCGTGCGGCGAAGGTTGTTCGCTCTCGCCACCACCGCGGCCCGGCAGGAGATACACAAGTCCTGCAACGACAATGATCGCAATCACGATGATCATGATGGTGCGGTTGTTTTTCATCAGAAATGCTCCTGCTACATGTCCCCGCGACAACCAGCCGCGTCCCGAGAAGTTGCGTTCCACCCACCCGGTTTCTCCGTCGGACAAAGGAAACAATCTCCCTCCGTAACTGTTAGCGCCCCGAAACGGTCGCGCTTTGGCGACTGCATCTGGAGGATCTGATGAGCACCAATCAATTGGAAAAAGGCCTTGCCGTTGTCACCGGCGCCTCGACGGGCATCGGCTACGAACTGGCCAAATGTGCCGCACAGGATGGATACGACCTGGTGATCGTGGCCGACGAGCCGCGCATCCAGGATGCGGCGGCGACGCTGAAGGAATTCGGCGTCAGCGTCGAAGCGATGCAGGCCGATCTTGCGACGCCGGAGGGCGTGCGGCGGTTTATTGCCGGCCTCGACGCACTCGGGCGTCCGGTGGACCTGTTGATGGCGAATGCCGGTCGCGGCTTGGGCGACGGCTTCCTTGACCAGAAGATCGCCGAAGCGCAGCGTGTCGTGGATACGAATATCAGCGGCACGATCGCTCTCGTCCACAGCGTCGCAGGACGCATGCGCAGCCGCGGCAAGGGCCGTATCCTGTTCACGGGCTCGATCGCCGGCTTCATGCCGGGTGCTTTCCAGGCCGTCTATAACGGCACGAAGGCGTTCATCAATTCGTTCTCGTTTGCGCTGCGCGAGGAGTTGAAGGGGACTGGCGTTTCGGTCACTTGTTTGATGCCGGGACCGACCGACACGGAATTCTTTGAACGCGCCGACATGCTCGACACACCGGTTGGGCAGGGCAAGAAGGACGATCCGGCCTTTGTCGCCAAGACCGGCTATGAGGCGATGCTCGATGGCGAAGGTGACGTCGCCGCCGGCTGGAAGAACAAGGTCATGACGGCCGCAGCCAACGTGACGCCGGCCGAAACGCTCGCCAAGCAGCATCGCAAGATGGCAGAGCCAAACGACAGCCGAAACTGATGATCCTGAAGGTGGCTTGATGAAAGCAGATGCAAACTGGCGCCATCTCTGCGTCGACATGCAGCGGATGTTTGCCGAGGACACGCCCTGGAACGTGCCGTGGATGGAGCGGGTGCTGCCGCAGGTGGAAGAGGTGTCGACGCGCCATGCAGCGCGCACCATCTTCACCCGCTTCGTACCGCCGATGCGCGCGGAGGACGCCACGGGCGCCTGGCAGGACTATTACCGTAAGTGGGACGTGATGACCCGCGAGCAGATGCCGCCGGACATGATCGACCTCGTCGCGCCGCTCAAGCGGCTCGTGCCGCCGGCGCGCGTGCTCGACAAGCCGGTCTATTCGCCCTGGCTCGATGCGCGGCTGCTTTCCCAGTTGCGGGAAGAGTCCGTCGATACGCTGGTGATCAGCGGTGGCGAAACCGATGTCTGCGTGCTCTCCACCGTGCTTGGCGCCATCGATCTCGGCTTCCGGCTGGTGGTGCTGGAGGATGCGGTCTGCAGCGGCGCCGATGACACCCATGACGCGGCGATCGACGTGCTTGCCCAGCGCTTCTCGGTGCAGCTTGAACTCCTCCCAACCGAGGAGTTTCTGCGCCAGGCACCTGTACTGGTCTAAACCTTCTCGATCCAGACATCCCCATAAAAAAAGAAGCTGCCCTGGAAGGCAGCTTCTTCGGATTGGCAATCGCTCAGACTAGGAGCCTGGCGCGGGAGCCGCCGGGTTCTTGGGCTGGCCTGTGGCCGGCGAGGGGTGATCGGCCGCCGCCCCCGGCTGGTCATTGTCCGGGATCATCGCCATGATGCCCGCGGCGACAACGATGATGGCGGCCAGGATGATCAGGGCTCTTCTGCTCATGCTGTCTCCTCAGATCTGCGACGCGCTACTGCTGGCCGGTGCCGCGGCACGCGGACGAGCAGGAAAGCCGCTTCGATCACTGTAGTTGCGGCCGGGTGAGCGGCGGGCGTTGCGGCGCGACACAGCCTGCGTCGCAATGATGTCGAGCGCTGTCACGCCAAGCACAAGACCGAGCGCTAGGGCTGCGTTGCCGCGTTTCGGGTTGTCGGGACGGATGGCGGTGGCAAGGGTGGCGATATCCAGCGCATCACCTGCCACGCGGCTTACAAGGCCCGCCTGCTTTTCGGTGGAGAGCGTCATCACACCCGCACCGATCTCCCGCACGCCATAGGCGCGGATGAGGCCTTCGGCGCGCGGCATGCCGAGCGCGTGGCTCATGCGGTTGGCGCCAAAAATCTCCATCAGTCCAAGCCCGATGCTGAACCAGCCAAGCGCCCGTGTCAGTTGATCGGCGGAGTCGCGCGAGCTTGGGCCCGAGGAGATGATCTTCGGGTTGCTCTTGGGCTGCACCATGTTTGCGATGTAGTTCATGATTTTCTCTCCGATCAGGGCGTCAGCACGACCTTGATGCAGTCGTCCTGCTTGTTCCGGAAGACCTTGTACATTTCAGGCCCATCCTCGAGTTTGGCGCGATGGGTGATGACGAAGGATGGATCGATTTCGCCTTCCTCGATGCGTCGCAGCAGGTCGTCCGTCCAGCGGCGAACGTGGGTCTGGCCCATGCGGAAGGTAAGCCCCTTGTTCATGGCCGGGCCCATCGGGATCTTGTCGACGAGGCCGCTGTAGACGCCGGGGATCGAGATGATGCCGGCCGGACGGCAGACATAGATCATCTCGCGCAGCACATGCGGACGGTCGTTTTCCATCATCATCATCTGCTTGGCGCGGTCCATCACCGTGTCCGGCTGGCTGAACGACACGTGCGATTCGAGACCGACGGAATCAATGCACTTGTCGGGGCCCTTGCCGGAGGTGAGATCGTTCAGGCGCTCAACGACGCTCTCATCCTGGAAGTTGATGGTGATCGCGCCGGCCGCCTGCGCCATGGCAAGCCGTTCCGGGATGCGGTCGATCGCCACCACCTGCTTGGCGCCAAGCAGGATGGCGCTGCGGATCGCCATCTGGCCAACAGGGCCGCAGCCCCAAATGGCAACAGTATCGGTCGGCTCGATGTCGCACTGGGCGGCGGCCTGCCAGCCGGTCGGGAAGATGTCGCCGAGGAAAAGCACCTGCTCGTCGGTAAGGCTATCCGGCACCTTGATGTGAGTCGTGTCGGCAAACGGCACGCGCATGTATTCCGCCTGGCCGCCCGGATACCCGCCGGTGAGATGCGTGTAGCCGAAAAGGCCCGCTGTCGTATGGCCGAATGCCTTGTCGGCGATGTCCTTGTTGCGGTTGCTTCGTTCGCAGACGGAATAGTTTCCGCGCTTGCACTGGTCGCATTCGCCGCAGTTGATGGTGAAAGGCACGACAATGCGGTCGCCCTTCTTCAAGGCGCCGTTGATTCCCGAGCCGGTCTCGACCACTTCGCCCATCATTTCATGGCCCATGATGTCGCCGGGCTTCATGGCGGGAATGTAATTGTGGAAGAGGTGCAGGTCGGAGCCGCATATGGCGCAACTCGTCACCTTGATGATGGCGTCGCGCGGATCCTCGATCTTGGGATCTTCAACCGTGTCGCAGCGGATGTCTTCCTTGCCGTGCCAGACCAGAGCTCTCATTTCATCTCCCTTCGCTCCCGCTCGGCCGTCTGATTTTGAAGGCCGAGGCGGACAATTTTCAGGGAGGGAACAACGAGAAGCCGTTTAAGTTTCCACGGCGCGCGAAAATTCGAGCCTGTGAGGGACGCGGCGGAAGATAGATGAGAGCTGTTTGGAATTCAGCGTCTATGACGCTTGAGGCGGAAAGAGCCAGTCTCTTGAAGAAGAAATGGCTCCCCGGGCCGGATTCGAACCGGCGACCTGTCGATTAACAGTCGAATGCTCTACCGCTGAGCTACCAGGGAACAACCGCTCGGTGGCGGCGTGTGCGGCGGGTAATACTGATGCTTTTCGGTTTTGCCAAGCGCTTTTTTTGAAAAAAATGCACTTGGTTGTTTTATCCACCGCCGGGCCCCATTTTTCGCCTGTTGAAACAGTCATGCAAAGGAGCCTCGGTGTCGGTGGTGCAGAAGGGTGAGAAGAAATTCGGCATTGATCCGCTGACGGGAAAGCTCCTGATCGGCCCCGTCCGGGTCCCGATGCCGCAGTCGCGGGCGGGACGCATCACCACAGGCGTGCTGCTGGTGTGCGGCGGCACGCTTGGCTTTCTTCCGATTCTCGGGTTCTGGATGGTGCCCTTGGGGCTGCTTGTGCTGTCGCACGATCTTCCCGCCGTCCGGCGCAAGCGGCGCCGCATCGCGCTCTGGTGGGCGAGGCGTCAGGCGAGAAAGAACGGCGCCGACCGATCGGCGCCGAAATAGGCCTTTCTCAGCCAAACAGCGATGCGATGCCCTGGCCGGCGCTGAAGGCGAAATAGGCAAGCACGCCGAAATACACGATGGTGATGACGTTGAAGAGGTAGCCGCCGAGCACCACGACGCCATCGCGCTGGATCATGCCCGTCGACAACAGCAGGATGGCGATTCCCGGAAGCGTGTTGGAAAAGGGGATGAGGCCGAGCGGAAACATCAGGAGCACGCCCGCTAGGGTGATCGCCAGCCCGTTGATGCGGTTGATGAACCGTCCGGAGGTCAGCCCCGTCAGCCGCGGCTTCAGGTAACGGTCGAGCCGTGACACGATGTTGACGCCCTTTTCGAGCGCCGGAACAAGTTTTGCCGATTCCAGTCGCCGGTCGAGGATCTGCCGCGGCAGCCAGGGCAGGCGGTTGGCCGTGATCGCCAGGCTGACGAGGATGATCGCCGCACCGAAGACGGTGCTGACGCCGGGGATCGACACGGGGATGAGGAAGGGAAGGGAGGCGACGGCGCAAATCAGCAGGAGACCCTGCTCGCCCACCGCGTCCATCAGTTGCCGCAGCGTAACCGACTGGCCCTGGATGCCGCCGATCAGGTTGCGCAGTGTGCCGCTGAGCGAGGTCGAGGTATCCTGGAATTCAATGCTTGCGTCCAATGTCTTGCTCCATGCAGCCACGATTGCGCCCTGCATAGCAGCATTCGAATCCGACGCAAAGAAACGGGGCAGCGGAGGGCACGCCGCTCACACAAGCGCAAGGCCTGAAGCGCAAGCTTACCTCGAGCTCGCCCAGTGGTCATAGGCGCCGCAGGCGAGCACGATTGCCAGCACGCCGAGCACGATGGGATTGAGTGCAGTTACGAATGCGAAATATTCCATGACGGTCTCCTCCACCGCATGTCCGCCGCCCGAAAATCCTCCCCAAGAAGCTGTATTGGCATGTTAGCACATTCTACAGCATGCGCTACCCATTCTGGTCCGGAGGCTCCGAACCGGACGCGCCTCAAGACAAAGAATGGATCGGGACTGGCCGCGGGGGCGGATATGGGCTTCAGAGTAATCGAAGGCGGGCTTGGGAAACCTTACCCGGAAGAAGACTGCGCCACGCCGACGCAGCGGGACGTGGAACGCGAAGCCGAACGGCGGCTGAATGCGCTGGGTTATCCGAAATGGCGCAACCGCTGGGCGCTGACGAACATGCCCATCCCGCGCGAGATAGAGTATCCCGCCATGCAGATCCGCTACGTGGCAGAAGTGCTTTCGGGCCTCGTTGATATTCCGGCCGATTTCCGCTCCGACATCTACTGGCCGGCCTGAATTGACCTCGCGCCTTGCCTGCCCGCCTGAGGGTTTGGCGCGCAGGTGTCGACACGCTTTTGCACCCGTTGTGGGAGCGTGTCCGACACGGCCCTGTGAAAAATGCACGATCTGCGGACAGGGCCTATTGCACCCACTCTCGATTCGTTCTAAACGCCCGTCACCACTCGCTGATTTCAGCATCCGGATGGCCTCGTGGCGGAGTGGTGACGCAGAGGACTGCAAATCCTTGCACCCGAGTTCGATTCTCGGCGAGGCCTCCATCCCTTCCAAATAAGTACCGGCATAGATAGATGGGTGCTGGATCATGCTGCGCTTGCGTTGGATCCGGCTTCCCGATCTCCTCCGCCTGCCGTGGCGCTTTACCAAATTCACTTAGTATCGATTGCAACCCAAGGCGATTTTTGTCAAGGTTCTGCAACGAGGGGTTTGGGGAATACTTGGGGGCAAAGAGCTTCAGTACTGGCTCTTGAGGCCTAGGTACTTGCAGCAACAGGCCCTCATTTGGAGAGCTTCACGTGCCGAAAGCTACCTACCACTTGGACAAGCAGCCGATCCCTAAAGGCTGCCGCATCTTCTTTGACCGGTTAGCCGTTGCCGGGCTTTTCGCAAGAAAGCCTGCGGCCATAAAGTTCTGCAGTAGCGGTGATCCACGTATTCAGCTGAAACCTGATCCCAGGAATTTGCATGACCCACACGCTATCCAGGTTGTAGGTAGCTGGAACGGCTGGTTTGGGCGGAAGCACGCATTGTTAGGGTTCGTACCAGCGGAGGAAGCAGCACTTATCGCGGAACACGATCTGGTGAACCAGATACAGCCACGGCTCCTAAAAACTTATCTGGGAACAGATGACTACGTGGAGGTGCTGTTTCAGATAATCGGGCCGAAGGAAAGCTACCAACTGATAAGAGATCAGCACAAGAACGGCTGATTTCACACTTGAGGCTGGCGTCGGCTCCACATCTCAAACAACCATTTACCAGCTTCATCTTGTGTGCGGTGCAAGGTCGCCTCTTCTTAACAATTCTCGCCGTAGCCTCGGAACCGAAAGGCGTCCTAGGGACTTGAATGGGGACGAACGGAGGAGGTGGAGAATGTTGTCCAGGTTTATCGGCACATGGCGTTTTTCCAACAACAACCTTGAAGACACCGGCACCTTTGCCGACGGCGTGTTTCCGCTGACGATCGCCGAACAGCACGCGGCGGAAAAGGAGCAGAGCCTGCGCTCCTCCTATGGCCGTGACTACAGCACGGCCGCCAAGCTGGAAACCGCACCTCCAGCCTATGCATAAGGCGGCACACGTCACGTCTTTAGGCTACAAGAACCATTCCATTTCTTCTCGAGTGTCCGCCAGACCTTGAAAGCATCGGAAGCCGCGATTAAGACGGGCCAAAAGGACCGGCACATGGCCGGCTGATTTGGGACCGACCGAGATGATTGATTTCGAAGCCGCGCGCTTGAAGATGGTGGACACGCAGATCCGCACCACCGACGTCACGTCGCATTCTGTTCTGCGGGCATTCTACAACGTGCCGCGCGAGGCCTTCGTGCCCGAGAAGATGAAGTCCCTCGCTTATATCGATGGCGATATCGAAGTTTCCCCCGGTCGTTACATGATGAAGGCGTCGCCGCTGGCAAAGCTCCTGCAGCTTGCTGCCATCACCAAGGACGACGTAGTGCTCGAAGTGGGTGGCGCGACGGGTTACACTTCGGCGCTTCTGTCCCGGCTGGCAGGTTCCGTCGTGTCGCTGGAAGAAGACGAAGCGCTTGCCGCCCAGAGCTCGGCCACGCTGTCTTCGCTCGGATACGACAACGTGGCCGTGGTCAATGGGCCGCTGGAGCAGGGTTATGCGGCTGAAGCGCCTTACGACCTGATCTTCCTCAACGGCGCCGTCGAACAGGTGCCGGCAGCACTTCTCGACCAGCTTCGTGACGGCGGCCGCCTCGTCGGTGTCATCGGTTACGGCAGCACCGGCCAAGCCAAGGTGCTGGTGCGCGAAAACGGCGTGATCTCGGAAGGCTCGGCCTTCAACAGCTCGGTCAAGCCGCTTCCAGGCTTCCGCATCGAACGCGAGTTTGTATTCTAAGCTTCAACGCTCTTGAATGACACAAGGGGCCTGAAACGGCCCCTTTGTTTTTGGCGCGTCACTACGCAGGCGGGTGTGACATCGAAGATTCACCTCGCCAACAAAACTGTGCATGCCTCCCGCGGCGGGGGCACTAGTGATTGTTTCGAACCCGCTCAAGATCTTAAAGTCACTGCGATTCGTCGCTTCTGCGGTTGGAGCCGAATCAAGTGCGGTAACAGCGGGGATTGAAATGGCTCAGCCAAATGTAGCGCGTGAACCTTCCATGGAAGAAATTCTGGCTTCCATTCGACGGATCATTGAAAGCAACGAGCCGACTGCGGACGCGCCCCAGCCGCACCTGATGCCGGTCGATTTCGAAGACGAGATCGAACAGGAAGAACAGGGTTTCACCCCGGATATCGTCGCCAACGACCGCGGCCTGCCGACGCGCGACGAGCCAATGGACTTTTCCTCCCACAACACCCAGGCACCGGCGGGTGCGGAACGCTCGCTGTCGCTGGCCGATGTCGCGGCCCGTGTGCGCGCCGCCTCCGCCCGTCAGCAGGAAGCCAGCAGCGCGCGCGCAGCAGCAGCTCCGGTCGCGGCTGCGCCCGTTGCGCAGCCTGAAGAACCGGTCGTTGCGCCGCGCATGCCGGAGTTCCGCATGCCCGAGCCTGCTCCCGCACCACGCGCCGAACAGGTGAGTGCACCGGCCCCGCAATATCCGTCACGCGCCGAACAGGTTTCTGCCGCTCAAGCCCCGGCCGTCGAGCCGCGCCAGTCGATGCCACCGCGTCATGAGCCGGAATTGCGCCAGGAAGTGCGTCCTTCGCAGGATGCCGCACGCAGCCTGCCAGCCAAGATCGAAGAAACCGCCAGCCTCCTGTCGCAGGAGGCCGGCGCCCATGTGGCCCGCTCCTTCAGTGAGCTGGCCGCGGTTTTCAATGGGATGGAGCGCCGTTCGCTTGAAGACATGGCGCAGGACATGCTGCGCCCGATGCTGCAGGAATGGCTCGACGACAACCTGCCGACGCTGGTCGAACGCCTCGTGCGCGAAGAGATCGAGCGCGTGGCCCGCGGTCCGCGCCGCTAGTTTACTGTCGGGTTCGGATAAAAGGCCGCTCCGGGAACGGGGCGGCTTTTTTATTGACTCCCGCGGCCCCACATCTTTAACACCGCTCCATCTCTGTTCAGACAAGAAACAGGCCAGAAAATGCTTGAGAAGACCTACGATTCCACCGCCGTTGAACCCAAAGTCGCTCAGGCGTGGGACGAGGCAGATGCGTTTCGCGCCGGCGCCAATGCAAAGCCGGGTGCGGAAACCTTCACGATTGTAATCCCGCCGCCGAACGTTACCGGCTCGCTGCACATGGGCCACGCGCTCAACAACACGCTGCAGGACATCATGGTCCGGTTCGAGCGCATGCGCGGCAAGGACGTGTTGTGGCAGCCGGGCATGGACCACGCCGGTATCGCGACGCAGATGGTGGTTGAGCGGCAGTTGATGGAACGTCAGCTTCCGGGCCGCCGCGAGATGGGCCGCGAGGCATTTGTTGATCGCGTCTGGGAATGGAAGGCGGAATCCGGCGGGTTGATCTTCAACCAGCTGAAGCGGCTTGGCGCATCCTGCGACTGGTCGCGCGAACGCTTCACCATGGACGAGGGTCTGTCGAAGGCTGTTCTTGAAGTTTTTGTAACGCTTTATAAGGAAGGGCTCATCTACCGCGGCAAGCGGCTCGTCAACTGGGACCCGAAGTTCGAGACGGCGATCTCGGACCTGGAAGTCGAGTCCAAGGAAGTCGACGGCCATATGTGGCACTTCAAGTACCCGCTGGCCGGCGGCGAAACCTATACCTATGTCGAGAAGGATGCTGACGGAAACGTCATCCTGCAGGAAGAGCGCAACTATATCTCGATCGCCACGACGCGTCCGGAAACCATGCTGGGTGACGGCGCCGTTGCCGTTCATCCTTCTGACGAGCGTTATGCGCCGATCGTCGGCAAGCTCTGCGAAATACCGGTTGGCCCGAAAGAAAATCGCCGCCTGATCCCAATCATTGCCGACGAGTATCCGGATCCGACCTTCGGCTCCGGCGCGGTCAAGATCACCGGCGCGCATGACTTCAACGACTACCAGGTTGCACGCCGCAACAAGATCCCGCTGTATCGCCTGATGGATACGACGGCTTCGATGCGCGATGACGGCGAGCCCTATGCCGTTTGCGCCGCCCGAGCGCTGGAGATCACCAGGTCCGGCGAACTGCCGAGCGAAACCGAGGTCGACGACCTGAACCTCGTTCCGGACGAGTATCGCGGTCTCGACCGCATGGTGGCGCGCAAGAAGATCATCGAAGCCATCAATGCCGAAGGTCTTGCCGTGACCGTCAAGGACGCGGAAGGCAACGACATTCCTTACGTCGAGAACAAGAAGATCATGCAGCCGTTTGGCGACCGCTCCGGCGTCGTCATCGAACCGATGCTGACCGACCAGTGGTTTGCCGACGCCAAGACGCTGGCGGAACCGGCGATTGCTTCCGTTCGCGAAGGCCGCACCAACTTCGTCCCGAAGAACTGGGAAAAGACCTATTTNGAATGGATGGAGAACATCGANCCGTGGTGCATNTCGCGCCAGCTCTGGTGGGGCCACCAGATNCCGGCCTGGTATGGTCCGGACGGCCAGTGCTTCGTCGAGAAGACGGAAGAAGAAGCACTCGACGCCGCCATCCAGCATTACCTGGCGCATGAGGGCCCATGGAAGGCCTGGGTCCAGGAGAAGCTTGAAAACTTCCAGCCGGGCGAGATCCTGACGCGTGACGAGGACGTACTCGACACGTGGTTTTCCTCGGCGCTTTGGCCGTTCTCCACCCTTGGCTGGCCGGACAAGACGCCGGAACTGGCGCGCTATTACCCGACGAACGTCCTCGTCACCGGCTTCGACATCATCTTCTTCTGGGTCGCCCGCATGATGATGATGGGCCTGCACTTCATGAAGGATGAGGAAGGCAATCCTGTCGAGCCGTTCAGCACGGTTTATGTCCACGCTCTGGTTCGCGACAAGAACGGTCAGAAGATGTCGAAGTCGAAGGGCAACGTCATCGACCCGCTCGACCTGATCGAGGAATACGGTGCCGACGCCTTGCGCTTCACGCTGGCGATCATGGCGGCACAGGGAAGGGACGTGAAGCTCGACCCGGCCCGCATCGCTGGCTATCGTAACTTCGGCACCAAGCTGTGGAACGCGACCCGGTTTGCGGAAATGAACGGCGTGTCGCGTAATCCTGCGTTCGTGCCGGAAAACGCCAAGCTTACCGTCAACCGCTGGATCCTGACGGAGCTGTCGAAGACGGTTGGCGATGTGACGCAGGCGATCGAGACGCACCGCTTCAACGAGGCGGCCAACGCGCTTTATCGCTTCGTCTGGAACCAGGTGTGCGACTGGTACCTGGAACTGCTGAAGCCGATCTTCATGGGCGACGACGAAGCGGCCAAGGCCGAGGCTCAGGCCTGCATGGCTTACGTGCTTGAACAGACCTACAAGCTGCTGCATCCGTTCATGCCGTTCATGACGGAAGAGCTTTGGGCGCATACGGCACAGCGCGATGGTTTGCTCTGCCACGCAGACTGGCCGCTGGCCAGCTTTGCTGACGATGCGGCCGCCGAAGAGATCAACTGGCTCGTCGACCTCGTTTCGGGTCTTCGCTCCGCGCGCGCCGAGATGAACGTTCCGCCGTCCGCCACGGCGCCGCTCGTTGTCGTTGGCGCCAATGAAATGACGCAGGCCCGCCTGAAGCAGCACGAGAGCGCGATTGGGCGCTTGGCCCGCGTTGCGAGTATCGAGCTTGCCGATGTTGCGCCGAAGGGTGCGGCGCAGGTTGTCGTCGGTGAAGCAACAGCATGCCTCCCGCTCGGCACGCTGATTGATCTCGCTGCCGAAAAGGCACGTATCGAAAAGAACATCGGCAAGACGCAGGCGGAGATGGACCGCATCGGCAAGAAGCTCGCCAACGACAAGTTCGTGGCGAATGCTGATCCGGAAGTGGTTGCCGCCGAGCGTGAGCGCTTCGCGGAACTGGAGATCCAGATCGCCAACCTGAGGACTGCAATGCTTCGCGTTTCCGAAGCCGGCTGACAGCTTCGATTCGGTTGACCAATCAAAATGCCGCGCCGGTAACCCGGTGCGGCATTTTCTTTATGAGCCGTTGTAGGCTCTGGTTACGCGTTTTGCAGATGCGAAGATCCAGAAACTGCGTCTGTTGCTGAGTTGTCACACACCTTTCGAAGTAGGTGATATTTTTTCACATTTTAGCGGGTGGAGCTGATGTGGTAGCATTTTATTCCGCGACGACGGAAGCAACGCCTGACACTTAAATTTTTTACGTAAATTTTGCGACATGCCCCGGCGCCCGCACGCGCGTCAGTGAAAGTTGTTATTTGGAATCCAGCTCTTAGACTGCCTCCATCACCTTACCGGGAGTGGGAGCAATTATGGTAAGAAAGACTTTAGCAGGCGGATTTGTGGCGGCCGCTGGCCTCGTGGCGCTCCAATCACCTGCCTTCGCAGGGGGCCTCGAGAGGGGCGGCTACAACATCGACCTCCTGTTTGATCCGGGCAAAGTTGCCGCCGAAGCGGCGGCGACCTACGTCATGCCGCAGCGCAAGCTGAAGAACGTACAGGACGTAGACACTACTTCGGGCGCTTTTCCGTTCAACGGCACTGCAGCGGGCAACGGTGGCGGTGACTTGAACGGTTTGTCCACGTCGGCAGACGGCAGTGAAGGCTATTGGGTGCCGCGCATCGGCATCAAGGCCGGCATCGACAACGCGGACTGCATGTTCGATTACTCCGAACCGTGGGGCGCTCACAAGAAACCAGGTCGTGACTGGGCTGGCGCCAACGAAGACATCGAAACCAAGGTCGAGAGCCGCAACTACGCGCTGACCTGCTCGTACCGTTTTGATGCCGGTCCGGGACAGCTCCGCATCATTGGTGGTGGTTTCTATCAGGAAGTCTTCGGTTTCCAGGAACGCCTGGTTCAGGACTTCACCGGCGTTCCGCCGGCGTTTGGCGGCTTGCAAAGCGGCGTAGGCCGTCTTGACCTTGAAGGCGACGGTTGGGGCTGGCGTGCAGGTCTCGCCTACGAGATCCCGGAATACGCCTTCCGCGCCAGCCTTGTTTACAACAGCGAGGTCAAGCTGAACGACATTACCGGCACCTTGGACCTGTCGCAGGTCAACGGTACGGCGCCGTTCGATGTTTACGGCTCGCAGAGCATGCCGGATGTCGTGGAACTCAAGGTTCAGTCCGGTATCGCGCCTGATTGGCTGGCCTTCGGTTCGGTGAAGTGGACCGACTGGAGCCAGCTTCAGAAGGTTCGCTTCTTCTGCAAAGATCCGGCAGCATTCGCGGGTTGTGCACTGCCGGGCGGTGTAACTGCCCTCGACCTCGGCTACCGTGACGGCTGGACCATCAGCGGCGGCATCGGCCACAAGTTCAATGAACAGTGGAGCGGTGCGGCCAGCATCACCTGGGACCGTGGTACCTCGCAGGGTTACGGCACCAACACCGATACCTGGACGCTCGGCCTTGGCGCTGCCTACACCCCGAATGAAAACGTCGAGTTCCGCCTCGCGGGCGTGATCGGCGTCCTGACCGGCGGCGAGTCCGGCCCGGTGACGCTCGGCGGCGAGGCCTATGGCACGCGCGCCAGGTACGACTTCGGCGACGATCTGGTGACGGCGATCTCGACCTCGGTCAAGGTTCGCTTCTGATCAACAAGACACACAAGAACGCCCGGCCTCGCGCCGGGCGTTTGCGTTTGTGGCGCATGCTTGCGAAGGACTGCCTCTCCGTCTCGTGACGTTTTGGCAACACTTTTCCTGGACTATGGGAGCCGGGTCCGGAGCTGGGACTTTTGTCCATTTCCCGCCACAAACGGGGAGCAGCGATGAAAGGATAAAGAGCGCGAACTTGCGGGGGCGGGACGCGCAATTGGAGTAACATGGGCGGGTTTTCTGTAATACGGCCAGTTCTTGCCGGGGCGATCGGAGCGAACGAATGTCTTCGCTCATCTGCCACGGAAGCGGCGGCAATAGGTCCTAGTATTGCCGGAAACGGCATCTACAGTTTTCTTTCAACATCACCGGCGCGGACCTTCCGTGTGGGAAGGATGAGGAAGCGTGTGGTGGCTTGCGGTGCTCGGGTTCCAGCTACCGATGGGGTGGCGCTGAAGCAGCGTGAAAGAAAATGACGATGGCGAAGTCTGGTATCGGATCCATGAGAGTATTGCTTCTTGGAGCGACGATTGCCTCGCTGGTGGCTGGGTCGGCCTCTGCGTTTGACATCCAATCCGGCGTCACGAAGGAATCAGGGCCGTTCGATCTCTTCAAGTTCGGCTTCAAGGCCTACAAGAACGGCCAGAAGGAAGATGCGATCGAGGCCTATCGCTATGCTGCGGAAAAGGGCCACACCGGCTCTCGCTGGGCGCTCGCCAACATGTATGCCTATGGCGACGGCGTCACGAAGGACGACTTCGAGGCCTTCAAGATCTACAATGAAATTGCAGCCCAAGGCATCGAGCCGGGCTCTGAAGACACCGGTTTCTTCATCAACGCGCTTTTGTCGCTTGCCGGTTATTACCGCCGCGGCATTCCCGGCACGCCGGTCAAGCCTGACCTGTCTCAGGCACGGCAGCTGTATTTCCAGGTAGCCTCGACATTCGGCGTCGCGGAAGCCCAGTTCCAGCTCGCGAAGATGATGCTGTCGGGCGAGGGCGGTGGTGCCAGCATCCAGCAGGCCAAGAAGTGGCTGAATCAGGCGCGGCGCAACGGCCATGCCGGCGCGATGGCAATCTTCGGCAACGTCCTGTTTCAGGAAGGCCAGACTGTTCGTGGGCTTGCCTTCATGACGGCGGCGCTTGATCGCTGTGCGGCGAAGGACTGTTCCTGGATGCAGCAGTTGCAGGAGCAGGCATTCTCTGTTGCCGGTGAAGAAGACCGTCGCGGTGCTGTTGCCCTGTCGCAGCAGTTTGCACAGGGCGCCGATTGAGGGTGCCGAACCCTAGCCTAAGGTGAGGCTAGGCGAAGTCGAAGACGCCGATCACGGGCACGTGGTCGGAGGGTTTTTCCCAGGCGCGGGTGTGTTTTTCGATCGATGTTGATTTAAGCCGATCCGCAGCCTCGGGCGAGAGCATCAGGTGGTCGATGCGGATGCCGTTGTTCTTCTGCCAGGCGCCAGCCTGGTAATCCCAGAATGAATAGAGTTTGATCGCGTCGTTCGTGGCGCGAACGGCGTCCGTCAGCCCGAGATTCTCCAGGCGGCGGAAGGCGGCCCGCGTCTGCGGCAGGAAGAGCGCGTCCGTTGCCCAGGCCGCCGGGTCGAAGCAGTCATGCGGTTCGGGAATCACGTTGTAGTCGCCGGCGAGGATCAGAGGTTCCTCAAGTTCAAGGCAGGCCTGCGCGTGTTTGCGCAGCCGCTCCATCCAGGCGAGCTTGTAAGGATATTTCACCGGGTCATCAGCCGGGTTGCCGTTGGGCAGGTAGATCGACGCGACTCGAATGGCGCCAGACGGCACCGAGAACACGCCTTCAATGTACCGGGACTGCTCGTCGACAGGTCCATCCACGCCATCGCCACCCGGTAGGCCTCGCATCACTTCATCCGGCTTCGTCTTGGAGAGCAGGGCGACACCGTTGAAGCCTTTCTGGCCATGCGTTTCCACATGGTAGCCGAGGGCCTCGATCTCCAGACGCGGAAAATTCTCATCGACCGATTTGATTTCCTGCAGGCAGACGATGTCCGGCGAGGAATCGGTGAGCCACTGGCGCAAGCTGTCGATGCGCGCCTTGACGCCGTTAATATTCCAGGTGGCAATCTTCATCAGCCTCGTTCCTCTGGTCGAAGCCTTCTCTTTTAGCCAAAGCGAAGGCGATGGGAAGGGGCTAGATACGCCGATGCTAGATCGAGAAGCTGGTGCCGCAGCCACAGCTTGCTACGGCGTTCGGATTCTTGATCTGGAAAGACTGGCCGAGCAGGTTGTCTACGAAGTCGATTTCGGAGCCCGCCATGTAGACCAGCGACAGGCTGTCGATCAGCACCTTTGCGTCGCCATTCGCCACCACGACATCGTCATCCTGCGGCGCGTCAGCCAGATCGAATTTGTAGGAAAAGCCGGAACAGCCGCCGCCCTCGACCGATACCCGAAGCGCCTGTTTTCCTGCTTCGGCTTGCACGATTTCGGAGATTCGCTTCGCGGCGGCATCCGAGAGCGTCACATTCGCATTCATTTTCGTCTCCTGCCGGGTTCAAGGCCCGGAGCTGACACCTACATCCTGAGCCAGCCTTGCGCGACTGGCTTTACATCAATTCACCGGCATTGTGCACGGCTGTACTATAGGTATGAAGAGGCAAGAGGCTCGTCAATGGTCCGATAGAGGCTTGGGCGAGGCCGAGAAGGCAGGTGAAGGCATGACTATCGATACCGGCACGCTTGGGTTCGGAAGTGGCGAGCGCGCGATCTATTCTTCAAACCCCTGGGCATCGCGCGGACGGATGTTTCCCGAGCCGGGCAGCCTGACGCGCTCGGAGTTCCAGCGTGACCGCGACCGCATCGTGCATACCACCGCCTTTCGCCGGCTGAAGCACAAGACGCAGGTCTTCATCAGCCCGGATGGTGACCACTACCGCACGCGTCTGACGCACACGATCGAGGTGGCCCAGATTGCTCGCGCCCTCGCACGTGCCCTGAAGGTGGACGAAGACCTCGCGGAGGGGGTGGCGCTGGTGCACGATTTCGGCCACACGCCATTCGGCCACACGGGGGAAGATGCGCTGGACGAGATGCTGAAGCCCTACGGCGGCTTCGATCATAACGCCCAATCGCTGCGGATCGTCACCAAGCTGGAGCGCCGTTACGCCGAGTTCGACGGTCTCAATCTCACCTGGGAAAGCCTTGAGGGGCTGGTGAAGCACAACGGTCCGCTGATCAGCCCAACGGGCGAGGGGCTGCGCGGGCCGGTGCCGCAGCCGATCCTGGACTACACGCAGTTGCACGATCTTGAGCTTGCGAGCTTTGCGAGCCTTGAGGCGCAACTGGCAGCGATCTCCGATGACATCGCCTACAATACCCATGACATCGACGACGGGCTCAGATCCGGCCTGCTAACCTTCGATATGCTCGAGGAGGTGCCGTTCCTCTCCGGCCTGATGGCGGAGGTGCGGGCAAAATATCCCAACCTGGAGCGGTCGCGCTTTGCCTACGAGGTCACTCGGCGGCAGATCACCCACATGGTGGAGGACGTCATTGCCGTCGCGCAGGCGAACCTCAAGAAGCTGACGCCGCAAAGTGCTGCAGACATCCGCGCGGCGGACCATGTCGTTGCGACCTTCTCGGCGGAAATGGCCGAGACGGATCGGCAGATCAAGAAGCTGCTGTTCTCCCGCATCTACCGGCATCCGGAGATCATGCGGATCCGCGCTGGCGCAGCCCAGATCGTGTCCGACCTGTTCCAGGCCTACATGGACGATCCGACGCTGATGCACAGCCATTTCTGGGTGGAGCAGATTTCCGGCCTGAGCGAAGCCGCCCGCGCCCGCCACGTCGGTGACTATCTTGCAGGAATGACGGATACCTATGCCATCCGGGCGCATGGCGAGCTGTTTGACCAGACTCCCGATTTGCGCTAGGCACCCGAGCCAACGACAACCGCTTTCAAGGATCCGCGGCCTCGTGCTGCGGATGAGTGACATGAACCTCTTCGCCGACTTCGAGATCAGAATAAAAAATGCTCTGGAAACGATTGATATCGTCAAGGAAAAGCGAAGCGAAGTCGACTTCAACCGTGTCACGGTAGAGCCACCGCGCGACCAGAGCCATGGTGATGTGGCCACCAACGCTGCCATGGTTCTCGCCAAGCCGCTTGGTACCAACCCGCGCGCACTGGCTGATATCATCGCCACGACGATGCGCATTGACCCGGATGTCAGCGAAGTTTCCGTCGCTGGGCCGGGGTTCATCAACATCCGTCTTTCCATCGGTTACTGGCAGAACCTGCTGGCGACGATGATCCGCGAAGGTGTGGATTATGGCCGCTCCACGCTCGGCGAGGGCCGCAAGGCCAACGTGGAATACGTTTCCGCCAATCCGACGGGTCCGATGCACGTCGGACACTGCCGTGGTGCCGTGGTGGGCGATGCGCTCGCCAACCTGCTGGCATTTGCCGGCTACCAGGTCGACAAGGAATATTACATCAACGACGCCGGCAGCCAGATCGACGTCCTGGCGCGCTCGGCCTTTCTTCGTTACCGGGAAGCACTGGGCGAAGTTGTCGGTGAGATCCCGGAGGGGCTTTACCCCGGCGATTACCTTGTTCCGGTAGGCCAGGACCTTGCTAAGGAATACGGGCAGCGCCTGCTGACGATGCCGGAAGAGGAATGGCTGCCAATCGTCAAGGACAAGGCCATCGAGATGATGATGGCCATGATCCGGGAGGATCTCGAGGCGCTTAACGTCAAGCACGATATCTTCTTCTCCGAGCGCACCCTGCATGCGAACGGCGCGCAGGGCATCCGGCAGGCAATCAACGACCTGACCTTCAAGGGGCATGTTTACCGCGGAACGCTGCCGCCGCCGAAGGGCCAGTTGCCGGAAGACTGGGAAGACCGGGAGCAGACGCTGTTCCGCTCGACGGAGGTGGGCGATGACATCGACCGTCCGCTGATCAAGTCGGACGGCAGCTATACCTATTTCGCGGCTGACGTGGCCTACTTCAAGGACAAGTACGACCGCGGCTACGACGAGATGATCTATGTGCTGGGCGCCGACCATGGCGGCTACGTGAAGCGCCTGGAAGCCCTGGCGCGTGCCGTATCCGGCGGTTCTGCCAAGCTGACCGTGCTTCTGTGCCAGCTCGTGAAGCTCTTCCGCAACGGCGAGCCGGTGAAGATGTCGAAGCGCTCCGGCAACTTCGTGACGCTGCGCGAAGTGGTGGATGAGGTCGGTCGCGATGCGGTCCGCTTCATGATGCTCTACAGGAAGAGCTCCGAGCCGCTCGACTTCGACTTCGCCAAGGTCACCGAGCAGTCGAAGGACAACCCTGTCTTCTACGTGCAATACGCCCATGCGCGCACTGCATCTGTCCTGCGGCAGGCGAAGGAAGCGTTCCCGGATCTTGATCTGGCGTCAATCGACCTTGCCGACTCCACCACGTTGATCACCGATCCTAACGAGATCCAGATCGTCGCAAAGCTCGCGGAATACCCCAGAATCGTTGAAGCAGCGGCCCTTGCGCAGGAGCCGCACCGGCTGGCATTCTACCTCTACGATCTCGCCAGTTCCTTCCACGCTCACTGGAATAAGGGCAAGGATCAGCCGGAATTACGCTTTGTTAACGATAAGAACCGACAATTGAGCATTGCCAGGCTTGGGCTGGTGCATGCCGTCGCTTGTGTTTTGAAGTCTGGACTTGCAATCACAGGTACTGCAGCACCGGAAGAAATGCGGTAGTTACTGCCCTCATTTCCCCACATTGCGCTGGCAGAGCCGTAGTAATGTAGGTGAGTGGACGGGGTAATGGCCGATAACAACCTTGCGCGTAGCCGGAATGATCTGCCGGACTTCTTCGCCGATGACGACCCGCTGGCAGAACTCGCCCGTATCGTAGGTTACGACGACCTGCCTGCGTCCGCGCGTCCTGCTGCGGCCCAGCCGGCACAGGGTCGGCGCGAGCCCGCGTTCAACCTGGAAGACGAGCTGCTCCAGGAATTCGAGCGCTACGATTCGCCCCGCCTTGATCCGGCCAACGATATCTCGATCGATGACGTGCCGCGGCGGGTGATCGGCTCGGCGCCGGCGCTTGAACCGTCGGTTGACTATGATGAACCTGCACCGATGCTTCGCCAGGCTCCGGTCGAGCCTGTCTTCACCGAAGATCAGCCGACTCCGGAAGCTCCCGTGCAGGCGCAATTGGAGAGCCCAGCGCCGCAGAATGTCGAACCAGCCTTCGACCCGTCTTACCTCGCGGCAACCCAATCGACCGATTTCGTCATCGATGAGCTTGATCTTGCCGCAGAACTCGAAGCTGCGATCGGCGTAGAGCCGCTCGAAGCCTTCGAAGCCCCGGCTGTCGAGGAGCCGGTGCCGGCGCCAGTAGTGCCAAAGTCCAAGGCATATGAGCCTGGCTTTCGCATGCCGCTCGCCAACTTCAATATTGCGCGCTCCAGTCCCGTGCCGCAGGCGCCGGCGGAAGCCGCGCCCCAACAGCCCGTTCACGTTGCTCCGGAAGTGGCTCCCGAGCCTGAGCTTCCTGCCGCGCAGGCTGCCGAGGCGACGTTTGTTGCACCGGACGCGCCGCAGCCTCTGCCGGTCGCTGAAGCGGTCGTTGGGCAGCGTGAAGAGCCTGTCCTTGACGCGGCGCCGACGCCCGTGCCGATCGAGCCGCCGGTTTTTAACTGGGATGAGTTTGCTCTTCGCGCTGACGATCTCGCCGTAACGCAGCCCGAACCGGTAGCGTCTCCTTCCGTCGAGCAAGCTGAGGCGCCGCACGTCGCGGAGCCTCCGGTCGATCCGGTTTCGATGGAGGCTGCTCTTGATATCGAGGATCCGTTCAAGGACGACGATTTCGAGATCTCGCTGAGTGATCTGGAACTGGATCTCGATCTGGCGGACCTGGCGGTTGAGGACGAATTCACGCCCGCGCCTGTGGAAGTTGCAGCACCCGAGCCGAAGGTTCAGCCGGCGCCGGTATTCCATGCTGCGCCGCCAGTGCAACCCGTACCGCAGCCGCAACCTGTTCCGCAGGCGGCAGCCCCGGTCGCACCGCAGCCGGTCATGGTGCCTGCAGTTGAAGAGATTGCGGAACTTCCATTCGATCCTGCGGAGATTGCAGAGGCCGAGGAACAGGTTGAGGCGATTGCCGAGCTGGACGTTCCGGCCTTGCCGGTCGAGGAGCCGGAGCAGCCGCCGATCTACCGTCCGGACTACGATATCGACATTGATGCCGAACTGGCCTCCATGATGATGGAGCCGGAAAAGCCGGAGGCCGTGCCTGCAAAGCCGGAGCCGCTTCCGCAGCCGACGGTCTCGTTCGCGTCCTACGATCAGCCGGCAGCCGCAAAGTCGCAGCCGCCGCAGTATTCCGATCTCGACGATTTCGAGCGTGCTCTCGAAGAAGATTTCCGCCGCAGCCTGGCCGCGCCGCTGGCGCCGATCGATCCGAACGAAGCGGGCTCGGGTGGCACGGATTATCTCGCGACTTTCGAAAACGCGCGTCGCTCGGTTCGCAACTGGACCTTGCCGCTAGTGATCGCCGGCGTCGTCGTGGCCGGTGGCCTCGGTGCTTACGCCTGGATTGGCAGCAGCATGCCGGGCGCGTCGTCGAACGGCGAACCGATCATCATCGCTGCCGATACCGACCCAGTGAAGGTTGCGCCTGAAAATCCGGGTGGCAAGACGGTGCCCAACCAGGACAAGGCGGTTTACGACCGCGTGGCGGGCGTCGCCCCGCAGGAACCGCAACAGCCGACGCTGATTTCCTCCAGCGAGGAGCCGGTTGATGTGGTTCAGCGGACCCTGATGCCAGATACGCTTCCTCTGGAAGGCGAAAACGACATCGAGCCGACGGAGATCGCCGGGACCGATGATCTGCGCCTGCTTCCGGACCAGGAGCAGCAGGCGGCCCTGCCGGCTGAACAGCAGCCGGTCGCCGTTATGCCTCGTCGGGTGAAGACGATGATCGTGCGTCCGGACGGCAAGCTGGTGGAGCAGGAGGTTCCAGCTCCGGTTACGGCAGCGCAGGACATGGCCAAGGTTCCCGCAGCCGGCACGCGGTCGGGTGAGCCGGCGACGCAGGTTGCCGCGGCACCGAATTCGCTCCCGCAGGCACCAGCCGCATCGGCGGACACCGCGGGTCTCGTTCCGGTCTCGGCACCCGTTTCCGGCAATCTGCCTGAAGCGGCACCTGCTGCACCGCAAGCCGATCTTGCTTCGGTGGAAGCTGCAGCCCAGGCAGCAGAACCAGCGGTCGAGGCTCCGGCCGAGCCGGCAGTCAACATCGTTCGCGCTCCCATCCCGGCAACGCGTCCGGCCGAACAACCGGTCAATGTTGTGGCAGCCGTGACGGAACAAGGCACGGTGCGTGCGCCGACGCAGGCACCGGCTGCATCGCAGGCGGCAGCACCGGCGCAGGTCGCGTCGCTCGGCGAAGGCGGCTACGTTATCCAGATTGCCTCCCTGCCGACACAGGCAGATGCCCAGAAGTCCTACCAGAGCCTGTCGGCGAAGTTCGGCAACGTGATTGGGGGCCGTGGCGTCGACATCAAGGCGGCCGAGATCGCCGGCAAGGGTACCTTCTACCGCGTCCGCATCCCGGCCGGCAGCAAGGCGGAGGCCGTCGCCCTCTGCGAAAAATATCGCGCTGCCGGGGGTAGCTGCCTCGTCGCACGCTGATCCAGTGCTGGAGAAAACGAAACGGGGTGCCCAGGCGCCCCGTTTTTTGTTGCCGCAGATGTTCTAGGATTTCCCATGACCGAATCAAAAGCCATGATCCTTGGTGCGAGCGGCGCTGCTCTCACCGCTGACGAAATTTCCCTTTACCGCGATGAGCGCCCATGGGGCTTTATCCTCTTCGCGCGCAACTGCGTGGAGCCGCAGCAGATCCGCGATCTTGTCGCGGCGATGCGCGATGCCGTCGGCCGGCCGAACGCGCCGGTTTTGATCGACCAGGAAGGCGGACGCGTGCAGCGGATCCGCCCGCCGATGATCGAGCGCTACCCGTCCGCGGCTGCGCTGGGCGAGCTCTACAGGCAGGATCGCGAGCAAGGGCTGCGGGCAACATGGCTGATGTCGCGCCTGCACGCCTTCGACCTGATGAAGCTCGGGATCAACGTTGATTGCCTGCCGGTATTGGACGTGCCGGTGGAAGGCGCCAGCAACGTCATCGGTGATCGCGCCTACGCCTTTGACCCGGCAGTGGTTGCGGAAATGGGCAAGGCCGTAGCGGAAGGCCTAAAGGCTGGAGGCATGCTTCCGGTGATGAAGCACATGCCGGGCCATGGCCGCGGCATGGCCGACAGCCATCATGAGCTTCCCGTCGTTACCGCCTCGCGCGCCGAGCTGGAAGCGCATGACTTCATCCCCTTCGTGGCAATGAAGGACGAGTTGATGGCGATGAGTGCCCATATCGTCTTCACCGCGATTGACGAGAATGAACCAGCGACCATCTCGCGCAAGGTGATCGAGGAAATCATTCGCGGCCATATCGGCTTCGATGGATTGTTGATGTCCGACGACACCTCGATGAATGCACTGAAGGGCACGATCGGCGAGCGCGCCGCACGAATCATGGGGGGCGGCTGCGATATTGTCTTGCATTGCAACGGCGTGATGGAGGAAATGAAGGCGGTGGTGAAGGAGACGATCCCGCTGGCCGGCGACGCATTGCGACGCGCAAGAGCCGTGGAAGCTGCCTTCACCGAAGGTGACGGGGCCGACGAAGGAGCGATCCGGGCGGAGTTCCACGGCTTGCTGGGGACCGCTTGACGGACGTGTAACTGAAGGTTTGGGAATGGCCACGACGACATCGCAGGACGCCATCCCGATGGACAAGCTCTGGCAGGGAACTGCCGAGCGCGCGACCGGCGAGGCCGGTTTGGTGATCGATGTGGGCGGCTTCGAAGGACCGCTCGACCTCCTGCTGCATCTTGCGCGAAACCAGAAGGTCGATCTCGCCCGCATCTCGGTCCTGGCGCTCGCCGAACAATATCTGCAGTTCATCGAGAGCGCCCGGCGCGTGCGCATCGAACTGGCTGCCGACTATCTTGTCATGGCCGCGTGGCTGGCTTACCTGAAGTCGAAGCTGCTCATTCCGCAGCAGGCGAAGGGCGATGACGGGCCGAGCGGCGAAGAATTGGCCGCAACGCTTGCCTTCCGCCTCAAGCGCCTCGAAGCGATGCGTGACGCGGCGACCAACCTCGTCAACCGCAACCGTCTTGGCCGCGATATCTTCGCCCGCGGTGCACCGGAGCACATTCCGCATCGGGTGCAGTCGGCGTTTGAAGCCTCGCTTTACGACCTGCTGTCGGCCTATGCCAACCTGCGCCAGCGCGGTGCAGTGACCCAGGTAACGATCGAGCGCCGCAAGGTGTGGTCGCTCGTTGACGCGCGCGAACTGCTCACCCGCATGCTGGGCGAAATTGGCGATTGGACCACTCTGCAGCACTATCTGCTGCCATACCTGCCGCCGGAAGACCGCGTGACCGCAACGGCGAGCGCCTTTGCGGCAGCGCTGGAACTGGTGCGCGAGGGCAAGTTGGAGATCCGCCAGGACGGAGCTTTCCAGCCGCTCTATCTGCGAAAGGGAGATCGGCCAAAGGTGGTCCAGGCGGCGCCTGCAGGTGAGGGAGGCGAGGCATGAGCCCTGAAGACATGGATATCGCTGCCGAGCCGGGTGAAGACGAAGCTCGCTCCTTCAGCGCCGAAGAGGCCGAACGTATCGCCGAAGCGCTGGTGTTCGCCTCCGCCGAGCCCGTGCCCGAATCATTCCTGGCTGAACGGTTGCCGCGTGGTGCGGATGTACGCGCCATCATGGAGCGGCTGATGGCGGTTTACGCCAAGCGCGGTGTCAACCTCATCCGCACAGGCGACCGCTGGGCTTTCCGAACTGCCGCCGATCTTTCCTTCGTGATCCGTCGGGACGACAACGAGGCGCGCAAGCTCTCGCGGGCGGCGCTGGAGGTGCTGGCCATCATTGCCTATCACCAGCCGGTGACGCGCGCGGAGATCGAGGATATCCGCGGCGTGCAGACATCACGTGGCACGCTCGATGTCTTGATGGAGGCGGGCTGGGTGCGCTTCCGCGGCCGGCGCCGCACGCCGGGCCGCCCGGTGACGCTCGGAACCACGCCGGAATTCCTGGATCACTTCGGGCTTGAGGAGTTGCGTGACCTGCCGGGTCTCGAAGAATTGAAGGGGGCGGGATTGCTGTCCGGCCGCATTCCGCCCGGCTTTGCGGTGCCTGCACCGATGGATTCCGACGAGATCTCCGAGGATGAAGATCCAATCACCCAGCTTGATCTCGAGGAACTTGGGTTGCTCGCGCCGCGCGGAGATGCCGGGGATTGAAGGCTTTCTCGCCCTCCAACTCGATATCGAAAAGCGTTTGCCAAGTAACATTTCCACACGTCGTGCTCTTGCTCCTTCGTCTTTCGACGAATAGCGGTGACAGTTAGGAAGTGGGACATTTTGGTGTTTGAAAAAGCTGGATAAACCGCTTACATCGATAAAACGGTTCTTAGGGAGTTGAGTTTATGGGTTCTTTCAGTGTGTGGCATTGGCTGATCGTTCTGGTCATCGTGCTCGTTCTTTTCGGACGTGGCAAGATTCCGGAACTGATGGGCGATTTTGCCAAGGGCATCAAGAGCTTCAAGAAGGGCATGTCTGACGACGACGCTCCGGAAGCCAACGGCTCGACCACTGCCAAGACGGTCGATCACAAGGCGGACGAGGTCAAGGAAACCAGCCGGTCGTAAGACTTGCGCTGCAGGTTCCGGGAGCCTTTCTGAATGCTTGATATCGGTTGGAGCGAACTGCTCGTCATCGCGATCATATTGATCGTGGTGGTGGGTCCGAAGGACTTGCCGCCTATGCTGCGGGCATTCGGCAAGATGACCGCGAACCTGCGCAAGATGGCGGGTGAATTTCGAACCCAGTTCGATGAGGCCTTGCGGGAGGCGGACCTCGACGACGTGAAGTCGACGCTGACCGATGTCCAGAAGCTGAACCCGACAAACGCGCTGCGGGATGCCATCAACCCGCTGCGCCAAATGGGGCAGGAGATCAAGTCCGACCTCCAGCGCGCGACCCAGCTACCGAGCCAGACCTCGTCTGAACCGGCCAAGACGGCAGATGCGATTGGATCGGGGGAAACTGTTCCTGCTGCAGTTGACGAGACCCCGTTCGTCGCCAGCGACACTCAATCCGCAGCAACGGACACGGCGGCGCAGACGCCAGCCGTTTCGGCGGGGCCTGTCGCAAGCGCGGCTCCTGCCGCAGTGGCAGGCGAGGCGGCGGCGAAGCCAGTTCGCAAGGCGTCTGCACGGGGCAAACCGCGGGCCGATGCTGCCGATTCCACATCTGCGGACGCCAAGCCGGCGCGACGCCGGGTTGCCAAGCCGGCTGCAAAGCCGGCCGCGATCGCTGCCGATGGTGAGCCCGTCAAGGCGGCTAGCCGCAAACGTACTGTGAAGAAGATCGACACGCCGAAGGATGACGCATGAGCGGTGATTATGAAGATAAGCCGCAGCCGCTTATGGAGCATCTCCTTGAGCTGCGTACCCGGCTGATCTGGTCGATCGGTGCCTTCTTCGTGGCGTTTGTCGTCTGCTTCTTCTTTGCAAAGCAGCTCTTCAACCTGCTCGTCGTGCCCTACAAGTGGGCGGTCGTCTGGGCCGGCCTCGATGTGACGAAGTCAGAACTGATCTACACCGCGCCGCAGGAATTCTTCTTCACGCAGGTGAAGGTCGCGATGTTCGGCGCGCTGGTGATCGCTTTCCCGGTGATCGCCTCGCAGCTCTACAAGTTCGTCGCTCCCGGCCTCTACAAGAATGAACGTGCGGCCTTCCTGCCGTTCCTGATTGCGTCGCCGATCCTGTTCCTGCTTGGCGGGGCGCTCGTCTACTTCTTCTTCACGCCAATGGTGATGTGGTTCTTCCTCGCCATGCAGCAGGCGCCTTCCGAAGGCGAAGTCGGTATCTCGCTCCTGCCGCGCGTGTCGGAATACCTGAGCCTCATCATGACGCTGGTCCTGTCCTTCGGGCTGGTTTTCCAGTTGCCGGTGGTCACGACGCTGCTTGCTCGCGTCGGGATCCTCAGCAGCGATTGGCTGAAGCAGAAGCGCAAGTTCGCCATCGTGATCGCCTTCGTGGTCGCCGCCGTGCTGACGCCGCCAGATCCGATGTCCCAGATCGGCCTTGCACTGCCGACCATCCTTCTCTACGAGATTTCCATCTACGCCGCACGACTCGTCGAGCGCAAACGTGCTGAAGATGCTCTCCAGGAGGAGCAAGCGTCGGATGTTGCGGAGACGGAGAAGGCTTAAATCTTCGTCGTTGAGGCGGGCATGCGGTAACTGGCTTAGAGGCAAGAACCGATGCTCGATATCAAGTGGATCCGTGAAAACGAAGGTGCTCTGGACGCCGCGCTCAAGAAGCGTGGTGCAGAGCCAATGGCAGCGAGCCTGACCGCATTGGACGACACGCGCCGCGCGGTCATCCAGAAGCTCCAGGACATGCAGTCGCGCCGCAATGCGGCCTCCAAGGAAATCGGCATCGCGCTCAGCCAGCGGAACTCGGAACTTGCCGAGAAGCTGAAGGCCGAAGTGGCGACGATCAAGGAAACGATGCCTGCCGCAGAGCAGGAGGAGCGCGACGCCGTCGCAGCGCTCGAAGACGCGCTTTCCCGGATCCCGAACATCCCGTTCGATGATGTGCCGGTTGGCAAGGACGAACACGACAACGTCGTGACCCGCGTGGTCGGCGAGAAACCGACGTGGACCCATGCCGCCAAGGAGCACTACGAGATCGGCGAAGCGCTCGGCTATATGGATTTCGAGCGGGCGACAAAGCTTTCCGGTTCGCGCTTCACGGTGCTGACCGGCCAGCTTGCCCGGTTGGAGCGGGCGCTTGGTCAGTTCATGATCGACATGCACACGACCGAGCATGGCTACACGGAAGTGTCGTCGCCGCTGATGGTGAAAGGCACGGCCATGTACGGCACGGGCCAGCTTCCGAAGTTCGAGGAAGACCTCTTCAAGACCACGGACGGTCGCTACCTTATCCCGACCGCCGAAGTGACGCTCACCAACCTGGTGGCGGAAGACGTTCTGGAGCAGGAAAAGCTGCCGCTGCGTTTCACTGCGTTGACGCCGTCGTTCCGCTCCGAGGCGGGTTCGGCTGGCCGCGACACGCGCGGCATGCTGCGCCAGCACCAGTTCTGGAAATGCGAGCTCGTCTCGATTACCGACGCGGAATCTTCGGTTGCCGAACATGAGCGCATGACGGAGTGCGCCGAGAACGTGTTGAAGCGCCTCGGCCTGCATTTCCGCACCATGACGCTGTGCACCGGCGACATGGGCTTTGGTGCCCGCAAGACCTATGACATCGAGGTCTGGCTTCCGGGACAGGATACCTATCGCGAGATCTCGTCCTGCTCGGTCTGCGGTGACTTCCAGGGCCGTCGCATGAATGCGCGTTACCGCGCCAAGGACGACAAGAACCTCAAGTTCGTCCACACGCTGAATGGTTCGGGCGTTGCCGTCGGCCGCTGCCTCATCGCGGTCATGGAGAACTACCTCAACGAAGATGGTTCGGTCACTGTCCCGGACGCTCTCCTGCCTTATATGGGTGGTCTGACGAAGATCGAACGGGCTGCTTGATGCGGATATTGCTGACCAATGATGACGGCATCCACGCCGAAGGGCTGGCGGTGCTCGAGCGAATCGCTCGAAAACTGTCGGACGATGTGTGGATCGTTGCACCGGAAACGGACCAGAGCGGGCTTGCCCACTCGCTGACCCTTTCGGAGCCGCTGCGGCTCCGCAAGGTCGGCGACAAGCATTTCGCGCTGCGCGGTACGCCGACGGATTGCGTCATCATGGGGGTCCGCGAAGTCCTGCCGGAAAAGCCGGATCTTGTGCTCTCGGGTGTGAACGACGGCGCGAACATGGCCGACGACGTGACCTATTCCGGCACGATCGCCGGTGCGATTGAAGGAACGCTGCAGGGTGTTCGCTCCATTGCGCTGAGCCAGGCGGTGCGTCGCGAGAACGGCCGTTTCGTGCCGTGGGACGTCGTGGAATCCTACGCGCCGAACCTGATCCGCAAGCTGCTGAATGTCGATCTGCCGGACGAGACCTTCCTCAACGTCAACTTCCCCAATTGCGAACCATCCGAGGTTCAGGGCGTCGAGGTCACGACGCAGGGCAAGCTGGACTTTGGCCTGACGATCGATGCACGGGAAGACGGTCGCGGCAAACCCTATTACTGGCTGCGCTTTGGCGAGCGGAACGGCCGCTTCCGGGCCGGCACGGACATCCAGACGCTGAAGGACAACAAGATCTCGGTAACACCGCTGAAGCTGGACCTGACCGATTATTCGGTTCAAGATCGCGTTGCCGAGGCACTGGGATTCGGAGCAGCCGATTGAAATCGGGCATGATCGAGAAAGAGGGCTTTGCAGCACTCGTGCTGCGTCTTCGCTCGGAAGGAATTTCGGATCTTGATTTGCTGACGGCCGTCGAACAGACGCCGCGCTCTGCCTTCGTGCCTGCGCCCTTTGCCGAAGATGCCTATACGAGCCGCACAATCCCGATCGAATGTGGTTCGTTCATGGAAGGTGCCGACCTGACCCTGCGGCTCCTGCATCGCCTGCAGGTCAAGCCGGGACAGCGGGTGTTGGAAATTGGCACGGGAAGCGGCTTTACCGCCGCAGTGATCGCGCGACTGGCAGAACGTGTTTTGACGATCGACCGCTACCGCACGCTGGCGACAGCGGCTCAGCAACGCATGGATGCATTAGGGCTTTCCAATGTGGTCGTACGCCAGACCGACGGCAGCAACGGCATGCCGGGCGAGGGGACCTTCGACCGCATCTTCGTGACCGCCGCTTTCCCATCCATGCCCCGCTTTTATGCAGAGCAGCTCACGCATGGCGGCTCGATGGTGGCGCCGCTGATGATCAGCGACGATGCCTGCATGATGGTGCGGTTGACGAAGACAGGCAGCCGTTTCGAGCGGGAAGACCTGTTTCCGGTCCCCTACCTGCCGATCATGCCGAATGTGGCAGCCGCTCTTTGAGAGCTGAGGCATGGGCAAGCTTAAGGCCCGCCTCATCATGGTTATCAATTTCCCAAAAAACTTTAGAGACATGTCGGGCTTTAACCCGGCAGTAAGACTAACGCGCTTTAATGACTCACACACGATGGTTGCGTATCTGTAGGTCGAGTCATGCGTCATATGAGTTCTCCGAAGTCCGGAAAGTCCCTTACCAAGGTCGCGGCTGCGATGCTTCTCGCCAGTGCGGCAACCGGCTGCAGCTCGGATGCGACGCGCTTCTCGGGCTTATTTTCCAAAACCGATAACATAACGACGGCGTCGATCCCGCAGCGGCAGGGTGCTGGTGCTTACGGTCGGGCTCCAATGCCGAGCGCCGACATCGGCTCCAACCAGGCTTCATTGCCTGCCGTGCCAAGCTACGACTACGGTTCGCGCAACGCTGCCACGTCTCAAGCCTATCCGGCCGCTTCGGGCGGGTATGCCTCGCCGGCTCGCGTTGCTTCGGCGCCGGTCGCCGTTCAGCGCACCGAACTCGCGCCGCCAAACGCCGGCCGGGATCCGTCCACACGCCAGGAAGCCATGGCCCAGCCATTCCCGGCTCGCCAGGCTGCCAGCGCTCCTGCACCGACTGGATCCCCGGCTCCGCGGGGCGACAACCTCACCACCGGCACCGTGAAGCCGCTCGGTTCGCCGCAGAGCGCTGCCAAGGCTCAGCCGATGTCCGGCTGGTCGACCGTCAACGCGCCACGCGTTACGCTGAAGGCCGGTGAGACGGTTTCCACCATGGCAAAGCGCTATGGCGTGCCGGAGAAGGAAATCCTGAAGGCCAATGGCGGCAAAGTTTCGCCTGGCCAGTCGATCATCATCCCAACCTTCGGCACCGCGCAGAACCCCGCCAAGAATGCTGCCGGCGATATCGATCTCGCCAACCGCGTTCCGGCACCGAGCCGCGAGCCGGAGCAGAAGGTTGCCGTTCTGCCCAGCCGCGACAAGACAGTCGGCGAAGGCGCAAAGATCACGCCGGCTTCGGGCGGCAAGCCGCTCGGTGGCACCTATACGGTCAAGCCAGGCGACTCGCTTGCCAAGATTGCCCGTGAAACCGGCACCTCGGTGGACCAGCTGAAGGCGGCGAACGGCCTGACCTCCGGTGTTGTCCGTGTCGGCCAGAAGCTGAAGGTGGCAAACGGCGTGGCCGACCCGGTCACCACGGCATCGGTTCCGCAGCCGGCCGTTGAAAAGCCTGCCGCCGCAAAGCCTGCTGCTCCCGCAGCCGTGGCATCTGCACCAGCCGCTCAGATGACGCCGGTTTCCGTCAAGTCGACGCCTGAAACCGCATCGGTCTCCGAGGTCGAGAAGAAGTCGGATGTTGCGTCCGTTGCGCCGCAATCGACCGGCATCGGCAAGTATCGCTGGCCGGTCAACGGCGCCGTCATTGCGAGCTACGGCCAGAATGTCGAAGGCACACGCAACGACGGCATCAACATCTCCGTTCCGGAAGGTACGCCGATCAAGGCTGCCGAGAACGGCGTCGTCATCTACGCCGGCAACGGCCTGAAGCAGCTCGGCAACACCGTTCTTGTCCGTCACGACGACGGCAAGGTCACCGTTTACGGCCATGCGGGCAGCATCAACGTCACTCGCGGCCAGAAGGTCACCCGCGGCCAGACGCTCGCCTCCTCCGGCATGAGCGGTGACGCCAAGCGTCCGCAGGTGCATTTCGAGGTGCGCAAGGACGCCACACCGGTCAACCCGATTACCTACCTTGAATAATGTAGTGCGTTTCAAGGGGACGGCGGAAAGGTCTGGCAGCGATGCCGGACCTTTTTTCTTTTCAGTGGGACGTTGAGCGAACTTACTTCTTCAGCGGCTTGCGCAGGCGCCCGGCGAGATCCTGGATGTATTGCCAGGCGACGCGACCGGACCGGCCGCCGCGGGTCGTGGCCCATTCAAGCGCTTCAGCGTGCAGGGTTTCCTGGTCGAGCCCGAGGTCGAAGTGCTGGGCATAGCCCTCGATCATCGTCAGGTAATCTTCCTGACTACACTTGTGGAAGCCGAGCCACAGGCCGAACCGGTCCGAAAGCGAGACTTTTTCCTCGACTGCTTCCGACGGGTTGATGGCAGTCGACTGTTCATTCTCCATCATGTGCCGGGGCAGGAGGTGGCGCCGGTTTGACGTTGCGTAGAACAGCACGTTGTCCGGCCGACCCTCGATGCCGCCGTCGAGCGCGGCCTTGAGCGACTTGTAGGCGGTATCGTCGTGGTCGAAGGAAAGGTCGTCGCAGAACAAGATGACGCGCTGGTCCGAGGCCTTGAGCAGATCGAGAAGGGCAGGCAGCGTTGCGATATCCTCCCGATGAACTTCGACAAGCTTCAGCGGCACGTTGGTCGACGCGCGTACGTCCTCGTGCACAGCCTTGACCAGCGAGGACTTGCCCATGCCGCGCGCGCCCCAGAGAAGCACGTTGTTGGCCGGGAAGCCTTCTGCGAACCGCAGCGTGTTTTCGTGAAGGATGTCGCGCACGTGGTCGACACCGCGGATCAGGGACAGTGCCACGCGGTTGGGCCGAGGGACGGGCTGGAGACGCTGGTTGTGCGGCACCCAGACGAAGCAGTCGGCCGCACCCCAGTCGTTGACGGCTGGCGGCGGTCCGGCGAGCCGTTCCACGGCGTCAGCAAGCCTGCGGATCTCCTGGAGGATCAGCGTGGTCGTCTCGTCGCTCATGATGCTCTTCCCTTGTCCTGCTTCCCGGTGGCGGATTTGGCTGCGGTAACATGCTCGTTTGTGCATCAAAAGCCGCGGAGCCGTGGATTTGGTACTGTTTGTGTTGCATTCCGGGCGGTCGGAATTATAGTCCGGCGGCTTGAAACGGGGGCTCGGCGTCTCCGGTAATCTTAGGAGTTCTCGATGTTCATTACCGAAGCATTTGCCCAGGCCCCGGGTGCAGCACCTTCTGCATTTGGCTCCGGCCTCGAAATGCTTTTCCTTTTCGCGCCGCTGATGGTGGTCTGGTATTTCTTCCTGATCCGGCCGCAGCGCGCCCAGCAGAAGAAGCGCGCTGAAACGCTTGCCAACATCCGTCGTGGCGACCAGGTTGTTCTGGGCGGCGGCATTACGGGCAAGGTTTCGAAGGTCGTGGATGACAACGAGCTGGAAGTCGAAATCGCCGACGGCGTTAAGATCCGCGCCATGCGTGCCTATATTGCNGAAGTTCGGGTCAAGGGNGAGCCGGTCAAGGCCGACACGGCTGCNAAGGCCTGATACCGTCTGAAGCTACATGATCGAGCCGCAGCACCGCGGCTCGATTCGAAATGAAGGACTGCGCTGATGGCCAGAGGCATTGAAATGCGTGACGCCCATTTTCCCGGGCAGGCCCCCATCGATGCTTACGGCAATGGCGGCTTTCGGTTTGCCGACATGTCGCACCGCGGTTCGCTTCTGTGTCTCCCATCCGGAATTCATGGGTGGGAGCTTCAGGAAGGCGAGGCGCTCACCGTCGAGGCTTTCGCCAAGGTGCTGGCCGAGGCAGACGGGATCGAAGTCCTGCTGGTCGGTACCGGCGAAAACATGCGGCCGATTCCCGCGGATCTGAAGGCGGCGCTTAAGGAGCGCGGCATCTCGTCCGACCCGATGAGCACCGGCGCGGCCGTGCGCACGTTTAATATCATGCTCGCCGAATCCCGCGCCGTTGCTGCTGCCCTGATCGCCGTGTGATGGCAAGCACCACAAATCCTCCGGCACCGTCACAGGATATTTGCCTCTCGATGCTGCGGGAGATGGATCGCGACCGCTATCTCGCCTGCCTCCTGTCGCCTGCCGACAAGCGGCCGCATCTGGCGGCGCTTTATGCCTTCAACGCCGAGATCGCTCGCGTCCGTGACGTGGTGCGCGAACCGCTGCCGGGCGAAATCCGCCTTCAGTGGTGGCGCGACCTGCTGGAAGGCGATGTCCAGGGGGAAAGCACCGGCAATCCCGTTGCGGCAGGACTGCTCACGGCGGTCGAGACATTCAACCTGCCGCGCCAGACGCTGGTCAACATGATCGAAGCTCGGATCATGGATCTTTACGATGATCCATTGCCGGACCGGAATTCGTTCGAAGGTTACGCCGGCGAGACGGCTTCGGCGCTGATCCAGCTTGCAAGCCTGATCCTGTCTCCCGAAGACGCAGTCAAGTCTGCAGAAGCAGCAGGCCATGCGGGGGTGGCACAGGCAGTTGCCGGCGCACTGCTTCTGATGCCCATCCACCGCAGCCGTCACCAGGTTTACCTGCCGCTCGAGATCCTGTCGGCGACCGGGCTCGACCGCGACAGCTTCCTCAAAGCCGACGATCGTGCACGGGTTTCCGCTGCGGTTGAAGCTTTCGCCGGGCTTGGCCAGGAGCACCTAGTGAAAGCCCACAAGGCCGCGCCTGTGCCGCCTTCAGTCTTCCCGGCCTACCTTCCGGTCTCACTGGTGGAATCGGTGCTGAAGCGCGCAAGTCGACTGGGTGCCGCTGTCTATGAACAGCCGCTGCAAGCACCACAATGGCGCCGGCAGCTTGTGCTTCTGAAGGCGTCCATCACCCGTCGCTTCTAAAGCGACGCCACATTCGCGCAAGGCTCGAGGCGTAGAACATCACTCGCGAACCTAGATTCGGGAGAAGCGGTTTGAGCCCCATCGTCGTCTGGTCGATCATCATCGTGCTTGTCATGGCGGTTGTGTACTACGTTCGCCGCCTTTCCTCCGGTCGTGATGAGGACGGCAGCCGCTACGATCCCGGCCTTGCAATCCTGGAATTTGGCCGCGCCTTCCCCAACGAAGCCATTCGCAGTCTGCACGTCACTGCCGATGGTGGCGCCATCTTCGTGCGCCTGCACGGCAACAAGGCCGGCTTCATGAAGAGCCACCGCAACCACTTCGCGTGCCACCTGATCCATCCGGGCCGCGTACGGGTCCAGCCGCTGACGTCGGCGAAGGGTTTCACCGTCGAGTTCCTCGACTCGCCGACACAGAGCGGCACCTACGTTTTCAATACGGAGAAGAAAGCAGCCGAAGTCTCGCTCTGGCTGCTCGACAATTACGTGGCGATCGCTGAACGCGACGAGGGAGAAGGCGCCCCGGCGGCAGGCCTCAGTTCCGACCCAGCCAGCTAGCGCAGTCCTTCAAGGCGCGCGCCGAGAGCAACTGCCGCTTCATGATCGTCTTGTCCTTGCCGCGGAAGCGCTTGACGCCTTCCGGCTTGACGATCGACCCGGGTTCGAGGTCCGGGAAAAGCCCGAAATTGACGTTCATCGGCTGGAACGACCGCTTGCCCGGCTCATCGTCGGATACGAGGTGCCCGCCGGTGATGTGACCAAGGAGCGAGCCAAGCGCGGTGGTCGCCGGCGGCGCCGACAGAGCCTCGCCCTTGCGTTCCGCAGCCGCAAAGCGACCAGCCAACAGGCCGATCGCCGCACTTTCAACATAACCTTCGCAGCCGGTGATCTGGCCGGCGAACCGAAGACCAGGGCGGCTCTTCAGGGTGAGTGTCCTGTCGAGCAGGATCGGCGAGTGGATGTAGGTGTTGCGATGCAGGCCGCCGAGACGCGCGAACTCCGCGTTCTGCAGGCCGGGGATCATCCGGAAGATCTCGGCCTGTGCGCCATACTTCAGCTTCGTCTGGAAGCCGACCATGTTGTAGAGCGTGCCGAGCGCGTTGTCCTGGCGCAGTTGAACGACGGCATATGGCTTGACGGTCGGGTTATGCGCGTTCGTCAGGCCCATCGGCTTCATCGGACCGTGGCGCAGCGTTTCGCGTCCGCGCTCCGCCATGACTTCGATCGGCAGGCAGCCGTCGAAATAGGGGGTGCCTTCCCATTCCTTGAAGCCGACGGTGTCTCCTGCGATCAGCGCGTCGATGAAGGCATTGTACTGCTCTTCATCGAGCGGGCAGTTGATATAGTCCTTGCCCGTGCCGCCGGGTCCGACCTTGTCATAGCGCGACTGGTACCAGCAGATGTCCATGTCGATGGAATCGCGGTGCACGATCGGCGCGATGGCGTCGAAGAAGGCGAGGTGGTCTTCGCCTGTTTCAGCCTGGATGGCGGCCGCGAGCGACGGCGAGGTGAGGGGGCCGGTCGCGATGACGGCGAGGTCCCATTCGCGTGGTGGCAGGCCCTGCACTTCTTCACGAACAACCGTGATCAGCGGGTGGTTCTGGATTGCTGCGGTCACGGCATCGGAAAAACCGTCCCGATCAACCGCAAGTGCACCACCGGCAGGCACCTGGTTGCGGTCGGCCGACGCCATGATCAGCGAACCTGCCAGGCGCATCTCGGCATGGATCACGCCAACGGCATTGGCGGTTGCATCATCGGAGCGGAAGGAGTTGGAGCAGACGAGTTCTGCAAGCCCATCGGTCTTGTGCGCATCGGTGCCGCGCACGCCGCGCATTTCATGAAGGACGACCGGGACGCCGGCTGATGCGATCTGCCAGGCCGCTTCGGAGCCGGCCAGTCCGCCGCCGATGACATGGATGGGGGAATAGGTATTGGTGCTCATGGGCGCGTCATTATCACGGCCGCCTTGCGACGCAAACGCCTAAGGCAGGGGAACACGAGTTTCCCGAATCAAAAAAGGCACCGCGAGGGTGCCTTCGACATGCAGGTATTGTTGGCGCCGCAGGTATGCGGCAGCCGCTTAGCGATAGGAACGGGCAGCAATGCTACGGATGTCGTAGCGGGTCAGGCCGATGTCGTTGAGCGCCTGGTTGGACAGGTTGCCCAGTTCGTTCATCGTGCGGCGGTAGCTGATCCAGTTCTTTGCAATGCGGAGCGGGTTCATGGTCGTTTCCTCAAGATCTTTGTCCTGATGCTCTCATCGTCATCAGCGATGAGCTTGATATAGTGCGTCCATGGTGGATATTGCAGTGCGAAAAATGTGCGACTGCTATGCATTTATGCAGGATGATGATGATAAAGAAGGCGGGGGCTGAAAAACGAGCATTCGTCGCGTGTCAGCTAGCCCAGTGTGCAAAAACGAAAAGCGCCCCGATTGGAGCGCTTTTGGGGTAGTTCGGTATGTGCCGGAAGTGGCTTAGAAGCCGACAGCCGAACGTGCAACGCGACGGATGTCAGCGCGGCCGATGCCGAGGTCCGAAAGCTCGCGATCGCTCATGCGGCCGAGTTCGTTGATGGTTTCGCGGTACTTGCGCCAGTCGTTGATTTTCTTGGCAAAGTTCATGGTCTTGATCCTTCTCGAAGCCCTTGTTCAGCAGCGTTTGCGCCGAACTCGATTTGATGAGCGGGATATATGTTGCAGCGCGAAGAAGTAAAAGCGAGCATTCGGTATGCCACCTATGCGCGTCACGCATTGCGACGACATTGATGCGCGCAAACTGCGCAGGAATTGAGCGGGATGGTTCGGTGGACCAGAAACAACAACGCCCACCGGGGGAGGAGGTCCGGCGGGCGTCGTTATGTTGACCGACGATTTGGGAGAGGAGGCTCGTCGGTCTTGTCGACAGGCGCTGGGAGGAGGGTGCGCATGTCGAATTCGGTTGTGCAGCTATGGTGAGCTTTCCACCATGAACCGTCAGCGCCCCGCTTCGTTCCCGGCCCGACCTGCAGAATGTGCAATCAACCGAACGGGCGGGAGGTTAGAACATCCTCAGGCAAGTCATGCAGCGAAGGGGCAACTGCATATTGTTAGGTCAGGATCATATACATTAGATTTTAATTGAATGTTAACGGCGCCGGGCGCGGTGCGGTCAGCGACGCGGCATGATGCCGATTTTCTGTTCGGATGATCCCGAAAATCACTGGTCTTAAGAAAGCTTCATTTTCCCTTTGCGTGCGCCAAAACGGGTGTTATAGAGACGCGCGCTCCGGAAGGCCTCGTCGCGAGGATTTTCGACGCTGTCGGGGCGCGGGTATGGTGAAATTGGTAGACACGCCAGATTTAGGTTCTGGTGCCGCAAGGCGTGGGAGTTCAAGTCTCTCTACCCGCACCAGAACTGTCGAGCGCGGTCGGAGCCGCTTTCGGCTTAGACATGCGCTCCGCGAAGCCGCGGCTGGTCTCTTTGAAGTTCCGGCGTTGTGCTCTTGAAACACTGGCTGTCGAGCACCGCCGCCACGATATGAAGGTTTGAAAATGCAGGTTACCGAAACGCTCGCTGAAGGGCTGAAGCGCGAAATTAAGGTCGTTATCCCCAAGCAGGAGATGGAGCAGGAGCTCAACGTTCGCCTCGCCGACGCGAAGGATAAGGTCCGCATCAATGGTTTCCGTCCGGGCAAGGTTCCGGTTGCGCATCTGAAGAAGATGTACGGCAAGTCGATCATGGCCGACCTCGTCAACGAGATCGTTCGTGACCGTCCGGGCAAGATCCTGGCAGAGCGCGGCGAAAAGTCTGCGACGCAGCCGGCCATTTCGATGACCGAGGACGAGGCAGAAGCTGACAAGATCCTCAACGCACAGGCTGACTTCGAATTCACCCTGTCCTACGAAGTAATTCCGCCGATCGAGCTGCAGTCCACGGACGGCATCTCGGTTGTTCGCGAAGTCGTTGAAGTCTCCGACGAGGAAGTCAACGAGCAGATCGAAAAGATTGCCGAAAGCGCGCGCACCTTCGAAACGAAGGACGGTAAGGCTGAGAACGGCGACCGCGTCACCATGAACTACCTCGGCAAGGTTGACGGCGAAGCCTTTGATGGCGGCGCTGCTGAAGATGCCGAACTGGTTCTCGGCTCCGGCCGCTTTATCCCCGGCTTCGAAGACCAACTGGTCGGCATCAAGGCTGGCGACGAAAAGCAGATCACCGTGACGTTCCCGGCTGAATATCCGGCTGCGAACCTGGCCGGCAAGGAAGCCACCTTCGACATCACCGTCAAGGAAGTGGCTGCTCCGTCTGCTCTCGAGATCAACGATGAACTGGCTTCCAAGCTCGGCATCGAATCGGTTGATCGCCTGAAGGAAATCGTTCGCGGCCAGATCGAAAGCCAGTACGGCAACCTGACCCGCCAGAAGGTGAAGCGTCAGATCCTCGACCAGCTCGACGGCATGTACCAGTTCGAAACCCCGCAGAGCCTCGTTGACGCGGAATTCGAAAACATCTGGCGCCAGATCAACACAGATCTGCAGCAGTCGGGCAAGACCTTCGAAGACGAAGACACGACGGAAGAAGAAGCCCGTGCGGAATACCGCAAGCTGGCTGAGCGTCGCGTTCGTCTCGGCCTCGTTCTCTCCGAAATCGGCGAAAAGGCCGGCGTTGAAGTGACCGAAGAAGAAATGCAGCGCGCACTTTACGCACAGCTGCAGCAGTTCCCGGGCCAGCAGAAGGAAATTCTCGACTTCTTCCGCAACACGCCTGGCGCTTCCGCTTCGCTGCGCGCACCGATCTTCGAAGAGAAGGTTGTCGACAAGCTGCTCTCCGAGATCAAGGTCACCGACAAGACCGTGAGCAAGGAAGAGCTGATGGCTGACGACGAGGAAGGCGCCGAAGCCGCCGCCGAAAAGCCTGCCAAGAAGAAGGCTGCGCCGAAGAAGGCCAAGGCCGAAGCTTCTGCAGAAGCTGCTGAAGGCGAAGAGGCTGCTCCGAAGAAGAAGGCAACGAAGAAGAAGGCTGCCGAAGAAAGCGCCGAATAAGCTTCACGCCCTATGAATAAGAAAGCCGGGTCGAAAACGATCCGGCTTTTTTTGTTGTCCGTCCCATTTGTGAACTGCCGCCATGATCCGCATCGAAAACATCAGCAAGTCGAACAGCCATCGCATCCTCTTCATCGAAGCGTCGGCGGCGCTGAACCGCGGCGAAAAGATAGGCCTGGTCGGCCCGAATGGTGCCGGCAAGACGACGCTGTTTCGGATGATCACCGGCCAGGACCTGCCGGACGAAGGCCAGGTTTCGGTCGATAAGGGCGTCACCATCGGATACTTCAATCAGGATGTCGGTGAGATGTCCGGTCGCAGCGCGGTGGCTGAGGTCATGGATGGCGCAGGCCCCGTCAGTGTCGTCGCAGCCGAACTGCGCGAACTGGAGGCGGCCATGGTCGATCCCGACCGCTTGGACGAGATGGACCAGATCATCGAGCGTTATGGCGAGGTGCAGGCGCGTTACGAGGAACTTGACGGCTATGGGCTTGAGGGCCGGGCGCGCGAGGTTCTGGACGGCCTGAGCTTCACGCAGGAGATGATGGATGGCGATGTCGGCAAGCTGTCCGGCGGCTGGAAAATGCGCGTGGCGCTCGCCCGTATTCTCCTGATGCGTCCGGACGTCATGCTGCTCGACGAGCCGAGCAACCACCTGGATATCGAGAGCCTGATCTGGCTGGAGCAGTTCCTGCGCGGATATGACGGCGCACTTCTGATGACCTCGCACGACCGCGAGTTCATGAACCGCATCGTCACCAAGATCATCGAGATCGATGCAGGCTCGCTCAATACCTATTCCGGCGACTACGGTTTTTACGAGCAGCAGCGCGCGCTGAACGAAAAGCAGCAGCAGGCACAATTCGAGCGCCAGCAGGCCATGCTGGCGAAGGAGATCAAGTTCATCGAGCGGTTCAAGGCCCGCGCTTCGCACGCGTCCCAGGTGCAGAGCCGGGTGAAGAAGCTCGACAAGATCGAGCGCGTCGAGCCGCCGAAGCGTCGCCAGACGGTTGCCTTTGAGTTCCAGCCGGCCCCACGCTCGGGCGAAGACGTGGTGAGCCTCAAGGGCGTCGCCAAGAAATACGGAAGCCGCACGATCTATGACGGTCTCGACTTCATGATCAAGCGCCGCGAGCGCTGGTGCATCATGGGCATCAATGGGGCGGGTAAATCGACGCTGCTGAAGCTCGTCGCCGGCGCAACCGAGCCCGACGATGGAAGCGTTTCGATCGGTGCCAGCGTCAAGATGGGCTATTTTGCGCAGCACGCCATGGACCTGCTGGATGGCGACTTGACGGTCTTTGAATGGCTCGAGCAGGAGTTCCCGCGGGCGGGGCAGGGATCCTTGCGCGCGCTTGCCGGCTGCTTCGGCTTTTCAGGCGACGATATCGAGAAGAAGTGCCGAGTGCTTTCGGGTGGCGAGAAGGCCAGGCTCGTCATGGCCGCCATGCTGTTTGATCCGCCGAACCTTCTCGTGCTCGACGAGCCGACGAACCATCTCGACCTCGACACGAAGGAAATGCTGATCAAGGCGCTTTCCGATTACGAAGGCACGATGCTGTTCGTCAGCCACGACCGCCACTTCCTGGCCGAGCTATCGAACCGCGTGCTCGAACTGACGCCGGACGGCATCCACCGCTACGACGGTGGTTATACCGAATATGTGGAGCGGACGGGTTACGAAGCACCCGGGCTGCAAGCCTGACGCAAGCCTCGACCACTAGCTCAGGCGCTGCTGCGGGTCGTTAACCTTTTGTTAACCGTGTGGGGGTAGCTAGGCACCTTGTGCCCAGCGGCGCGACCCGACGTTTTTTGATGACGTCGATTTGATCGGAATCGAATTTCACGTTATCGATACTGCGATCGGTTTGATCACTAACTTCTACACGGGGGAGGGTAGCGATGGCGACCAAGGCGAAACATCTTCTGCGGCCGGCTCTTTGCCTCGCGGCAGCACTGCTTCTTTCAGCCTGCACATCCGCGCAGACGACGTCTTCCATCTCCCCGAACGCGACGGTGAAGCAGACGCCGATTCCGAAGAAGAAGCAGGTTTACCACTACACCCCCGCCGACCGTGACTGCATGAAGCGCGCCATGTATTTCGAATCCGAGCGCTCCAGCCGCGATGGACTGTTGGCCGTTGGCACAGTCATCATGAACCGCCTGACCTCGGACGCCTATCCCTCCACCATCTGCGGCATTGTTGGCCAGGAAAAGCAGTTCGCACCGGGCGTGCTGACGCGCGAGGTGAAGGCGGCAGCGCATCCCGAGCTCGACGAAGCGGTGGACGCCATCATCCGCGGCGAGCGCAATCCGGATGTGAAAGACGCGATGTTCTTCCACACCGCAGGCCTCAAGTTCCCCTACCGCAACATGCATTATGTGACCGTGGCGGGGGGCAATGCCTTCTACGAGAAGCGCGGCAAGGATGGTGAGCTCCAGACACCGCCGCCGAAGCCGGCAGATGAGTATGTCCTCGCCCTGGTTCAGGAAGCAAAGGATCCGCTGGAATCGATTGGGCGCAAGGAGTTCGACGTTGCCTCCATCCCGGTCAGCGAATCAGTGCTGACGGCGGAGGTGCCTGTGCCGGTTCAGAAGCCGGCGTCCACGATTACGCTCTACACAGAAGCGGCGCCGGCGAAGGCTGATCCGACGGCACAACTGATCCTGGCGAACGCCAAGGCGGGTGACTGGGAGCCGCGCTTCGATACCAGCACCGAAGCGAAACGCCCGGGTGCCGGCATCAAGCAGACGCCCTGATCAGTCAGGCCTGATTTTCGAGCTCGGCCGCAGCGGCATTGTCTAACTCGTTGGCGCGGATATAGGCGTCGCGCAGCGCCAGCCGGCCGAAATACTGCTCGAAGGCCGGTCGCTTCTCGATCGTGCCGAACTGAAGCCCATAACCGATCTGTGAGCCGACATAGACATCAGCAGCGCTGAAGGTGTCGCCGGCGATATAGGAGTTGGTGCGCACCGCAGCTTCCAGCGTGTCCATGACATCCGAAAACGTGCCGTAGCCCACCATGCGCTCGCGCTCCTTGGGCACTTCGAACCCGAGCACGCGGTTGCTGACGGCAGCCTCCAGCGGACCCGCGGCATAGAACATCCAGCGATAGTAATTGCCGCGGTGTGCGGGCGGAGGGGCAAGCCCCTTGCGTGGAAAGGCATCGGCCAGATAGGCGCAGATGGCGGCACTTTCCGTCACTGTCGTCTTGCCATGGACGATTGCCGGAACCTTGCCCATCGGGTTGACCTGTCGATAGGCCTCGCCCTTCATGCTGGTGCCGAACTGCAGGATTTCGACGCGGTATGGCACGCCGATCTCTTCCAGCATCCATCGGGCGATGCGACCGCGGGACAATGGGTTGGTGTAGAGAATCAGTTCATCGGACATCTGAAAACTCCCGTGCTGGCAGCAAGCCTATGATGGCTGGATAATATGTGGTCTGGATCTGCGTCTAAAGAGGCTTGCGGTACTGAATGAAACCGGAGCGGTCAGCGACGCGATCGTAAAGGCGCCGCGCTGTCGCGTTGCTCTCGTGCGTCAACCAATAGAGGCGACCGGCATTGTTCTGGCGTGCAAGGTCGGCGGCCGCGTCGATCAGCGCTTCGCCGGTGCCCTTGCCGCGCTGGCTTTCGTCAACGAAGAGGTCCTGCAGGTAACACGTAACGTCCGGCAGCCACGTGGAGCGGTGAAAGATGAGGTGGACGAGTCCGACCATCACGTCGTTCTCGAGCGCCACGTGTCCGTGCATCGGTTCGGCGGGGTCTAGCAATCGCCGCCAGGTAATGTCGTATTGTTCAGTCGGGAGTGTGGTTGCGTAGAACTGAAGATATTTCCTCCAGAGGTCCTCCCATTCCGTACGATCGGATGCGGCAAGCGGACGGATCGAATTAGCCATGCAACCTCCCAAAGAAAAACGGCGGAGATTTCTCCCCGCCGTTCCACTTTAAGCAGATTCGGTTGCCTTAGGCAGCCATTGCGGCCTTCAGGTTTTCGTCGATCTTGTCGAGGAAGGCCGTCGTGGAAAGCCACGGCTGATCCGGACCGATGAGGAGCGCAAGGTCCTTCGTCATGTAGCCGGATTCGACTGTGTCGACGCAAACCTTCTCGAGCGTCGACGCAAAGCGGGCAAGCTCGGCGTTGTCGTCGAGCTTTGCGCGATGTGCGAGGCCGCGCGTCCAGGCGAAGATCGACGCGATCGAGTTCGTCGAGGTTTCCTGGCCCTTCTGGTGCTGGCGGTAGTGACGCGTAACCGTGCCGTGAGCTGCCTCGGCTTCAACCGTCTTGCCATCCGGGGTCAGCAGAACCGAGGTCATCAGGCCGAGCGAGCCGAAGCCCTGCGCAACGGTGTCGGACTGAACGTCGCCATCGTAGTTCTTGCAGGCCCAGACGTAGCCGCCGGACCACTTCAGGGCGGCTGCAACCATGTCGTCGATCAAGCGGTGCTCGTAGGTGATGCCGGCTTCATCGAACTTCGCCTTGAATTCGGTCTGGTAGACTTCTTCGAAGATGTCCTTGAAGCGGCCGTCATAGGCCTTGAGGATGGTGTTCTTGGTCGACAGGTAGACCGGCCACTTGCGCATCAGGCCATACATCATAGAGGCGCGGGCGAATTCGCGGATCGAGTCGTCGAGGTTGTACATCGCCATGGTGACGCCAGCGCCCGGAGCGTTGAAGACGTCCTTTTCGATGACGGTGCCGTCTTCACCAACGAACTTGATGGTGAGCTTGCCCTTGCCCGGGAACTTGAAGTCGGTGGCGCGGTACTGGTCACCAAAGGCGTGACGGCCGACAACGATCGGCTGCGTCCAGCCCGGGACGAGGCGCGGAACGTTCTTGCAGATGATCGGCTCGCGGAAGATCACTCCGCCGAGGATGTTGCGGATCGTGCCGTTCGGGCTCTTCCACATTTCCTTCAGGCCGAACTCCTTCACGCGGGCTTCGTCCGGCGTGATGGTGGCGCACTTGATGCCAACGCCGTGCTTCTTGATGGCATGGGCGGCGTCGATGGTGACCTGGTCGTTGGTCGCGTCGCGGTTCTCGACAGACAGGTCGTAATATTCAATGTCCAGATCGAGGTAGGGAAGGATCAGCTTGTCCTTGATGAGCTGCCAGATGATGCGGGTCATCTCATCGCCGTCGAGGTCGACGACGGGATTGGCTACCTTGATCTTTTGCATTGGTTTCCTCTTACAGTCTGTCGCGGGACCGGTGATCCCGTCGTGGTGGACATGGTGCGTGCGCTATAGCATCGCGGGCACGGAACGCAAAGGCATTCGCAGTCCAAAAATCCTGCCGCGGCGCGGGTTATTTCCACCTTCTGCCTGCGCCTGACGATTGCCCTTGCCAAACCACAAACCGGGGCTAATGTCCGCGCAATCGCTCTCGAACCACCGGATCTCGATCATGCGGATTTTGCCGCTCGCCCTCGCGCTTTCTCTCGTCTCGACGATGTCGCTGGCCGCCGACGCCACCGATCCGGTCAAGGAGGTGATGAAGGTCACCGAAGACAACTGGAATTCCAATGAAAGCGACTGGAAGTTCATCTTCGACAAGGAGCCGCTGGCGCGCCTTTTCAGCAAGCGCTTCCAGGCCGCCTATGCGGAGGCATCCAAGCATCCGGCTTATGACACGGAGAACAACGAGCCGGGTGATCCTTTCGGCTATGATGTCATCACCAGTTCGCAGGATGGCTGCCCGCTGAAGGACATTGCCATCAACCCAGCGCCCGCCGCCAATGGCATGACGGATGTGACGGTGACCTTCAAGATGTGGACGTGCATCGATGAGGCGGAAGTAAAGGACAGCACCAGCGAGGTTCATTTCGACGTTATCGAGGAAGATGGCCGGCCGGTGATTGATGACATTCACCGGGTTGTCGAAAACGAGCGCGATTCCGTCATCGAGGAAATGGAGTCCATCGCCAAGGGCGAATGACCCTCTCTACCGCTTGCGCAGGGTAGGCGGCAGATGGGCTGGCGGCCTGCGATGCCGCTTGTCGTGTCTGCCAAGGGTTGTGCGCTGCCGGGGCTAGGGCTATTGCGGTCGCACAATTTGCAGAAGTGGACGATCATGTCAGGCACCAACAGCGAGCGCGAACTTATTGCCGAAGGCCCGGCCATTATTCTGGTCGAACCCCAGCTTGGCGAGAATATCGGCATGGTGGCGCGCGCCATGGCCAATTTTGGCCTCGCGGAACTGCGGCTCGTGAACCCGCGTGATGGCTGGCCAAGCGAAAAGGCGCGGTCGGCGGCCTCCAAGGCTGACCACGTCATCGACGGCACCAAGGTTTACGAGACGCTGGAAGAGGCAATCAAGGACCTCAATTTCGTGTATGCGACGACAGCCCGCGAACGCTATGGCTTCAAGCCGGTCCGATCGCCGGTGACGGCGGCCGACACGCTGCGGCAGAAATTCCGTGCGGGTGAAAAGACAGGCATCCTCTTTGGCCGCGAGCGCTGGGGCCTGACGAACGAAGAAGTTGCGCTGGCCGACGAGATCGTGACGTTTCCGGTCAATCCGGCCTTCGCCTCGCTTAACATCGCCCAAGCCGTGCTCCTCATGTCCTATGAGTGGATGAAGTCCGGCCTTGAAGATCTTGCCGAAACAGCCTTTCTCCCGATTGAGCAGCGGCCTTCGACGAAGGAGCAGGTGCTTGGCCTATTCGAGCATCTGGAAGAGGCGCTGGACGCCCGCAACTACTTCCACCCGCCGTCCAAGAAACCGCGCATGGTCGACAACCTGCGCGCCGTCATCTCAAGACGTGGTTTTACCGAGCAGGAAATCAGCGTCTTTCGCGGCGTGATCAATTCGCTGGACCGTTTCCCGCGTCGCTGGCCGAAGCAGGAAAAGCCGGGGGACCAGGAACCGAGCCCGGCAGAAACGAGCAAGGCAGATGACGCCGAAGCCTGAGCTGAAACCCGTCCTGATGTTCGACTCCGGCATCGGGGGGCTGACGGTTCTGCGCGAAGCGCGCGTGCTGATGCCCGAGCGCGGCTTCATCTATGTCGCTGATGATGCTGGGTTTCCTTATGGCGGCTGGGAGGAGCCGGCGCTGCGCAGCCGTATCCTGACGCTGTTTGAAAAGCTGCTTGCGGAGTACGATCCGGAAGTCTGCGTCATCGCCTGCAACACTGCGTTTACGCTGGCTGGCGCGGATCTGCGGGAAGTCTTTCCCACCATGACCTTTGTCGGTACGGTGCCGGCAATCAAGCCCGCGGCTGAACGCAGCCGCTCCGGCCTCGTTTCGGTGCTGGCAACCCCGGGCACAGTGAAGCGCGCCTATACCCGCGACCTCATCCAGTCCTTTGCGAGCCAGTGCCATGTGCGCCTGGTCGGCTCCGAAAACCTCGCCCGAATGGCGGAAGCTTATATCCGGGGCGAAACTGTGTCGGATGAGGCGGTCATGGCGGAAATCTCGCCGTGCTTCATTGAGAACAACGGCCGCAAGACGGACATCGTCGTGCTCGCCTGCACCCACTATCCCTTCATGGCAAATGTCTTTCGTCGGCTGGCGCCTTGGCCCGTGGATTGGCTCGACCCGGCGGAAGCGATCGCGCGACAGGCACGACGCAAGGTGCCGGCGGTCGAGGGGGCTGAGCACCCGGACAACTATGACTTTGCCGTCTTCACCTCGGGCCAGCCGGATTTCTCAACGCGCCGCCTGATGCAGGGATTTGGCCTGCGCACGTGATCTGATCTTGGTACGCCGTCGCGAGACTGGCTTGATGATGAAGACTCGCTGGAGAGAATTCGATGTCACTTGAACATTGGCTCGCTTTTGTCGCGGCGTCCGCGGTGCTGCTCGCTATTCCGGGCCCGACGATCCTGCTCGTCATCTCCTATGCCCTGACCCACGGCCGCAGGGTCGCTTCGGCAACCGTTGCCGGTACGGCGCTTGGCGATTTCACCGCCATGACGGCGTCCATGTTGGGGCTCGGGGCGTTGCTGGCGACATCGGCGATGCTCTTCACCATCCTGAAGTGGCTTGGGGCCGCATACCTCATCTATCTCGGCATCAAGCTTTGGCGCGCGCCGGTCTCCGAGCAGAACACAGAAGCCGTGGAAACCGCCGAGGCAAGGCCGTTCCGCATCTTCCTCCATGCCTATGCCGTGACTGCCTTGAACCCGAAAAGCATCGTCTTCTTCGTGGCCTTCCTTCCGCAGTTCCTCAACCTCACGAAACCGCTCTTCATGCAGATGTTGATCCTCGAGGCGACCTTCCTGACGCTCGCGACGCTGAACGCCACCTTGTACGGTCTGCTGGCCGCCATGGCGCGCAATCACATCCGTAAGCCGAAGGTGCAGCGCATCGTCAACCGCACCGGCGGATCGCTGATGATCGGCGCGGGGCTTCTGTCGGTCGGCTTCAAGCGCGCCACAGCCTGACACGAAAGACTGTGCATTTTCGGGATCAGGCAGCGAAACGAATCCATTTCTCTGTTATGAAGCCGCTCCCGCGGTGACTTGGTCACCGCCCATGGACAAGACGCGAGGACATTCATTGCAAGTCGGCATCGATATGGGAATTGTGTCCGGCGGAGACCCGGCCAAGCTCGATATCGAAGAGCTTCTGGCGACCCGTCTGTTGGTGCAGGGCAATTCCGGATCCGGTAAATCCCACCTGCTGCGGCGTCTGTTGGAGCAGTCGGCGCCGTGGGTGCAGCAGGTGGTGATCGATCCCGAAGGGGATTTCGTCACGCTCGCCGACAAGTTCGGACATGTCGTGGTCGATGGCGAGCGCACCGAGGCGGAGCTCGCAGGGATCGCCAACCGCATTCGCCAGCATCGCGTCTCCTGCGTCCTGACGCTGGAAGGGCTTGATCTCGAGGAACAGATGCGCGCTGCCGGCGCCTTCCTCAACGGTCTCTTCGATGCTGATCGTGACTTCTGGTATCCGGTGCTGGTCGTGGTGGATGAGGCGCAGATGTTTGCGCCCTCCGTTGGCGGCGATGTCTCGGAAGATGCCCGCAAGATGTCGCTCGGCGCGATGACCAACCTCATGTGCCGTGGACGTAAGCGCGGGCTTGCGGGCGTCATCGCCACGCAGCGCCTGGCGAAGCTTGCCAAGAACGTCGCGGCAGAGGCGTCAAACTTCCTGATGGGCCGTACCTTCCTTGATATCGACATGGCGCGTGCTGCGGATCTTCTCGGGATGGATCGGCGCCAGGCGGAAATGTTCCGTGACCTGAAGCGGGGTAACTTCGTAGCCCTCGGTCCAGCCTTGTCGCGGCGCCCGTTGCCCATCGTGATTGGCCCGGTCGAGACGTCCGCGCGCTCGTCGAGCCCCAAGCTCATGCCGCTGCCCGACGCACCGCAGGACGTCGAAGATCTGATCTTCACGCCGGATCCGGAAGAATTTACGCGGCCGATGATGGTGCGTCGGCATGCGCCGGCGCCGCGCCCGACAACGGATATCCTTGCTGAACTGACGCGGTCGGCGCCGGCGGCGACGCCAGCACCCCAGGAGCCGCGCGTCGCGCAGCCGGAACTAACGGCCGAGGAACGTGAGGAGCGGCTTAGCGCTGTCCTCTCCGAAATCCTCGATGACCCGCAGTCGGGTTACCGGACAGACTCGGTGCTCTACCAGGATTTCCTGGTTCGGGCGCGCATGCGTCGCTTGCCGGGGCCACCGCTCTCGCTGTCCGAGTTCCGGCGGCGGGCGGCAGTCGCACGTTCAGGCGTCGATCCGGAAACCGCGGCAGGGGAGGCCTGGGCGACCGCCTTGTCACTCTCCGCCAACGTCTCCGACGACCTGCAGGGCGTGTTCCTGATGATGGCGAAGGCCGCGATCTGCGGCGAGGTCTGCCCGTCCGATGCGAAGATTGCACGCGCCTATGGCACACATTCGGCCCGCCGGGCCCGCCGGCTGCTCGGCTACTTCGAAGAGCAGGGGCTGATCGTCGTCCACACCGATTTTGCCGGCAAGCGCATCGTTGCGTTTCCCGACCTGCAGGCCGAAACGGCGCCTGGCAGTGCGGACGCGCCAGACGATGGTGAGCAGCGCGTTGCGGCCGAATGAGAGCCGCTGTTGACAATTGCCGGACATCGGCCTAAAGACCCGCCCAACGCCGGGTGGAAACGCCCGGTGTTTTATTTGACATGTCCCGTGGTCTTCTCCGATCGCTTTCGTGAGAGGCCTGTCAGAGTTCTTCTTGAAGATCTCAGAGGAGGGCGTGTTTCCTCCGTCCAGCCTGTGTGAACATGCTGGTCTAACTGTTGAGAAGGAAATGCGATGAGCAAGCGCGAATCGTCCAAGTACAAAATTGATCGCCGCATGGGCGAAAACATCTGGGGCCGTCCGAAGTCCCCGGTAAACCGTCGCGAATACGGCCCGGGCCAGCACGGCCAGCGCCGCAAGGGCAAGCTTTCGGACTTCGGCGTGCAGCTGCGCGCCAAGCAGAAGCTGAAGGGCTACTACGGCGACGTTCGTGAAAAGCAGTTCCGTGCGATTTACGACGAAGCCAACCGCCGCAAGGGCGACACTTCGGAAAACCTGATCGGCCTGCTCGAATCCCGCCTGGACGCCATCGTCTATCGCGCAAAGTTCGTTCCGACCGTTTGGGCTGCTCGTCAGTTCGTCAACCACGGTCACGTCACCGTCAACGGCGTCAAGGTCAACATCGGTTCCTACCGTTGCAAGCCGGGCGACGTTATCGAAGTTCGCCAGAAGTCGAAGCAGCTCGTTTCGGTTCTCGAAGCTGTTCAGCTCGCTGAGCGCGACGTTCCGGACTACATCGAGGCCGACCACAACAAGATGACCGCAACCTACGTTCGCGTTCCGAGCCTTTCGGACGTTCCGTATGCAGTTGTCATGGAACCGCATCTCGTCGTCGAATTCTATTCGCGCTGATATCGGTCCTTCTGGATCTCAAAAAAGAAGCCGCCTTTCGAGGCGGCTTTTTTATTGCATGTCGTTCTGGCTTCGCCTGTTCGGCTGGAGCCGCCTCACTTGGAGGCGGCAAGTTTTGCCTTCGCCGGTGCCGGTTTGTCGGGCAGGGCTGTTGCCGTCGAATCGGTCGACTGTGCCGTCGCCACCGGCGCTTCCTTCGGGCCGACGCCCATGCGGTTCCAGGCATCGAGGCCTGCGATCTTGTAGGCTTCGGCAAGTGTTGGATAGTTGAAGGTATTTTCGACGAAATACTCGACCGTGCCTTTGAGGTTCAGCACCGCCTGGCCGATATGGACAAGCTCGGTCGCGCCTTCACCGACGATATGGACGCCGAGAAGGCGGCGGGTCTTCAGCGAAAAGATCAACTTCAGCATGCCGGTGTCGAGGCCCATGATGTGGCCGCGCGACGTCTCGCGGAACCTCGCGATCCCGCACTCATACGGGATGCCGCGCTCCTTCATTTCTTCTTCGGTGAGGCCGCAGGTAGAAATCTCCGGGACGGCGTAAATGCCGTAGGGGAAATATTTCTGCGGCTCCATGGCGATCTCGCCAACCGCAACGCGCGCGGCGATGCGGCCTTGCTCCATGGAGGTGGAGGCAAGGCTCGGGAAGCCCACGACGTCGCCGGCGGCGAAGATGCCCTTCACCGAGGTCTCGAACGTTTCCGGGTTCACCTTCAGGCGTCCGCGGCTGTCTGCTTCCAGTCCTGCGGCCGGCAGGTTGAGCGACTCGGTGGCGCCCATGCGGCCGGCGGCAAACAGCACCATGTCGGTAACGATGGTGCGGCCGGAATCGACCTTCACGGAAACCTTGCCATCGGGCAGGCGCTCCACCTTCTCGGCTCGCTGCCCGAGAAGCAGCTTCATGTTCCGGTCGCGCAGCTGGTAGGTGAAGTCTTCGATGATTTCCTTGTCGATGAAGTCGAGCATCGTCGTCTTTGGATCGATGACCGTGACGGCGGTATCGAGCGCCGAGAAGATCGTCGCATATTCAATGCCGATGACGCCCGCGCCGATGACGACCATGGAACGCGGCAGCTCTTCGATGTCCAGCAACTCGTCGCTGTCGATCACCGACTTGCCATCGAATGGAATGTAGTCCGGGCGGAACGGCTTGGTGCCGACGGCGAGCAGGATCGAGGTGCCGGCGACGTGCATCGTCTCCCCATCGTCCTTCAAAATCTCCAGCGTATCCGGTGTGACGAAGCTCGCGGTGCCGCGGATGTGTTGTACGCGATTGCGGGCGAACTGGTGTTCGAGCACCTCGACCTCGTGGTCCAGCGTGATCAGCAGCCGGCGGCGCAGGTCATCGGCGCTGATCTCCTGCTTGACGCGGTAGGCGCGACCGTAAAATCCGCGTTCGCGCCAGCCGGTGAGGTTCAAGGCGGTCTCGCGAAGGGTCTTGGACGGGATCGTTCCGGTATGGACCGAAACACCGCCGACCCGTTTTCCCTGTTCGATCACCACAACCTTTTTGCCAAGTTTTGCGGCCTGGATGGCTGCGCGCCGACCAGCAGGGCCGCTGCCGACGACGATGAGGTCGTAATGGTTCATGAAAATGCTCCGCTCACTTCTCGCTGCCAGCGAGGTTGTCGGTTCTTGTCTAGCAATCTTTCCTAAAGGTTTGATTGCCGACGATGCACTGCAATAACAAAGACGTAGACACAGTGTTTCAAGTCTGGGTGACGCAAGTCGCAGGTGGCGGCTTATCTATGCGCGCAACTAGAAAAGCCGCAGGCCCTTGAGGCTGACGTGGCCGTCCTTGCCGATAATGATATGATCGTGGACGGTGATGCCAAGCGGTTTTGCCGTATCGACGATGGTTTTCGTCATGTCGATATCAGCGCGCGACGGGGTCGGATCGCCACTTGGATGATTGTGTACGAGAATGATTGCGGTGGCCGAAAGTTCAAGCGCGCGCCGTACCACCTCGCGGGGGTAGACTGGCGTGTGGTCCACTGTACCTTGTCCCTGCACCTCGTCAGCGATCAGAACATTGCGCTTGTCGAGAAACAGGATGCGGAACTGCTCGCGAGTCTCGTAGGCCATGACTGCCTGACAGTAGTCGATGACGGATGACCAGGAACTGAGGACCTGCTTGTTGCGGACGCCGCTTTTCAGCATCCGCTGCGCCACCGTGGCCACCAGTTTGAGGTCGACTGCAACACCTTCGCCAACGCCCTTCACCTCCTGCAGGAGGGAGATCGGTGCTCCAAACACGCCGGCGAGAGTGCCGAAACGGTCGAGCAGGGCTTTCGCCAGGGGCTTGGTGTCGCGCTGCGGGATCGAGCGGAAAAGATAAAGCTCGAGGATCTCGTAGTCGGCGAGCGCCGCGTCACCATGCTCGCGGTACTTGGCGCGCACGCGGTCGCGATGGCCGTGATAGTGAACGGCTGTGTCGGGCTTGACGGCAGCAGGCGCTTTCTTGCTGCCCTTCGGCTTGATCACCTGCTCGGCGAAAAAGCCTCGCTCATCCTCCAGCAGGGAGGTTTGGACGTCCGGCGGCGGGGCTGGACGTTTCGCCATGTCAGCTCGTCAGCGGCGGCAGGCCCGGCCGGTCCAGACCGGCAGGCGACAAGGTGAAGATTTCGCAGCCGGTCGCCGTCACGCCAATCGCGTGCTCGTATTGCGCCGAAAGCGAGCGGTCGCGTGTAACGGCTGTCCAGCCGTCCGAAAGCACCTTCACATGCGGCTTGCCGAGATTGATCATCGGCTCGATCGTGAAGATCATGCCTTCCTTGATCTCCGGACCTTCGTCGGCGCGCCCATAGTGCAGGATGTTGGGCGAATCGTGGAACAGCCGTCCGACGCCATGGCCGCAGAAATCTCGCACCACCGAGCAGCGTTCGCCTTCGGCATAAGTCTGGATCGCTTGGCCGATCGCGCCGGTGCGGGCGCCGGGCTTCACCTCGGCAATGCCGCGCATCAGGCACTCATAGGTGACTTCCAGCAGCCGTTCGGCGGCGCGCTTGATCTGCCCGACAGGATACATCCGGCTCGAGTCGCCATGCCAGCCGTCGAGGATATAGGTGACATCGATGTTGACGATGTCGCCTTCGCGCAGCGGCTTGTCTTCCGGCATGCCGTGGCAGACCACGTGGTTGATGGAGGTGCAGACGGAATATTTGTAGCCACGGTAATTCAGCGTCGCCGGCAGCGCGCCGTGATCCATGCCGAACTCGAACACGAACCGGTCGATTGCGCTTGTTGTGACGCCAGGCTGGATGATCGCAGCCAGTTCATCCAGGCAGCGTGCCGTCAGCAGGCACGCCTTGCGCATGCCCGCAAAATCCGTCGCCGGGTCGTAAAGACGGATCGCACCCGTGTTCTTCATGGGTGCGGATACGGCTTCGATATAGTTGACCATTGTTCTTCTCTCGTAATCTTCTTGTTCATAAAGCAGCCGGGCCCGTCTCGTCCATCAAAAGGGAGCAGGTTTCTGCATTTCCTTTCGGTGAACGACGGGTCGCAGGAGAGGCTCGGTCTGGCGCTGGGATGTGTCGCCAGCTGGTGACGTCTCAGGCGCGCTCCAGAACGTAGGTGCCGGGCGCATCGACGATTGCGTTCAAAGCGGAGCCGCCGGGTTTGCGGGCCGGCACGCGCGTCGCATCCTTTTCTTCCACCCAGGCGTGCCAGTGCGGCCACCAGGAGCCCCTGGTTTCCTCCGCCTTCGCCAGCCAGTCCTCATAGGAGCCCGTCGGCTTCTCGCCAACCCAGAACTGATACTTCTGCTTGGCTGGCGGATTGACGACGCCGGCAATGTGGCCGGAGCCGGACAGGACGAAATCGACCGGACCGCCGAACAGCCCCGAACCGAGGAAGACCGACTTCGCCGGCGCAATGTGATCCTCGCGGGTGGCGAGATTGTAGACCGGGATCTTGATGTCCTTGAGCGAGATCACCTTATCCCCCAGCTTCATCTCGCCCTTGCTCAATGCGTTGTTGAGGTAGCAGTTGCGCAGATAGAAGGCGTGGTTGGCTGCCGCCATGCGGGTCGAGTCTGAATTCCAGTGCAGCAGGTCGAAGGGCAGGGGCTCCTGGCCCTTGAGGTAATTATTGACCACGTAGGGCCAGATAAGTTCCGAAGCGCGCAGCATGTTGAAGGCTGTCGCCATCTTCGAGCCGTCGAGGTAGCCCACCGACTGCATCTGCTTCTCGATCGCCTCGAGCTGTTCTTCGTCGACAAAGACCTTGAGATCGCCCGCGTGTTCGAAATCAACCTGCGTGGTCAGGAAGGTGACGGACGCGATGCGGCTGTTCCTGGTTTTGGCGTGGTAGGCGAGGGTGGCCGCGAGTAAGGTGCCGCCGACGCAATAACCGATTGCATTGACCTGCTTCTCGCCCGTTGCCTTTTCGACCGTCTCCAGCGCGAAGTCGATCCCTTCGCGCATGTAGGACTCCCAGTCCTTCTTTGCGTGGCGTTCATCCGGGTTGACCCAAGAGATCACGAAGACTGTATGGCCCCGGTCGACGCACCACTTGATGAAGCTTTTTTCCGGGTTGAGATCGAGGATGTAGAACTTGTTGATCCATGGCGGGCAGATGAGCAGCGGGCGCTTCAGCACCGTGTCCGTACTCGCTTCGTATTGAAGGACTTCGCAGACTTCGTTCTGGGCAATCACCTTGCCGGGGGTGAGGGCGATGTTGCGGCCGATGGCGAACTTCGTGGAATCGGTATGGCGAAGCCGCAACTCACCACGGCCGGCAGCGATGTCTTCGGCAAGCATCTTCATGCCGGCGACAAAATTGGCACCATTGGTGGCGACCGTCTCGCGGTAAACTTCCGGATTGGTGACAGCAAAGTTGGCGGGAGACAGGGCAGCCGTGATCTGCTTCACATAAAAGGCGGCCTTGTGCTTCGTATGCGCATCCAGTCCCTCGGCTTCATCGACGAGTTTTTCAGCCCAGGATGCAGTGACGAGGTAGACCTGCCGCAGCAGTGCAAAGAACGGGTTCTTGATCCAGTCTTCGTCGGCGAACCGCTTATCCTTGGTCGGCGCCTCGGCTTCGACCGGAACCCCGCTGAACTGGTTCAACGTCCGCGTCCAGATGCCCATATAGCTTGAGAAAAGAAGCGTCTGCGCCTCGAGCGTCCGCTCCGGGTCCGCCATCCAGTATTCGGTGACGGCCGAGAGCGTCTTCACCAGGTCGTTCAGCGGGTTGGTATCGGGATGTGGGATTTCGCCGCGCTCGCGGGGCCCGAGCCATTCAGATGCAGCCTTGCCGAGGTTTTCTGCTGCGCGCGCAAGGTTCATGGCCAGCGTCTGCGGATCCGTGACCACGTAGGCCTCGACCGACCGGGGATCAAAGCCTGGAAAACCCTGTCCAGCCGCCCCTTTATCCTCGGTCTTTTCCGCCACGCGTGGCCTCCCCACTGGTTGTCGGCTGTTTTCGTTTGTACATTGTCCCTGAAAGTGAATACAAGTCCAGCGGCCGGCGCTTCAGGGACGGATCCGGCGACTCGGTTAGGTAGGTTGTTGAGATGGAAAAACTGAGGCAGGCAAGGGTTGGCTCGTCGCTTCTGGTCATGGCTGCGTGTGCGCCTTTGCTGTCGGGCTGCAACAGCCAGAGCTTTGCTCTCGATGACGGTATTCCCAACACGCCGCCTCCGGCTTTAATCACCCAGAGCAGCGCGGCACCGCCTCCAGGCCCCATCGTCAAGCGGAATACCGGCGTCTATCCGACCTTCAGCCCGACTTTGCGTGCTGCTGCGGAGCAGATCGAGGACGACGACTACCGGAAGACCGAGTCGCGGCTCGCCAGTCTGGCGCGGGCCCGCCAGAACGGCTCCATCTCCGAGGCTGAGTACAATCGCCGGGTGGCGGAGTATCGCAAGCTCGCCGCCGAACATGGCAAGGACGCGCAGGCCAACATCGCACGCTGAAATGCCCGGTAATTGGGGCTTGCCTTTCGCTCTGTTTGGTCGCAAAGCACAAATCGCTTAAGATGCGCCGGTGCGCGAAGCAACGCGCGCCTTTGCATCTCGTCACACTGAGCCCGAGGGAGCTATGGAAGAGTTTCATAAAGTCAGGCGCCTGCCGCCCTACGTTTTCGAACAGGTCAACCGTTTGAAAGCGAGCGCGCGAGCGGGTGGCGCCGACATTATCGATCTCGGCATGGGCAACCCGGACCTTCCGACGCCCAAGGCGATCGTCGACAAGCTGTGCGAAGTGGTCCAGGACCCGCGCACCCACCGTTATTCGTCATCCAAGGGCATTCCGGGGCTGCGCCGCGCGCAGGCCGCATATTACGCCCGCCGCTTCGGCGTGAAGCTCAACCCGGAAACCCAGGTCGTTGCGACACTGGGTTCGAAGGAAGGCTTCGCCAACATGGCGCAGGCGATCACGGCGCCCGGCGATGTCATCCTGTGCCCGAACCCGACCTATCCGATCCATGCCTTCGGCTTCCTGATGGCAGGTGGCGTAATCCGCTCCATGTCGGTGGAGCCAGACGAGAGCTTCTTCCCGCCGCTGGAACGCGCAGTCCGGCACTCGATTCCGAAGCCGCTGGCGCTGATCCTCAACTATCCGTCGAACCCGACGGCTTACGTTGCGACGCTCGACTTCTACAAGGACGTCATCGCCTTTGCGAAGAAGCACGACATCATCGTGCTGTCGGACCTTGCCTATTCGGAAATCTACTTCAACGACGCGCCGCCGCCATCCGTTCTGGAAGTTCCCCGCGCGATGGATGTGACCGTTGAATTCACGTCCATGTCGAAGACGTTTTCGATGCCCGGCTGGCGTATGGGCTTTGCCGTCGGCAACGAACGGCTGATCTCGGCACTGACGCGCGTGAAGTCCTACCTCGACTACGGCGCCTTCACGCCGATCCAGGTGGCCGCGACACACGCGCTGAACGGCGATGGCTCTGACATCGCGGAGGTGCGCAACGTCTACAAGCGTCGCCGCGACGTAATGGTGGAAAGCTTCGGCAAGGCGGGCTTCGAAGTGCCGCCACCGGCTGCGACCATGTTTGCCTGGGCGAAGATCCCGGAAAAGTTCCGCCATCTCGGCAGCCTGGAATTCTCCAAGCTCCTCGTCGAGAAGGCTGATGTTGCGGTTGCTCCCGGCGTCGGTTTCGGCGAGCAGGGGGATGACTATGTCCGCCTGGCGCTCGTTGAGAACGAGCATCGCATCCGCCAGGCTGCGCGCAACATCAAGAAGTTCCTCTCGACGGCCGACGACACGATGCACAACGTGATCTCGCTCAACACGCGTCGCTGAACCAGACAAACCTACCCTCGGTGGCTCGCCCGGAGCCACCGCCTCCCAAGCAAGCAGGAAGAAAAACCATGGCAGATGCCCTGAAGGTCGGCATTGCGGGTCTCGGCACCGTGGGTGCCTCACTCGTTCGGATCATCCAGAACCGCGCGAACGAACTTGCGACGACCTGCGGCCGTGCCATCGAGATCACTGCCGTCACGGCGCGCGACAGGAAGCGTGACCGCGGCATCGATATCTCCCGCATCCAGTGGTTTGATACGCCTGAGCAACTGGCCCGCGAAGCCGACATCGATGTCTTCGTGGAACTCGTCGGCGGTGCCGAAGGCGCTGCGGCGAACTCGGTTCGCGCAGCACTGGAGCGCGGTCTCCATGTGGTGACGGCCAACAAGGCACTGCTCGCAGCCTCCGGCGTCGAACTTGCCAAGATCGCCGAAGAGAAGGGCGCACTCCTCAATTTCGAGGCAGCGGTTGCCGGTGGCATCCCGGTCATCAAGGCGCTGCGCGAGTCGCTCACCGGCAACACGGTTTCCCGCGTCTACGGGATCATGAACGGCACCTGCAACTACATCCTGACCCGGATGGAGAAGGAAGGCCTCTCCTTTGCCGACTGCCTCAAGGAGGCGCAGCGGCTTGGTTATGCGGAAGCCGATCCTGCCTTCGACATCGAAGGTAATGATACCGCCCACAAGCTCGCGATCCTGACGACGCTTGCCTTCGGAACGCAGATCGCTGCAGACGAGATCTATCTTGAAGGCATCACCAATATTTCGATCGAGGATATCCGCGCGGCGTCAGACCTCGGCTACCGCATCAAGCTCCTCGGCGTCGCGTTACGGACCGAAAGCGGCATCGAGCAGCGCGTCCACCCGACCATGGTGCCTTACGACTCCGTCATCGCGCAGGTTGATGGCGTGACGAATGCGGTCGCCATCGAATCCGACATCCTCGGCGAGCTCCTGATGGTCGGCCCCGGTGCCGGCGGCAACGCCACCGCATCTTCCGTCCTGGGTGATATTGCCGATATCGCCAAGAGCCGTCCCGGCGCGCAGCGCGTGCCGGTGCTGGGTACACCAGCGGCCGCGTTGGCGCCCTACAAGCGCGCCCAGATGCAAAGCCATGAAGGTGGATATTTCATCCGCTTGACGGTTGCTGACCGAACCGGTGTCTTCGCAAGCATTGCGGCACGCATGGCCGAGAACGCCATCTCGCTCGAATCCATCGTCCAGCGCGCAAATCCGGACACTGCCGAAACGGCGAAGACCATTATCCTCGTCACTCACGCGACGATGGAAGATTCGATCCGCAAGGCGGTCGAGGCGATCAAGAGCGAGAGCTATCTCGTTGGCGAGCCGCAGGTCATCCGCATCGAGCGGCCGAAGGACCTCTGATTCACTGGCGCTTCCCGGCAGAAACGCAAAGCGATTCCGCTTTGCGCGGAAATGCAGTAGAAGCAGCCGATGAACAAGTTTGTGTCTGCGATTTCCCCGGCAGCGGAAACGGTGGATCCCGTACCGCGCGCTTTCCTCAATGTCGAACGCTCCGTCGGTGACCAGCGCTGGATCTCACGCCTGGACCAGGCGGCACAAAACCGCGCGCTGGCGATCTCGCAGGTGCACGGTATTCCGGAACTCGTGGCCCGGGTGCTTGCGGGGCGGGGCGTTTCGCTGGATGACGCACCGGCCTTCCTGAACCCGACCATCCGCGCCTTGATGCCGGACCCCTATACCCTGACCGACTGCGAGAAGGCTGTGAACCGGCTGGCACGCGCGATCGACTGCGGGGAAAAATTGGCGATCTTTGGCGACTACGACGTCGACGGCGCCTCGTCCTCGGCACTTCTGTACCGCTTCCTGCGGCATTTTGGTGTTGAGGCGGAAATCTACATCCCGGACCGCATATTCGAAGGCTATGGCCCCAATCCATCCGCCATCCGCCAGTTGATCGCCAATGGTGCTGGCTTGATCGTCACCGTCGACTGCGGTTCAACCAGCCATGAGGCGCTTGCTGCGGCGCGCGACGAGGGCTGCGATGTGGTGGTGATCGACCATCACCAACTTAGCCACGAACTGCCGCCGTGCCATGCGCTGGTCAACCCGAACCGGGAGGATGATCTGTCGGGGCAGGGACATCTGTGTGCTGCCGGTGTTGTCTTCATGGTGCTCGTTGGGGCGGCACGGCTGATGCGCGAGCGGGGTGATTCCCGCGCCGGGTCTCTTGATCTTCTCGGCTGGCTTGATCTGGTGGCGCTGGCCACCGTCTGCGACGTTGTGCCCCTGAAGGGCCTGAACCGCGCCTACGTGGTGAAGGGACTGCTTGCCGCGCGCCACATGGGCAACCAAGGGCTGGCTGCGTTGTTTCGCAAGGCGGGCCTCGGCGGTCCCGTGACCCCCTACCATTTCGGCTTTCTTGTCGGGCCGCGGATCAATGCCGGCGGCCGGATCGGTGACGCCGCGCTTGGAAGCCGACTGCTGACGCTCGATGACGCGATCGAGGCTGAGGAGATTGCCGGCCGCCTGGACGACCTCAACCGCGAGCGGCAGGCCATGGAGGCGGCGATGCTTGCAGAAGCGGAGGCCGAAGTGCTCGCTGAATACGGCACCGGTGAGAATGCCTGTGTTATCGTGGCGGCGCGCGACAACTGGCATCCGGGGATCGTCGGGCTTATCGCAGCGCGCCTGAAGGAGAAGTTCAAGCGGCCAGCCTTTGCGATCTCTTTTGATCCTTCCGGCAAGGGAACCGGGTCGGGCCGCTCGATCAATGGCTTCGACATGGGACGCATGGTGCGGGCAGCCGTCGAGGAAGGCCTGCTGGTCAAGGGCGGCGGCCACGCCATGGCGGCGGGCCTTACCGTCGAGCGGGCGAATCTCGGGCGACTGCGTGCCTTCTTCGAGGAGAAGTCGGGGGAGAGCGTGCCGGCGCTTGTCGCCAATCACGTACTGAAGATCGACGGCGCGCTTTCGGCCTCCGGTGTTACGCTGGACCTCTTTGATGTGCTCGAACAGGCGGGCCCTTATGGCTCGGGCCATTCGCAGCCGATCTTTGCCATCCCCGCCCACCGTCTGAAGGACGCTCGGCTCGTCGGGACCGCGCATGTGAAGATCACGCTGGAAGCTGCCGATGGCGCACGGCTTGAAGGAATCGCGTTCCGTGCTGCTGAAACGCCGCTCGGCAACATGCTGCTCAATTCGCGCGGTAGCCAGATTCACGTGGCAGGTTGCTTGAGCGCCGATCAGTGGCAGGGAAATCGCCGCATTCAGCTCCGCGTGCTGGACGCGGCTCGCGCAAGCTAAGTGATTTTTCTTGGAGAGAGAGAAGTGGCACGCCCTAGGGGAGTCGAACCCCTCTTCCCAGAATGAAAATCTGGTGTCCTAACCGATAGACGAAGGGCGCGTGCGCTTCGTGTGTGGCGCCCTTATAGTCAGGCAGCTTTCACTCCGCAAGCGGAATCTGTACGAAAAACACTGTCGGCTGAAACTTTTTTCAGAAGGAGAAAAGCGAGCAGCGCAAAGCGCTTAGCAAAGAAAGATGATGTTTTGGAAGAAGGAGAAGTGGCACGCCCTAGGGGAGTCGAACCCCTCTTCCCAGAATGAAAATCTGGTGTCCTAACCGATAGACGAAGGGCGCGTGCGCTTCGTTGTGGCGCCCTTATAGAGAGGCGATTTCTTTCCCGCAAGCGCCAAAATCATCTTTCCTGCAAAAAAATCCGGAAGACCTTCGAAAGGCGCAAGGAACCCCGAAGATCCGGGCTTTTCAGCAGCTTAGCTCTGCGCCGGTTTGTGGATCATTGCCACATGCGGTGGCGGGAACGGCTTGCGGCGCGCTGTAAACGCTCGCCGTCATGGCGTTGAAGTTCCGGCGCGGCAGGTTTGCCGGTACGGGCCCGGTTGCGGACGGATCGGCGGCAGCAGGAAGGGGTGGTGCGGCGGAAAAAATGGTACCGGTCCCAGCGCGCACGTCCGTGGGCTGCGTGGCAAGACCCGCCATGGGGTTCTGCACCGGCTGCTCCGGTGCCGGCGGGAAGGCATTTTCCGGTGTGGATGCCGAAGCATCGGCCACTGCGGCCACCTGGGGCGCTTCTCCAGGATTGGCAGGCGAGGGTCGGGCAACCGACACAGCGGTACCGCCATTGGCGAGATCGCGTTTCAGGGCTTCCGGGATGGCGTTGCGCGGTGAGGCTGCCGGCGAGTCTTCGGCCACCTTCTTCGTGGACGTGCACCCTGCAAGGGTGAGGAGCGAGAGCCCGACTACCGCCAGAAGAAGCCTGGCGCGTGGGATGGTGGAAGGCACTGAATGCAATTTTTGCCCCGTCAACTCATGTCGCGCGCATCATGCCGCGAATCATGTGCGACAGCATCGGACCGGGGCTTCGCGCGGACAAGCGCCCAATGTGTCAGGACGAGGGCAGCAACAGCCTGGAGCAAGCTTCGCCAAAGGTGCGGCGGCCATGGACGACCGCCGCGACAGATCTTACCAGCTTCCGATATTCGGCGCGGACGCCCAGGGTTCGGCAACCGGCAGATTCTCGCCCTTCTGCAGGATCTCGATTGAAATGCCATCCGGCGAGCGCACAAACGCCATGCGGCCTTCCCGCGGCGGGCGGTTGATGGTGATGCCGTTGTCCTGCAGGTGCTTGCAGAAGTCGTAGATGTTGTCGACTTCATAAGCGAGGTGGCCGAAGTTGCGGCCGCCGGTATAGTCCTCGGTATCCCAGTTGTAAGTCAGCTCAAGGCAGGGCGCCTTGCTCGGGTCGCCCGATGCGATGTCTTCCGGTGCTGCAAGGAAGACCAGCGTGAATCGGCCCTTCTCGTTTTCGCTCCTGCGGATTTCCTTCAGGCCGAACAGCGTTGTGTAGAAATGAAGCGAGGCGTCCAGGTCCTTGACCCGCACCATGGTGTGTAGATAGCGCATTCTTATTCTCCCTGAGCGAAACGCAGAAAAAAGTGCCGGATGGCGCTGCGAATATGTGCTCGCGCCAGCCTCGAGCAAGGCTTCCGGAATAGACGTCAAGGTGGATAAAGCCAAGGCAGGGTCTTGCGCTAGACGGTTACCGGGATGTTAATCTATCCTCTAAGAATCAGTTAATCGTCAGGTGTAACGCGTAATCGAGGGGCCGACAGGATATGGCAGACAGGATGTCGTCGAAGGGCGTTGCCACTTTCGAGGAACTCGCGGGCGAACCGGTCGAATTGATCGAGATTACCGGCGTCGTGAAGTGGTTCGACGTGGCGAAGGGCTTCGGATTCATCGTTCCTGACAACGGGATGCAGGATGTTCTCCTGCATGTGACCTGCCTTCGGCGCGACGGTTACCAGACCATCCTTGAAGGCACGCGCATCGTGGCCCTCATCCAGAAGCGGGACCGCGGTTACCAGGCATTCCGCATCCTTTCCATGGATCAGTCGACGGCCGTTCACCCGTCGCAGCTTCCGCCGGTGCGCACGCATGTCCAGGTGACGGCAACGAGCGGCCTGGAACGGGCACTGGTGAAGTGGTTCAACCGCACCAAGGGGTTTGGCTTCCTGACCCGCGGCGAGGGGACCGAGGACATCTTTGTTCATATGGAAACGTTGCGTCGCTTCGGCCTCACGGAACTTCGTCCGGGCCAGGTCGTTCTGGTACGCTTCGGGCCTGGCGATAAGGGTCTGATGGCAGCGGAAATTCATCCCGACAATCCAAACCCCGTGAGCCGGTCACACTGATGCGTTTGTCATATTCAGCAGTTCTCCAAAGCGCCCTTGTGGCGCTTTTTGTCTTTGTGGGTGTAGCATTCGCGGCCGCCCAGGACGTCACCTTTCCCCGCGAAGAGCTCGCGATCCAGACGAAGGCGGGCAAGACGCATAAGTTCACCGTCGAGCTCGCGCTCACCGATGCTCAACGTCAGCAGGGGCTGATGTTCCGCAAGTCGATGGCGCCGGATCACGGCATGTTGTTCGATTTTGGCCTGCCCCGGCAAGTTAGCATGTGGATGGAGAACACGATTCTCCCGCTCGACATGCTGTTCATCCAGGGTGATGGCACGATCTCCCACATTCGGGAAAACACCGTGCCGTATTCGCGCGATGTGATCGATTCGCGTGGAGCAGTGAAGTTTGTGCTGGAACTCAATGCGGGCACCGCCAAGCGCTTGGGCGTCAGTGTTGGCGACGAGGCTGTCTCCAGGCGCATCGGCAACAAGTGGTAATCCACTGCATCTTTTCAGTGGGATAAACATTGTTCGATTTGGGTATTGCGGCCCCGAAGGGAACCGTGTATCTCGCAACCAACGTAGGACGGAGTGTAGCGCAGTCTGGTAGCGCATCTGGTTTGGGACCAGAGGGTCGGGAGTTCGAATCTCTCCACTCCGACCACGCTTACAGGTGGTGCAACGTTCTGCGTCAGCTGATGGAGCGTTTCAGGAATGCCTGCCAAGATCTTTCGTCCCGCCAAAACCGCCATGCAATCTGGCAAAGCCAAGACGCATCTGTGGGTTCTGGAATTCGACCAGGAAGGTCCCAAGCGCATCGACCCGATCCTGGGTTACACCTCTTCTGCAGACACCAAACAGCAAGTGCGCCTGACGTTTGAAACGCAGGAGCAGGCCGAAGCCTATGCCAAGCGTGAGGGCATCGAATACCGTGTGATCCCGCCGAAGCAGGCGAACCGCCAGGTGGTTTCTTATACCGACAATTTCCGCTTCAACCGCATCCAGCCCTGGACGCACTGAAGAATTGGTAGGCAGCGCCGCGCGCGCTGCCTTGAACGGCCCCTTAGCTCAACTGGATAGAGCAGCTGCCTTCTAAGCAGCAGGTCGTAGGTTCGAGTCCTACAGGGGTCGCCACTTCCGTTCAAAACTGCGAACCGGGGGAGAAGGCAGGCACTTGGTCCTGACTGCGCGTTCTAGCGATTGCTTCAAGCCCATAATCTGGATGATTTTCTCGTCGACCTGGATTCGCTCGACGACCGATCTGATGTATGCCTTTCGGAACGGAACCTCCCCGGTAGTGATATTCTCACGCATTGTGTCTGCAAATTGCGCAATCATCTCAGGAGTGATTTCGGCTGCCTCTGCGACGTTTTTGGTCGCACGCTCAAGTGCCGTTTGTGCGCGTTCTCGGTCGCGTTTTAGAACCTCGATACGGCCCCGAAGAAGATCATCGATCTCTGCAATTCCGTCTTCAATGGTGCGATAGAGGCGTTTAAGGCGGATTTCGGCATCAGCAGCGTCTCGCCTGATTCCCGCGATGCGTTCGTTAACTTCTGCGGCCTTCTCCGCTCGTTTTGCTGTAATGGAAGCTATCAGCTGTGACAGGCGATCCGACGTGAGCAGCTTGTCCGTCAAATGACTGACCACTATCTCATCCAGAGAATCCATTCGTATGGAACGGCCGGTACAGCCTGTTTTGCCGACGCGGAGATTAGTTGAACACGAGTAATAGCGATGTACTGTACCGTTGCGTGACGTGCCAGTTCTAAGCGTCATCCCTGCGCCACATCGGGAGCAAAAGACAAGGCCAGTAAGGAGAATCGGACCGGTAACAATACGCGGTGGAGTTACACGAGGACTGCGCTGAAATAGCGTTTCACGTACAGTATCGAACTCAGAAAGATCGACTATTGCGGGTACTGGTATGGTTATATGTTCGCTTTCTGGCTTTCTTCGGCCCGTCTTCCACTCGCCACGGTTGAACACATATTCGCCAACGTATGTCCTATTCGTAAGGATGTGGTGCACGGAGCCTGTGCCGAACCGGCCGCCATTTTTCGTGCGGTAGCCTCGCTCGTTTAGCCAGCAGGCAATATTCTTCACTCCCAGAGGGCCGGACTTCCCATCCCCGCGAAGATACAACTCGTATATCAACTTGACGAGTTCAGCTTCCACTGCATCAACTACGATGTGCTTTTTTACCCGAGCCCCGCGTTTCTCTACCTCTACCGCTCTATAACCAAGAGGTAGCCGTGATCCGTTGTAGAATCCCTGTCGAGCATTCTCCTTCATTGCTCGAAGCACATGCTTTCCAATCTCGCGAGACTGGTACTCGTCGAACAAGCCAATGATCTGGCGCATCATAACTTGGGCGGGGTCGTCTCCCAGTTCCTGCGTAATAGACACAAGTCGGACATTCGCTTTTGCTAGCCGACGGATATAAAACTCAAGCGCGTAACCGTCTCGAAAAAATCGGGAATACGAATGGACGACGATTACATCGTAGGGATGGTCGTCGTCAGTAGCTCTCTCGATCATCCTTTGGAACTCAGGCCGGTTGTCGTCAGTGGCCGACATCCCTGGTTCAACGAACTCGGCAACAAGATGCCATGATCTTGCATGGCAATAGGCGGAAGTTTGACTTCGCTGGTCAGGAATTGAGAGATCGCTTTCCGCTTGCTTACCAGTTGACACCCTGAAGTAGCCAGCAGCCCTTAGACCTGATCCATTTGTCTCCTGGTCGCGCTTAACCTCTTTCATAGGGGATCATCCACCCAAACTCTTGTTCGACGAATCTTCCGCGATGCGCGGGATTTCAGACAACATTCGGTCAAGGAGGCAGTTGAGGTAGGTCTCTACCGCCACGATTTCTGCAGAGGTGATGGGGATTCTATCCTTCCAGTCATCGAGCACGACGAGGTCGCGGGTCTTTGATGATCGTCTCAGGTTTTCCCTCGGCCGCGTCCGTTGGTAGGAAGCAATCGAAGGTGCTTCGCGACCAGCTTTTGTCCTCCGGTGGACTTGCTCGATCTCACCTCTTGATCTGGGGTAACGGGTCTCGTTGCCGTTATATCCGGGAGTCACAGAACGCTTCCTTGGGTTTCGTCGTTTCTACCAAACCATAATCTTAAGCAACATTCGGCACCGGATGAGCGTTGCGAAAACGGAAAAGAGAGTCAATGGTTGAGGGGGGGTAGAGGTCCCGCTAAGTGGCTGCAATTAAAAAGAAAATGTCAACATTTCTCGGGAAATAGAAGCAGCGCCAGGTGGGAAAAAATAGATAATTGGTTAGATTCGTACGGCGATTATTTGACAATTCCTTTGATGAGAAGGAGTTCTCAAAATCGAGCAATTGCGGCACTTGGGGGCCATTTTAACGAATTCAGCAGCAGGGCCGTTGGATTGCCGACGTTCACATCTTCGTGATTAGGCTGCGGGGATGTCGCCAAAAGGATATTGCCGCGAATTGGGAGGAGTTGTGCGCGCTCCGACCCAAGCTGTTTCTGCTGCGAGTCCGGCGACGTTCATTGCTCGTCGCCGATTTTTCGCCAGCGCCGCTTCACGCAACGCCATGCTACGAGAGCGCAATCTCAGTTGGCGAAGCGCATCGATCCAAACTTCCTGGTTGAAAACCTTCGCGACCAGAAGACAAGTAATTTAAGGTATGCAACCATCACAACATTACGCAGAGTCTGTTCGTCTACAATCAAAGTAGAGACCTATGGCCTTCAAGCATTCCAGAAAGCCCCCCATCAAACGAGAAGCGCTTAGCCAGGACAGTGTTTCTCAGCTGCGAAGCCTCTCTCCCCCAAGAAGAAACGATATTCGCGGCGTTCTGTCTGCTGCGCGAAGTGGCTTGACTGGGGAGCACATTTCGCGTCTTCGGGATAACGATCTGCCAGAGGATATGGTTGCTGCAAGTATTATTCTCAACGGTCCCGAAGGATTGAGGAAGCGGCGGGTACGAGGGCTTAAACAAGGCGAACTATGGAAACTTCATTCTCTTGACTGCAGTTCACTAGAATTAGAGGTCGCCTATACATGCGGGTTCCTCAACTCATGGCCATTGGCAACCATTAAGGCTATTGGAACAATAGCGCTTCTTTCCCAAATTCCAGATGTCTCTTTAAGCGATGCGCTTGGAGCACTTGAATCTGCCAGTCGAGAATGGGGAGCTTCCAACTATATCTGCTACAAAGTCGCTTATGTGAAAATCCAGCCGGGCTTGAGTGAGGAGGATTATTCAACACTCGACGAAATAGATAAATTGTTGGGGCACACTCAGAGTCCGGGCCTGCAGTTCTCTGCAATTGAGAATATGAAGAGTCGCATTTCGATCTTTTCAATCGCGCAGAGGTACACAAACACACTCGCAGACAGGGTACTAGGCGACTTTAGGAAAAGTCACAGCCTCAGCAATCTCGTTGCTACCCCATTCTCTCGCGGCGACTGTGCCTCGTATCTCTTATCTGCAACTGAAACCAGCCTTATCGATGCAGTTCACTCCTTGTGGATCGTACTCAACATTTCAGACCGTTTCGATGGGTTTGAAGCTCTCGTCGAGAAGTACCTGGATCGTGACATTTACGGTAATCTGAAGAAGGTGATGACGCAGACACAGAGCTTGCCGCTCCCTGACATAAACCGTCAGGAGAGTTCGGCAACCCTCGGTGAGGACGCCTCCCTAAGTTATTACCGAACAAGCGCAGCCTTCTTAGAATACCGCGCGTTATGCCAATATCGGAACGATCTCGACCGCGTGATCGGATACAGGCTCGTTCATAACCTTCTTACAGAGAAGCACGAGCGGGGTGATCTATCTTTCGATGACATCGACGTCCTTATGAGACCGAATTCGGAGTTTAGGTTAGACCTTCATGGCACCCGTGACGTCGCTATAGACGCATTCTATCGGACGTATCTCTTCCTACGACTTCTCGAAAATCCAGAAAACCTCGCCTCGCTTCAAACATCAGAAGTCACCTATATTTTCGATAATACAGTAGCTCTGGAGGCGCTGCTTCACGAAAGCGAACTGAAAACAATGCATTTGAATGGGTCGCCGGACGCACAGGCACTCATTTCAGTGTTGGCACTAGCTCTGTACCGCAGCAAGGCGTTAGACCCAGATGTTGACTTCGACTTCCGGGAGACACTTGAGCAGTATATCCTTGAGCATCATCAGGGCGACATCTTGGAGTTCATCGACACTCTCTCGATCAAAAGCCCGCAGGTCGCTCATTATGTTGCCACCTCTCTTGACGAGGCAACATTACAGAAAATGTATAATATAATCGATTCCCCCGCAAAATCCGACAGTGTTAGGAGGGATATATTAAACAGCATCGGCCTCCGGCTAAACAAAATAGAATATATTATTGAAGCTGAGGCTATAGAGACGCGGGCGAAGGTTTCAAAGCTGAAGCAATACTTCGACTCCAGCAGAATGTTCGTAGATTCGGTTGCGATGAGGAAATGGCTAATTGCAAACCCGTCCGCATATACGGAACAGTACAAGGAATTGCTTCCGAAAATTACAGCCCGATTAGCTTCGATAGGAAATCTCGTAACATCCACCGGCGAGATTGCCCAAATAGAAGTCATTGAGCTTCAACTAACCGACGAGCGGCTCGTCGCGCAGATCGCCAAGGACGCGTTCAAGGAATTCTGTACAAACAACGAGTTCGGGATCGAATCCTATTTGGGACGCAGGATACGTCATAACACTTTGCACGGCGTCATGACTAAAAGCGTCGATGACGTGTTGCAGCGTCCCGAATTTCGCCCCGTGTTGGTCGGCACTCCATTCGGCCGCGCGGTGGAGGCTTGGGAGCATTTTTACCGCAGCTATATTGAGAGGATGCGGAAGGAGTTTCTACAGTTCAAACAACATAGTAAGCCAAATGCTTTATTTGACGGTGCTATCTCCCTGAATGACCAGACTACTCAGAGGAACCTACGCCAGATTGTCAATAGCTTAAGAGCGACTGGCGCTGAGATGCTTCAGGACCAAATCATCTCCTTCTGTTGGCTACAGATAGCTCCTCAACTCGAATTTGCCTCAAATCAAATCAGAGTGCGTATGGCGCAGACTGTTCTTTCGAGCCTCGAATCCTTCCTTTCCAAGTTCAACGGGCCTGAGGAGCTGAAGATAAAGAATGCGCTCATGGACGGCATCCGCTCGACTTTCACGCAAGTCGCAAGTTGGTTCCAGGTGCCCCAGACGGGTTTTGTTCCTGCTTCGATTTCCGATATATGTCACATCATAGATATTGAATACGGACGAGGTGCTGTTCCTACCGTAGTTGAAGGGGATTCCGCCAACATCAAATACTTTGGGATCAGCGTTCACCGTATTTACGATTGTCTTGCTGTCCTTCTGCAAAATGCATTTAAACACGGTAAGCTAGGTTCCATTCCAATTGTGAATGTAAGGGCAACTCAGCTAGGCGGTACGAATCTGTCCCTACTGAGGTTATCTGTGCTTTCCATCTTACCGGAGGACAATGCCTCGGATTGTGAAGCGCGTCTGGTAAATGCATTAAATTCTTCCGAGACCGGTCGCGACATGGTGAACGAGGGCTACTCGGGGCTGAAGAAAGTCAAGTTTATCACGAAGATGAACGAGGGGGTCTCGACAGTCGCCTACACAGTCGTTGGAGACACTTTGGAGGTGAGCTTTCAAATGAAAGCTGAAGTCGCGATGGAACGGGGCGATACAGATGAAAATCCTACTAATCGAGGATGAGCGCCACAAGAGAGAAGAAATATCATCATATGTAACTGAGTTTTACAAGAATTCAGTAGATATAGTGAACGTCGATAGTGTCCGTGATGCTGTGCTTACGATTGGGGCGTCGCGCTATAACTTTATAATCCTAGATATGGCGCTTCCAACGTTCTCGAACACCGAGGAGGGGGCAACTGGTGGCCTCGACCAAGCGCTGGGTGGTATTGAAGTCCTACGCGCCCTCAAGTCAAAAGGTATTATTGGCACCATTATAATAATCACCCAGCATCCCCTTATCACGGTGTCGGGAAAGACGTACAAACTCGCAGACGCCATACCGATACTTTCGAAACGGTATGAGCAGAATATTATTGGCGGATTTATATATAAGTATCGTAGTCATTCGAACAATAACAAACTAGTTAGTATTCTTGGGGGGAGATGATGGCCGTTCTGATTACAGAAGATGATTTAAATAAGCGCGAGACGATAGTAGAATATCTGAAATATATTGGCGTTGACCAATCCCAAATACGAACGGCCACCAACATGGTCGAATTCAACGCAGAATTTGGTGCGGACGTATCTGTTTGTATAATAGACCTTTGTCTTCCCGCGTATGATGGTGGGGAGATACAACAAAGTGGCATCGGCATTCTGCAAGCCATTGAGCGAAGTAAGTCATCCGATCTGAAATTGATCGCTATTAGCTCATATCCCGAGGAATTCGAGAATGTGCGGGCACAGTTCGAAAGTCGCGGGTGCATCATCGCAGATTTCCACAAGACGGAAGTATGGCAGAGCGCGCTGAAATACCTCATCGTCCAAGCATCGTCGCGTGAAGCTTTCGATTTCGTGATTTTTACCGCGCTGAATGCGGAGCGCCAACCATACACAACTTTTCCGACACTCCAGGGCAAAGCTGTCTCGAAAGGGAACCTCACCCGATTTGATATTTCCGTTGAAGGTAGGCGAGGAACCGTTATCGAACTGCCTAGAATGGGTATCGTAGACGCGGCTGTGACGGCAAGTGTGTGCATAGAGCGCTTCAACCCGAAGATCGTGTGTATGTCGGGAATCTGCGCCGGTTTTCCGGGGCGCGCAGCAATGGGGCAGCTTCTGGTAGCTAATTTAGCGTACGAGTATCAATCCGGGAAATGGACTTCGGACGGATTTAGTCAGGAGCCTTACCAGGTGCCCATTTCGGAGAACCTTCGTACCGCATTGAAGGGCTTGCTCGCTGACGATGAACTTCTGGTCGGTTTAGAAGAGGGCTGGAGAAAATTTCGTCCGACAGACATGGTGCCACCGGATTTAGCCGCGTTCACAAGCGGGTCTGCAGTAATTGCTGACGAAAAGTACCTTCAGCAGGTTGCGACACATCACCGACGGGTGGCGGGTCTGGACATGGAAACCTACGCGGTTATGCGAGCGGCTCATTTGGCGAGGTCGAAACCCGAAATGCTTTGCGCCAAAGTCGTGGTCGATCTCGCAAATGCAGAAAAGGATGACCGCCTCCATCCTTATGGCTGTATGATCTCTGCTCGGTTCGTAGTTCAGGCGTTGTCTGAAATTTTCCGAACTGGTTTGATATAGACGGCTGGATCGGGAGGTCTGGACAGCTCAGGTGGCTGGATTCTTGACAAGCTTAACGCTGCGATGGCCGTCTGCAGGTCTGTTCGGCGGCGTCGACCTTCCACATCAACTGCCTGATCTATTAATTTAGGTTCTGTGGGCACGGCGAAATGCCCTTCAACAGCGCTTGCAGGCGTTTCTCTCCTATCTTGCGTTCGGACCTCAATTCCTTTGCGATGGCCAGCAGGACGTCGCGGTTCGACGCCAGCGTTTCCTGAGCATGCGCAAGTTCCGTTCTCAAAATGTGGTCAATCTCCCAACGGATTGCGGCGAAAGTCAACGGGTCGACTGACTCTGGTTGTACACTGGTCAAGACCTGCAGGGATTGACCCATCCCGAACTTGGTTACCATCTCTACGGCCAACTCGGTTGCGAGCGCTAAATCACTTGTCGGGCTCATACCCCCAGCAGTGGTTGACCTTTCTCCAAGCACGATTTCCTCTGCCGCGAGCCCGCCGAGATTCACGCGAATATTTGCACGCATCGAACTCTCGGTTCGAACTGGTCTAGCCGGATCAACGATCATGGTGCAACCGAGTGCTGTTGCATTGTCTTCAGCACGATTCTGGCCGAATACCTCGACGAACTTGATGGTGCCAACGCAGAGCTTCGCAGCCAGGATGGCATGGCCTGCCTCGTGGACACAAACCCGCCAGTCTTCATCGGCTGACAACTGGTTCTGCTTAGGGATTTCATCCGTGACATCCGCCATTGTCAGCACTCGGCCGTCGCGGCGGGCCTTCTGCCTGACCCGTCGTGCAAGGTATTCGAGGTCCGCGCCGGTAGCTCCGGACAGGGCTCGGGCAACGTCAGGAAGGGCGGTGTCACCGGACAACTCTGGGAGATAAAACGCCAGAATGCTTGTTCGGGCGTGACGGTCAGGCTTGTTTATGGAGATGTGTTTTTCAAGACGTCCAGCTCGCAAGAACGCCGGGTCGATCCTGTCTGGAAAATTTGTCGCGCCGATGATCACAACACCTTCACGTCCTGTGGTTCCATCGATAGCCTCCAAAGCAGCATCGATCACCTCGTGCACGTATTGGGCGTTGTCGCCACGAAGTTTTGCACGGTCGCCGAAGGAATCGAATTCATCAATCAGCAGCAAACAGGGAGCGTTTTCCTTTGCCTCTGCGAAATCTGCATACATTGCCCCAAGGAGATCGCCGAGATGGCCGTGCGATTGCCACTTCCCCAATGAGGCAGCAACCAGATGCACATCACACTCTACGGCCAAGGATTTCGCGAAACTCGACTTGCCGACCCCTGGTGGCCCGTACAGCAGTATTCCTTTGTCCACTGCGGACCAGTCAAGAAGTCCTTTCCGCCAGGCAGCAAGGTCCGTCTTGAGACGCAATCCCCAAGCACCTGCCTCGCCAAATGATTTCATCGGCAACGCTGGACGTGCTTCTCTCGGATTCGCGACAATGTTGCGGACTCTCTGCAGGGCTGTGGCAGCAGGGCGGCCAACGCGAAAAACAGCATCGGTGAATGGCGCGGCTTGCCGAATTAGGAAAGCGATGTCGTCGTCGTTAAGCTGACCGGTCCTCAAGACTTTGGCCATGCTGTGGAAATACCGCTTATCCGAAAGCTGTAAACTGGTGACCTCGTCAGCGGCGGCTATGATCTCTGGATGAACTTCGACGCCGTAATGGACGAATATGAGCAGTTTTCGGTAGCTTAGTTGCCTTTGCGGTTTGAAATCCCAGAGGCCTTTTTTGCCACGTGGCGGATGACAGAAAATATTGATGTCTACGTTGGGCTGATTGTTCTCCTCGACAAAACATAATTCAGAGACGTACTCGAAATCTTCCAAGGCCCAGGTTCGAGGAACCCTTACAACAAGAACGAAGCTCTCATTCGAGAAGGAGCCTCGCACTGTTTTAAGCAGGCGGATCAGTGCACAGTAGGCAACGAACAGTCTTGGACTTTTCGCGAGACATTCCAATCCCGCACATCTGTTAAAGGAGATCATCGTGCGTGAAAGCACCTCCCCAAAATTCCTTTTGGGTCGCCCGAGCATCTCTACAGCTATTTTAGGCTCTTTGTCGGCCTCAGGGCGCTTCATTGAAGAAGCTCTGCTGCTGCCGACATGGCGTACCTAGCTGATACCAACGATTAAATGTGCGAACGACGCTGGCTTTCTGGTCGAAATAGAAAATTTCTGTGGTGGCTCCGGCTCGACCATCTTTGATGTGCGGATGCCCGTCCATCCTCCCGACAAGTACGGGAACGACCCGCTTTGCGATTACCCAGTCCGAGATCGACACATCGGTCTTAATCGACGCCGGGCCAAACAAGGCGACTTCTTCAAGCGCGGTAGCGAGGGCGCGTAAACGAGCGACGAGGTCGGGCAGCGGGGTGTCGGGAACGGCACTAGTCAAATCATCTAAATTCATCGTTGGCTCCGATGTGTTGCCTGGGTTCTTCTCTATCTCGGTGGAACCGAAATTTTCTCCGCAGTGAGGTGTCACGGTAGGTCTGCCTCGGTCACGTGATCAGCGGTCGCTCGGGTGTAACTCGATTCGGAAAACCTCCACTCCTGACCGAACACAAACACGAGTCCGAATTAAGAGTCAACAAAGTGCATAAAATGATCATGTAATGAATACCTGGATCATAATGTTGACATTATGGTGCTAGCCTCATCTCTCGATAGCCATGGATTTTCATGGTGGAACTTTTCGGGCCGCTCGGGCTTTGCTTGCCTTAGGACAAGCGGACGTTTCCGTTCTCGCGGGGGTCGAGCGGAACATCGTTGTCCGAATGGAGGCGGGAAAATACCAGCGAGTGCTGCGACCGGAGTTGATCAAGCTTAAACGGTTCTACGAGAAAAAGGGGATCGAATTTATCGATGCGACGACTCTACATGGGCCAGGGATTCGCTGGGCATTGGGGCTAACTGGGGACCTCGTCCAACGAGGGCAGCTGAGAGCGGGTCGCGCTCTTGTTGGGATTGTTCAAGCCAAACTGGCCGCACGAGCCAAAGTCAGCCAGAGTCTGATCAGCAGGTTTGAGAATGGAAAGACACAGTCGTTGCCCGTCGAAGATTTCGTAGAAATCGTCTCTGTACTGAAAGAAGAGGGCGTCGAACTGACTGACGATCCCGTAAGAGGAACAGCTTCGGTTCAGCTAGCTACTCGCGGTGCCGCTAATACTAGAGATCGTCAATGAGCCCCGCTCACGATGCTGGCGAAATCTCGCTACGTCTACCCGCAGCACAACGATAAAGCGACGGTTTACTTAAGGGTCGGTGGGGACGGGACACGTCACTAACCCCAGTTGCGCAACAAGGGTTACGCCCAAGGAGAGCTGCTAGGCCTACATAAAACCCCTTAAGCGCCACCAGCGTTAAGTCTAGAGATTCACCTGTAGAATCCAACGCTTATCTCGGTTCATATCTTCATCCTGATTGGCTCGCCACACTGCCGGACCATCTTTTAAACTATCAGACAGACGTGCCCGACCTGGAAATGCCTAGGCGCGCGCCGTGTAGTTCTTCGCCAGTTCATCTGCGGCGACGCGATTGCCGCGCGCCTGCCGGATGATCTCGATGGCTGCCTCCTTGGGGAGGCTGTGCCTGTCGGCGAAGGCATCGACCTCACGCTCCTCATCCAGCGAGATCGCCGTGCGATCGGTTCCATCCATCGCTTGATTGTCAGACATAGCTGCTCCTTTCCGTGCTCGTCTGTAACAGACCGAGGCACACAGACGTTCCGTGGAAGTTCCCCGGAGATGTTGGATGATACGTTCCGGGGAGCAAAGGCGCCGGTGGACGCGGCAGGGAAGGCGCGCACACGCAGTGGAAATGCTTGCGGTGCGAGGCGCCACAAAAGGAGAGGGGCGCCGCAGCGCCCCTTGTTTGTCCACCTAGTGAAGGATCTGGCTGAGGAAGAGCCGGGTGCGTTCGTGTTGCGGGTTGTCGAAGAACTCGGCCGGTGAGTTCTGCTCGACGATCTGACCCTGGTCCATGAAGATCACGCGATTGGCTACCTGGCGCGCAAAGCCCATTTCGTGGGTGACGCAGAGCATGGTCATGCCTTCTTCGGCAAGGCTCACCATGGTGTCGAGAACTTCCTTCACCATTTCCGGGTCAAGCGCCGATGTCGGCTCGTCGAAGAGCATGATCTTCGGCTTCATGCAGAGCGAGCGGGCGATTGCGACGCGTTGCTGCTGGCCACCGGACAACTGGCCGGGATATTTGTGGGCCTGTTCGGGGATCTTGACGCGCTTCAGGTAGTGCATCGCGATCTCTTCGGCTTCCTTCTTCGGCATCTTGCGCACCCAGATCGGCGCCAGGGTGCAGTTTTCGAGAATCGTCAGATGCGGGAACAGGTTGAAGTGCTGGAACACCATGCCGACTTCGCGGCGCACTTCATCGATCTTCTTCAGGTCGTTGGTCAGTTCGATGCCGTCGACAACGATGCTCCCGGACTGGTGTTCTTCCAGCCGGTTGATGCAGCGGATCATCGTGGACTTGCCGGAGCCGGAAGGCCCGGCGATGACGATGCGCTCGCCCTTCATCACCTTGAGGTTGATGTCGCGCAGAACGTGGAAGTCGCCATACCACTTGTTCATGTTGGTGATCTCGACGGCGACGTCGGTTGCCGACACTGTCAGGTTTTTGGGTTGGGCTTCAGCCATGTGTTTCCCTTTTTGAATTGCGTGGCGGTCAGCGCTGGTGAGCCGTGTCCAGATGCCGCTCCATGAAAGCGGAGTAGCGGGACATGCTGAAGCAGAACAGCCAGTAGATAAAGCCTGCAAAGATCAAGCCGGTGATCGGCGTCACGGGCGTGATCCAAGTCGTATCGATGAAGTTGAGCCGGATGATGTTGAGCAGGTCGAACATCCCAATGATGGAGACGAGCGAGGTATCCTTGAACAGCCCGATGAAGGTGTTGACGATACCCGGGATGACCAGCTTGATCGCCTGCGGCAGGATGATCAGCCGCATCTTCTGCCAGTAGCTCAGGCCGAGTGATTCCGCACCTTCCGACTGTCCCTTCGGGATTGCCTGCAGGCCGCCGCGGATGACTTCTGCCATATAGGCGGAAGCGAAGAGCGCAACGGCGACAAGCGCACGCAGGAAGTTATCGATCGTCCAGCCGGTCGGCAGGAAGAGCGGCAACATCACATTCGCCATGAACAAGACCGTGATGAGCGGCACGCCGCGGATCACCTCGATGAAGGTGACGCAAAGCGTCTTGATCACCGGCATCTTGGACCGGCGTCCGAGTGCCAGCAGCGTTCCGAGAGGGAACGAGACCGCGATCCCGACGAAGGACAGGATGAGCGTCACCATCAGGCCGCCCCAGAGCGGGGTCTCGACGACCCGCAGCCCAAATCCGCCATGCAGCAGGAAGAAGGCGACGATCGGGAAGACGATGAACAGCAGCAGGGCGTTGAGGCCCTTGCGCGGCACCTTGGGGATGAGGAGCGGCGTCAGCAGCGCGATGAACATGATCGTCACGAGAATCGGACGCCAGCGTTCATCGAGCGGGTAGCGACCGAACATGAACTGCACGAAGCGGTCCTGCACGAAAGCCCAGCAGGCGCCCTTCCAGCCATCCGGCTGGATGCCGCCCTGAACCAGGGTGGAGCAGACGGACCGGTCGGAGCCGAACCAGCTTGCCTGGAAGAACAGCCAGTTTGCCGCCGGCGGCACGATCATCACCAGGATGGCGATCGCAAGCACCGTCAGGACAATGTCCTTCGGCGTCGCCAGCAGGTTCTTGTGCACCCATCCGAAGAGGTTGCCGCTTGCCGTCGGTGCAGGTTTTGCGTCCAGCATTTCTCTGCGGACAAAGGAGACAGAGGTGTCAGCCATGGTCTTACCTCTCCACCAGTGCCATTCGGGCGTTGAACCAGTTCATGAACAGCGAGGTCGCGATGCTGATCGTCAGGTAGACGATGAGCCAGATCGAGATGATCTCGACGGCCTGGCCTGTCTGGTTCATCGTCGTGCCGCCCGTTGAAACAAGCTCCGGAAAGCCGATGGCAACGCCGAGCGACGAGTTCTTCGTGAGGTTCAAATACTGGCTGGTCAGCGGGGGAATGATGATGCGCATCGCCTGCGGAACGACAACCAGACGCGTGGTCGTGGAAGGCTGCAGGCCGAGCGCGAAAGCCGCTTCCGACTGGCCCTTGGCTACGCCCCGGATACCCGCGCGGATGATTTCCGCGATAAACGAGGCGGTGTAGAAGGAGAGGGCGAGATAAAGCGCCACGAATTCCGGCGCGATCACCGAACCGCCCGACAGGTTGAAGCGACCAGCGACCGGGAAGTCGAAGGTCAGCGGGGCGCCGGCGGCCAGGAAGGCAAGAACCGGAATGCCGACGATGAGACCGATCGACACCCAGATCGTGTGGAACTGCTCGCCGGTGCGCATCTGGCGACGCTTGGCCCAGGATGCGACGACGACGGACACGACAATACCGATCAGCAGTGCGATCGGGATCACCCAGGCCGTTTCACCCCAGACGGGCTTCGGAAAGGCGAGGCCGCGGTTGTTCAAGAACATCCCAAGCGGCAGTTCCAGCGAATCGCGCACCTGCGGCAGCGACGACAGGACGCCGGAATACCAGAAGAAGATGACGAGCAGCGGCGGGATGTTACGGAAAACTTCGACGTAAACCGTGCAAAGCTTGGCGATCAGCCAGTTCTTCGAAAGCCGTCCTATGCCGATGATGAAGCCGATGATCGTGGCGGTGATGATGCCGGTAACGGCGATCAGGAGCGTGTTGAGCAGGCCGACAAGAACGGCCCGGCCATAGGTCGAATCGCTTGAGTAGGAGATCATCGCAAAGCCGATATCGAAACCGGATCGGCCGGACAGGAAGCCGTAGCCGGAGGCGATATTGGCGCGTGCAAGGTTCGTGGCGACGTTGTTGCTGATAGACCAGACCGCAAGAACAACAATAACTGCCGTCAGGATCTGGAAGAAGATGCTGCGCACCCTCGGGTCGTAGATCGGCGAGACTTTCGAATCCCCCCGATGAGATGACACACGTATGGCGTGATCTGTCATGCTGCCTTTTCCCCGCTGGCCTTGATGGCCCATGCTTTTGCTTTTTTTATTTTTGTTTTTATTCGTGGTTGCGGGGCGACAAGGCCGCCCCGCACTGCATTTCTTTTAGATCAACGGATCGGCGGTGCGTACTGTAGACCGCCCTTGGTCCACAGGGCATTGAGGCCGCGCTGGATCTTCAGCGGCGTGTTCGCGCCGATGTTGCGCTCGAAGACTTCGCCGTAGTTACCAACACCCTTGATGATGTTGTAGGCCCAGTCGTTGGTGAGGCCGAGGTCGGTNCCNACCTTGGTGTCCTGCTCNACGCCNAGGAAGCGACGAACGTCCGGGTTGGTCGAAGAGCCCTTGATTTCGTCGACGTTAGCNTGGGTGATGCCCATTTCTTCGGCCTGAACGAGCGCGTAACCGGTCCAGGTNACGATGTCGAACCACTTGTCATCGCCCTGGCGNACGGCCGGAGCCAGCGGCTCCTTGGAGATGATTTCCGGCAGAACGACGTGGTCATCCGGGTTGGAGACAGCGAGGCGGATCGAATACAGGCCCGACTGGTCGGTGGTGTAAACGTCGCAACGGCCAGCCTGGTATGCAGCGTTGACTTCTTCGAGCTTTTCGAAAACGACCGGCTTGTATTCGAGGTTGTTGGCGCGGAAGTAGTCAGCGAGGTTGAGCTCGGTCGTGGTGCCGGACTGGACGCAGACGGCAGCGCCGGACAGCTCGAGAGCCGACTTCACGTTGAGGCTCTTGGGCACCATGAAGCCCTGGCCGTCGTAGTAGTTGACGTAACGGAAGTTGAAGCCGAGCGCAGTGTCGCGGCCGATGCTCCAGGTGGTGTTACGTGCCAGCAGGTCGACTTCGCCAGACTGAAGGGCCGTGAAGCGGCTCTGTGCAGTGGTGGGCGTGTACTTCACCTTGTCCGGGTCACCGAAAACGGCGGCAGCAACAGCGCGGCAGTAATCGACGTCGAAGCCCTTCCAGTTGCCGGAAGCGTCAGGCTGAGCGAAGCCCGCAAGACCGGTGTTGACGCCGCACTGGATAAAGCCCTTCGCCTTCACATCTTCAAGCGTGCCGGCAGAAGCTGCCGAGGCGATGCCAAATACCGCTGCGCCAATCGCGGTAGACAAAAGCGTCTTTTTCATTTTCCCAACCTTATATGTATATTGATGACACCGAGCCGCCCCCAGTTTGTTTCCGTTACGGCCGGTTCCCGCTGGCCCTCCCGGCGCGGGTACTCACTATCACAGTCGTAAAACTACGCATGGTCAAGTGTCGCCTTTCCGAATTGCGTCAGAAATGAGGTAAATTCGTTAATCACGGTGAGAAGTTGAGCATGTGCTCGCTTGCTGGGCAAGTGATGCCGAAAACTCCGGCTGTTGAACCGAAGTATTGAGGTTGGAACCACCATCCGAAAGCGATGGGTTGACCGAGGCTTGTTCGGGCGGCAAGACTTCGGCCCTCATCTGTCACGGGGAAGCAATCTACCACATGAAAAAGACACAAGACCCGCTGCTTGCAGAAGCAGGAACGAACACGCGCCTTGCCCATATCGGCCACGACCCATCGGGATACCACGGCTTCGTGAACCCGCCGGTCGTGCATGCATCGACCGTCCTCTTCCCGAACTCTTCCACGATGGAAAAGCGGTCGCAGAAATACACTTACGGCACGCGCGCAACCCCCACGACAGATGCACTATGCCAAGCATTCGATGAGCTTGAAGGATCGGCCGGCACGATTCTCGTGCCGTCGGGACTGGCGGCCATTTCGGTGCCGTTCCTCGCCTATCTCTCGTCAGGCGATCACGCCCTGATTGTTGATTCCGTTTATGCGCCGTGCCGCCATTTCTGCAACACGATGCTGACGCGGCTTGGTGTCGAGATTGAATATTATGATCCCGAGATCGGTGCCGGAATCGAAGCGCTGATCAAGCCGAACACACGCCTGATCCACACCGAAGCGCCCGGTTCGAACACGATGGAAATGCAGGATATTCCTGCCATCACCGAGGTCGCGCACCGGCACGACATCGTTGTCACCATGGACAACACCTGGGCAACGCCGCTTTTCTTCAAGCCGCTCGATTTCGGCGTCGACGTCTCCATACACGCGACGACGAAATACCCGTCCGGCCATTCGGACATCGTCATGGGTTCCGTTTCCGCCAATGCCAAGCATTGGCCGAAGCTCGAAGAGGCTCGCATCACGCTTGGCATCTGCGGCGCCCCGGATGATTCCTACATGATCCTGCGTGGCCTGCGCACCATGGGCGTACGCCTCGAACACCACCAGAAGAGCGCGCTCGACATCGCAACCTGGCTCGAGACCCGCGAGGATGTGGCTCGCGTACTCCATCCGGCGCTGCCGAGCTTCCCCGGCCATGCCATCTGGAAGCGCGACTTCAAGGGTGCCAGCGGCGTTTTCTCCTTCGTTTTGAAGGCGGATGCAGAGAAGGCGAAAGCCAAGGCGCATGCCTTCCTGGATGCGCTGTCCTTCTTCGGCCTGGGCTACTCCTGGGGTGGCTATGAAAGCCTCGCGGTTCCGGTCAATCTGTCCGATCGGACCATCCGCACCGCTCCGACCGATGGCGCGCTCATCCGCCTGCAGATCGGGCTGGAGGATGTTGCCGACCTCAAGAAGGACCTAGAGATCGGCTTCGCCGCGGCGGCCGCCGTCTGATTCAGTCGGCGTCGAAGCCGTAAAGCCAGTCAAAGTCCGCCGCGAGCGATTGCGGCGGGCGCATGGACAAGACAAGGTCGCGTGCAAGGCGCACCGGCCCACGGGCGTGGTAGGCAAAGCGGTTGAACTGGCCGCGGGCCTTCACCTTGGCGACCCTCGGCTTCCGTGAGTTTTCGTACTGGGCAAGAGCCTGGGGAATATCTGGCGCGTTCATCACGCGGTTGCTGAGGACATAGGCATCCTCAATGGCCATGGACGAGCCTTGGGCGGCAAACGGCATCATGGCGTGGGCCGCGTCGCCGATCAGTACGATGTCCTTGCCGTTGTGCCATCTCCCTGGACCGACGGCGTAAAGCGGCCAGAAACCCGGCTTCTCGATCGTCTTCAACAGGTCAACGATCTGCCGATTCCAGTGTCGGAACTGCGCAACCAGCATCTCCCGTTGGGGCTCGGAGGCGCTCGCATCCCAGGTGTGGCCGGGACTGATGCCGGACGCGATCGCCACGATGTTGATGCTTTCCATCTCGCAGAGCGGATAAGCTACCAGATGTGTCGATGGCCCGAGGAACGCCGTCACCTGATTGCGCGGGAGCCATGACGGAGCCGTTTCCGAGGGGATTCTGAACCGCCAGGCGACATTGTGAGAGAAGTCCGGATCCGGCCCCTGCGGAACGGATGCTCGCACATTCGACCACACCCCATCAGAGCCGACAATCAACGGGTAGGGTATGCCTGTCACTGCCTGGAGACTTTCAACGACACTGCCGCGAATTGGCGTGCCGAGACGGATCGTGCAGAGGGGGTTTCGTTCGACCGCTGACAGCAAAATTTTCTGGAGCGTCGCGCGGTGAAGGACGCCATATGGCGCGCCCCAGCGTTCGCGGGCATGGCGCCCTGCCGGCACATGCGCGATGAGGCGCAGCGATGTGCCCGAGACCAGCGAAATCCGTTCAGGCTCCGTCCAGACGGCTTCAAGTTCAGACAGAACACCAAGTTTGCCGAGAACCCGGGCGGCGTTGGGCGAGACCTGGAGCCCGGCGCCCACTTCGATCAGTTCGCCTGCTTCTTCGAAGATGTCGCAGCGAACACCCTTGGAGGCAAACGAAAGTGCGGCCGTCAGGCCGGCAATGCCGGCGCCGACGACCGCGATGTTCTCGAGATGCATTGGATGGCGCCGGTCAGGCAGCCTTGACGTTGAAGACGCAGCCCGGCGGAATCGTCTGGTCAGCCTTCAGCGAAGGATTGTAGCGGTAGAGAGTCGAGCAATAGGAGCAGATCTTCTCGTTGTCGTCGCCCATGTCGATAAAGATGTGGGGGTGATCGAAGGGAACGGTAGCTCCCGTGCACATGAATTCCTTCACTCCGATCTCGATCAGGCTATGTCCGCCGTCATTTTGAAAGTGAGGAATGCTGTGACCGGCCATGATGCTCTCCGCGATTTGAAAGGCTTCTGATTTGCGGCGGACATTACCCCTGCGGCTTCCAAAAGTGTAGTGGGAAAACTATAGCAACAATGCGCTTGGCTCCTTATGGCCTGCGCCATCGTCTCCGTAATGTAGCTCACCAGAAGGATGCGCTTCACATGAACCTGAACGCCCCTGCCTTTTCCGTCTTCCAACATGATGGTCTCGATCTCGCCTATTTCGACGAGGGCGACCCGTCTGGCGAGCCGGTTCTGCTGATCCACGGGTTTGCTTCGAGTGCGACGGTGAACTGGGTCCATCCCGGCTGGCTGAAGACGCTGGGAGATGCAGGCTATCGGGTGATTGCGATCGACAACCGCGGCCATGGCGCCAGCGGTAAACCAACGGATGCGGAAGCCTATCGGCCCTGGGTCATGGCAGAGGATGCGATCGCTCTGCTCGATCACTTGCGCATCCCGGAAGCGAGCCTGTTTGGTTATTCGATGGGCGCCAGGATTTCCGTGTTTGCCGCCCTGGCGCATCCGGACCGGGTTCGCTCGCTGGTGCTCGGCGGCCTTGGCATCGGCATGACCGATGGCGTCGGCGACTGGGATCCGATCGCGGATGCGCTTCTCGCGCCGTCGCTGGATGACGTGAGCCATGCGCGCGGGCGCATGTTCCGGGCTTTTGCCGATCAGACGAAGAGCGACAAGGTGGCCCTGGCTGCATGTATTCGAGGATCGCGCGACCTCATCAGCCGCTCCGACATGGGCAAGATCGACGCGCCGACCTTGATCGGCGTCGGCACCAAGGATGACATCGCCGGGTCGGCACAGGAACTGGCCGCCCTGATGCCGAATGCCAGGGCACTCGACATCCCCGGGCGCGACCACATGCTGGCGGTTGGCGACAAGGTATTCAAGCGGGCAGTTCTGGAGTTTTATGCCGGTCTAGACCGACAGTAACGAACAGCCCGGCGCATCCTCAACATTCCTTTATCATCACGATCAACGGAATGCGTTTTCGCATCCGTTGGTGTACATGTAATCCCGTTCTATATATTGCCGCTAAGGCAAACCGAGGAGACGGCTATGGCCGCACGTACTGAAATCCGCAGCAAGGGCACCGTTCCGACGGTCGATCCGATCTGGGACACGCTTCGCGAAGAGGCAATGACAGCCGCGGCAAGCGACCCGCTTCTGGCTGCATTCCTGTATTCGACAGTGCTGAACCACCGCTCGCTGGAAGACTGTGTGGTGCACCGCATCTGCGAACGCCTCGACCATCCCGACCTGCAGGCGATCCTTCTGCGGCAGACCTTCATGGAAATGCTGGATGACTGGCCGGAATGGGGCTCCATTCTTCGCGTCGACATTCAGGCTATCTACGACCGTGATCCGGCCTGCCTGCGCTTCCTCGAGCCGGTGCTCTACTTCAAGGGCTTCCACGCCATCCAGACCCACCGGCTGGCGCACTGGCTCTTCAACCGTGGACGCCGCGACTTCGCGCTTTACCTGCAGAGCCGCTCATCGAGCGTCTTCCAGACCGACATCAACCCGGCCGCACGTGTCGGCAAGGGCATTTTCCTTGATCACGCAACGGGCCTGGTGGTCGGCGAAACCGCCGTCATCGGCGACAACGTCTCGATCCTGCATGGTGTGACCTTGGGTGGAACCGGCAAGGAAGGCGCTGACCGCCATCCGAAGATCGGCAATGGCGTTTTGATTGGCGCTGGCGCCAAGATCCTCGGCAATATCGAAGTCGGTTCATGCTCGCGCGTGGCCGCCGGGTCCGTCGTTCTGAAGCCGGTGCCGCCGAAGTCGACGGTTGCTGGTGTGCCTGCCAAGGTCGTCGGTGAGGCAGGCTGCTCGGAACCATCTCGCCTGATGGACCAGATTCTCGGCGCCGAAATCTGACGGCAGGGTGCGGCATAAAGGGCAGGAGGTTTAGCCTTTAGCGGCTTTACTTTCGCCTTTCTCCCATGCCACAAGCGCGCCACTTGAACCGCTGACGGAGAAAATCGTGAAACCTGACGAAATCAAGAAGCTGGACGCTTATTTCAAGCGCGTGCTGAACCCGCAGGTCGTTGTCAAGGCGCGTCCGCGCAAGGACGATTCGGCTGAAGTCTATCTCGGCGAAGAATTCCTCGGCGTTGTTTATCTCGACGATGAAGACGGCGATCGCTCCTACAATTTCTCGATGGCTATCCTCGACGTCGACCTCTGAGACGACCGTATCGTGATCGATCTTGACGGGCCTTCGGGCCCGTTTCGCGTTTTGGAAATGCGTTCCCGCAAGCGCATCTTGCAGCGCACAAGTCGCCTTGACATTCCGCCCGATGAGCCATTCTATGAGCAGGTGCGAATGAACAGGGGTCACGCTATGTTCAATTTCGATGAAGCCAGCAGGCAGAGCAAGGTTGCGATGGACGGGATGCTGAAAAGCTATTCCGAAGTGGCGAGCGGCTTCCAGGCGATCGCCACGGAAGCAGGAGATTTTTACAAGAAGGCTTTCCAGGACCTGTGCAGCTACGTGGAAGCCTGGGCTGGCGTTCGAAGCGCCGAAGCAGCCTACGATCTGCAGGCCAGCTTCGCGAAGTCTTCCTGTGATGATTACATTGCCCGGGCGACGAGGATCAGCGACATCTATGCCGATCTCGCCAAGGCAGCCTATCGACCTTTCGAAGCGCCGACGCCCAAGCCGCCGGCTGTCGTGGAGCCGCAAGCGGCTTGAGATCTGCCCCCCTGAGGGAGGATGCTGGCGACGCGAAGGTCGGTTGTGTTTGACGCTGCCGGCCTTTTTGATTCCGAGCGCTCGTTGCGCGGGAATCATGGGCGGCGGTGCGGCCCGAATAGTGATTGCGTAGCTGCGAGGGGGGCTTAAAATCCGTCTCGAATGAACTAAGTTAGGGTAACTGAAGTTCGTGCGACGGCATCAGGCAATCTAGGCCTCTGCCGATCGGACGATGGGGAATGAATGAACATGATCGCACGGCCGATCTTAATGCAGAATGAGAAGGGCGGTGACGGGAACGCTAATCGCGGGACCTCGGTCATCGCCCGAACCAAACCTAAGACCAAGAAGCCAAATCTTTATCGCGTACTTCTGCTGAATGACGATTACACGCCGATGGAGTTCGTCATCCACATTCTGGAGCGTTTTTTCCAGAAAGACCGCGAGGCTGCCACGCGTATCATGCTCCACGTTCACAATCACGGCGTGGGGGAATGCGGAATATACACATATGAAGTAGCGGAAACCAAGGTTTCCCAAGTCATGGACTTTGCTCGGCAACACCAGCATCCGCTGCAATGTGTTATGGAAAAGAAGTGAGGAACCCGACGTGCCAACATTTTCGCCTAGCTTAGAAAAGGCGCTGCATCAGGCACTGACCTTTGCCAACGAGCGGCATCACGAATATGCCACGCTCGAGCACCTGCTGTTGGCGTTGATCGACGACGCAGATGCAGCGGCGGTCATGGGCGCTTGTAACGTCAATTTAGAAACACTGCGCAAGACGGTTGCTGACTATGTCGACAATGAACTTGCCAACCTCGTCACCGGCTACGACGAAGACTCGAAGCCGACTTCCGGCTTTCAGCGCGTCATCCAGCGCGCGGTGATCCATGTCCAGTCTTCGGGTCGCGAGGAAGTGACCGGTGCGAACGTTCTCGTGGCGATCTTTGCCGAACGGGAAAGCCATGCTGCGTTCTTCCTGCAGGAGCAGGAAATGACGCGCTACGATGCGGTCAACTACATCTCGCACGGTATCGGCAAGCGCCCGGGTGCCTCCCAGCCCCGCACGCCGCGCGGTGTCGATGAAGCGGATGCGGATGCAAAGCCGTCCGCCCGCGACCAGGACGAGTCGTCTGCCAAGAAGCCGCAGGACGCCCTGAAGGCTTACTGCGTCAACCTGAACGAAAAGGCGAGGGAAGGCCGTATCGATCCACTGATCGGTCGCCATTCCGAGGTCAATCGCACGATCCAGGTGCTGTGCCGCCGTTCCAAGAACAACCCGCTTTACGTGGGTGACCCAGGGGTCGGCAAGACAGCGATCGCCGAAGGTCTCGCCAAGCGGATCATCGAAGGCAAGGTTCCGGAAGCACTCGCCGACGCGACCATCTTCTCGCTCGACATGGGCACGCTGCTTGCTGGCACCCGCTACCGCGGTGACTTCGAGGAGCGTTTGAAGCAGGTCGTCAAGGAACTCGAGGAATATCCGGGTGCCGTCCTCTTCATCGACGAAATCCACACCGTAATCGGTGCGGGTGCGACGTCGGGTGGCGCGATGGATGCTTCGAACCTCCTGAAGCCGGCGCTGTCTTCCGGCGCAATCCGTTGCATCGGTTCGACCACCTATAAGGAGTATCGCCAGTTCTTCGAAAAGGACCGGGCCCTGGTTCGCCGCTTCCAGAAGATCGACGTCAATGAACCGTCGATCGACGACGCTGTCGAGATCATGAAGGGCCTGAAGCCCTATTTCGAGGACTACCACAAGCTCCGTTACACCAACGACGCGATCAAGGCAGCCGTTGAACTCTCGGCCCGCTACATCTCCGACCGCAAGCTACCGGACAAGGCGATCGACGTGATCGACGAGACCGGCGCGGCGCAGATGCTGTTGCCCGCTTCCAAGCGGCGCAAGCTGATCACCGAGAAGGAGATCGAGGCGACGATCGCAACGATGGCACGGATCCCTGCGAAGACGGTGTCCAAGGATGACGAGATGGTTCTCGCCAACCTGGACAAGGAACTTCGTTCGGTCGTCTACGGCCAGGATGCCGCGATCGAGGCTCTGTCGACTGCGATCAAGCTGGCACGTGCCGGCCTTCGCGAGCCGAACAAGCCGATCGGTTCCTATGTCTTCTCCGGCCCGACCGGCGTCGGCAAGACCGAGGTGGCCAAGCAGCTTGCGGCCTCGCTCGGCGTTGAACTGTTGCGGTTCGACATGTCGGAATACATGGAGCGCCACACGGTTTCGCGACTGCTCGGGGCACCTCCCGGCTATGTCGGGTTTGACCAGGGCGGTCTCCTGACTGACCAGGTGGACCAGCATCCGCACAGCGTCGTCCTACTCGACGAAATCGAGAAGGCGCATCCGGATATCTACAATATCCTGCTGCAGGTCATGGACCACGGCTCGCTGACGGATCACAACGGCAAGAAGATCGACTTCCGCAACGTCATCCTGATCATGACGACCAATGCGGGTGCGTCTGAAATGGCCAAGGCCGCCATTGGCTTCGGTTCGTCCAAGCGTACCGGCGAGGACGAAGAGGCGCTCAACCGCCTGTTCACGCCGGAGTTCCGCAACCGCCTGGATGCAACGATCCCGTTTGCGCCGCTGCCGACGGAAGTCATCCATCAGGTGGTCCAGAAATTCGTCATGCAGCTTGAGACGCAGCTCTCGGAACGCAACGTCACCTTCGACCTGCACCAGGATGCAATCGCCTGGCTCGCGGAACGCGGTTACGACGAGAAGATGGGTGCACGCCCGCTCTCGCGCGTCATCCAGGAACACATCAAGAAGCCGCTTGCCAACGAGATCCTCTTCGGTGCGCTCCGCAAGGGCGGCGTCGTTCGGGTGACGGTCGGCAAGGACGAAAACGGCAAGGACAAGCTGCTGCTGGATTCGATTCCCGAAGCCGTGCCTGTGAAGCCGAAGCCGGAAGCCGAGGTGGAAGAGGCGGCTGAGGAAGCCGGTACCAAGACCACCAAGGCCAAGGCGAAGAAGTCTGGCTCGAAAGGCAAGGACGGAGGCACCAAGGCCCAAGCCGCCGCGGACTCCGACGTCCTGACCGACGAAGCGCCTGCAAAGCCTTCGTCGCGGAAGGGCGGCACGGTGCCGCGTGTGCCGAAGAGCCGATAGGTTTTCGTCATCAGAGACTTGCGATGCCGGGCCTGTCCCGGCATCGTCGTATCAAGACGAGGCTGATTCCGAACACGCGTGGCCGATGCAAGAGATTGACGACAATAGCGGCCGCGCGTCTTCGTGGTTCTTTGCCGGGATGCGGGGCATCCTGTCTCTGCCCGCTCTGATCCTCATGACATCCTATATCGGCTTCAGCGCCTTTGCGCTGGAAGCCGGTTTGACCCGCTGGCAGGCGGTTTTCATGACCCTGTCGATCTGGGCGCTGCCGGCGCAGATGATCCTGGTCGGCTCGATGCTGAGCGGCGCACATATCGCGGCGTCCTTCCTCGCCGTCACACTCTCATCGATCCGGATGATGCCGATGGTGGCGTCCATCATGCCGGAGATGCGCACCAGCCGCACACCCGTCTGGCTTCTACTGTTCGTGTCGCATTTCATCGCCATCACCTCATGGGTCTTCGCGCTGCAGAACCTCAGGAAGGTGCCGAAAGATCATCGGCTGGCGTATTTTTCCGGATTTTGCGTGACGCTGACCCTGACGAACTCGGTTCTGGTTGGCATTGGTTACGGGCTCGTCTCGAGCTTCCCGCCCATCATCGCCGGCGCCTTGTTCATGCTCACGCCCGTCTACTTCCTGTCTTCGATATGGCGAAGCGCGCAGCAGACCGTCGTGCGGATCGCCTTCATCATTGGCGTCGTGATGGGACCGGTCATGGCCTATCTCGCGCCGGGCTTCGATCTCCTGTACGCCGGCATCGGAGGCGGGACGATCGCTTACCTCATTGACCGAAGACGCCGCAGGAACTTGGCGCATTCCGCGGGAGGCGCGGCGTGATCGACGGTTGGTGGACCTATGTGGTGATCATCGTCGCCGGCTTCGTCGCGACGGATTTCTGGCGGTGGCTCGGCGTGCTGTTCGGCAATCGCCTGCGCGAGGATTCCGAAGCGCTCTACTGGGTAAAGGCGGTTGCGACGGCGCTCGTCATGGCAGTGACGGCCAAGCTCATTGTCTTTCCCACCGGGACACTTGCGGCCTCGCCACTCTGGCTGCGGCTCGCCGCCGCTGGCATCGGCTTTGCCGTATTTCTCGCAACGGGCCGCAGGATCGCGGTCGGCGTGCTTGTACCGATCGCGATCCTCGTGGTCGGCCTGTGGTTGATCGGCTTCTAACGTGTTCATCACATCCTAAGCTTTCGCCTGTAGCGATCGTTCACCGGTATTGGATGTGGGGCGGGGGATGCTTAATCCAGTAGAACGGCTGATCGCCTGCACGATCCTGCTGGTCGCCGTTGTTGATATCGCTTTCGTGGTAATAAAAGACGTTGCCGTCGATGTTGAAGGCTACGCGGCAGCAACGCTGATCGGGCTTTTTCTGCTGCTTTCGGGCCTGCTTTATCGCCGGTTCCGTCCAGCATTGCGCGTCTCGACCGCCTTGTGCGGATCCGGCCTGTTCATTCTGTTTTCCCTGGTCGGCTCAACGCTGAACTACACGTTCTTGCCCACCGTCAACCAGTCGATCGACCCATTCCTCATGCGCTTCGACACCATGCTCGGCTACGACTGGCCTTCGGTTGTCACCTTCGCCGCGCAGCATTCATGGATCGGTTACACGCTGTTTCTCGTCTATGCGACGTCGCTGCCGCAGCTCCTGCTGCTGGTGTGCTGGTACGGCTTCAGCGGTGATGACCGAAGGCTGCACCATTTCCTGCTGACCGGCACGGTCGGAGCGCTTGCCTCCCTCATCTTCTGGTTCTTTTTCCCGACATTCGGTGCAAAATCCTACAATACGCTTCCGCAGTGGGTGATGGAGACGATCCCCCTTGCCGTTGATCCGGCCTATGGGCGGGAACTGCTGCGGCTGGCGGCGGAGGGGGTGAGCTATCTCTCACCCAAGAACGTCCTGGGCCTGATCGCCTTTCCATCCTTCCACATCGTGATGGCGTGCATGTCACTGGCCTTCGCACCACGGCTGATGCCGGTCCGGATCCTGTTCTACGTTGTGAACGTCCTGATGTTTCCGGCTGTCCTGGTCCAGGGCGGGCACTTCCTCGTCGACATCGCAGGTGGTGTTATCATGTTCCTATTGGCCTGGCTGGTTGCGCGCGCGCTCCTGTCGAGGCTGAACCCAGAGCGCGCACCGTCAACGACGCTTCAGGTCGCCTGAACTTACTCAGCCAGTGCCTCGATCAGCTTCCGTGCGTGGGCAGCCAGCACTTCATTGTCTTCCATCTGCCCGGAATGCGGGCGAAGGGCGACGCTTTCGTAACGCGGAACGATGTGGAAATGCAGGTGGAACACGGTCTGCCCGGCAGGCGCCTCGTTGAACTGCATGATGGTGATGCCGTCAGCCTCGAAGGCTTCCTTGGCAACCTTGGCAAGCCGCTGCACCACCGGCATCAGCTTTGACAGGACGGCCGGATCCGCATCGAGCAGATTGCGCGACGGTGCCTTCGGTATCACTAACAGGTGACCTGGCGACTGCGGCATGACATCCATGAAGGCGAGCGTGTCATCATCTTCGTAGACGCGGTGGGAGGGAATTTCGCCGCGCAGGATTTTGCCGAAGATGTTGTTGGCGTCGTAGGTCTGGTTGCTCATGATCTTGTCTCTCTCGTGCGGTGTCGCGGCGTTGGTTCTCAATCCTGTTCCTGCTGGCGCTCCCCCTTGCGAAAGGGGCTGTGCTCCTGCAGGTAATCGTTCATGTATTCCACTTCCTGGCGTTCGCGCTCAAGATAGTCGGCAACGGCGCGGCGCAGGCCAGGGTGGGCGATGTAATGCATCGAATGTGTTGTCACCGGCAGGTAACCCCGCGCCAGCTTATGTTCGCCCTGCGCACCGGCTTCGACACGCTGCAGGCCCTTGGAAAGCGCAAAATCGATCGCCTGGTGGTAACACACCTCAAAATGCAGGAAGGGGTGGTCTTCGATACAGCCCCAATGCCGACCGTACAGCGCATCGCCACCGATGAAATTGATGGCACCAGCGATGTAGTGGCCGTCGCGCTTGGCCATGACGAGCAGGATGTCGTCGGCCATGCGCTCGCCGATGAGCGAGTAGAACTGCCGGGTCAAGTAAGGCCGGCCCCACTTGCGCCCGCCGGTATCCATGTAGAATTCGTAGAACTGGTCCCAGATGGCTTCGGTCAGGTCTTTGCCGGTGAGCCAGTCGATCGTGATGCCGTTCTCAAGCGCGGCGCGGCGTTCCTTCTTCAGCGCCTTGCGCTTTCGGGATGCCAGCGTCTCCAGAAAGGCCTCATGGTCGGCATATCCTTGATTCAGGAAGTGAAACTGCTTGTCCGTGCGGTGCAGGTATTCCGCTTCTTCGAAGGCTGCCAGCTGGGATTCCGCCACGAAGGTGACGTGGGCTGAGGACACGCCGAGTTGTCGTGTCACTTCCTGGAGACCTGCCGCGAGCGTCAGTTCCGTTGACGGCTTGTCGTAGCCTGCCGAGACAAGGAGGCGAGGGCCGGTTGCCGGCGTGAACGGCACCGAGCATTGAAGCTTGGGATAATAGCGACCACCGGCGCGCTCGAAGGCGTCCGCCCAGCCATGGTCGAAAACATATTCACCCTGGCTGTGGTTCTTGAGATAACCCGGCACTGCTCCGATCAAGTCGCCTTTGTCATCCTCTAGCAGGAGGTGATGCCCCAGCCATCCGGTCTTTGCTGTTGCAGACCCGGATTCTTCCAGCGCCGACAGAAAAGCATGAGATATGAAAGGATTGTAGGGCGTCCCGTGGCTTGCATCCCTGGATGCGCCGGAAAGGCGCGACCAGCTCTGGGAACTGATCGCGCTCAGCGACTGCTCGACACGGATTGTCAGTTTACCGGTCATTCGTCCCTTATTGGGCATCCATTTCACGCGGGTCGAAACCCTCGAAGGTCATCTGATCCGCATGAAGATAGCTTTGAGTCCGTCCGTTTCCATCCCTGACTGTCCAGGTAATCACCGGGACGCCGGATTCGCGCTGCGCGGTGATGAAGCTGTTTGGCAAATGCGGCCAATGGTAGGAGATGAAATCAAGCCCGAGTTGCATCGCCTCGTCGTGCTTGAAGAAGTCTTCCGGCTTGTCGCCTTCCGCGGTGAGCCCGACGGGGCAGGGGGAACCGGCCATTTTCAGGTCCCTCAGGATATGGTGGTCGAAGCTCATCAGGGCGACCTTACCCTTGTATCCTTCCAGCGCTTCGAGCACGGCTTCGGCAAAACCGTCATCGTCGCCTGCGGTGCGGCCCTTGACCTCGATGACGAGCGGAACGCGACCGTCCACGAGTTGGAGCATCTGTTTCAGCGTCGGGACCTTGTCCTTCGTGCCGCCAACGGCGAGCATGCCAAGCTCGGCAGAAGTCTTCTCACGCAGATCACCCTTGATGCCGCAAAGACGCTGGAGGTCGTCATCGTGGAAGACCACCGGCACGCTGTCGGCCGCAAGCTGCACGTCACATTCGATCGCGAAGCCCGCTTCCGCGGCACGCGCAAAGGCGGATAGGGTGTTTTCCCAGACCAGCTTGTTCGTGTCGTGGTAGCCCCGGTGGGCGATCGGCGTTTCCTTGATCCAGCTTGTATCGGTCATGCCGTGATCTCGATGATGGCCTCGATTTCAACCGACGCGTTGAGCGGCAGCGCGGCCATGCCGACGGCGGCGCGTGCATGCTTGCCGGCCTCGCCGAGGACGTTGGCGATCAGGTTGGAGGCGCCGTTGGTAACCACATGCTGTTCGACGAAGTCCGGAGCGGACGCGACGAAGCTCGAAAGTTTCACCACCTGCTTCACGCGTCCCAGATCACCGCCGAGAGCTGCCTTGGCCTGGGCAAGGATGTTGATCGCGCAGAGTTCTGCCGCGCGGGTCGCCGTCGCGACATCGACATCGCGTCCCACTAGGCCCGTGACGGCAACCTTGCCGTTTTCGTTCGGCAACTGGCCGGAAATGAACAGAAGATTGCCGGTGATCACGTAGGGAAGGTAGTTGGCGGCAGGCGCAGCTGCAACGGGTAGAATGATCCCCAATTCCTTCAGGCGCGCTTCGATTGCTTCGGCCACATCAGACTCCGTTTTGTTGTAAAAAATCCAAAAATCCTGCATCAAGGCCTTAGCTTGGCCAGATGCAGTTCTTATTACACCTGGGCTGAGTCCAACAGGAGAATGTGAATGTTGCGCAAGAGCCTCGTGGCGCTCCTTTTCGGCGGGTCGAGCCTGGTCGTTGCTACTTCAAGCGAGGCGACTGTCGAGAGCGGTGCTCGGGCACTGGTGCCACATCGCGCCATTTACGATCTCAAGCTGAAGGATGCATCGGAGCGTTCCGGCATCGAAGGCATGGTCGGGCGCATGGTCTACGAGTTTACCGGCTCCGCCTGCACTGGGTTCTCGACCAACTTCCGCCTTGTCACCAAGATCAGCACCGGCGAGGAGACGCGTCTCAGCGACCAGCAGACGACGACCTACGAGGATCTGACGGCCGGCCAGTTCCACTTCGAGACGAAGTCTTTCACGGACGAGCAGCTCGACAAGCAGCTGGTCGGCGACGCCAAGGCAGCCGAGAACGGCGTCAAGGTGGAACTGACGCAGCCGGATGGCCGCGAGATCGAACTGCCGATGAGCGACTTCCCGACCGGCCACATGCTGGACGTGATCGAAAACGCCAAGCAGGGGAAGAACTTCTTTGAAGCGCGCGTCTTTGACGGATCCGAAAATGGCGACCAGGCGCTTGTGACGACAACGGTCATCGGCAAGAAGCAGGAGCCGGCGAAGGACGATGCGGACGCCGAGAAGACAGGTGAGTTCGCGACGGAGCCTTACTGGCCGGTGACCATCGCTTACTTCAACGAGAGCGCGGTGGGGGATCCGACGCCGGTCTACAACATGTCGTTCAAGCTTTATGAAAACGGCATCACCCGCGACCTTACCATGGACTACGGCGACTTTTCGCTGTCCGGCAACCTGGTGAAGCTGGAAACGCTGAAGCCGCAGGAAGACACATGTCCCGCTCCGTCTAAGTAGGCGGGGCGTAGCAAGCATTTTTCGTATCTCGCACCTCCGGGAGGGGACAATGAGCATCGAATTCCTGCTGACATCGCTTTTCATCATCGCCTCGCCGGGAACTGGCGCGCTTTACACGATCGCCGCGGGGCTGACGCGTGGCGGGCGGGCGAGCCTCATTGCTGCCTTCGGCTGCACGCTCGGGATCATCCCGCATATGGCGGCCGCGATTACGGGTTTGGCGGCGATCCTGCACACCAGTGCGCTCGCCTTCGACATCATCAAGTATCTTGGCGTCGCCTACCTTCTCTACATGGCCTGGAACACCTTGCGGGAGAAGGGCGCGTTGAGCGTGGACGAGGGGAGCGTGCCGAAGTCGGCACGGCAGGTAATTGTCACCAGCATCCTGATCAACATCCTCAATCCGAAGCTGTCGATCTTCTTCTTTGCTTTCCTGCCGCAGTTCGTTCCGTCGCAGGATCCGGGCGCGTTCCTCAAGATGCTGAGTCTGAGTGCGGTCTTCATGGCATTGACCTTCATCGTCTTTGCGATTTACGGATGCTTTGCCGCTGTCATGCGCGACCAGGTGATCAGCCGTCCACGCGTGCTCGCCTGGATGCGGCGCAGCTTCGCGGCAGCCTTTGTCGGGCTTGGCGCCAAGCTCGCGCTGACAGAGAGGTGATTTCTCGCCTTTGCCGCTTGCTTTTCCGGCCTAACAGCTATATGGCCACCACCATTCCACACGTAAGGCATGGGATCNGTCGGGAGAAATCCGAACGGTTCCGCCCGGTGGCGTCCTCNAAGAGGATGCTGGTCGCCTTGCGGAGGTTCAACCGGAAAAAGGAGAAAAAGGCATGGCATTGCCTGATTTCAGCATGCGCCAGCTTCTGGAAGCTGGTGTTCACTTCGGCCACCAGACCCATCGCTGGAACCCGAAGATGAAGCCGTACATCTTCGGCGATCGTAACAACATCCACATCATCGACCTGGCTCAGACCGTTCCGATGCTGTCGCGCGCACTTCAGGTCGTGTCTGACACCGTTGCTCGTGGCGGCCGCGTTCTGTTCGTTGGTACCAAGCGCCAGGCTTCTGAACTGATCGCCGACTCGGCAAAGCGTTCGGCACAGTACTACGTCAACTCCCGCTGGCTCGGCGGCATGATGACCAACTGGAAGACCATTTCGAACTCGATCCAGCGTCTGCGCAAGCTCGACGAGATCCTCGGCTCGGAGCAGTCCGGCTACTCCAAGAAGGAGCGCCTGAACCTCGAGCGCGAACGCGAAAAGCTTGAAAAGGCTCTCGGCGGTATCCGCGACATGGGCGGCACCCCGGACCTGATGTTCATCATCGACACGAACAAGGAAAAGATCGCCATCGATGAAGCCAAGCGCCTGGGCATCCCGGTCGTTGCCATCATCGACTCGAACTGCGATCCGGACCTCATCGACTACCCGATCCCAGGTAACGACGACGCTTCGCGCGCCATCGCTCTCTACACAGACCTGATCGCTCGCGCTGCCATCGACGGCATCGCTCGCCAGCAGGGTGCTTCGGGCCGTGACCTCGGCGCTTCCGCTGAAGCTCCGATCGAGCCGGCTCTCGAAGGCGAAGCAGAAGCGTAAGGCCGTCCGGGCGGCTCGTCCGCTCGGCTCCGTGATCACGACAGAGGCCAGAGATACCGTTATCCCTGGCCTTCGTCATTTGAAGCGACCGTCACCGCAGGCCACTGAGGCCCGTCGTAGAGGCAGTCGCGACCGTGATGTCTAGCATCACGCCGTCATACATCCGGGTACATTCGTCCCAAAAACCTCGAGTCTGCCGACGTTCTTCCGGCGACACGCAATCGAAACGATAAGAGGCACGAAAATGGCTGAAATCACCGCTGCACTTGTTAAGGANCTGCGCGAAAAGTCTGGCGCTGGCATGATGGACTGCAAGAAGGCGCTTGCTGANAACAATGGCGACATCGAAGCAGCCATCGACTGGCTGCGCGCCAAGGGTATCGCNAAGGCCGACAAGAAGTCTGGCCGTACCGCNGCAGAAGGCCTGATCGGCGTTGCCAGCAACGGCACCAAGGCNGTTGTTGTTGAAATCAACTCCGAAACCGACTTCGTTGCCCGTAACGACGCATTCCAGAGCATGGTTCGCGGCGTAGCCGACGTTGCTCTTGGCACCGATGGCTCGGTTGACGCCGTCAGCGCTGCTACCTACCCGGCAACCGGCAAGTCCGTTACCGACACCATCAAGGACGCAGTTGCCACCATCGGCGAAAACATGAACCTGCGTCGTTCGGCTGCTCTTGAAGTCGAAGACGGCGTTGTTGCCACCTACATCCACAACGCTGCTGCTGACCGTCTCGGCAAGCTCGGTGTTCTGGTTGCCCTCAAGTCCACCGGCAACAAGGACGCTCTGAACGCCATCGGCCGCCAGATCGCCATGCACATCGCTGCAACCAACCCGCTCGCCATCCGCGCCGAAGAAGTCGACGCAGCTGTTGCGGAGCGCGAGCGCAACGTGTTCATTGAGCAGTCGCGCGCTTCCGGCAAGCCGGACGCCATCATCGAAAAGATGGTCGAAGGCCGCATGCGCAAGTTCTTCGAGGAAGTTGCACTTCTCTCGCAGGCTTTCGTCATCAACCCGGACCAGACCGTTGGCGATGCCGTCAAGGCTGCTGAAAAGGAAGTTGGCGCCCCGATCGAAATCACCGGCATGGCACGCTTGCTGCTCGGCGAAGGCGTTGAAAAGGAAGAGTCCGACTTCGCTGCTGAAGTCGCGGCTGTTGCCAACGGCTGATCGCCCTCAATTGGCCTGAGTTATTCAGCATCCAAATCTGCGAAATAGAAAAGGGCACCGGTGACAAGCCGGTGCCCTTCGTGTATCCGCAAACGCGTTTGACCTTGCCCAGGCAGTTTTCCCAAGGAGTAGCCGATGTCGTCCAAGCCAATCTACAAGCGTGTCTTGCTCAAGGCTTCCGGCGAGGCGCTCATGGGCAGCCAGGGCTTCGGCATCGACGTGAATGTTGCCGATCGGATCGCCTCTGATATCGCCGAGGCTCGCGCCATGGGCGTGGACGTTGGCGTGGTTGTCGGCGGCGGCAACATCTTCCGCGGTGTCGCAGTCGCCTCGAAGGGCGGCGATCGCGTGACGGGCGACCACATGGGCATGCTCGGTACGGTGATCAACGCACTGGCGCTTGCGACCTCGCTGCGCAAGCAGAACATCGACACGGTTGTCTTGTCGGCGATCTCCATGCCCGAGATTTGCGAAAGCTTCTCGCAGCGCCAGGCACTGCATCACCTCGCACAGGGTCGCGTTGTGATCTTCGCGGGCGGCACCGGCAACCCGTTCTTCACGACCGACTCGGCTGCGGCGCTGCGTGCCGCCGAAATCGGTGCCGAGGCAATCCTGAAGGGCACCCAGGTCGACGGCATCTACACCGCCGACCCGAAGAAGGATCCAACCGCGACTCGGTTCGAGACGCTGACGCATGGCGAAGTGCTGGAAAAGGGTCTCGCCGTCATGGACGTCGCGGCCGTGGCACTGGCCCGCGAAAACGCGATCCCGATCATCGTCTTCTCGATCCACGAGAAAGGCGGGTTCGCGCAAATCTTGACCGGCGGCGGTCGCAAGACCATCGTAGCTGACGATTGAACGGCAGCATTGAACGCTGCCAGGAAAAGTTAAGGGAGTATTCGGATGAGTGGAATTGATCTTAGTGACATCAAGCGGCGCATGGATGGTGCAGTCGCCGCATTCAAGAGCGATATCGCATCTCTGCGTACGGGCCGTGCGTCGGCCAACATTCTCGACCCGGTAACGGTTGAAGCCTATGGATCGCGCGTGCCGCTGAACCAGGTTGCCAACATCACCGTGCCGGAGCCGCGCATGCTCGGCGTGTCCATCTGGGACAAGTCCATGGTGGGTGCCGTCGATCGCGCCATCCGCGAATCGCATCTCGGGCTCAACCCGATCGTTGACGGCCAGAACCTGCGTATTCCGCTTCCGGAGCTTAACGAGGAGCGCCGCAAGTCGCTCGTCAAGGTCGCCCATGACTATGCCGAAAAGGCCAAGGTGGCGGCTCGCCACGTGCGCCGCGACGGGATGGATGGACTGAAAAAGGCCGAGAAAGACGGGGTGATCGGCCAGGACGAAAGCCGCGCCCAGTCGGAAAAAGTACAGAAGATGACGGACGAGACGATTTCGGAAGTCGACCGCTTGCTTGCCGAGAAAGAAAAGGAAATCATGCAGGTCTAGCTGGCGCAGGCCACCCTGTTACTTGGCCTGCTGAAGGAAACGCATCGAAATGGCGAAGCTTGAACTTGCGATAATTCCTCAACACGTTGCCATCATCATGGATGGCAACGGGCGGTGGGCCAACAAGCGTGGGCTGCCGCGCACTGTCGGGCACAGCAAGGGCGTCGAGGCCGTTCGCGAGACCGTACGTGCCGCGGGCGAGGCGGGCGTCAAATATCTGACGCTGTTCGCCTTCTCCTCGGAAAACTGGCGCCGGCCCGAGAGCGAGGTGAACGACCTCCTGGGCCTGCTGCGCCGGTTCATCCGTCGCGACCTGGCTGAACTGCACCGTGAAAACGTGCGAATCAAGATTATCGGTGAACGCGAGAACCTGCGTGGCGACATCCTTCCGCTTCTTCTGGAGGCGGAGGAGACGACCAAGTTCAATACGGCCCTGACGCTGGTGATCGCCTTTAACTATGGTGCCCGCAACGAGATTGCGCGCGCCATGGCCAAGCTTGCCACGCAGGTGGAGCAGGGCGCCCTCAAGGCGTCCGACATTGATGTCGAGATGATAAGCCGCAATCTCGACACCGCTGAAATCCCGGATCCGGAACTGATCATCCGGACGAGTGGCGAGGAGCGACTTTCGAACTTCCTGCTCTGGCAGGCGGCCTATTCGGAACTCGTCTTCATTCCCGACTACTGGCCGGATTTCGACCGCAGGCTCTTCAACCATGCGCTGGAGATCTTCGCCTCGCGTGATCGTCGGTTCGGTGGCCTATCGACCAAGACCGCTGCGGTGGTTGGTTGATGAGCGGGGAACTNAAGCGTCGCATTCTTTCCGGGATCGTTCTGGCGGTCGTCATCCTGGCNGCGACCTACTATGGCGGNATCTGGTTCCGCCTTGTCGCGGCGCTCACGGCGCTGCTGATCTATTACGAATGGTCNACGATGACGCGGCTGGCGGAGCGCAACTTCCGCACCAATGCCTTCGGTTGGGTCATCATCGCGCTTTTGGCTGCCGACCTTGTTCTCAATGAAGGCGTCTTCAGCGTGCCGCTTCTGGGTGGTGCATCGATCACAGCGATCCTTCTGGTTCTGCTCGGGCGAGCCAACTGGTGGCTCCCCGGCGGCATCGTCTACGCGGGCCTGAGCGGCATCTCGCTTGCTGCGATCCGCGCCGATGACCAGGCGGGCCTGATGGCGATGCTGTTCATTTTCGCTGTTGTCTGGGCGACCGACATCCTCGCCTACTTCGTGGGCCGCGCCTTGAAGGGTCCAAAGCTCGCGCCGCGAATCTCGCCCGGCAAAACCTGGTCCGGTGCGGTCGGCGGTACCGTTTCGGCAATCATCGCGAGCTCGGCTCTGACGCTTGTCGTTTTTTCGCGCCTGTCGCTGTGGACGATTGTCATCGCCTTTCTGCTCTCGGTTGCGAGCCAGATTGGTGATCTCTTCGAATCCTTCATCAAGCGCCGGTTCGGCGTGAAGGACTCAAGCCACCTCATCCCAGGACACGGCGGCGTGATGGATCGGGTCGATGGCCTCGTTTTCGCCTGCTTCGCAGCGTTTTTGCTGTCTGTAGCGTATTCGGCCCTGGCGGGCCGTCCCGAAATGCCCGTAGCGGCCTTCCTGTTTGGATTCTAACTTCCATCGACGGTCGATGCATTTGTGAAACGGAAACTTTGATGGCCATCTTCAGCTTCCTCACCGGCTATATCATTCCCTTCATTCTGGTGCTGTCCCTGCTCGTCTTCGTACACGAGATGGGCCACTACCTGGTGGGTCGCTGGTGCGGAATCCGCTCGACCGCTTTCTCTGTTGGCTTTGGCCCGGAGCTTGTTGGCTTCACCGACAAACATGGGACGCGATGGAAGCTCTCGGCCATCCCGCTCGGCGGCTATGTGAAATTCTACGGCGACGACGATGTCGCCAGCATGCCGGATGCCACCGGTTTGGAAGGACTTTCCGAAGCCGAAAAGGCGCAGACGCTTGCCGGCGCAAAGCTGTGGAAAAGAGCGGCCACGGTCGCTGCCGGTCCGATTGCCAATTTCATCCTGGCTATTGCCATCTTCGCCGTTCTCTTCAGCGTCTATGGCAAGGTCATTGCTGACCCGGTCGTCGCCGAAGTACAGCCCAACAGTGCGGCCGAGGCTGCCGGCGTTCTGCCGGGCGACCGGCTGGTGGCGCTCGATGGGACCCGCATCCGCACCTTCGACGATGTCCGCCGTTATGTCAGCATCCGGCCGGAAACACCCATCACCGTGACTGTCGAGCGCGACGGCCGCGACATGGACCTGCCGATGGTGCCGAAGCGCTCGGAAGTGACCGACCAGTTTGGCAACAAGGTTGAACTGGGGCTGATCGGGATCGTCACCAACGAGCAGCGCGGCAACTTCCGCGTCGAAACCTTCTCGCCGATCCAGGCGGTCAGCGAAGGCGTGAAGGAAACCGGGCACATCATTACCGGCACCTTCCGTTATATCGGCAATCTCGTGACGGGACGCATGAAGGCGGACCAGCTCGGCGGGCCGGTGAGGGTGGCCCAGGCATCCGGCCAGATGGCGACCTTGGGCTTTGCCGCGGTGGTGCAACTGGCTGCCGTCTTGTCGGTCTCGATCGGCCTCCTGAACCTCATGCCTGTGCCAGTTCTGGACGGCGGGCATCTCGTATTTTACGCGATCGAGGCAATTCGCGGACGCCCGCTCGGCGCCGGCGCTCAGGAGATTGCCTTCAGGATTGGGCTTGCCATGGTGCTTAGTCTCATGGTCTTTGCGACCTTCAACGACATCACCAACCTGATCGGTTAACGCTTAAAAACAGGCGAAATAACAGTTTGTTGACCATGTTTCCAACAGTTGCGTGGCCATTGGGCCACGGCTATGAAGGAAGTAAATAGAAATTAACGCGATAGCTTGCTTGTAGGGCAAAAGAAGGTAAAACCACACACGTGGCCGGAGTCGGGTTCCGCCCGCCGAGGGACAACGGGAAAAGGTAAAGATTGAAATGAAGGCTGGTTCAAAGTTTTTGAACGCAGTGTCGGCGGTTGCGCTGTCTGCTAGTGTTGTTGCCCCCGGCGCAGGTGTTGTGGTGCTTGCCTCCACCCAGTCTGCCGAGGCTGCAGTCGTGCGCAACATTGCTGTACGCGGCGCTCAGCGGGCAGGCGAAGAGGCTGTTCGTTCCAACCTCACGATCCGTCCCGGTGTGAGTTTTTCCAATAGCGATGTCGATGAATCCGTCCGTCGCCTTTACGCAACCGGCTACTTCTCAGATGTGAAGATTGCTGTTTCCGGCGGCACCCTGGTCGTGACGGTTAGCGAAGCGCAGCTGGTCAACACGGTTGTCTTCAACGGCAATCGCAAGATCACCGACGAAAAGCTGCAGGCTGCTGTTCAGACCCAGCCGCTCGGTCCCTACACCGAAACCATGGTGAACGCTGACATCGAGCGTCTGCGCCAGGCGTATAGCGCCATCGGCCGCAGCGATGTCCAGATCACGACGCAGGTCGTGCCGGTTGGCCAGGGTCGCGTGAACCTTGCCTTCGTGATCAACGAAGGCGACCGCACCAAGATCGCTGATATCGATTTCGTCGGTAACCAGGCTTATGGCGACAGCCGCCTGAAGGCTGTGATCCTGACGAAGGAATCGGGCCCGCTGTCGTTCCTGACCCGTAAGGACGTCTATAGCGAGGACAAGCTGCGTGCCGACGAGGATGCGCTGCGCCAGTTCTATTACAATCACGGTTATCCTGATTTCCGTGTGATCTCGTCGAATGCCGTGCTCGACGAAGCCAACAACAAGTACAACATCACCTTCACTGTCGAAGAAGGTCAGCGTTACCAGTACGGTCCGATCGGTGTCGAATCGACGGTTGACGGCATCAGCGGCCAGGACCTTCAGGGTCTCGTGCAGACTCGTGAGGGTGCTACCTACGACGCCCGCGAAGTCCAGAAGACGATGGAAGCGATCTCGCGTCGTGTTGCCTCTGCCGGTTATCCGTTCGCACGTGTTACGCCGCGCGGCGACCGTAACCTTCAGAATGGCACGATCGGCGTAACCTATCTCGTCGACCAGGGTGAGCGCGCCTATGTTGAGCGCATCGAAGTGCGCGGCAACACACGTACGCGCGACTATGTCATTCGCCGCGAGTTCGACTTCAGCGAAGGCGACGCCTTCAACCAGGAAATGATCTCGCGCGCCAAGCGCCGCCTCGAAGCGCTGGGCTACTTCACCAAGGTCAATATCTCGACCTCGCAGGGCAGTTCGCCGGACCGCGTTGTCGTTATCGTTGACGTGGAAGACCAGGCAACCGGTTCGTTCGGTATCGGTGCCGGTTACTCCCCGGGCAGCAGCGGCAATGGCTTCCTGCTCGAAGCTTCTGTTGAAGAAAAGAACTTCCTTGGTCGTGGCCAGTTCATCCGCGTCGCCGTTGGTGGCGGTCTTGAGGATGCTCGCACCTACAACATTTCGTTCACCGAGCCTTATTTCCTCGGTTATCGTCTGGCGGCCGGCTTCGACCTCTTCAAGAACCGTACGTCGTCCAACGACTACTACGACTATGACGAACAGGGCGTAACGCTGCGCGTAACGGCGCCGATCACTGAAGATCTGGCAACGACCTTCCGTTACACCTACAAGCAGATCAACTATGGTCCTGAGGACGATGTCTTCGGTGCGAATGGTGTGCCGGGTGGTGGGGACGATCGGTTATCTGATCCATATATCGACATGATTAGTCATGGCGAATTCGTTCAGTCATCGATTTCGCAGACGTTGACCTACAACACGCTCGACAGCACCACGCTGGCACGTGAAGGTATCTACGCCACGTTCACGCATGAATATGCGGGCCTGGGCGGCGACTCCGACTTCTACAAGATCTCGGCGCGTGCGCGTTACTTCCACACGCTCTCGACCGAGGCCGACCTGATCGGCTCGATCGCGATCGGCGCTGGCCATGTCTTCGCAACGGGTGACCGCCTGCGCGTCTTCGACCAGTTCACGCTGGGTGGCCGTCAGGTTCGTGGCTTCGAGAACGATGGTATCGGTCCGCGTACGGTTGAACACGGCGATCCGCTCGGCGGCACGACCTACTTCACCGCATCGGCTGAAATGACGATGCCGATGCCGGCAATTCCGGAAGACTTTGGCCTGCGCGCTGCAGTCTTTGCTGACGCCGGTACGCTCTATGGCAACAAGGTCGATCTCGGCACCAGCACGGCGCAGGGCACCGACATGACCTGGCGTGCATCGGTCGGTGCGGGCATCATGTGGGCCTCGCCGTTCGGCAACATCCGCTTCGACTATGCGCATCCTGTGGTGAAGGAAGACTTCGACGAGACCCAGGAATTCCGGTTCAGCATGGCGAACCAGTTCTGATCGTTTCCGCCCGCTCGTCGGGCGGAAATCCGCTCCGGAGCCTGGCTATGAACCATAATGATTTTTTTCCGCCCCATGGTGGCGTGAGCCTGCGAGAGCTGGCCGCCCATCTTGGGGCCGATCTGCTTGATCCGTCCGCAGGCGATCGCATCATCCGTTCAGTCGCGCCCGTTGCTCGGGCGGTCGAAGGGCAGATCTGCTACATCATTTCCCGCAAGAGCCGCGACGAACTGGCGACCTGCAAGGCATCGGCGATCATCTGCGATGCTGCGCTCCAGAGCGTTGTGCCGGAAGGCATCGCGGTCCTCGTCAGCAAGATGCCGCATGCCGCCTTCGCGATGGCCGGTGCTTTCCTGCACCCGATCGCAATGCGCCCGTCTCCGGTGACTTCGACTGGAGGGATTTCTCCGGCGGCCTTCATCGACCCCACAGCCAAGTTGGAAGCGGGTGTTGAGGTTGAGCCGATGGCTGTTATCGGTGCACGCGCCGAGATCGGCAGCGGCACCCGCATCGGGGCCGGCAGCGTGATCGGCGCTGACGTCAAGATCGGCCGCGACTGCACAATCGCCGCAGGCGCCAGCATTGTCGCTTCCCTGATTGGCAACAACGTCATCATCCACAACGGCGCACGGCTCGGGCAGGATGGCTTCGGCTTCGCGCCCGGACCCCGCGGTATGCTGAAGATCGTTCAGGTCGGCCGCGTCATCGTCCAGGACAATGTCGAGATCGGCGCCAACACGACCATCGACCGTGGCGCGATGGATGACACTGTCATCGGCGAAGGCACGAAGATCGACAACCAGGTGCAGGTTGCCCACAACGTCCGTATTGGCCGTCATTGCGGCATCGCGTCGGGTGTCGGCATCGCCGGGTCAACAACGATCGGCAACGGCGTGCTGATTGGCGGTGCTGCCGCCATCAATGGCCATATCACCATCAACGACGGCGTTCAGATCGCAGCGTTCAGCGGTGTTGTCGCGAGTGTGCCGGCGGGCGCGGTGTATGGCGGTGTGCCGGCCCGGCCGATCAAGGACTTCCTGCGGGAGATGGCCGAGAAGATGGCCCAGTCTGATGAACGGGCGAAGCGTAAAGGAGAGAAGAACAATGACTGAAGAGACCAAGCCGGAACTCGGTGCGGCCGATATTCAGGAAATCATGAAGCTGCTGCCCCATCGCTACCCGTTTCTTCTGGTCGACAAGATCATCGATATCGACGGCGACAACTCGGCGATCGGCATCAAGAACGTGACGGCAAGCGAGCCGCATTTCGCCGGCCATTTTCCGGACCGTCCGATCATGCCGGGCGTGCTTCTGGTCGAAGGCATGGCCCAGACGGCTGGCGCGATCTGCGCGCGCAAGGACGGCGAGGGCGGCCATCTCGTCTATTTCATGACGATCGATAACGCCCGTTTCCGCAAACCGGTGGTTCCCGGCGACCGGGTGGAGTACCATGTCACCAAGCTGAAGCAGCGCGGCAACATCTGGAAGTTCCATTGCGACGCCAAGGTAGATGGCGCGCTGGTGGCTGAGGCAGATATCGGTGCAATGATGCGCAAGGGCGAGGAATGAGCGGGATCGCAGCGAGTGCGCAGATCCACCCCATGGCGGTGGTCGAGGACGGCGCTATCCTCGGGGAGAACGTCGTGGTTGGACCGTTTGCGCATGTGGGCCCGCGCGTTGTCCTGAAGGATGGCACGAAGCTGCACTCGCACGCCGTCGTGATGGGGAAGACGGAAATCGGCAGCAACTGCCAGATCTTCCCGATGGCGGTCATCGGTGGCGTGTCCCAAAGCCTTCATGAGGCAGGTGAGGAATCGTCACTAACGATCGGCGATAACTGCACGATCCGTGAAGGCGTTACGATGAACTGCGGCACCGTCGGTGGTGGCGGCAAGACGGTCGTCGGCAGCAACTGCCTGTTTCTTGCCAATTCGCACGTGGCGCATGACTGCCAGCTCGGCAGTGACATCATCATGTCGAACAACGTCATGCTCGCGGGTCACGTCCATGTTGCCGATCGTGCCATCTTGGGCGGCGGATGTGCCGTGCATCAGTTCACGCGAATTGGCCGTCAGGCCTTCATCGGCGGACTGTCTGCGGTCAATTATGACGTGATCCCGTATGGAATGCTGAACGGCAACCCTGGTGTGCTGGGCGGACTGAACGTCGTCGGCATGAGCCGCGCCGGCATCGAACGTTCAACGATCCACGTCGTCCGCCGCGCGTACAAGGCAATCTTCGAAGGCGAGGGGAATATCCGCGCCAACGCAGCCGCCATTCGCGATGAATATGCCGATAGCAAGGAAGTCATGGAAATCCTCGACTTCATCGCCGCCGCAAGCGACCGGGCAATTTCGTCGCCCTTCCGCAACAAGAGCTGATCGGCTGTGGCCGATCAGCGGCAATCTCCTGCGGCGGGCCGGCTCGCCATCATCGCCGGAGACGGTTTCCTGCCAATCTACCTGGCGCAGGCAGCGCGCGATGCGGGTGACGAGCCGCTGATGATCCGGCTTCGCAATGAATCGGCTCAGGCCTTCCAAGGGTTCGAGACAGTCACCGCAAGCATCGCCGATATAGCCGGCTTCGCCAGCATCTTTCGCCAACATGGGATCAACCGGGTCGTCCTGTCGGGTGCGGTGAAACGCCGGCCGGACTGGCGCGAGATCCGCCCGAACTGGAAGGCGCTGCGCCAGCTTCCGTCGCTGGTCGGCACGCTGATCTCGGGCGGAGACGATGCGCTTCTACAGGCGGCGATCGGCATCATTGAGGCGCAGGGATGTACCGTAGTGGGCGCACACGAGATTGCGCCAGCGCTGCTTGCCCGCGTCGGCGCGCTCGGCATCTATCAACCGAGTGACGATGATCTGCGTGACGTGACGAAGGCGGCCGAGGCCGCAACCAAGCTCGGCGAGCTCGATATCGGGCAAGGTGCAGTCAGCATCGGCGGCCGCGTTGTCGCCCTTGAAGGTGTCGAAGGCACCGACCAGATGTTGCACCGGGTGGCAGTGCTGCGCGCAGAGGGACGGATCTCAGCCCGTCGCAAGGGCGTTCTCGTGAAGCTCTGCAAACCCCAGCAGGATATGCGGGCCGACCTTCCATCGATCGGCCCCTCGACGGTCGAAAATGCGGTGCGCGCGGGTCTGGCTGGCATCGCCGTCGAGGCAGGACGCTCGCTCGTGCTTGAGGAAGACAAGATGGTTGCAGCCGCAAACGAGGCCGGGATTTTCATTTGCGGCATCGACATGGGGTTGCCGGACGGAGGCTTGTCATGACCGGTCCATTGAAAATTGGCGTCGTGGCCGGCGAGGTCTCCGGCGACCTGCTTGGTGGAAATCTTGTTGCCGCACTCAAGGCCGCCCAGGCGGATGACATCGAGTTGGTCGGCGTCGGTGGAGAGGCTCTGCAGGCGCAGGGGCTGAAATCCCTTTTCGACTTCTCCGAGCTTTCGATCATGGGCCTGACGCAGGTCCTGGCGCGCTTGCCGAACCTGATCAAGCGCATCAACCAGACGGCTGCGGCGCTTGTCGCCGCAAAGCCCGATGTGCTCGTGATTATCGACAGCCCGGATTTTACGCACCGCGTCGCGAAGAAGGTGCGCGAGGCGCTGCCTGACTTGCCGATCATCGACTATGTCTGCCCCAGCGTCTGGGCCTGGAAGGAGTATCGTGCCAAGGCGATGCTCGATTACGTCGACCATGTCTTGGCCGTGCTGCCTTTCGAGCCGGAAGCGATGCAGCGCCTCGGTGGTCCGCCCACCACGTTTGTCGGCCATCGTTTGACGGATGATCCTGCCGTGCTGAAGGTTCGCGGTCTTCGGGCAGAACGTCCGCTTCCCCTGGAAGGCGAGCAAAAAACGATTCTTCTGCTGCCGGGCTCGCGGTCCGGGGAGATCAGGGCGCTGCTGCCGGTCTTCGCTGAGGCGGCGCGTCAGTTTGCGGAGCGCAATGGTCCGACGCGGTTCCTCCTGCCCACGGTGACCCTCCAGGAGGCTCTGGTTCGCTCGCTCGCGGCGGAGCTTGGCCTCAACGCCGAGATAACGGTCACCATCGACGCAAAATGGGATGCCTTTGCCAAAGCTGATGCTGCAATTGCAGCCTCGGGCACCGTCATCCTAGAACTGGCGCTGTCAAACGTTCCGGTCGTTTCCGCCTATAAGGCCGACTGGCTGATCACTCTGATGTCGAAGCGGATCAAGATCTGGACCGGCGCGCTCCCGAACCTCATCACCGACTACCCGGTCGTTCCGGAATATATTAACGAAGTCGTGCGACCGGCGAGCCTCTGCCGTTGGGCCGAGCGACTGTCCTCCGACACACTGCAGCGCCGGGCGACGATGGAGGGTTTCGAGCTCACGTGGCAACGGCTGCAGGTTCCTGTGCCATCGGGAGAGGCGGCCGCGGGTGTAGTGCTGAGCGTCCTGTCCCAGCGCAAGAGATAGGCAGCGCGCTCCTTCAGCCCTTGAACTTCAGCGCCTTGTCGTTGCGGCACTGCGACAGCTTGAGCTGTCTGAACGAGATGATCCTGGTGATGCGTTCGTCGCCATCCGTCTCCACCGACAGGCAAGCGCAGGCATAACCATAGTTCCCGTTTGTCCTGACATACTCCTTCTCCGAGAGGTCCGGGATCAGGTCCATTCCCTCCAGCTCCTGGTCATCCGGCCCCTGCGTCATGATCACCCAAGTCTTGTCGCGGTCATCGAGCCACCAGTTGCGCGGCGTCGGGTTGGAGATCCAGCCGCAGCGGGTCTCGGCCGCCTGCGCAAGTGAGGGCAGGGCGGCGAGCGTGGCAGCCCCCAACAAGATCATGACGTTTTTCAAGATGTTTTCCCCTCCATGGATGGGTTGATCATAAGCGGAATCGAAAAAAGCGATAGGGCGTTCGTGACCGCTTGACGATGGCCCTGGATCGGCTATACGAACGGAACCGTACGGTACGGTACGTGAAGTATTTGAGCCTGAGAGTTGAGCAGTGAGACCCGAGACGAGTGACATGCCCGAATTTTCGCCGCGGCAGAACGAGGTTCTGGAGCAGGCACTTCGGTTGCTTGTAGAGGGTGGTGAAAAGGCGCTGACAACATCTGGCCTGGCGCGCGCCGCCAACTGCTCAAAGGAAAGCCTCTACAAGTGGTTCGGCGATCGTGAAGGCCTGCTTGCTGCGATGATCGCCTACCAGGCGTCCAAGGTCCGCACCCAGGAGCGGTCCGGCGAACGGCTGACGGCGCCGCTTCTGCGAGACCATCTGGAGCTTTTTGCTCGCGACCTTCTTGAAGTCCTGTCCGGCGATGTCTCGCTGGCGCTGAACCGCCTGGCGATCGGCCAGTCGCATCGCGAAGGCTCAAAGCTCGGCAAGCTGCTGCTCGAGCATGGGCGCCGGCAGATCGATCGCCGCGCCATGGCCCTCATGGACCAGGGGAAGCGGGCAGGGCTGCTGCGCTTCGATAATGCCGATGCCGCCTATCACACGCTTTACGGGCTGATCGTTTCCGACCTGCATGTGCGCATGCTGATCGGCGAACCTGGCCTCAAGGACAATGCGCGGCAAGCCCAGAAGGCGGTTGATGCCTTCCTGGTCCTGCATGGGACGCATAACCAATCTGCTGATGCGCAACGCGCCTCGGCTGGACGCTGAACCAAGAACCAAACACACACACACGCATAGGGAAGGATCTTAAGATGCGCGTTTATTACGATCGTGACGCTGATCTCAATCTGATCAAGTCGAAAAACGTTGCCATCATTGGCTATGGCTCGCAGGGTCGCGCGCACGCGCTGAACCTCAAGGACTCGGGCGCCAAGAACGTGGTGATCGCGCTCAAGGCCGGCTCGCAGACTGCCAAGAAGGCAGAAGCCGATGGCTTCAAGGTTATGACCGTTGCCGAAGCTGCCAAGTGGGCAGACCTGATGATGATGGCGACACCGGACGAACTGCAGGCTGACATCTACAAGGACGAAATCGCTGCCAACATCCGCGACGGCGCTGCTATTGCTTTCGCTCACGGCCTCAATGTTCACTTCGGCCTGATTGAGCCGAAGGCATCGGTCGACGTTGTCATGATCGCGCCAAAGGGCCCCGGCCACACGGTTCGTGGCGAATACCAGAAGGGCGGCGGCGTTCCCTGCCTCGTGGCCGTTCACCAGAACGCTTCCGGCAACGCGCTTGAACTCGCTCTCTCCTACGCTTGTGGCGTTGGCGGCGGTCGTTCGGGCATCATCGAAACCAACTTCAAGGAAGAGTGCGAAACCGACCTCTTCGGCGAACAGGTCGTTCTCTGCGGCGGTCTCGTCGAGCTCATCCGCGCTGGTTTCGAAACGCTGGTTGAAGCCGGCTACGCACCGGAGATGGCATATTTCGAGTGCCTGCATGAAGTGAAGCTGATCGTCGACCTGATCTATGAAGGCGGCATCGCCAACATGAACTACTCGATCTCCAACACGGCAGAGTGGGGCGAATACGTCACCGGTCCGCGCATCATCACGGAAGAAACCAAGGCCGAGATGAAGCGAGTGCTGAAGGACATCCAGACCGGCCGCTTCACCTCCGAGTGGATGCAGGAGTACCGTTCGGGCATGGCTCGCTTCAAGGGCATTCGTCGCAACAACGACAGCCACCAGATCGAAGAAGTTGGCGCAAAGCTGCGCGGCATGATGCCTTGGATCGGCAAGAACAAGCTGGTCGACAAGGCCGTCAACTAAGCTTCTGAAGTATGATAAGGACCACGGCTGGAGCGAAAGCTTCGGCCGTGGTTTTTTGTGAGCAGGTCGCGGGAGCAAAAGCAGAAAAAATTTTGCTCCACGGCGCGATAGGTCAGTATTGCTGACCTGTCGATGTTTCTGTAATGTATCCGCATAACAAATTGAAATATGAGGAAACATCCGATGCTTGATTGGGAACAAATCTTCGCCTCACGCTCCAGCCGCATGAAGGCATCGGAGATTCGCGAGCTCCTGAAGCTGCTCGACCAGCCTGACATCATTTCCTTTGCCGGCGGCATTCCGGACCCGGCGCTCTTCCCGGACGAGGCTTTCAAGGAAGCTTATGCTGACATCTTCTCCAGCGGGCAGGTGGGCTCGGCACTGCAGTACTCGGTCAGCGAAGGCTACAAGCCATTGCGTGAGTGGATCGTCGCCGAGGTGGCCAAGATTGGCATCGACTGCACCGCCGACAACGTCTTCATTACCTCCGGCTCGCAGCAGGCGCTCGATTATCTCGGCAAGCTGTTCCTGTCGCCGAAGGATACGGCCCTCGTCACCTGGCCGACCTATCTCGGCGCGCTTTCGGCCTTCAACGCCTACGAGCCGACCTACGACAAGCTGTCGCTGAACGGAAACCGTACCCCGGAAGCCTATCGCGAAACGGCGGCAAAGGCAGGCGGCAGCGTCAAGTTCGCGTACCTGTCCTCCGACTTCTCCAACCCCACCGGCGAGACTGTTGATCTCGCAGGCCGCCAGAAGCTGCTCCAGCTCGCAGACGAGCTTGATATCGCCATTCTTGAAGACGCGGCCTACCAGCACCTGCGCTATGATGGCGAAGCGGTCGCGCCGATCATGGCGCTGGACATCGCCCGCAATGGCGGGATCGAGAACACACGGACCATCTATAGCGGCAGCTTCTCCAAGACGTTGGCGCCGGGCCTTCGCGTCGGTTTCGTGATCGCTTCCATGCCGGTCATCCGCAAGCTGGTGCTGATGAAGCAGGCGGCCGACCTTCATTCGTCGACGATCAACCAGATCGCGATCGAACATGTCGCGTCGCGTGGCTTCGATGCCCAGGTCGCGAAGATCCGCGCCGTATACAGCCGCCGCCGTGACGTGATGCTCGCTGCCATGGACAAGTACATGCCGAAGACGGCCACCTGGACACGCCCGGAAGGCGGCATGTTCGTTTGGGTAACGCTGCCGGAAGGGCTGGATGGAGCAGAGCTGCTGGCAAAATCGATCGCGACCGAGCGCGTCGCATTCGTGCCGGGCAAGGCTTTCTACGCGGACGGCAGCAATGCCAATACGCTGCGCATGAGCTTCTCCTGCGCCGATGACGCGATGATCGAGGAAGGCATCAAGCGGCTGGGCCGCCTGATTGCTAACGCGCTTCCCGCTGCAGCTTGACAAATGACCTGCCAGACCTGCCGCCGTTGCGCGGCAGGTCTGGTGGTGCCGACAGGCGTTCGGTGGGCTTCATTTGCATTTCCTTGAAAATAAGGGTGTTGGATGAGCTTGTCATATGCCTGTCAACCAAGGATGTTTATGGTCCGCTTGAATTCACCAGGGACCCCTCGATGACGAAGCTTCTTTCCGCGTTCACTGCCCTTGTTGCCTTTGGATTGATGTCAGGTGCGAACGCAGCTGACCTTGTGGTCTATACCAGCCAGCCGAACGAGGATGCCCAGGCAACCATCGATGGGTTCAAAGCTGCCAATCCGGGCATCGATGTCCAGTGGGTGCGCGATGGAACGCCGCAGATCATGGCAAAGCTGAATGCCGAGATCCAGGCGGGCAATCCGGTGGCTGACGTTCTGCTGATCGCGGATACGGTGACCCTGGAGCGTCTGAAGCAGGCGGGTCGGCTGCTGGCCTACAAATCACCGGAAGCGGTGAACTATGATGCAGCTCTTTATGATGCCGAGGGCTATTATCATTCCACCAAGCTGATCACCACCGGCATCATGTATAACACCCAGGCGGGGATGAAGCCGACCAGCTGGGCAGATCTTGCCAAGCCCGAGGCCAAGGGACTGGTCACTATGCCAAGCCCGCTCGCATCCGGCGCGGCGCTCATTCACGCACAAACGCTGGCAGGCGTCTCCGAGCTGGGCTGGGACTACTACAAGAACCTCAAGGAAAACGGTGCGGTTGCTGCAGGCGGCAATGGCGGCGTGCTGAAGGCTGTTGCGACTGGCGAGAAAGCCTATGGTGTCGTGGTCGACTACATGCCGATCCGCGAGAAGGCCAAGGGCGCACCGATCGAGTTCGTTTTCCCAAAAGAAGGCGTCTCGGCGGTCACCGAGCCGGCAGCCATCCTGTCCTCCACGAAGCACGCGGACGACGCAAAGAAGTTCATCGACTATCTCCTTTCGGAAGACGGGCAGAAGACAGCCGTCAAGCTGGGCTATATTCCCGCCCGCAACGGCATTGACCTGCCGGCAGGTTATCCCTCCCGTGACCAGATCAAGGTGCTGCCGATCGACGCCGCCGAAGCGCTGAAGAGCTCGGAAAAGGACCTGAAGACCTTCGCCGATATCTTCGGTCTCAAAGGCTGATATAAGCGCCTGATGATGCGAGTGCAGAATCGTGGAAACAGCCAGCCGCGCTGGCTGTTTCCTTTTGTCCTTACCGTAATATGTCTCCTGAGCGTGCTGCCGCTGGCAAGGCTTGCCGTAACGGGCATCAGTTCCGCGTTGCAGGGCCGCATGGGCGAGTTGCTGACTGATGCGGTAGTGTGGCACGCGCTCTACAACACGCTGGTCACGTCGTTCTGGGGCATGGTCGCGGCCGTGATCCTGGGCGGTGCCTTCGCGCTGCTGCTGACCCTTTTCGACATTCGCGGAAAGGCTGCGCTTGGTTTCCTGTTCATGCTGCCGACGATGATCCCGCCGCAGGTGACGGCGCTGTCATGGATCGGCATGACGGGCCCCTCAAGCACGCTGCTGAAGGCGCTCGGCCTCGCGCCGCCGCTTGGCTCGCCGCAGCCGCTCTATTCGATTGGCGGTATCGCGTTGTTGTTCGGTGTGCAGAACGCACCGCTGGTCTTCCTGTCGCTGCGCGCGGGCCTGCTTGCCTTGCCGCGCGATGGCATCGAGGCCGCACGGCTTTCAGGCGCATCATCCTGGCAGGTGATGAAGCATATCATCCTGCCTCTGTCTCTGCCGGGACTGGCGGCTGGAGCGGCGATCGCCTTTGTATCCTGCGTCGGGAATTTCGGCATTCCCGCGATCCTCGGCATCCCGGCTTCGATCTACACGCTGCCGACGCTGATCTACACCAAGTTCGCGACCTTCAACGCGGGGACCTTTGGCGAGGTGTCGGTGCTGTCGGCCATGATCGGCATCCTTTCGATCATCGGTCTGGCGGTTGAGGGAAGGGTGCTGCGCGGCCGGGACTATCGCGTCATTGGTCTCACCGGGCAGGCGGCAGTGTTTCGCATGAACGGATGGCGCTGGTTTGCCGAACTCGGCCTCTGGCTGACAATTGTGGTGATCCTTGTCATGCCGGTGACCGCGCTTGTGGCAAGCTCGTTGGCGCCCGCCTATGGCGTGCCGCTGAACCTGTCCACCGCGACCCTCCATGCCTATGAAGAGATCCTCTTCCGCCAGTCGATTACCCGCACCGCCTTCACAAACTCCATCTCCCTGTCCCTCGCAACAGCCTTTGGTCTCCTGGTGGTGACAGTGCTCACCGGCTACTTCCTGGTCCGCAGCGGCAGCAGGCTCGCTCCGGTTTTGGCGGCTCTTGCAGAGATCCCCTATGCGCTGCCGGGCATCGTGCTCGCCGTCGCGCTGATCCTGCTCTTCGCCGCGCCGCTGCCGATCGTCGGGATCTCGCTCTACGGGACGATCTGGATCATCCTGATTGCCTATTTCTCCAGCTTCTTCGCGGTCAGCCTGAAACCCGTCGTCAGTGCCTTCCGGCAGATTGACCCGTCGCTCGAGGAGGCCGCGCGGCTTGCCGGTGCGGATTTTTGTCGCCGGCTCACCGACATTATCGTGCCACTGATCGCGCCGGCGGCCGGCGCCTCCGTGATCCTCGTTTTCCTGATCGCCTGCAACGAACTGACGGTCTCGGCCCTTCTCTGGTCGGCTGGTACCCAGACGCTTGGCGTAGCGATCTATAACCTGGACGACAGTGGCAGTTTTAATCTCGCGTCCGCGCTTTCGGTCCTCGTCGTGCTCATGGTGGTCGCCATGATGCTGGTGCTGGAGACGATGGCAAATCGACTGCCCAAAGGTGTGGTGCCATGGCGAAGCTGATCCTCAATCATCTGTCGAAGACCTTCCACCTGGGTGGGACGGCAGCCGTGCGCGACCTCTCGCTCACGGTGCGAGAGGGCGGCTTTCTGGCGCTGCTCGGGCCCTCCGGCTGCGGAAAGACCACCGTTTTGCGCATGATTGCCGGCTTCGAGCAGCCGACAGACGGGTCGATTCTGCTTGGCGAGCGCGTGCTGGCAGATGCCAGCGAAATGGTGCCGCCTGAACATCGAAACATGGCGATGGTGTTTCAGTCCTACGCGCTGTGGCCGCATATGAGCGTGGCGGAGAACGTCGGTTATCCGCTCAAGGTGCGCGGCGTCTCGAGCCCCAAGCGACAGGCGAAGGTGCTGGAAGCACTCTCGGCGGTTCGTCTCGAAGCCTACGCGGACCGTCGCCCGGCCGATCTTTCCGGTGGGCAGCGGCAACGCGTGGCATTGGCGCGATGCCTCGTCACCGAGCCGGACGTTGTCCTGCTGGACGAGCCGCTCGCCAACCTCGACCGTCACCTGCGGCAGGAGATGGAAGAAACATTCCGCGAATTCCACGCCCGCTCGGGCGCCACGATGATTTATGTGACCCATGACCAGGCGGAGGCAATGGCGCTCGCCACGGACGTCGCCGTGATGTCTGAAGGACGGTTGCTGCAGATGGCAACGCCCGAGGATCTTTATGCGCGCCCGGAAGGACGCCTTGTCGGCAGCCTTGTCGGGCAGGGCGCGATCCTGACGCTTGCGTCACCGCCGGGTGACCAGCGCCAGCTTGACTGGGCGGCGTTGAAGGCATTGTACCAAGAACGCGGAATGACGACCGCTGAAGTTCTCGTGCGTCCGCAGGACGTCGAGATCTCGTCCGACGGTTTGCCGGCGACCGTGAGTTCAGCCCTGTTCGAGGGGGAGCGTTATGCGCTTCGCCTGACCCTTGCCGACGGCCAGATGCTGCGGGCCTTTTCGCGCAGCCCGGCCAAGGTCGGCGATCAAGTTTCTATCGTCATTCATTCCGCTTGGAGATTGTAGCCCGCTCCCTCTGCTCCAGTTATGCTATTGCGAACAGCAATAGGACATGACGGATGCCGCTGAGGCTGGGTACCTTCAATATCGAAAATCTCATGACACGATTCGATTTTTCCGGCTGGCGTAACCGCCTGCGGCAGGATCGTGTGCTGCAGCTTTATGACGTGCAGGACAAGGCGCTCTACCAGCAACTGGAGCAGGCCCGGATGATCGCCGAAACCGACGACAACCGGCAGCTTTCGGCTCTGGCCATAGCCCAGGCGAACGCAGATATCCTCTGCCTGCAGGAGGTCGACGACATGCCGGCACTGGAGGCCTTCGAGTATGGCTACCTGTATCGTATGATGGGCACCGGCTATCGCCAGAAATATCTTGTCGAGGGGAACGATAGCCGCGGCATCGACGTGGCGGTGCTGCTGCGCCAGGAAACCCACGACGGCGAGCCAATAGAGGTCGTGAGGGTCAACAGCCACGCCACTCTCACCTATGAGGATCTCGATCTCTTCAACGATGAACTGGCGCTTACCAACCAGCCGCAGGACCGCATCTTCAAGCGCGACTGCCTTGAACTGGAACTGAAGATCGGGGGCAGGCCGCTGACGATCTACATCGTGCATTTCAAGTCGATGGGAAATGCGCGAGAGAACAAGGACGGGCGGACCGGCACCATGGCGGTTCGCACCGCCGAGGCGAGGGCCGTACGCCACATCATCGAAAAACGGTTCGGGAAGGGCGAGACGGCGAAGCACAACTTCGCGATCTGCGGCGACATGAACGACTATCAGGAGAAGGTCCAGGTGATCGGCAATGCCCGCGACGGTTACCGTTTCGAGCCTCGCCGCGAGGAGACGAGCGCGCTCGATGTCTTCAGCCATGATGGTTTTGCCATCAACCCGATCATGGCTCGGGACGTTCTTGATCGCTGGACGCTCTATCATGCGCGCGGGCCGGAAGAGCAGCATCTGTGCCAGCTGGATTACATATGGCTTTCGCCCGCACTTGCCGCTGCCAACCCGAGGAGCGTGCCAAGCATTATCCGCGGCGGCCAACCCTACCGCACCGTATTTCCGCCGGGACAGGAGGTGGAGCGCTTTCCGCGTGTCGGATGGGACAGACCCAAGGCCTCCGACCACTGCCCCCTGGTGATGACACTGGATCTACCATGACGCTTGAACTGCACGAACATTTTGACGACTGGCCGAACGAGAAGACGGTGTTCGATGTCGCTGACGTTGAACTACGTGTGCGCGAGGATGCCCACCCGCTTTTTCTCGCCAACCGCGCGGCGATCGACGGCAACTGGCATAAGGAACTTGCCGCCAATCCGGCGCTCTTCGACGGTCGCATGGTTCTCTACCACTCCACCGCAAGGACAGAGGATCGTATCATCGCTGAAGGGCATATCGTGCCTTACCGCGCCTTCCTCTGGTGGAGGAAACAACCGGAGCGCCAGGGTGCGATCCACATCCACGCCTATCCGGTCCTGCAATCATCCGACGGAGCGCTCATCGCGATCAAGATGGGAGCGCATACGGCCAATGCAGGCCTTGTTTACTTTGCCTGTGGCTCCTTCGAGGCCGAAGATGTGTTCAATGGCGTCTGCAACGCCGACCACAACATGCGGCGCGAGGTTCTCGAGGAGACGGGGCTCGACCTGCAGGACGCGCGGACAGACACAGGCTTCCACGTCAGCCATATCAGGCGTGCCATAACACTTTTCCGGCTGTACCGCTTCAACCTTACGGCCGCGGAGATGGTCGCGAAGATCGAGCAACACATGACGGTCGCGGAGGACAAGGAGATCGCTGGCGTTGTGGCGATCCGTTCGGCCGATCACGCGGCTCATAACTATCATGTCGGCATGTTGCCGATCCTCGACTGGTATTTCGGGGATCAATCGGCACCCGTCTGAACGGGGTTGCGTCGCGCAAAACGGTCGGGCAGGTTGGCGTCATCGCCACTTTGGAGGAGATGCACTTTGTCCCGTCGTTATGCCGTCTATGATGTGTTCACCGACAAGAAGCTTTCCGGCAATCCGCTAGCGGTGATCTTCGACGGCGACGGCCTGACCGACGACATGATGCAGGCAATCGCCAAGGAGATGAACCTGTCGGAGACGGTGTTCATTCAGGGCGCCGAGAACCCCGCGTACGCGGCACGGGTGAGGATTTTCACGCCCGGCAAGGAACTGCCCTTCGCGGGCCATCCAACCGTTGGTGCAGCCGTGGCGCTCGCCGAGCGTAATCATGAGGGGCAAGCGGCGAACCTGGACCTCGTCTGCGTGCTGGAGGAAACGGTGGGGCCAGTACGGTGCGCGGTGCGCCTGAGGCCGGGCGAGGCGGGCTTTGCCGAGTTCGATCTGCCGAAGCGGCCCTACCGCATCAACCTCGCATTCGAACGCCAGGGGCTGGCGGATGCCTTCAGCCTCAAGGCGTCGGACATTGGCTTCGAAAACCACGTTGCCTCCGTCTGGAGCGCCGGCGTGCCGTTTCTGATGATTCCGCTGCACAGCTTGGCGGCCGTCCAGCAGTTGGAGTTCGATTCCAATCTTTGGCAGAAGGTCGCGCCCTTCGTCAAAGGCTCGCTTGCGTCGGCCTACGTCTATTGCCGCGGCGGCGTGCACCACCAGGCGAAGTTTCACGCGCGGATGTTTTCACCAGACATGGGAATACCGGAAGACCCTGCCACGGGTTCTGCCGTCGCAGCTCTGGCTGGCGCCATCCATCACTTCGATGCGCTGCCGGATGGCCATCATCCGGTGCTGATAGAGCAGGGGATCGAGATGGGGCGTCCGTCCTTCATTCACCTGCATATCGACGTCAAGGAAGCGGCAATTGCCAAGGCTCGGATCGGTGGTCAGGCGGTCAAGCTTGCGGAAGGAACGCTGGCGCTGTAAGCGCCTGCGGTTCACGTCTTTATCAACATTATCAGGAAGTTGATGGTGGGTGATGTAGGGCTCGAACCTACGACCCGCTGATTAAGAGTCAGCTGCTCTACCAACTGAGCTAATCACCCAAGACCGTCTTCTGCGAGGCGTCCTCGCCGCCGGTGAATGGCCGTATAAAGGGGTTATTCGACCTTGTCTAGGGCCGACGGAAGATTTTTGCATGCACTGCAATATTTTTTGCGGGACGCCTGGAAAGCGGGTTTTTCCAGCCGGTGGAAATCGAAGTTCCCGCTGTAACGATATGTGAATCGAACGACTGCGGGTGCTGCCTTTTTAAGGGAACTCCCTGCCGTGAGTCGGCATTTGGACCAAAAGTAATTGATGGAGGCGGTCGTGAAACCTGTACTCATGCTTCTGGCGAGCCTAGTCCTGGTCGTCATGGTTTTCCTGAGCGGCGTGATCATCACCGCCAATGTTATTGCAGAGCCGGAGCCGCACAGGTTTGCGAATCTGGACACGCCTGATCTTTGGACCTCCAAGCCCAAACCCGTGGACGCGAGCAAGCAGACCTACGAGCGGATTGAGCCTGCCTTGCCTGCCGCGACAGAGACTGCATCCACTGCGACCGACAACGACGCTGCCGCCATTCAGAATGCCTCGGCCCCGGCAAACGACAACCAGATGCCGAACGCGATCGATGCCACCACGACGGCGTCCGTCCAGCCCGACATGGCCGTCGCCAATACGGCCGACATGCTCCCAATCGAAGAACCGCAGCAGCCTATGGTCAATTCTGCCCAAGCGCAGTGGTGTTATGCCCGCTACCGCTCATACCGTGTCGAGGACAATACCTATCAGCCCTACGGCGGCGGCCCTCGCCGGCAGTGCAAGGCACCCGGGTCGGTAACAACGTCAGTGGCGAACGAAAATGTCGCAGCTGTCAGCAATCAACGCTCGCAGCAGCGGCAAAGCGTTGCGCCGGCGCAGGACGAGTATGTCCGAGATCCGAGTATCGACATCGGCTATGATGAGCCTGTGGATAACCAGCAGCCGCAGTACGCCGACAGCGCGACCGTTGGTGCGCATCTGGAATGGTGCTTCAACCGCTACCGCTCGTATCGCGTCGAGGACAACAGCTACCAGCCTTCGGGCGGTGGTCCGCGCCGCGAATGCCGCTCGCCTTATTGAGGGGCTAACACAGTGTCACCGGGTGGTGCGTTCTGAATGACGCAGGCACAGCGCCAGCACGAAGCCGATGGCGCCCATCGCTCCGATATAAAGTGGAGCTCCCGACCAACCCATGGCCGAGGCGATCGCCGCAAGAAACATGGGACCGAAGACCTGGCCAACACTTGATCCCTGCACCACAAAGCCGCTGAAGGTGCCGACGAGATCCTGCCGTGGCGCGTAGACCGGTAGCAGGCCCATGATCGTCGCCGGGATCGCGCCACTGCTCACTGCATAGAGGATCGACGCGCCATAGCGCAGCCAGACGGGATAACCATCCGCAAAAACCACGAATGACAGCACGCCGAGCAGCACACTCGGTATCGCGATAAGGAGCCAGCGCGGGGCATCCCTGCGTGCAAGTACCCCGCCGATGATGTTGCCGGCTCCGTTCATCAGCACGGCAAAGGCGGTCATCAGGGATGCGGCGGTGAGGCTGACCTGCAGCTCTTCGACAAGCAGCGTCGGCAGGAAGCCGAACAGCGACATGAAGCTCCCGCTATAGGCAGCGAAGATTCCGGCCAGTATCCAGGAGGCGCGGCGCGATGCCACGAGTTTCACTGCCTGCAGAAGCGAGCCGGAAGCAGGGGCGGCCGCACTGCCTGTTGGCACCTTCGCCAAGATCAGCAAGGCCATCGGAACCAGGCTAAAGAGGCCTGCAAAGACCCATAGCCCCTGCCAGCCGAACAGCGGCAGGAGGAACGGCGAGGTCATCATCATCACGGCAACTCCCACCGGCATCCACACGCCCCACAAACCGAGCGCTACCTGCCGATCCTCGACCTTGATGGAGGAGTTGATGAAGCCGGGCGCTGCGACTGATACGGCGATAAGGCCAAAGCTTTCCAGGAACCGGCTTGCAAAGATCACAGCCTCGATGTGAGTCGCGGCACCGATGAAGCTGCCAATGACAAGCAACGCCAGACCATAGATCATCGCCCTGCGATGCGTGAGGTGATCGGTAAAGCGGCCAATCGCGAGGCCACAGACCGCGCCCAGCACGCTGACGACGCCCATCAACCAGCCGGCTGTCACCAGATCCATGCCGAGCTCGGCACGAAACAGTGGGATCGCCGGAGGTACCTTGCCGACATGCAGGGCCGCGGCCACACCACTCAGTACCGCAATATAAACATGTCCCCAGCGTGTCATCAGACCTGCATCCCATACTGCTTTAACCCAACGGCCATAACATCTGGCATCGAGTCGGAGCATAAATTCCGTTACGTGAGCATGAGATCACGTTGCGCATAGCGCGTTTTTGCTCGTCGGCGAGCGAGCGGAACGATTGCATCTTCCGGCCTTGCCCGCTACGCAATCGGCATCTTCCCAACTGTGAGTTTTGCCTTGCTTCCGATCATTCCCACGAAGTCTTATGCCGGTTTTCTGTTCGACATGGACGGTACCATCCTCAACTCGCTTGCATCAGCTGAACGCGTCTGGGGCCGCTGGGCCGCCGAGATGGGGCTCGATGTCGAGAAGTTCCTGCCGACGATGCATGGCAAGCGCGGCATCGATACCATTACGGCGCTGAACCTGCCGGGTGTTGATCCCGTCGTGGAAGCCGAAAAGATCCTTCGCGGCGAGATCGAGGATGTCGAAGGTGTCGTCGCGCTTCCATGTGCCGCTGAGTTTCTGGCGCAACTGCCGGAAGGGCAGTGGGGAATCGTGACCTCATCGCCGATTGAGCTGGCAAAGGTGCGCCTTGCTGCGGCAGGCTTGCCGCAGCCGACGATGCTGGTGACGGCTGAGGACGTCACGATCGGTAAGCCCGATCCGCAGGGTTACCTGCTCGGTGCGAAGCGGCTCAACGCGGCACCGTCAGATGTGCTGGTGTTCGAAGACGTGCTCGCTGGTGTCCGTGCCGGTGAGGCGGCGGGTGCCGACGTCATGGTCATTACCGCCACCCATACCCATCCGCTGGAGACCCAGCATTCCCGCATCGTCGACTACCGGCAAGTGCTGCTCAATATCGGCAGCGATGGCCGCATGACCCTGCGCGCCGCCGCTTAAGCGCCTGCTGCAGCGGTGCGCATGAAGCGGACCGTTGCCAGCCAGAGCACGACGCCGAGGCCGAGAAGGCAGGCGCCGATTACATACTGCACCGGGTCCCGGCCGGCCCAGGGCCCGGCAAGGAATGCGCAGCTGAGCGCACCAAGCACGGGCATGATCGTCGGCGTCTTGAAATGCTTGTGGCCCACCTGGTCCTTGCGCAGCATCAGCACGGCGATATTGACGATGGTGAAGACACAAAGCAGCAGCAGCGCTGTCGTGCCGCCAAGCTCGGGGACACCACCGGCAAACAGGATCAGCACCACGGCGAGCAGGGACGTGAAGCCGATCGCGATATACGGCGTACGGCGGTCGCTATGCACCTTGCCGAAGGCGCTGGGCAGCACGCCTTCGCGGCTCATGCCGTAGATCAGGCGGCTTGCCATCATCATGTTGATGAGCGCAGAATTCGCAACGGCGAACATGGTGATCACTGCAAAGATGCTGATCGGGAAGCCGGGCGCCCCGGCCTGGATAACCTTCAGAAGCGGTGTTTCACCTTCACTGAGTTCCTCGGCCGGCACCAACGTGATGGCCGAGATCGCGACAAGCACGTAGATCACGCCAGTGATCGCCAGGCCGCTGAGCAGGACCTTCGGGAATATCTTGCTCGGCTCCTTGGACTCCTCAGCCATGTTGACCGAGTCTTCGAAGCCCACCATGGCAAAGAAGGCGAGGGTGGTGCCGGCGATAACGGGCCAGAACATTCCCGATCCTTCCGGCGTCGAGAAAGTCCAGGTGCGCGATACGTCACCCTGGCCGCCCGCGATGGCATAAGCGCCGATGCCGATGATGATCAGCAGGCCTGACAGCTCGACCACCGTCAGCAGCACGTTCATCTTGACGCTCTCACCGACGCCACGGAAGTTGATCGCCGCGACCAGAGCGATGAAGGCTACGGCAATCAGCGGCACGCCCAAAGCGCCCATCTCCAGACCCAACGAGGCCGTGAAGTTGGAGGCAAAGGCGCGCGAGGCGGTCGCCGCGGACGTGATGCCGGAGGCCATGACGGCGAAGGCAACGAGGAAAGTCAGGAAGTGGATGTTGAAGGCCTTGTGGGTGTACAGCGCCGCTCCCGCCGCACGCGGATATTTCGTGACCAGCTCAAGGTAGCTGAAGGCGGTCAGGATCGCGACCACGAATGCTACCAGGAACGGCAGCCACACGACGCCACCAACTTCGGCCGCCACCTGGCCGGTCAGCGCATAAATCCCGGTGCCAAGAATATCGCCGATGATAAAAAGCAGCAGGAGCCCCGGCCCAATCACCCTGCGCAGTTCCGTATCCTTTTCGCCTTCCCGAGCCCCGCGCTTATCCATAATGCCTCCTCAAAGTCTGCCGCATTTATGCCATCAATGGGAACAACGTCATGTTGTTCCACGACATTTGCGCTTTTGGGCAGAGGAGAGGCGGCGATCAGATCATGCTGAGCGTAGTTCCCGCCAGGACAGTATAGCGCAAGGCCTTGCCGATGAAGACGAGGGCGAGGAAGGTCGGCAGCGGTTCGCGCATGACGCCCGCCGCCACTGTCACGGCATCACCGACAACAGGGATCCAACTGAACAGGAGCGACCACTTCCCGTAACGCTGATACCAGCGCTGCGCTCTTTGGAGCTTGTCGGGTTTCAGCGGAAACCACCGGCTGTCGCGGTAACGTTCGACACTGCGTCCCAGGAGCCAGTTGACGGCAGCACCCATGGTATTGCCGACGGAGGCGACCAGCACCAGCAGCACCACAGAGAACCGATCGCTGAGGATCAACCCGACGAGGATCGCCTCCGACTGCATCGGGAAGATGGTGGCCGCGATGAAGGCTGCTGAGAACAGAGCGACATAGGTGGTGAAGTCGAGCATCCGCTCTCCGCTTAAAGAAAAGGGGCGGATCTGCATCCGCCCCTTCGTGTTTTCTATTTACTAAAATCAGGCCTTGGTCGCGTGCTCGACGTCTTCGGCGGCGGCCTGCACCTGCTTCTGGTGGCGGGTGCGCCAGTCGCCGAGGAACAGCAGGATCGGCGCTGCGATAAAGACCGACGAGAGGGCTGCAACCGCGATACCGAAGACCATCGGAATCGCGAAGCTTTCCACCGCGCTGCCGCCCCAGATCGCCATTGGCAGCATGGCGAGGAAGGCGGTTGCCGAGGTGTAGAGGCTTCGTGCCAGGGTCTCGTTGATCGAAAGGTCGATCACGTCGCGCAGCGGCATCTTCTTGTAGATGCGCAGGTTTTCGCGCATCCGGTCATAGACCACGACCTTGTCGTTGACCGAGTAACCGACCAGCGTCAGGACGGCAGCGATTGCCGTCAGGTTGAAGTCGAGGCCGGTGATGGCAAAGAAGCCGACCGTTTTCGTTACGTCGAGGATCAGCGTGATGATCGCACCCACCGCGAACGGCCATTCGAACCGCGCCCAGATATAGATCGTCATTGCGATCGACGCGAGCGCGAGCGCCAGGAAGCCCGCGACCGCAAGCTCGCCGCTGACCTTCGGGCCAACCACTTCCGTGCGTTCAACCCTGGCAGTCTCGTCGATCTTGACGATCTCCGCCTTGAGCTTCTCGACAGCAACGGTCTGCGCTTCTTCGCCGCCAGACTGGCGCTCGACGCGAACCAGAACGCGGTTCTTCGCACCGAATTCCTGCAAGGCAACTTCACCCAGGCCAAGCTCGCTGAGGCCGGAGCGGAAGGCTGCCAGATCGGTGTCCTGCGCCGTCGTGACTTCGAGCTGGATACCGCCGCGGAAGTCGACGCCATAGTTGAGGCCCGGCTTGAAGAACAGCACGACAGACGCGATCGAAAGCAGCACGGAGACGGTGATGCCGACGAAGCGACCCTTCATGAAGGGAATGCGCGTACCATCGGGAACGAGGTTGATCGGCAGCAAGGGCTTGATGTCGATCTTCTTGAGCTTCTTGCGGGCAGCAATGAAGATCATCATGACGCGCACAACCGAAACGGCGGTGAACATCGAGATGATGATGCCAAGGCCCATGGTAACGGCAAAGCCGCGAACCGGACCGGAGCCGAACCAAAACAGCAGAACGGTCGCGATCAAACTCGTGACGTTACTATCAACGATCGTCGCATAGGCGCGCTGGAAGCCGGCGTCGATAGCGGCGAAAGCGCTCTTGCCCTTGCGGGTTTCTTCCTTGATGCGCTCGTTGATGAGGACGTTTGCGTCCACCGCAAGACCGATCCCGAGCACGACACCGGCGATGCCGGGCAATGTCAGTGTCGACCCGATCAATGTCAGGCCCGCAAAGGTCAGGATGACGTTGATCATCAGCGCCAGGTTGGCGAGGATGCCCCAGAAGCCATACAGGAAGAACATGAAGGCGACGACGAGGGCAAAGCCGATGAGGCCGGTGAAGATGCCCATCTCGATCGCGTCGGAACCGAGGTCAGCACCAACGGTGCGTTCTTCAATGACGGTCAGCTTGGCCGGCAGGGCGCCAGCGCGTAGCAGTGCGGAAAGCGTGTTGGCTTCCTGAACGGAGAAGCCGCCGGAGATCTGTCCCGAACCACCGGTAATCGGCGTGCGGATGACCGGGGCACTCAGGACCTTGTTGTCGAGAACGATAGCGAAAGGACGGCCAACGTTCTGCTGGGTGATCTGCGCGAAACGGTTGGCGCCAGCCGAATCGAAGCGGAAATTGACGACCGGCTCATTGGTCTGCTGGTCAAACGCGGCGCGCGCGTCGGTGAGACGGTCGCCCGAGAGTTCAACGCGATCGAGCACCGGATACTGGTTGCCACCTTCGTCAGACAGCATGGTGACGCCNGGTTCACCCGCNTGGCCAAGCAGGTGGAANCTCATCTTGGCGGTGGAGCCGAGAAGCTGGCGCAGGCGGGACGGNTCCTGCTCGCCCGGAAGCTGGACCAGGACGCGNTCGGAGCCGACGCGCTGGATAGTCGGTTCTGCAACACCAACCTGGTCGACACGCTGGCGGATGATTTCAAGGCTCTGCTCGACGGCGGCGGTGATGTGCGAATTGATGCCGGCTTCGGTCTGCGCAATCGAGATGGTGTTCTCGCTCGGCGTGGTGATGGCAAGATCCGATCCGCCAACGGTCGTGCCGAAGCCGACGGGGTTGGCGAGCGTCTGGAGTTCGGTCACAGCGGCATCGCGTTGTGCCGGATCGCGTAGCGTGATGCTGACGGCTTCGCCGGCGCGACGGATGGCGCTCGTGCCGATATTCTTGTCGCGCAGGACACGACGCGCATCCTGAAGCAGGCTCTGGACCCGCTCGTTGATCAGGTCGGTGCGGTCGACTTCAAGTACCAGATGCGAGCCGCCGCGAAGGTCGAGACCAAGCGATACACGGCTATGCGGCAGCCAGGAAGGCAGGCGGTCGAGCGTCGACTGCGGGATGACGTTCGGCAGCGCCACCAGGATGCCGAACAGGATGACGATAAGATAGGTCGTCACCAGCCAGGGGGAGTTTCTCATGGATTTGTCCTGCTATGCCCGCACAAGTCTCAAACTGAGCGGCAGGCGGAAATTCTGTCAGATGCAAAAAGGCCTACGCTTGCAATGGCGGAGCGCGCGGAAGGGCTGCGTGCCAATAGGAGGGGGCGAGCGGAAGCGTCCGCCGCGGTCCCGTAACCGATCCATCGCCATAACGTGTCGGCAGTTCATACCAGGGTGGCGCCAGAAGCGCGTCATCGCCAGGTCCGTAAGGGCTGGAGGCGTCCTTGCGATCAGCCGCCGCGACAGCGCGAATCGGATCGCGCTTCGTCAGGTGAGGGACGTCTGTCCCCTTGTCCGATGCCTGCGCACCGCGGGACCAATAACCGTCCTTGACGACATTGGGGAGGAGACCGAAGAGCGCCGCGATCAGGATGGTCGCGGCAAGAATGGGCAATCGCGAGAGCGGCCAGGCCCTTTCGCGCTTCAACACTATCCGCTGCTTGCGCGGAAATGGCGCCATCCAGTCGAGCTCCGAAGCTTACCCATCCCGGATCGGTTGCCGAGGATGGAATGGCGCCTTCTAAAGGAGAGGGCCACCATGGTCAATCTGGAGGCGCTTTGTGCCAGAAACACGGCGCCTCCAGTGAAGGCGTTAGCCGATGTTGCCCTGCAGGAGCGGCAGGACCTCGATCGCGCCGTGGTAGAGCATGTTCGCCGCGACATAAACGATAACGGCAAGACCCACATAGGCGATCCAGCGGAATCGGTGCAGCATGTTGGCCACCAGGTTGGCGGCGATGCCCATCAGCGCGATCGACAGCATCAGGCCAATGATGAGGACGCTCGTGTGTTCGCGTGCCGCGCCGGCAACCGCCAGGACGTTGTCGAGCGACATGGAAACGTCGGCGATGACGATCTGCATGGCAGCCTGGGCGAACGTCTTCTGTTTGACGTTGAGCTCTGCAGCTTTTTCCTCGGTCGCGGCATGTTCTGCGGTGGTTTCGGCCGAGCGCAGCTCCTGCCACATCTTCCAGCAGACCCATGCGAGCAGCAGGCCGCCCACCAGCTGAAGCCCGACGATCCCGAGCAGATAGGCGGTGCCGGTCGCAAATCCGATACGGAGCACCGTTGCTGCCAGGATACCGACGAGGATCGCCTTTTTGCGCAGATCCGCAGGAAGTCCGGCGGCTGCCATGCCGATGACGATCGCGTTGTCGCCTGCCAGCACGAGATCGATGGCAATGACTTGAAGAAGCGCCGCGAAGCCGGCGGCGGTGAAAATTTCCATTTTTGATGGCCTGAATTGCTTGCAACGTTGAGATGACCTCTCTTAGCCCCAAGGTCTGCGGAAAGGTACATAAAATTTTACGACATCCGGTGACGGATGCTGATCTGCGCGGCTCGGATCTTCGTTTGGTCATGTCTCCGGCTAAAGTCTGCTTGCCGCGGCTAGCGATGGTCCTATATGCGCGGCGTCGAAACTACCGACCAGCCAGGAGCACAAAATGCCTCAGAAGGCCGTCGTCCTTATTGTCGAAGATGAGCCGCT